>SL_8KL_010_SEDDRAFT_10000021_pt1 | contig 108981 bp, 93 predicted proteins | sample SodLakKL_010_SED_4_FD_11160 | JGI IMG/M metagenome (IMG submission 11160)
GATTTTTTTATAAAGTCAGGACCTCAAACAAAAACTTAAAGAAATGGAAATCAGAATTTTAATTGAAATTTGCTACTATATAATATTCCCCATATCTTAATTTAATATTTTAATTTGATATTTTTTACTGCTGTTTTATTTATCTATAATTGGTCAAAAACACACAAACAAAAAGTTATAATTCATATAAGTCATATAAAAATATTATAAAAAGAAGGGGGGATAAAAAGAAGGAGCTAAGAAGCTGAAGAAAAAAGATTAGAAGAAAAAGATTATTACTTAATTGATCTGGATGAGCTGTAAGTGTTCTGTTTGTTTTTTTAGGTTTTGTTTTTAAGGTTAAAGATTATAACCAAAAATTATGGAGGTGTATTAAATTTGTTGAGTATGAAAAAAAACATCATTATTTTAATTGCAGTAACTGCTCTTTTGATGGTCCCGGTAACCGGTCTTGCTGAAACAGATACAGGTGTTTCGGCCGACATTTATCCTGAAAGCTGGTTTGAAGATATAATGACTGCTTCAGAATGGGGGATTACTGATTTTAATCAATCTCCCTTTCTTGATGATCTGGTAGCTGCTGGTGATCTGCCGGGGGTTGAAGCCCGTTTGCCAGATGACCCGATGGTTGTTGAGCCCTATGAAGAAATCGGAGAATATGGTGGAGCAGCAGTGACCTTTACCAATAGTGAAGCTGACCGGCAGGAGTCGTTAATATTGAACACTCCTGAAGGCTGGGTTCAGCCTGATCCCCTTGCATCAGAATTGCGGTCTTCCTATGCCAAAGATTGGTATTATAATGAAGATGGAACCGAATTGACTATTGAGTTCAGAGAGGGCATGAAGTGGTCAGATGGTGAGCCTGTGACCACCGATGATGTTATCTGGTGGTATGAAAATGCCGGTCTTAATGAAGATATTAACACTATTCCTCTGGATCAGACTGAACCTATTGCCTTGATTGATGTAGTGGCTGAAGATGATTATACTGTAACTTTTGTTTTTGACTCTCCCAATCCTCTGCAGATTTATGACTTTGGTCATCACTCAATTCTAGGTGAATTAGAAGATGGGACCTGGATTGTTCCCAGGCACCATATGGAAAATTATCATGAGGATTTCCTTAGTGAAGAGGAGCTGGAAGCCAGACTTGATGAACATGATTTTGATGACTGGACCCAGCTCTGGGAACTGGGTTTAAACCCCTATGATCCCGATGTAGCCCGGCCAACTCTGGCGGCATTTAAAATAGCAGAAAGAGATCCCGAACTTCTGCAGTGGGAAAGAAACCCCTATTATCCTAAAGTAGATACTGCCGGAAATCAGCTGCCTTATATTGATGAGATCCAACTTCATGTAGTTGCTGATATGGAAATGATGAATGCTCAGGCAGTAACTGGAGCCGCCACCATTGCTGGTATGCAGACCAAAACCCTGGATATTCCCATGTATATAGCCAATGAAGATCGTGGAGGTTATGAAACTTATCTCTGGAGCAGAATTCAGGGTTCAGATGTCGGTATTTTCTCCAATATGACCCATCAGGAAGAGGAACTGAGAGAAATATTCCAGGATGAAAGATGGAGAAAAGCTTTGTCTCTGGCTATTGACCGTGAAGAGATCAATAATACTATTTATATGGGTCAGGCCACTCCACGTCAGGCTACGGTACTTCCAAGCAGCAGCTATTTTGAGCCGGAATTTGCTGATGCTTATGCCGAATATGATCCCGATAGAGCAGAAGAAATGCTGGATGAAATGGGTATTCAGGATTATAATGGAGATGGTCAGCGTCAGCGACCTGATGGTAGTGATTTGAATATTACTCTGGAATGGACTCCCATGGAGACCCCAAAACTGGAGATCATGGAACTGGTTACTGCTCACTGGCGCGATATAGGTATTGATATTGCTCTTGATCAGCTTGATGGGGGACTGCTGCAGGAAAGAGTATCGGCCAATGAAACGGATATGACCCTGTGGCATATTGACCGCTGTTCTGACATTCTTTTCCCCAGAGAGCCCATGTGGTTTGCTCCCATAACTGAACCATGGTGGGAACATAATCTGTGGCGTGAATGGGAAACCTGGTATGTAACTGGTGGAGATTCAGGAGAAGAACCTCCCGCTCATATGAAGGAGCTGCAGGATCATTATGAGACCATGCTCTATACCACAGATGAAGAGGAAAGAATTGCCGCTGGTAAAGCAATTCTTGAATCTCAGGCTGAAAACATTTGGACTATAGGTACCGTTGGCCTGGCTCCTCAACCTCTGCTGGTTGATGAAAATCTCAAAAATGTTCCTGAAGAAGGATTATGGGGCTGGGATAATAGATGGGCTTTCCCCTATCATTCCGAAACCTGGTATCTGGACCAGTAGTGGATATAAACTGTAAAGTGCTTTAAATCTGTAGTTAACAGCGCGGGGAATTTCCCCGCGCTTCATTCAACTACTCTGGACAAGGAGGTAATGAAGTGGCTAACTATATTTTACGCCGTGTGGTGGGTATGATCCCCACAGTAATTATAATATCTATTATTGCTTTTGTACTGATTCAGCTGCCTCCAGGTGATATATTGACTGCCCGTATTGCCCAGCTGGAATCACAAACTTCTCAGATAACTGAAGAACAGGTTCAGCAGCTTTATCAAAGATATGGGCTGGATCGGCCGATATATGAACAGTACTGGATGTGGATAACCAGTTTTGTTCAGGGAGATATGGGCTATTCTTTATCTCGCTCGCGTCCGGTCAGAGATTTGATTTTTGAAAGACTGCCCCTTACTTTAATTGTAGCTCTAAGTTCTATGTTATTTACCTGGGTAATGTCAGTTCCCATTGGTATATACTCAGCAGTTAAAAAATATACAGTATTTGATTATATATTTACATTTGTTGGTTTTTTGGGTTTATCGGTTCCCAATTTTATGCTGGCTTTAATTTTAATGTTTGTAGCTGTTGAAATGGGCTGGCCGGCCGGAGGACTCTTTTCACCGGAATATGTAGCAGCAGACTGGAGCTGGGATAAATTTATTAATTTATTACAGCATCTGTGGGTTCCGATGATTGTAATAGGTACAGCAGGAACAGCTCGTATGATAAGGATTATTCGTGCTAACCTGCTTGATGAACTGGAAAAACCTTATGTAACAACTGCTAAAGCCAAAGGAGTTAAGAGAAATAAAATGCTGATTAAATATCCGGTGAGGATTGCAATAAATCCCCTGGTAAGTACTATAGGCTGGATGCTGCCCATGCTGTTTTCGGGTGAGGTTATTGCTTCAGTTGTTTTAAGTTTACCCACTATTGGGGTCCTGCTGCTGCAGTCCCTGATGACTCAGGATATGTTTTTAGCTGGAGGTATTGTTTTAATGCTGAGTATGCTAACTGTTATTGGTACATTAATTTCCGATCTGCTTCTGGCAGTACTTGATCCCAGAATTAGGTATGAGTAAGGAGGTGCAATATTTTAAATGAAATCTGATGAAATAGATGCTCAAAAAAAGAAAGCAGAAGACTCGAGCCCAATTGAAGACTCAAGCCAAACTGATGAAATACCTGAAGAACAATTATATGTCGCTTCCCAGTGGCAGCTTATGAAATGGAGATTTAAAAAACATAAACTGGCTGTAGGAGCTCTGGTGGTGCTGGCTTTCTTCTATCTTATTGCTATTATACCCCAGAGTATGGCCCCCTATCATTATCAGGAACGTAATCAGGAAAGGATATTAACACCACCTCAGAGGGTCCACTTTTTTGATGAAGAAGGTAATTTTCATTTAAGGCCTTTTGTATATGGACTAACAGAAGAAATTGATATGGAAACATGGACCCGGGAGTATGTAGTGGATACGGACAAGAAAAATTTTATATACTTTTTTGTTGAAGGAACTCCCTATAGGCTTTGGGGACAGTTTCCCAGCAATATTAGATTATTTGGGGTGGAGGAACGAAATGCTTATCTATTTGGTACAGATCAGCTGGGACGTGATCTGTTCAGCCGGGTTCTATATGGAGCTCGAATATCGCTTTCCATTGGTTTTATAGGCGTCATTTTAAGTCTGGTAATGGGCATTACAATGGGCGGGATAGCCGGTTATTATGGAGGTGTGCTGGATAATATTATTCAGCGAGTAATTGAAATATTGCGCAGTATACCTCAGATTCCGATGTGGATGGCGCTCAGTGCAGCTCTGCCCCCGGGCTGGTCTCCGGTTATGGTCTATTTTGCAATTACTATAATATTATCATTTATTGGCTGGACCGATCTGGCAAGAGAAGTTAGAGGTAAGTTTTTGTCTCTAAGAGATGAAGATTTTGTTATTGCGGCCAAACTTTCCGGATCCAGTGAGAGAAAAATTATATTTAAACATATGCTGCCCAGTTTTATGAGCCATATTATTACTGCGGCTACACTTTCAATTCCCTGGATGATTCTCGGAGAGACACAGCTCAGTTTCCTGGGTATTGGTTTAAGACCTCCGGTTATAAGCTGGGGTGTACTGCTGGAAACAGCTCAAAATTTCCGTACTGTAATGATGTCTCCCTGGTTGATGATTCCCGGTATTTTTGTGATAATCATAGTCTTGGCCTTTAATTTTGTAGGAGATGGTCTGCGGGATGCTGCCGACCCCTATTCGGAATAAAAGCAGGGCAAAAAGACAAGGACATTTATCCCCGGCAAAATTCAATGTTTTCTGAGGATAAATGTCCATCTGTTTTTAATTGTCCTTATCTTTTTTTTCTTCATTGTTGCGGGCTTTTTGTTCAAATTTTCTTTTTGCAAAATCACTGACCCCTTCAGCTGCTTTTGCTGCTTTATCCCATTCCCCTCGTTTTTCATGATAGTGCATTTCTCTATATTCAGGTGGATCATCAGCAAATTTTTTGTCAATACTGTTTCTCTGTGTGGAAATATTCGGTACTGTAAAAACTCTTCGGGCTGCAGCTCCACATTCGGGGCATTCCAGTTCTTCTGCTGCTTTTTTGTGAGAAGAGAATAATTTTTGGAAATCATGTTCACATTTAATACACTGGTAACGGTAATTAGGCATTTTTATCACCTCATTGAATTAAAATATAAATTTTTATATAATATTCTTGATAGACAGAGAAAAAATTAAAGTTATAATCAAAAGTAATATTATTTATTAGCTTTATTAGATAGAAGTTATACTTAAATCTTAACATGAGTATTACATTTTATCAATATTTTTTTGAGCACTTTCAATTTAGTTTTAAATTTACAGCAGGAGTTTATATTTATATGTAGAAAACATTATATGAGTGTGGATTCCAGAGGATAATCTATTTAATCAGCAGGTTGGTTCAAAAGGAGAATTGAGAGTCTTTTAAATAATTAATAAAACACAGGGAGGTAATAAAATGAGCAGGCCGGTAACTATTTTTACAGGACAGTGGGCAGACCTTTCTTTTGAAGAAATTTGTGAGAAAGCCAGTAAAATGGGATATGATGGTCTGGAAATTGCCTGCTGGGGTGGCCATATGGATATTGAAAAGGGAGCTAAGGATCAGGAATATATCAAACAGAAAAAAGAAATTTTAAAGAAGTATGATTTAAAGTGCTGGGCCCTGGGAGCCCATCTGCCGGGACAGTGTGCCGGGGACAGATATGATGAAAGGCTGGATAATTTTGCTCCTGATGAAATTTCAGGGCAGCCTGAAAAGATCAGACAGTGGGGTATTGAACAGCTGAAACTCGTGCCTCAAACAGCAGCCAATATGGGCTGTGAAGTGGTAACCGGATTTATGGGTTCACCTATCTGGAAGTTTTTCTATTCATTCCCCCAGACTACTGAGCAGATGATTGAAGATGGTTATCAGAAAATAGTTGATATTTGGTCACCTATTTTTGATGAGTTTGACAAACAGGGAGTCAAATTTGCGCTGGAGGTTCATCCAACTGAAATAGCTTATGATTTTTATACTACAGAAAAGCTTTTTGAAGTGTTTGAACACAGAGAGACTCTGGGTATAAATTTTGATCCCAGTCATCTTATCTGGCAGGGAATGACTCCGGAAGTAATGATCAAAGAGTTTCCAGAACGTATTTATCATGTTCACATGAAAGATGCAGCCGTAAAGCTGGATGGTAAGGCTGGAATTTTGGGTTCTCATTTACCTTTTGGAGACCGCCGCCGGGGCTGGAATTTCCGGTCTCTGGGACATGGTGATGTAGATTTTGAAGAGATAATTCGTGATTTAAATGATATTGGTTATGAAGGGCCACTTTCAGTTGAATGGGAAGATACAGGCATGGATCGGGTTTATGGTGCTGAAGAAGCTCTGGAATTTGTTAGAAATATAGATTTTAAACCTTCTGATATAGCATTTGATGAATCAATGGAAAACTAAAATATGGAGCAGGGAGTGAATATAATGAAAGAATATTTCAAGGATGTTTCTAAAATAGAATATGAAGGAGCTAAGTCCGGGAATCCACTGGCCTTTAAATACTATAATCCCGAAGAGATTGTGGGCAACAAAACAATGGCCGACCATCTCCGTTTTTCTGTTGCTTACTGGCATACTTTTACAGAGGATGGGAGTGATCCTTTCGGGGCCGGAACCATGCAGCGACCCTGGAATAAAATAATGGATCCCCTGGATAAAGCCAGGATCAGAGCAGAAGCCGCTTTTGAATTTATGGAAAAACTGGGAGTTGATTATTTCTGTTTTCATGATCGTGATATTGCTCCTGAGGGAGATACTCTTCTGGAAACAAATAAGAATCTGGAGCAAATTGTTCCTCTTATAAGTGATTTGATGGATGAAACGGGAATAGATTTACTGTGGGGCACGGCCAATCTTTTCACTCATCCCCGTTTTGTACACGGAGCGGCAACAGCCCCAAATGCTGATGTATTTGCTTATGCTTCAGCCCAGGTAAAAAAAGCACTCGATATTACCAATCAGCTGGGTGGTGAAAATTATGTTTTCTGGGGTGGTAGAGAGGGTTATGAAACCCTGCTGAATACCGATATGGAATTTGAGCAGGATAACCTGGCCCGTTTTTTTGAAATGGCTGTTGATTATGCTGAAAAAATCGGATTTGAAGGACAATTTTTAATAGAGCCCAAACCCAAAGAACCTACCAAACATCAATATGATTTTGATGCAGCAGCAGTACTTAGCTTTCTAGAAAAGTATGATCTAAAGGATAATTTTAAGCTTAATATTGAAGCCAATCATGCTACCCTGGCCGGACATAATTTCCAGCATGAACTTTATATAGCCCGGATTAATGATGCCCTGGGAAGTGTAGATGCCAACCAGGGAGATAAACTTCTGGGCTGGGATACAGATCAGTTCCCGACCAATATTTATTCTACAACTCTGGGTATGTATGAAATTTTAAAAAATGATGGTCTGGGCAGTGGAGGTTTAAATTTTGATGCCAAGGTAAGAAGAGCTTCTTTTAAGCCGGTGGATCTATTTTATGGTCATATTGCCGGGATGGATACTTTTGCCCGTGGTTTAAAAACAGCTTATAAAATATTACAGGATGGCTTTCTTGAAGATTTTGTGGAAGAACGCTACAGCAGTTATTATGAGGAAGAGATTGGGCAAAAAATTGTGAATGGTGATACTGATCTGGAAGAACTGGCCACATATGCCCTGGACAATGATGATATAGAAAATAGTTCCGGATGCCAGGAGCTTCTGGAAGCAAAAATAAATCAATATTTACTGGAATAATCATGAGAAGTCTATAAATATAGGAGGTTGTAGACATGGATTATTTATTGGGCCTCGATATTGGGACCAGTGGAGTTAAAGCCCTGTTAATCAGTGTAGAGGGTAAAGTCGTGGGCAGCACTACTTATTCTTATCCTCTATCCACCCCACAATCAGGATGGGCTGAACAGAACCCGGAGGACTGGTGGGGGGCTACCAGAAAAGCAATCAGGGAGGTTCTAGAAGAGAAAAAGGTTAAAAAAGGTGAACTCAAGGGTATAAGCCTTTCCGGACAGATGCACAGTTCAGTTTTTCTTGATAAGAATCGGGAAGTAATACGTCCCGCCATCTTGTGGAGTGATTCTCGGACCAGCAAGCAGTGTGCGGAAATACATGAACGGGCCGGGGGTCTGGAGGGTTTGATTGAACTTGTATCTAACCAGGCTTTTGAAGGGTTTACAGCTCCTAAAGTACTGTGGCTGCGGGAAAATGAACCGGAAAATTATAAAAAGTTAAGGCATCTTCTGTTACCTAAGGATTATATTCGCTATAAATTAACAGGAGAGATTAAAACAGAAGCTTCTGATGCTGCAGGAACAATTTTACTGGATGTTGAAAAAAAAGAATGGTCCCAGAGCCTTCTGGATAAGCTGGGAATTGATTCCAATATTTTACCGGAAATTCTTGATTCCATTGATATAGCCGGTGAAATTAGCGGCAAAGCTGCACAGCAGACCGGAATTGAAAAGGGGATACCGGTTATTGCCGGGGGNGCTGATAATGCCTGTGGTGCTGTAGGAAGTGGAATTGTTAAAGAGGGTCGAGTTATGGCCAGTGTGGGTACTTCAGGNGTTATTCTGGCTCAGACAAATTCTCCGACAGCAGATAAAAAAGGACGAATTCATTTGTTCAACCATGCCCGTCCTGACAGCTGGTATATGATGGGAGTNGTACTTTCTGCNGGTATGTGTTATTCCTGGCTGCAGGAAAAACTGTATGCAGAAGCTCTTGATTATNNGGAACTTGACCGGAAGGCTTCTGAGATAGAAGTGGGCAGTGAAGGTTTATTATTCTTGCCCTATCTTTANGGAGAGAGGACTCCTCATGCAGATGGAGATGCCCGGGGTGTGTTTTTTGGTATCTCCGGTCAGCATGAACAGGCTCATTTTGCGCGCAGTGTAATGGAAGGTGTTGGTTTTGCCATGCGGGATTCACTGGAACTTATAAAAGATAAAGGAATAGAAATTGATGAGATCCGAGCTATTGGCGGTGGGGCAAAAAGTCAAGTCTGGCGCTCTATCTTAGCAGATATTTTTGGAGAAGAGATTAGTTTATTAAATATTGAAGAAGGTCCGGCCTTTGGTGCGGCTCTGATTGCCGGTGTGGGGGTGGGGGTTTATCAAAGTTTTACCGAAGCTGCAGGTGACTTTATCAAGGTTCGAAATACTGTTACCCCTGATTATGAAGCCCATAAAAAATATAATGATTTTTATGAGTTATACAGAAACATTTATCCCTCACTAAAAGAGGATTTTCGGGATCTGGGCCGGATTATGGAACAATAAAACATCTTAAAAAGCCCGGGGATCCGCGGGCTTTTTTAAATTATTGATATTTATTTTAGCAGCAGGCAGGTTTTTATTTCTTTTTCAAGAATAGGTTATATATATTGACTTTATAGAATTATTTTTATCACTGTTGTTTAATCATATTTTTTAAGGGGGTTGAGTAAATATATGGCGGAAGCTTTTGAACAAAAAAGGGATGAACTTTTTGATGATTTAAGTGATATGAGTGAAATAGCAGAAAGTATGCTTCAGAATTCTATTAAAGCGCTGGATAAAAAGGATGATGAGCTGGCCCGACAGGTAATTGAACGGGATAGTGTGCTTGATAATTTTCAGATTACTGTCGAAGAAAAAATAACCCGACTTCTAAATCATGAAAAACCTCTTGTTTCAGATTGTACACTCACAATAGCTATTTTAAAAATAGCCTCCGATATAGAACGTATTGGTGACCATGCCACCAATATTGCGGAAATAGTACTGGAAGTCCAGAATGAAAAATATCTCCAACCTCTGGTTATGATTCCCGAATTATCTGAGATTGTACATGATATGCTGGATGCAGTACTGGAAGCTTTTATAACCAGAAATGCAGATCTGGCAGAAGCGGTATGCCGTAAGGATGAACGGGCTGATAATATATATGATAAAGTTTATAACCAGACTCTTAAATTGATTAATCAGAGTGAGAAGATAAAAAACGTCAATCAGGCGGTCCGGTTTTTAACAGTTGCTAAGTCCCTGGAAAGAATTGGTGATCATGCTACCAATATAGGTGAAGAAACTATATTTTTGGTCACCGGTAAAAGAGTAAAATATTAATGGCAAATTCATGATTTTTATATTCTTAAATTTTTGTTGAAGAAATATTAATTATTATATTTAAAAATATAAATGCAAATTATGTTTGGATATCAACCAGGAGGTGTAAATTATTAATGAGTATTATTTCTGAATTGAATCAAAGCTTAAAAGAAGGCAGTGTAGATGGAGTTAAAAAGGGAGTTGAGGATGCTCTTGCAGAGGGCCTTTCAGCTGGAGAGATATTAAACCAGGGTCTTCTGGATGCCATGAATGAGATTGGAGAAAAATTTAGCAATAATGAAATATTTGTTCCTGAAGTTTTAATTGCAGCCCGGGCTATGAATGCCGGTATGGAAGTACTTAAGCCCAGGCTTGTAGAAGAAGGTGTTGAATCTCGGGGTCGTGTTGTACTGGGTACTGTGGCCGGTGATCTTCATGATATAGGGAAAAATCTGGTACGGATGATGATGGAAGGTGCCGGCTTTGAAGTAATAGATCTGGGAACTGATGTTTCTCCGGAAGAATTTGTTGAGGCTGTAAGAGAAAACAAACCCGATATACTAGCTATGTCAGCTCTGCTGACTACTACTATGACCAATATGGAGGAAGTAATTGAGGCTGTAAAGGAAGCCGGTTTGAGAGAAGATCTGTATATCATGATTGGGGGAGCTCCGATTACAGTTGATTTTGCTGAAGATGTTGGTGCTGATGATTATGCTGATGATGCAGCAGAGGCGGCCCGTAAAGCCCGGCGGGCAACAAAGTGAGCTCCGGTTTGACAGGAAAGATTTTTGATACCCATATACACATTACACCTCCTGAGATATTAAATGATATGGATAAATTTAGAAACCAGGATGATTATTTTGATCTGTTGTCAGGCAGTCAGGTCAACAAGAATATTACCGGTGACCAGGTAAAAGAGCTGGTAGAGGAAGGTTTACTCCAGGGGGCGGTGGTCTTTGGTTTTGCATTTCAGGATATGGAGTTATGTCATTTAGTTAATTCCTATACCATAAAAATAGTACACCAGTATCCAGAACTGATTGGTTTTGCTGTGGTTAATCCCCGGGCCGATAATTTATGTGAGGAACTGCAGTTCTGTAAAGAAAATGGTCTGAGAGGTGTAGGTGAGATTTATGCCACCGGACAGGACTTTGATTTAAGGTCCGGGTCCCATTTAGAGAAACTTGCCACTTTCTGCCGAAAAAACAACTGGCCGATTTTACTTCATTTAAATGAACCAGTCGGTCATTATTATAAAGGGAAAACTAAAGATTCTTTACAGGAAGGTATGTCGGCTGCAGAAAATTTTCCCGATAATATTTTTATTTTTGCGCATCTGGGTGGTGGTCTCTGTTTTTATGAATTGATGCCTGAGGTTGAAGATAAACTGTCCAATGTTTATTATGATACTGCAGCTCTGCCCTTTTTGTATGACAGAAAAATTTATGGGACTTTAAAACAGGCTGGTTTAATAAAAAAGCTATTACTGGGCAGTGATTTTCCACTTATATCTCCTGCCCGTTATATTGATGATATAGAAAAAAGTTGTTTAAATGAAAATGATAAGCAAAAAATCTATAGGGACAATTTCCATAGATTGCTGGGGGAACAATTATTATAAAGAGGGATAATGAAGAAAAATTATTTATAAACCAAAAAGAAAGCTCTTTTCTTCCTGCTCCCTCAACAGGGGCGGGTTTTTTGTATAATTTGTTTAAATAGAGAAAAAACGATAACAATTTTGCTGAAACAGCTTTGATGATCGGGGAGTATTTATCATGGGGAGGTAAAAATATGCAAGAGATTGAAAAGATAACTGCAGAAGACCTAAGATGCTATTGTAGGCCGGAAGTACTGGGATTTGAGACAACCGAAGAGATAAAACGTTTTGAAAATGGAATAATTGGCCAAAACAGGGCTGTCAAAGCAATGGATTTAGGAATGAAAATGAACCAGGAAGGTTATAATATATATATGGCCGGTTTAACCGGTACCGGCAGAAGTACTTATGCTCAGGCTCTGGCAGAAGAAAAGGCCCAAAAAAAGGATACAGCTCCGGATATCTGCTATGTATATAATTTTGCGGATTCGGAAAAGCCGAAGGCAATACTTTTACCACCCGGGTATGGTTCTGAGTTAAAAAAAGATATGGAAGAGATCATAAGGGAGTTCAGAGAAGAGATTCCCCAGGCTTTTTCGGGAGAAGAATATGAGAAAAAGAAGAGAGAAATTATGAATTCCTATCAGCAGGAATCAAACAGGATAATGGAAAACTTTGAACAGGAAATAAGAGAAGAAGGATTTGTTCTGCAAAATACCGCCCAGGGGCCTATTCCGACTCCTGTTGATGAAGAAGGAGAACCTCTCAGCCAGGATGAATATCAGCAGCTGGGAGATGAAGAACGCAAGCAGATGAGAGAGAAAAGTCAGGAGATTAAAAATGAAGTAGATAAAATAATGAGAAAAATCAGGAATATGAAGCTGGAAGCTCAGGAAGAGCTGAAAAATGAGGAGAAGAAGATAGCCCTGTCTGTAATTCAGCCGGTAATTGAGAATCTAAAAATGAAGTATGATGACTGTGAAGATATTAAAAATTATTTAATGGATGTCCAGGAAGATATAATAGAAAATGTTGATCAGTTTAAACAAAATGATGATGGGCAGCAGTCCTCCCCCTTTGCCATGTTTCAGCAGGATAATGAATCCTTTTTCCGCAGATATAGAATAAATTTACTTGTGGATAACAAGGATGCCGAAGGAGCCCCGGTTGTATTTGAATCAAATCCTACATATTATAATTTATTTGGCAAGATCGAAGGGGAAGGAAAATTCGGTTCGATTACTACTGATTTTACAATGATTAAAGAAGGAGCTGTTCATCGGGCCAATGGAGGTTATTTAATTCTTAAAGCCAAAGATGTGCTGACCAATCCCTTTTCCTGGCCTACTTTAAAGAGAACTTTAATAAATCGGGAAGGTGTTATTGAAAACATCGGTGAACAGTATCAAACAATGCCGGTCAGGACCTTAAAACCGGAACCAATTGAACTCAATATTAAGGTTATACTAATTGGGAATCCTCTTATATATCAGATTTTATATAATTATGATGAAGAATTTGAAAAATTATTTAAAATTAAGGCTGATTTTGATGTTGAAATGGACCGCAGTGAGCAGCATATGGAAGAGTTTGCCTCCTTTGTGGCATCTTTTTGTGATGAGAAAGATATCAGGCATTTTACCTGTGAAGCGGTAAGTAAGGTTGTGGAATACAGCAGTCGACTAACCGGTGATAGGGAGAAAATGACCACTCGTTTTAATGAACTGCTGGAATTACTGTATGAATCTGATGCCTGGGCAGATCCGGGACAGAATTATATCCAGAAAGAGGATGTTAAAAAAGCTATAATTGAAAAAGATCAGAGAGCGAACATGGTGGAAGAAAAAATACAGGAAATGATTGAACGGGGCCATATACTGGTCGATGTTAAGGGGGAGGTTGTAGGCCAGATAAATGGTATATCGGTTTATCAAACCGGGCAGTATACTTTTGGCCGCCCTTCACGTATTACTGCTCAGACTTATCTGGGAGAAAAAGGAGTTATTAATATTGAACGTGAAGTTGATATGAGCGGGAAAGTACACAGCAAAGGGGTTATGATTATGTCCGGTTATTTGGGTGGTAAATATGCCCGGGAAAAGCCACTTAGCCTCTCGGCTTCGATTGCTTTTGAACAAAGTTATGGAGGAATTGATGGGGACAGTGCTTCAGCAGCAGAATTAATTGCCCTGCTTTCTTCGATATCTGGTATTCCTGTTCAGCAGAAAAAAGCTATAACCGGATCCATGAACCAGAAGGGAGAAATTCAGCCCATAGGGGGAGCCAATGAAAAAATAGAAGGCTATTTCCGAACCTGTAAGGTCAAGGGATTAACCGGTGATCAGGGAGTAGTTATTCCCGAAAAAAATATGGATAATCTGATGTTAAAGGAGAGTGTTGTGGAGGCAGTTGAGAAGGGGGATTTTTCCATATACCCTGTATCGAATATTGATGAGGCAATTGAACTTATGCTGGAAGAAAAAGCAGATAAGGTTCATGCACAGGTTAAGAAAAAGCTGGAAGAATATGCTAAAAAAGTCAGAAGCAGTGATGATAAAGAAGAATCAGGATCCAAAGAAAAAGATGAGGAATAGGGTTATGATTTAAAAAAACAAAAATAAACACAGGCAGCTGCTAAAAATCTATTTTTGGGCAGCTGTCTATTTTTTTTATAATATATTAAAGAAATTCAAGTAATTATATATAAAAAACAGTTGACAATAAAAGGAAGATAAAATATACTATTAAACAATGTTTGAGACCTTTTTTGTCATTATATTTATATATGATATTTTTTTATGATACTTTATTTATTATAATTCTATTTTTATTTTCTTGAATAGTTCCTTAAAGGGATATTAGTAATCAGGGATCAGAGTTTAGAAAATTTAAGGAGTGAAAGCACACTAAAATGGCTGGTATAACCAGTATGTTTGATGGTTATAAGAAAAAGTATCTTAAAAATGATTTCTCGGCCGGCCTAGCTGTGGCAGCAGTAAGTTTTCCTCAGGTCATGGCCTATGCCCTGCTGGCAGGAGTGAATCCTGTTTATGGGCTTTATACCTTTATTGTTTCCACTATTATCGCAACATTTACCGGCCGCTCGAGTTATATGGTTGTCGGCCCCACTAATATGGTCGCAGTTACAATTGCCAGCAGTCTAAATGCCCTGGAAATAGTAGATGCCGGAAATTATATGCAGTTTGTCTTTTTATTGACCTTTATGATAGGAGCTGTACAGGTAGTGCTGGGCAGCTTACAGGTGGGCAGTCTTGTTCACTTTGTATCCCAGCCTGTTATTGTTGGCCTCACGGTTGGAGTTTCTTTAATTATTATGACCAGTCAGCTGGAAAAAATATTGGGGTTAACTCTGGAGAACAGTGGTGGTAATGTACTATCAGTTCTGTATAGTGTTTTGACCCATCTGGATGTAATTAACTTTTATGCCTTTTTTATGGGTATCTTTTCTATAGGTGTAATAATTTTTTGCAAAAAATTTGTTTCCTGGTTACCACCATACTTATTTTCTGTCAGTATTTCCCTAATAATTGTTTATTTATTTAATCTGGAAAATTATCTGGAGGTTGTGGGTGAGTTCCGTTCATCACTCCCCGCTTTTAACATCCCGGCCTTTGATTTTCAGGAGATGCGGACTCTTTTTAGTGCTGCTCTTTCTATTGCCATACTGGGTTTTACCCAGGTGCTGTCTATTGTAAAAGTTATGGAAAAAAGGACCGGGGAAGAGGCAGAGTTAAACAGGGAATTTATAGGGCAGGGTATAATGAATATGGTCTGTTCATTTTTCAGCAGTTTTGCTGCCACCGGTTCCTTTACCAAGTCCTTTACCAATCTGGAAGTGGGGGCCAAAAGTAGAATCTCGGAATTAATATCAGGATTAACAGTACTTTTATTTATGATCTTGTTTGGAGGTATTGTCAGCTATATACCAATTTCCAGTCTGGCAGGTATTGTAATTCTTGTTGCTTTTTATATGATAGATATGGAAGAGATTAAAAAACATTTTTCTACTACAAAATTTGATGCTGTAATCTTTTCAGCTACTTTTATAACTACAATTTTAACCCCCCGGCTGGATTATGCTATTTATTTTGGGGTAATTGTTTCTTTTATTCTGGTGCTGAAAAACACCAGTGAAATCAATTATTCACATATAAGTTATGAAGAGGATGAGGAAGAAAATTTCAGCCAGGAGAGTCTTCAGGAGGTAAAAGAAGATGAGTATATTGTAATTAATCTTTCCGGAAGTCTTCATTTCAACACTTCTGAAAATTTAAAGAACAAACTAAACAAGAGTTTCCGTGAAGATAAGATTTTTGTTATCAGGATGAGAAGAATAGAAAACATTGATATTACAGCCATACAGGAATTAGAAAAATTTGTTGACCGGGTTCAGGCCAGTGGTGGAGAAGTTATTATGTGTGGATTAGACAAAGAATTATGTGATATTCTAAAACAGTATGGCCTCTATGATAAGATAGGTGAGGAAAATTGTTTTTCCGCCCGGGATGATATTTTTCGGTCCACCAAAAAAGCGATTAAAAAAGCAGAGAATGATGTAGAAGATTAAAAGTTTGTTAACAACTTTACAGGGATTAAACACAGTATTCTTATATAATTAATAATAATCCTGTTTTATTTATAAAAGTCCTTTTATAGGCAAAATCAAGGAGTGTTTAAAGATGGGGGATCAAAAATTAATTTTATTAAAAGAAAAGTTAGTAGCCTTAATTGAAGATGAAAATAACTGGCTGGCCAATCTGGCCAATACAGCCGCCCTGTTAAATGAAGAGCTTGATGATATAAACTGGGTTGGATATTACCTTTTGAACCAGGATGAACAGGTACTTACTGTGGGTCCTTTTCTGGGTCTACCAGCCTGTTCTCGTATTATTGTGGGTAATGGGGTCTGTGGAACAGCAGTTCAAAAAGAAGAAACAATTGTCGTAGATGATGTAGAAAAGTTTTCCAACCATGTTGTCTGTGATCCTGCTTCTCGCTCAGAAATTGTAATCCCCATGGAGTATAAAGGTGAAATTATTGGAGTTCTGGATATTGATAGTCCGACAAAAGGGCGTTTTGGGATACAGGAAGAGAAATATCTGGAAGAATATGTTGCTGTTTTATTAAAATATACGGATTTTTCTCCCCTTCTGGCCGATTAGGATCTTCATTAATAACATATTACAATCATAAGATGAATTATATATCGATATTTTGAAAAATAAAAGGGATATATAAAGTTTGCCGGTGTGTTTTTTTATGATACACCGGTACTATAATAATATAAAGGAGGAGTTCGTATGGTAGAAAATGATCAGACAGCACAAAATCTCCGTTCTGCTTTTGGAGGCGAGAGTCAGGCCTATCAGCGTTATGTGGTCTGGGGTGATAAAGCTGAAGAAGAGGATTTTCCCAATGTAGCTACTTTATTCAGGGCTATAGCATATGCTGAACAGGTTCATGCCGGGAATCACTTTACAGCGATGGAGAATGCAGATGGTGATTATCTGGTGGCTTCTGGTGCGGTTTTTGGACTTTCAGATACGGCAGAAAATTTAGCCGGAGCTATTGCAGGAGAAGAACATGAAATAAAGCAGATGTATCCCAGCTATAAAGCTGTAGCTCAGAACCAGGATGAATATGATGCAATAAAGACTTTTAATTATGCTCTTCAGGCAGAAAAAATCCATGCTGAACTTTACTCGGAAGCCAGAGAAGCAGTTCAGGCCGGAAATGATTTTGATCTCGAGTATACTGCGGTTTGTTCAACCTGTGGCCATACTATTCTTGATGAAGTACCTGATTATTGTCCGGTCTGTGGTGAACCTTCTGAACAGTATGAAGTTTTTGGCCGTTAAAAAATTTTAATAGTTTTTTGTTTATAAAAGGTAGATAGAAAAAATTAAGTACATTCAGTAAAAATAAATTAAAGCATTTTAAAACCCAGAAGGAAAGGGGGATTTTTTGCCCCACTGTTCTGGGTTTTTTCTTTTTTAAAAAGTGCTAATATAATTTTATTTGTATTAATTGGGGCTGCTGTCAATATTAATGTTATATAAGGATTTTTTGCTAAATTAATAAGAACTAATCTGAATTAATAATTTTAATCATAATATGATTTTTAAATATAAGAAATAATCCCAAAATTAAACTTAAAGCAAAGTGAATTAAATTCTCCCAGGGTATTTGTCCAATAGGAGTCTGCGTGAAGGACATAGTGATTCTAGAAAAGACGGAGAAAGAGTTTAATAAGATAAATATTCCTGCTATTGAAAAGGCAATTTTATATAAATGGATGGGGGTTATATTTTGCATTGCTTCAGAGTTTATTTTATGTTCATTTAAAGGATGTAAAAGATAACTGGATATTATATCGGCATATATCCAAAAACTAATAATAAGTCCTAACCTTATAAGAATAGAAATAATATAGCTTATGGTGGCATGGTTAATTTCTTCAAAACCAGCAAAAAGAGTAAATAAAAAAGGAAGCTCTCTGGCCAGTGTTGTGAAAAAATAGATTGATAAAATTCTTATTCCTATAATTGTTAGTGATTTCATTTTTATTCTCCTATATTTGAAGTTTTACAGGGGTGATTATTTTAGAATATTTAATAGTTTTGTAATAATACAAATAGAACAAAGAGATTCCTAAAAATAGATTCCTAAAATCCTATTTTAATACTTCTATAAAAGATTATAAAATCCTCTTATTTGTTATAATCACCTCTCAGTGCCTCTAATCAAAACAAGGAGGGAGGTTATTTTTAATAATAAATACTGTTTTTGTGGACTGTGGAAAAATTTGTGACCTGTATTTAATATTTTTTAAAATATTTTGCTTATATTCATTAAAATTTAGAAAAAGTGTGGTATAATTAACCTAAATATATACATAAGGACGGTGAGTTATATAAAATGAGTGATCAGAAAAGATATTCACCTGTTAGTAAAAAGCTGCCCGAATTTTGGCATGGGGCTGATTATAATCCCGATCAGTGGCTGCATCGCCCGGAAATTTTGCAGAAAGATATTGAACTGATGAAAAAAGCCAATTGTAATGTTATGGCTCTGGGTATATTTGCCTGGGCTGCTCTGGAGCCCCGGGAAGGAGAATATAATCTGGACTGGCTGCAGGAGAGGATGGATAGTTTATATAAAAATGGTATTTATACTATTCTGGCCACCCCCAGTGGGGCCCGTCCGGCCTGGATGTCTCAGAAATATCCAGAAGTATTAAGGGTTCAGTCCAACCGGCAGCGTATTCTGCAGGGAAATCGACATAATCACTGTTTTAGTTCTCCAGTTTATAGAGAAAAAATATCGCAGATTAATCGTAAACTTGCTGAAAGATTTAAGGAACATCCCGGTTTAATCCTCTGGCATGTCAGTAATGAATACAGTGGTTCCTGTCACTGTGAAATATGTCAGGAGCAGTTTCGGGAGTGGTTAAAAGAAAAATACGGAACCCTGGAGGAGCTGAATAGAAGCTGGTGGACCGCATTCTGGAGCCACACTTATACTGACTGGAAACAGATTGAATCTCCGGCTCCTCACGGAGAGCAGTCAATACAGGCCCTGAAAATTGACTGGAAAAGATTTACCACAGATCAGACCATTGATTTTTTCCGTAATGAGATTACACCTCTTAAAGAACTTACTCCGGAGGTACCGGTGACCACCAATTTTATGGGTACTTTCCCCGGGCTGGATTACTGGAAATTTGCCTCTGAAGTTGATGTTGTGGCCTGGGATAGTTACCCTGCCTGGCACTGCAGCTGGAAAGAGGATCAAGAAGTTGCTTCCGACACTGCCTTTACCCATGATCTGCAGAGATCTCTTAAAGGAGGTCAGCCATTTTTATTGATGGAAAGCACTCCCAGCCGACAGAACTGGCGTAAAGTGGCAAAGTCTAAAAAACCCGGTATGCATCTTTTATCTTCCCTGCAGGCTGTGGCTCATGGTTCAGATACTGTTCAATATTTTCAGTGGAGAATGGGCCGGGGAGGAGCCGAAAAATTTCACGGGGCTGTTGTTGATCATGCCGGTGATGAGAAGAGAAGGGTTTTCCGGGAGGTAGGTGAAACCGGGGAAGTTCTGTCCCGGCTGGATTCTATACCGGGCAGTTATGTTGAGTCTGAAGCAGCAATCATGTTTGATTGGGAAAATCGCTGGGGCCTAAAAGAAGCCCATATTCCCCGCAAGGAAAAGAATTATGAGCAGGTTTGCAAAAATCATTACCGGCAGTTCTGGAAGCGAGGTATTCCTCTGGATATAGTGGGGCAGGATTCTTCACTGGAGAATTATCGGCTTCTTATTGTGCCTATGCTGTATATGGTTAAGGAAGGTACAGCCGAAAAAATTAAGAATTTTGTTGAACAGGGAGGTACTCTGGTGCTTACTTATTTTTCGGGGATAGTTAATGAAAATGATCTCTGTTTTCAGGATAAGGCTCCGGGTCCTCTAAAAGAAGCAGCCGGTATATCAGTGGAAGAGATAATTCCTTTATATGAAGAGGAAAATTACCAGCTTAAAATGGAACAGAATAATAAACTTGGTCTTAAAAAGTCCTACCGGGCAGATGACTTCTGTGAGGAGCTTAATCTTGAGGGAGCCCAAAGTCTGGCTCGATTTAGCTCCGGTTATTTAGCAGAAAGTCCGGCCCTGACTGTTAATAATCTGGGCCAGGGCCGAGTTTATTATATTGCGTCCCGCAATGAACAGGATTTTCTTGCCGATTTTTATTATTATTTAACAAAAAAACTGTCTATTAGTCCTGTTCTGGATATTGAAGTTCCGGAGGGAGTAAGTATTCAAAAAAGAACAGATGGTACAGCTGATTATCTCTTTTTGATGAATTTTACCGAACAGCGCAGGACACTAAAGCCCGGAAAAAAAGAATTATATGATCTGGTGGAGGAGAAAAAAGTAACGGATTCTATTACTCTTGAGGGTTTTGGAGTTCGTGTTTTGAAAAGAAAAAGGTGAAAATAAATAGTAAAGACCTATAATTAAAAAATATAATAAAGAAATATAAAAAAATATAATAGGGACACATAATAAAGGCACATAATAAAGACACATAGTAAAGAAACATAAAGTTTGAATCAGATATAAAAAGAATTGTTCACTACTTTTGGGGAATATAACTAACCAGGGGGTCTAATTAAAATGAAATTTACAGATGGATTCTGGCGTCTCAAGGATGGGGTAAGTATTGATTATCCCCGGGAAGTTCATCAGATTCAAAAAGAAGAAGATCAGGTGGTAATTACTGCTCCAGAAAGAAAAATAAACCACCGGGGGAATACTCTGAACTGTATGCTGTTTACTATTACTCTAAGTGCTCCGGTATCCGGAATTTTGAGGATCCAGGTGGAGCATTTTCAGGGAACTGCTAATCGGGGGCCAGAATTTGATATTGTTGCTGATGTGAATAATGGCATATTAGAGGTAGAAGAAACAGGGCAAGAATTAATTGTATCCTCGGGTAATCTCCGGGCGGTCATAAATAAACAGGACTGGCAAATCAGCTATTTAAATAGTGAAGGTCCTTTAACTGAAAGTGGTCCCGAACATCTGGGTTATGTTAAAACCGATGAGGGTAAGACATATCTTAGGGAACAGCTGGATTTGGATGTAAATGAATATGTCTATGGACTTGGTGAACGATTTACCCCTTTTGTTAAAAATGGGCAGGTTGTTGATATCTGGAACAAAGATGGAGGTACCAGCAGCCATCAGGCTTATAAAAATATTCCTTTTTATTTAACCAATAAAGGATATGGTGTGTTTGTCAATCATCCCGAAAAAGTATCCTATGAAGTTGCTTCAGAAACTGTATCCCGGGTACAGTTTAGTGTCCCGGGGCAAAAGCTGGATTATTATGTCATTAATGGTCCTGAGCCCCGGGATGTGCTGCAGAAATATACTCAGCTCACGGGTCGTCCGGCCCGACCGCCGGCCTGGTCTTTTGGTCTCTGGCTTACAACCTCTTTTACCACTGATTATGATGAAGAGACGGTAAATAAGTTTATCGACGGGATGGCTGAAAGGGATATACCCCTGAGGGTTTTTCATTTTGACTGTTTCTGGATGCGGGAGTTTCACTGGTGTAATTTCCAGTGGGATAAAAGAGTTTTTCCGGATCCGGAGGGGATGCTTAAACGGCTAAAAGATAAAGGCCTTAAAATATGTGTCTGGATTAACCCCTATATTGCTCAGCAGTCTCATTTATTTACGGAAGGAAGAAAAAATGATTATCTGTTAAAAAAGAAAAATGGAGATATATATCAAACAGATCAGTGGCAGGCCGGGATGGGGATTGTTGATTTCACAAACCCTGAGGCCCGTACATGGTATACTTCACAGCTGAAAAAGCTGCTGGATTTGGGGGTTGACAGTTTTAAAACCGATTTTGGAGAAAGAATTCCCGTTAATGTAGAGTATTATGACAAATCTGATCCTCAAAAAATGCATAATTATTATTCCTATCTTTATAATAAAACAGTATTTGAATTTCTGGAAAAAGAAAAAGGAACAGGAGAGGCAGTTCTGTTTGCCCGTTCAGGCAGTACCGGATCCCAGAAATATCCGGTTCACTGGGGAGGTGACTGTGTGACCAGTTATGAATCTATGGCTGAAAGTCTGCGGGGTGGGCTTTCTTTATGTTTGTCAGGTTTTAGTTTCTGGAGTCATGATATTGGAGGATTTTCCGGAGAAAAGGATCCCGATATTTTTAAACGCTGGCTTGCTTTTGGGCTCCTTTCATCACACAGCCGACTCCACGGTAATTCCAGTTACCGGGTGCCCTGGGCTTATGATGAAGAGTCAGTGGAGGTGGCCCGTTATTTTACAAAGCTAAAAAATAGATTAATGCCTTATATTTACGGAAAATCTGTTCTTGCTTCCCGGGAGGGAATACCTTTGATGAGAGCCATGATGCTGGAATTTTCATCTGATCCGGCCTGCACTCATCTGGACAGACAGTATATGCTGGGTGATTCTCTGCTGGTTGCTCCGGTTATGAGTTCTGACGGGAAGGTGAGCTATTATCTTCCGGAAGGAAAGTGGACCAATTTTATAACAGGAGAGACTGTAAGTGGAGGTTGCTGGTGCCAAAAACAGCATGGTTATATGAGTCTGCCGCTTATGGTGGCTCCAGGTACGGTGCTTCCTGTGGGGGATGAGAGCCGGCAGGCTGATTATGAATACAGTTCCGGGATTACTTTTGAAGTTTTTGAACTGCCGAATAATGAACCGGTGTCTGGTGAAGTATACAGTACAGAAGGTGAGCTGAGGTTAGTGGTTGAGGTTAAAAAAAGAGATGATCAGATTGAAATTAGGCCCCGGAAAGGGGATACAAAATCATATACCTTACTTTTAAGAAATATAGGCTCATTTTCTTCAGTTCAGGGAGCTGATGTTGAACAGGTTGAAAAAGGATTGAAAATTATTCCTCATAATGTTTCTAAAATAACTGTAAAGCTATAATAAAGGCGAGGAGATAATAACCGTAAAGCTGTAAAAAAAGCTGTAAAAGATATTAGTTTGTTTTATTCTTTCATACAGGCTCCAGGCTCAAAACATATAAAAATTAAAATATTATGTCCATCAGGAAGGAAATATGTGTTTTATCTATAATTTAAATAACAAGTTATAAATAAAAAGTGTGAATAATATAAAATATTTAAAAAAATAAACCAAAAGGGGAGATAAGCTATGGATGAAAAAAACACTGCTCTGGGGATTGGGGAAAATATCGAGGGTGCTCTATGTTATGTACTGGGCTGGATTACCGGTATAGTTTTTCTGGTTGTAGAAAAGAATAATCAGTATATCAGGTTTCATGCCATGCAGTCACTGGTTGTCTTTTTAGGTTTATTTGTCTTGAGTGTTGTGGTGGGCTGGATTCCCATAATAGGCTGGTTGATTGCTATTTTGATTTTTCCTGTAGGATTGATATTGTGGATTTTATTAATGATCAAAGCCTATCAGGGAGAGATGTATAAATTACCGGTTGTGGGCGATTTTGCTGAAGAAAAAGTCTTTGGCCCCCAGGCTTCCGGAGGGCAGGGAAGTGATGATGAGGATATTAATATATAAGATATATAAATAGCAAAATTGAAGAGAAAAATCAAGTTAATATATAAACAACTGTAAAGAAGGTTATGTAAATATATATGTCCATATAAATTAATATTGATCTGAAAATAAAACCTACATTTAAATCTAAATAAATATAAAAAGGATATTCCCGGATATATGATCTTTTATTAATTGGAAAAGATAACAGCCGGGGTATCCTTTTTTTGTGTTTTTTTATATTTTAGTTTAAGGGAAAATGAATTGAGAATTTTGTAAGACCCGGTTTGCTTTCTGCAGAAATTTCACCACCATGGGCCTGGACCAGTTTACGGGTTATAGTCAAACCCAGACCAGCACCACCACTTTTTTGGGAGCGGGATTTATCTGTGCGGTAGAATCTGGAAAAGATAAAAGGCAGGTCTTGTTTGTCTATTCCTGGACCAGAATTTATAACTTCCAGGATAATTTTTTCTTTTTTTTCCTGCAGCTGTAATGTTATGTGTCCTTCAGAAGGCGTGTATTTCACAGCATTGCTGAGGAGGTTTACAATAATTGTTTTTAAACCATTTTGGTCCCCTTTTATGGTGAAAAGATCTCCTATACAGAGAAATTTAAGTTCTATGTTTTTTTGTTTTGCTTCCTGTTTGTAAAAGGAGATAATATTTTGAGTTATTTTCTGAAGATCAACAGATTGTTTATTCAGGTTGAGAATTTTTTCTTCAGTTTCCGCAAGTTCTTCCAGACGATCCACCAGTTTCAGAAGCCTGTTAATCTCTTCTTTCATTTCAATGAGTGTTTCTTTTTCCAGAGGCAGTACACCGTCTTCCATGGCACAAAGATAATTTGAAATTATGGTCAGAGGTGTTCGCAGCTCATGAGCCAGATCACTGGTTGATTCTTCTCGTGTTTTTTCCAGATAATCCAGCCTTGAGCTCATCTTATTTAATACTTCGGCCAGTTCTCCCAGCTCGTCATTTCTATTGAGGTTTATTTTTTGATCATACTGACCTTCTGCGACTCCGGCTGCCAGATTGTTCATCTTGACCAGAGGTTCAGTGAAATAACGGGAAAGAAAAAAGGAAACAATGATGGTTAAAATAATAACAAAGAATGCTACTTTGATAATTGTGCTGTTAACATTGGCCATAAAGTAGCTGCTATCAGTGTTTTCAAAGCGGTTTTGGCCCTGCAGTTCCCAGTGAAGATGGGCGGCAGGTTCTCCAGAACCATCTTCAATAACAATTTTTTCGGGCTGCTGGAGACGAAAATTATGCTGTCTGTGGGATTGGCCTCTTCTTTCCAGATTTGAAAAGATTAATTCTCCACTATCAAAATCAACTAATTCAAGGAGGACTCTTCTGCCGTGTATATAGTTTTCCAGAATTTCCACAACTGAAGCCCAGGATTGATCCCGGTATATATTTTGTTCTATAAGTTCCTTGATTCCATAAAGTTCCTGCTGCTGTTCTCGAAAAACATGCTCCCTAAAGTAGGAGCCAACCTGAAAATTAATCAGCAGTCCGGCAGCTGTTAAACCCCCAACAGCTAAAACTAATATTACTATAAATAATTTTGTGCCAATTTTAGTCAACCTGATCACCTACATATTTATATCCCTGACCATATACAGTATGAATGTATTCTCCCTTTTTCAATTTTAATTTCTGCCTGATATTTTTAATGTGTACATCAATGGTACGGTCATAGCCATCAAATTCCAGACCCAGGGCCCTGTCGGCCAGCTGATATCTTGTTAATATTTGATGGGGGTTTTTTATCAGGGTGTATAATATTTTAAATTCTGTTCCGGTAAGATCTGCATTTTTATTTTTTACTTTTACTTCCCCGGATTCAGGATATATTTTGATTCTATCCTGACCCAGGATGATTACTTCTGAAGTATGATTCCGGGGCCCCGAACGGCGCAGTATGGCTTTAATACGGGCAATTAGTTCCTGAGGATCGAAAGGTTTAACCAGATAGTCATCAGCTCCCAGTTTTAACCCCTTTATTTTATTTTTTGTTTTTGATTTTGCAGTCAGCATTAAAATAGGTAAATCTGATTCCTGTCTTATAAGCTGACAGATGTTTTCTCCACTGGTATCAGGAAGCATTAAATCAAGTATAACAAGGCTGGGAGAATCCTGTTTTATGATTTCTAGAGCTTTTTTTCCTTCTGAGGTTTCTTTAACCATAAAACCTTCTTTTTCCAGATATCCACGAATAACTTTTCTGATTTTTCTTTCATCCTCAACAATTAAAATCTCATCTTTATAATTATTATGTCGGTTGTTATCATTGTTAATAATCATTAAAGCCCCCCAAATGTATGGCAAAAAAGGACAAATAAAGGTCTACTATATTAAGAAAATATAATGGGGAAAAAAAATAAGGATAGGAATATTCCTATTCTTTATTCCTATCCTTAATTATATCATGTTTTTTATAATGCAGACAATTAAAAGAAAGTTAAATTTTTACTCAAAAGCTCGTTTTTGATGTCTGTTTCGCTGCTGTCTTTGAATTTGCTCACCATTTTCTGACTGTCTCTTTTCGTGTCTAAGCTCTCTTTCTTCCTGTTTCTGCTCTCTCTGCTGCAGTAAACGGGGTCCATCAGCACATATATTACAGTAGAGTCCGGGGCCTCTTTCTTCCACCCTGTTTTCAGCTTCATAGCTGAAGGGCTGATTTTGGGGGTTTGATTCTTCAGCCAGTACAGAACTGTAAACCAGGGTGACAGCAAAAATTAAAAGCAGACTTAATGAGATAATTAATATTTTTTTATCCATGTTTTTCACCTCTCAACATCATTATAAAAAATAAATGTTAAGGAAATATGAATAAATGCTAAAATTAATTTTTATATCTGCTGTTTAAAAGAACCTTTATCTATGGTTTGTGAAATCTGTTCAAGTATATAATCATAATTCTCTGGAATATGGGGCAGTTTACAGTCAGAACAGTCTTTTGAGCCATCCTCAAGTATTGTGTAATTACCCTCACATTTAACAAAATATAAAGGACAGTAGCAAAAAAGACAGTTTAAATCCTGTAGATCATGACAGGGATATGCCCGACAGCTGGTATTGGAAAAAAAGCGGTGTGAATTTTCCATTTTTCTCTCCCTTCAAATGTGACAGGTGTTGTGACAGGTATTTATTAAAAACAGAAAAATAAAGAGAATACCCTCCCGGGGGTGGTTATTAAAATAGTCCCCATTTCCAAAACACAAGGCACACAAAACCCGGCACTTCAAAAAAAACTGGAAGTTACCGGGGTTGATGGGGATCTATTAATAAATAATATAGATTTGAATCCAGAATAACTGCAGTTCACATTCATATTGTAGAGCTTATATCAGTATTACCAGCCCCGCCCGGCCATTTTTTCTTCATCTGCCATATTACCTACACTCAGGCCGGACATAGGTTTGCCTATGTTTTCTGAGACCTCAGCCAGTATATCAGGGTTATCATAGTTAGCTGTAGCTTTAACTATGGCGGAAGCTCTTTCCATGGGTTTATCGGACTGGAAGATTCCTGATCCCACAAAAATACCTTCTGACCCCAGCTGCATCATAAGTGAAGCATCAGCTGGAGTGGCGATACCTCCGGCTGCAAAATTTAATACCGGCAGCTTACCCTGCTGAGCTGTAAGTTTTAACAGTTCAAAAGGGGCTGACATTTTTTTAGCTTCGGTCATTAGTTCTTCTTTTTTCAGGGAGGATATCCTTGAAATTTGTGATTGTACTTTTCTCATATGTCTTACTGCTTCTACAACATCACCGGTACCGGCTTCACCTTTTGTTCTGATCATAGCTGCTCCTTCTGCAATACGGCGCAGCGCTTCTCCCAGATTGGTGGCTCCACAGACGAATGGTGCTTCAAATTGCATTTTATCTATATGATTTTCTTCATCGGCAGGGGTCAGAACTTCACTTTCATCAATGAAATCAACATTTAAAGATTCCAGGATTTGGGCTTCTGTAAAATGCCCAATTCTGGCTTTGGCCATAACCGGGATCTCAACAGCATTTAAAATTTCTTTTATCATTTCCGGAGCTGAACTGCGAGCTATGCCGCCCTGTTTTCTTATTTCAGCTGGAACTCTTTCTAAAGCCATTACGGCAACTGCCCCCGCTTTTTCTGCTATTTCTGCTTCTTCGGGAGAAGTGACATCCATGATGACTCCACCTTTTAATTTTTCAGACAGATTATTATTGAGTTTATATTGTTGTTCACCCATCACAATTTTGCCCCTTTCTCTGTAATTGCTATTTTATACTTACAATGTTATAATTAAAAAATAAATCATAAGCCAATTTTATATGTCTATATTATGTCAGATATGTACCGTATTGTCAAACAAAGCATCCTGTTCTTTTTGTAAATAACATTACAGGAAGGGGAAACAGAAAGCACTCTTTTGTTTTCGAGAACTGAGGAATAAATATATAAGGATGAGGTGAAACTGGATAATGGAAAAACAGATAAGACTTGATGTTAGCAATATGTTTGCCGAAAAGATAGGCTCAGAACATGGTCTGAACAGAGAGCAGGTTGATGATTTCCAGAAAAAGGCGGATCAGATTCACAGATATATCCGAGAGGCAAAAAAAGAAGGTAAAATGGGTTTTATGGAACTGCCTTTTCAGGATCATCATAAAATAGAAGAGATTGAAAATTTTGCTGCCCAAAGGAAATCTGAGATTGAAAATTTTGTTGTCCTGGGTATTGGTGGTTCTGCACTGGGTAGTATAGCTCTGCAGACAGCCTTAAAAGATCCCTATCATAATATTAGAACAGATGTTAGAAATGATACTCCCCGTCTATTTGTACCTGATAATGTGGATCCGGTTCGTTTCGGGAGTTTGCTTGATGAACTTGATCTGGAAAAAACATTATTTAATGTTATTTCAAAATCAGGTGGTACAGCCGAAACAATGAGTCAATTTTTAATCACCCGTCAGGCTGTCATTGAAGAGCTGGGGAAAGAAAGTCTAAAAGACCATTTTGTGGCAACCACCAGTCAGGAGTCCGGATATTTAATTGAAATTGCTAAACAGGAAGGTATACCAACATTTCCAATCCCCGGTAATGTGGGAGGGAGATTTTCTGTTCTGTCACCTGTAGGTTTATTATTCGGTGCTTTTGCCGGACTGGATATTTATGAACTTCTTTCCGGGGCTCGTTTTATGGATGAGCTTTGCTCTACAGCTGATCTGTGGAATAATCCCGCTTATTTAAATGCACTGCTGGAATATCTGGCATATCAGGAAGGCAAGAAAATGTCAGTTATGTTTCCCTATGCTCACCGTCTAAAAGATGTTGCCGATTGGTACAGACAGCTGTGGGCCGAATCACTGGGTAAAGAAGTAGACCGTGATGGTAAGGAGGTTAATGTCGGTCCTACACCAATAAAAGCTCTGGGGGCAACAGATCAGCATTCTCAGGTACAGTTATATATGGAAGGCCCTTATGATAAAATAATAAACTTCCTGGAAGTAAAAAATTTTGAGCGGAAGTTAAAAATACCTGATGCCTATCAGGAGATTGAGGGTGTTTCGTATCTGGGAGGTCATAGTTTGAATCACCTGCTGCAGACAGAAAAGAAAGCTACAGAACTGGCCTTAACCAAACGGCAGAGAGTAAATAAAACAATAATCTTACCGGAAATCCAGGAACATACTCTGGGACAGCTTTTTTATCTTCTGGAACTTCAGACAGCTTTTATCGGGGAACTATTCAATATTAATGTATTTAATCAGCCGGGGGTGGAACTGGGCAAGTCCTATGCTTATGGTATTCTGGGGAGAAAAGGTTATCAGGAAATGAAAAGAAAATATGATAAAAGCCCGGATCACAGTGAAGAGTTTATTGTTTAATCTAATTTAATACCAGTATTATTAATAACTTTCGGTAATCCAGGATTAATATTTCCAGGGTAAATCTATCGCGGTTTATTGGAGGGGCAGTAAAAAGGTTACATTTTGAAAGCAGGATAAAAAAGTGATTTATATAAGCTGTAAGGAGGCTTTACTGCATGAAGAGGGGTAGTAAAATTGAGATGAAGGAGATAAAGGGCCGGGTGGGGGAAAAACTTTTTTTTCAACAAAAACCACGCTCCCGGGTGAAAAAAGATATAGTAAATGAAATTCAGAACTATATTGATCGGGCACCCCGGTTTGGTTCACCTTTTATTATCGATTATCTTTCTCTGCAGAAAAGAGATGAAGAGTATTATCTGCTCCGTGATTATAATAATGGTCTTCCCCGGGAGGTACCAATATCCGGGGTATTTAATGGGGATGATATTTCTTTAGCTCAGAGGGTAGAATGGGGACTCCAGATTGCCCGGGCCGGAGAAGCCGCCGAAGTCCAAAATCATCTCTGGCCGGGCCTTAATGACATGTGCCTGCGCCTGACAGATGATAATAAAATAAAAATATTACCTCCTGAAATCGTCCGGGTTCTGGGTCAATATCGCCCCGATATACAGCCTTTGATCCCCCGTGAGAATTATACACCTCCTGAGATTATTGAAGGGAGTTCCTGGACTACAGAAGGTGTTCTGTATTCCTGGGGTGTTCTTTTATATTTTCTGGTAACAGGAGCAGCTCCTTTTTCGGTTCATACCAAGGCTGATACATATGACAAAATTCTTACTTCCTCCTTCATAGACCCCTGCTATATGAATCCTAATATCTCAAAGCGGCTTAATAGATTTATTAAAAAACTGCTTTTTAGGAACCCCAAACAAAGATATCACAGCTGGCAGAAAGCCAGAGCAGATCTGGAAAAACTGTGTTCCAGAAACGGCTATCAGGCTGATAACTCAACCGTTAGAAAAAATACACGCAGAAGAAAATTCATTAGGGGTTATACTGCAGTACGGGACAGAATTCTTTTTTCGATAAAAAGGCACTGGAAGCCGCTTACAGCTGTTTTGGTTATGGTATTTTTGATGGTTATGTTAAATTTTATGACCGGTGAGACCGAGTATATAACAGATGAAACCCCTCCCGGTGAAGTTGTGGCTGTTTTTTATGAGGGGCTTCAGGAAAAAGATGAAGAGAAAATCAAAGCTTCCGGGGTAACTGATCTGCAGGAGCTGGAGGTTTTTCTTTCAGAAGCTTATATTATGGAGCAGATGAGAAGGCAAAGTGAAGGTTTGCCTCTGGGAGTTCGAGGTATGTATGATTTAGAGGAAGAGGATATGGTTTTTGGGCTCCGCAATCTGGAGATAGAACAGCTGGAAAATGAGGAAGAACCTCTTTTTAGGGGGGAGTATGTTTTTTTCCTGAATCCTAATGGAGAGCAGCAGTCCGAAGCCATGGAGGATATTTTGCTATTAGAAAAAGAGAAAGGAATCTGGCAGATTACAGAAGTGTGGGGTAGTTTTGAAAAATTGCTGTCAGGAGAGTTAAATCTGGAAAAAGGGGTGGATTAAATGAGGCATCTAAATTATGAAGTTATTGAAGAGAAGTTGATTACCTGGCTTAAAGATAAGGTTTCTTCAGCCGGAGCCCGGGGGGTGGTTGTTGGTTTAAGTGGAGGCCTGGACTCCAGTGTAACAGCAGTACTGGCCAGGAAAGCTTTTGGGGATGATATACTGGGCCTTATAATGCCCTGTTTCAGCAGTGATCAGGATTTAAGGGATGCGGAATTAGTGGCCAAAAAATTTGCCATTAACTATAAAATAAAAAACCTGGATTCTCTGCTTAAAGAAATGATGAAAATTTTGGAACAGGATAAAGAAAAAGCCCGGGAAGATAGTCTGGCAGTAGCCAATATAAAGCCTCGCCTGCGGATGACCGTGCTTTATTATTATGCCGCCCGTCAAAATTATCTGGTTTTGGGTACTGATAACTGGAGTGAGTTTAAGGTGGGCTATTTTACCAAATATGGAGATGGAGGGGTGGATCTGGCACCTCTGGGCAGACTGGTTAAAACAGAAGTACGTAAGCTGGCCCAAAATCTTGATATCCCGGAAAGGATTATCAACCGCCCTCCTTCAGCAGGACTCTGGGAGGGCCAGACCGATGAAAAGGAGATGGGAATTACCTATGAACAGCTGGATCGCTATATACTGGGTGATGAGGTTCCAGCTGATATCAGAAATAAAATTGAGGAATTGAAGGACCGAAATCTTCATAAAACCCAGCCCATTCCTTTCCCGGAACGAGATTATCTGGAAGGGGAAAGTTAAAATTAACTGCAGAGAGAAAATATTTTGCCGTTATTCAAGAAAAGCAGAGGATATAATTTCAACTTTTGGAGCAAATCTTTTTATTCTGATTTAGGAAATATAAGTTTCTATGAAAAAAAGTAATGGTGGTTATCATTCAAGGTTATTTTTCAACTCCAAAAGCGGAGATATAGTATAATCAAAAAAAGTAAAATAATAAATCAGGAGGGGCAGAAATGGAGCTAACAGACTTTCGGATTAGTGACTTTATAAATATAGAAGGGAAACATTCACTGGGTAAGGTAGCTACCCTGCTTTCTATGGTGGCTGATGAACATGATGATGATCTGACAGCGGCTTTTAAAAAAGAAGGTTTTAAATGTGTTATTACCAGGGCCGGAGGTAAAGGAGAACAGCTGAAAAATAAGATCCTGCGCAACTGTCTGGGGGCAGCAATTAAAGGGGATGTGATTGATGATACAGTTCAGGACCAGCGTGTTTTAACCCGCTGTGTGGAAAGGGCAATGGTAGATTTTGAAGGGCCTATGTCCAGTATTTCCGGTGCAGGAATAAAAATCGGTATTGTCAGCCGGGGCCAGCACCTTTCTGTATCCTTATATGGAAAACTGGGAATTCCCGGTCTTGATGTGGATCATGAGATATCGGGGATGGGTATTCATTATTATGGTCTGGAAGATAATACAGAAAACAACACAGAGTGAAGTTAATTATGGGCTATGTTTTCCTTAAAGATCAGGGTATAAGTATAGAACATATATTTTTTGTTTTTCTGGAGATGATTATTTTTGGATCTTGTTACAAGGATTTATCAATATCTAAAACCCTATAAAAAAAGACTGATAATGGGTATTATTTCTATGCTGTTTCATTCTTTTTTCACGGTATTTTTTGTCCGGGTTTTCCAGAATTTGATTGAAACAATTATTTCTGATATAGCGCAGACCGAGGAAGGTTTTACCACCCTGACCTGGATAGCCCTGGCCATGATTGTGGTTTATTTTTTGAAAGGGCTCTCTTATTATGGACAAAAATATTTGATATCTTATGTGGCTCAGAAAGCAGTTAGAGATATCCGGGATGATCTGTATAAACATCTGCAGAATCTTTCCTTGAATTTTTACAGCCAGCATCAAACCGGTGAGATAATCTCCCGGGTCACTAATGATGTCAACCAGCTGCAGGGGGCTATTGTAAAGGGGGCTGTGAGTACCGTTTACCAGTTTTTTACCTTTGTGGGGGGCCTGGGGTATTTGTTTTATCTGAACTACAGATTAACCTTTCTTCTGATTCTGGTTTTACCTCTGATGAGTTATATTATTTCCCGATTTAATAAAAAGATAAGAAAAGTCAGCCACCGGGTTCAGGTAAAAATTGCCGATGTCTCCGATATTCTGCAGGAAACACTTTCAGCAGTTCGGGTAGTAAAGTCCTTTGGGCGAGAGGATTTTGAATATGACCGCTTTGCCCGGCAAAATGATGCCAATTTTCGGGCTAAAATGAAGAACACCCAGTATAGTGCTGTTTTGACACCAAGTATAGAATTTTTAGCTTCTATAGCAATTACAGCTATTCTGTGGTTTGGTGGACTTGAAGTAATGAGAGGCAATATGCTTCCTTCGGAATTAATTGCATTTTTCACACTTCTGTTGACTATCACCAATCCCTTAAAATCATTAACCAATTTGAACAGCACCCTTCAGCAGGCTCTGGCTTCTGCTGAAAGGATATTTGAAACTATGGATGTGGATAATTTTGCTGTTGATTCTGATGAAGAAGAGAAAAAAGAGCTGAGCACAGTGAAAGGTGAAGTTATATTTGAAAATGTCAGTTTCTCCTATTTTGAAAAAGAGGAGCAGATTCTTTCCGGCATTAATTTTTCAGCTGCCCCGGGTGAAACTGTTGCTCTGGTAGGTCCCAGTGGGGCGGGGAAGACTACGCTAATTGATCTTATTCCTCGTTTTTATCACCCTTCCTCCGGCCAGATATTGCTTGATGGTATCAATATTAGAGATATTAAATTATCTTCTTTAAGATCACATATCGGTATAGTCCCCCAGGAGACACTTCTTTTCAGCGGCACTCTTCAGGAGAATATAGCATATGGAAATTTAAAGGCCGGAAAAGATCAGATTATTCGTGCGGCCAAAATGGCTAATGCTCATGAATTTATTGCAGATTTTGAAGATGGATATGAGACCGAGGTTGGTGAACGGGGTGTGGGACTGTCCGGAGGGCAGAAACAAAGAATTGCTATTGCCCGTGCTATTCTCAAAAACCCGGCTCTCTTAATTTTTGATGAAGCTACTTCAGCCCTTGATATTGAATCAGAAAACCAGGTACAGGAAGCTCTAAACCGGGTTATGCAGGACCGTACCACCTTTATTATTGCCCACAGACTTTCCACTATTAAAAATGCGGATAAAATTTTAGTAATTGTTGAAGGAGAAGTTCATGAGCGGGGCAAACACAGCGAGCTTTTAGAAAATCAAAGTATTTATTATGATCTCTATGAAAATCAGCTGAACAAATCACCTGCCGGGGAAGTGTAATCTGTGATGAATGAGCTTGGGGCCCGATTGAAACTCAGGATCCTGTCCGGATCAGCTCTTTTTTTAATTTATCTCTTTAACCAGACATATAGACTGGAGATTGTTGATTTGAGAGAAAAAGCAGATAAAGTAAATTTTGACATACCCGGCCTGTATTGTGTCTGGCACCGGCATATATGGGTATCATCTTATGTTTTTAGAAGGCGGGGTTATATTACTCTGGCCAGCCGCAGTGAAGATGGTGAGTATATAAGCCGGGTTCTGGATAAGTTAAAATACAAGGTGGTTCGGGGTTCCAGTTCCCGGGGCGGGACTTCAGCTCTGCGAAAGTTATACCGCAGTTTAAATAAAAATAAAAAGGTTATTGTGACACCTGATGGACCCCGGGGACCCCTGAGGGAGGTTAAGCCCGGGGTAATATATCTGCAGTCCAAAACAGGGGTTCAGGTATATCCGATTGGTCTGGCAGCTAAAAGGAAAAAAACATTTGCCAGCTGGGATAAATTTATACTTCCCTATCCATTTACAAGGGTGGTACTGGTAATTGGTAGAGCTGTTAAGCTGTCTCCTAAAACAGGGATAACCGAACGCTGTCTTCTCCTTGAACAGGAAATAAAGAAAGCCAATCAGAAGGCTGAAGAATTAATTTAGAAATGTTTATGTCCGGTTCAGAGGATGGTTTTTGAATGCTTAAAAAAAAAGAAGTGTTTAAAAAAACAGAAACATATCTCAAAAATTTAATTAACGGTAAAGCCCATAATTTTTCCGGCAGGTTTGTTCTTGTTTTACTTTCTCTGCTGGAAAGAGTTTATTATGTTTTGATTTATATTCGCAATTTTTTATATCATAGAGGGATTTTTAGTATAAAAAGGCTTTCTCCCAGGATAATTAGTGTGGGTAATATAACAGTGGGGGGAACCGGTAAGACACCTCTGGTGGAAAAAACAGCCCGGGATTTAAGCAGGGCAGGTGAAAAAGTGGTTATTGTCAGCCGGGGATATAAATCCAGTGCAGACTGCCCGGTGGTGGTTTCTGACGGGAAAGAAGTTTTTCTGGACCCGGAGGAAGCGGGAGATGAGGCCTATATGCTGGCTCGCAAACTTGCAGGGATCCCCGTGATCATTGGCAAAGATCGTTATCAGGCCGGAGTACTGGCCTGCAGAAAATTTTCTCCTGAAATTATTATCCTTGATGATGGTTTTCAGTACCGAGGCCTATACAGAGATGAGGATATAGTCATCATAGATGGTCTCTGTCCTTTCGGTTATAATAGGCTTCTGCCCCGGGGGTATCTGAGAGAGCCATTATCTTCTCTGGATAGGGCCCATAAATTTATTATTTCACATAAAAAACATATTACTCAGAAAACATATAATAACATAGCTGAGAAATTAAGAAAATATAATTCCCGGGCTCCGATTACGGGGGCCTGTATAAAAGCTGAAGCCCTGGAACCGCTCAGAAATTATGCCTCATCAGCTGAAGAACAGGAAACTTCAGTTTCTTTCCGGGATATTAAAGGAAAAAAAATTGTGGCAGCAGCCGGGATTGGGAGTCCGTCTTCTTTTCTGGCTGAATTAACTAATCTGGGAGCCAGGGTAGCACATCAAGAAATATTTTCGGATCATCATAATTACTGTTTACAGGATATTCGATTATTATTTACAGAAGCCAGTAAACGAAATATACAGTGGATAATTACCACAGAAAAGGATGCGGTAAAATTAGCTGATCTGGTTTTTGAAAAAAAGCAGGATTTTCAGTTAGATGAAAAAGTTCGATTTTTGGTTCTAACAGTACAGATGCAAATTGATTAAATATTTGATTGAATTTCTAGGAGGGTTTACATGAAAATTTATGGCCTGATTCCGGCCCGTTATTCCTCTACTCGTTTTCCCGGTAAACCGCTGGCTTCTATTGCCGGGAAACCGATGATCCAGCATGTGGTGGAGGGCAGCAGGGAGTCGGGAATACTGGCAGAAGTAATTGTAGCCACTGATGATAAGAGGATAAAAAAGAAGGTTGAATCTTTTGGTGGAAAAGCAGTAATGACTTCTCCAAACCATACCTCGGGAACAGACAGAATAGCCGAAGCAGCCGCCGGACTGGATTGTGATCTGGTGGTGAATATACAGGGTGATGAACCGCTGATCAAAGGAGAAATGATAAAACAGGCTGTTCAACCTTTTCACCAAAAAGAAGAATTACCGATGAGTACTCTTAAAAGAAGGATAACCCGGAAGAGTGAAATTGAAGACCCGAATACAGTAAAAGTTGTCTGTAATTGTGAGGGGGATGCTTTATATTTTTCCCGATCTCCGATTCCCGGAAATCTTAATCAGGAGGCTGAATATTATAAACATATTGGCCTTTATGTTTATCGGCGGGACTTTCTTTTGAATTTTGCCCGGCTGGCTCCCACTCCTCTGGAAAATTTTGAAGCTCTAGAACAGCTCAGAGCTTTAGAAAATGGCTATCAAATCAGAGTGGTGGAGACCGAATATAAAACAGTAGGTGTGGATAAACCCGAGGATATAGATCGGGTAGAAAAGGAGCTGCTGTAGATGAAAAAAAAAGTAAAAGTAAATGAGGAAATTGTTTTTGGAGATAGGAACAACCCCTTTGTATTGCTGGCCGGTCCCTGTGTGCTGGAAGAAAGAGACAGGATGCTGATGATAGCAGAAAAAATTAAAAAAATAACCACCAGACTGGATATTCCTTATGTTTTTAAGTCCTCTTTTGATAAAGCCAATCGCTCCTCGATTGATTCCTACCGGGGCCCGGGTATAAAGGAGGGACTGAAGATTCTGGAGGAGATTAAGGATCGGTTCAGTTTGCCCGTGATTACCGATATTCATCTTCCTTCTCAGGCTCAGGAGGCAAAAGATGTGGTGGATATAATTCAAATACCGGCCTTTTTATCCCGGCAGACTGACCTGCTGACTGCGGCCGGGAAAACAGGGAAAGTGGTTAATGTGAAAAAAGGACAGTTTCTGGCCCCTGCAGATATGGAACAGGTGGTCAAAAAAATAGAGGATACAGGTAATGAAAAAATTCTGTTAACGGAAAGGGGAACAGTTTTTGGATATAATAACCTGGTGGTGGATATGAGGTCCCTGGTTATCATGGGGCAGACGGGTTATCCTGTTGTTTTTGATGCCACCCACAGTGTTCAGCTGCCCGGTGGTGCCGGTGATAGTTCCGGAGGAAAGAGAGAATTGGCCTTTCCTCTGGCCCGGGCGGCGGCCGGTATTGGGGTTGAGGCCTTTTTTATGGAAGTTCATGACCGGCCGGAGGAGGCTCTCTGTGATGGTCCCAACATGATTCGGCTCAATGATCTGGAAGATATACTGGAAAGATTAAAGTCCATCAGCAGTTCTGCAGATGGGGTGAATCCATAATGAAAGAAAATGTAAATATTAATGGCCAAAAACTAAATAAGAGCCTGCAGCGGGCGCGTGATGTTCTGGAAACAGAAGCCCGGGCGGTGCTGGATATTCGGGAGCTAATTGATAGTTCTTTTAAAGAAACCATAAAACTTTTAATCAGGTGCAAGGGGCGGGTGGTTTTTACCGGAGTTGGCAAATCAGGTCATGTGGCCCGAAAGCTGGCTGCTACATTTGCCAGCCTGGGGAGCAGTGCTTTTTTTGTACATGCCGGTGAGGCTCTCCATGGTGATCTGGGCATGATTTCAGAAAATGATGTTTTAGTTGCCCTTTCTCACAGTGGTGAGACTGAAGAGCTGATAAAACTTTTACCCTCTCTGCGCCGGATGGGAAGCAGCCTGGTTTTGCTTACCGGTAACTGTGATTCAACTATGGGTGAATATGCTGATATATGTCTGGATTCAGGAGTAAGTGAGGAAGCCTGTACTCTGGGGCTGGCTCCTACAACCAGCTCTACTGCGGCGATGGCTCTGGGGGATGCCCTTGCTGTCGCTCTTTCTTCCCTCAAAGGCATAACTCCTGAAGATTATGCTTTGTTTCATCCCGGAGGCAGTCTGGGTCGAAAACTTTTGACCAAAGTTTCCGATGTTCTGGAAATACGCCGGAAGAATCCCACTGTATGTGAAGGTACTTCAGTTAAAAAGGCTCTATTTACCATGACTGATTCGAATATGGGTTCAACTTCAGTAGTTGACCGGGAGGGTCGGCTTACCGGGATAGTAACTGATGGTGATATCCGCCGACATCTGGAAAAAGAAGAAATATTTCTTGAAAATCCGGTGGAAGAGGTTATGACTGAAGACCCTATAACTATTGCTGTAGGGGAACTGGCGGTAAAAGCTCTGAATTTAATGGAAGAACAAGAAATTAATGATCTGCCGGCCGTAAAAGGAGACCGTCCGGTGGGTATGCTTAACTTTCAGGATCTGCTCCGGGCCCGGGTGTTCTAAACGGGAGGTTGGGTGATGAAATTTAGATTTTCACAAATTATCTTTAAAACAATTTATCATCTGGTTAATATATTACCATATAAAGCACGGAAAATTATCTGCAGAATGACAGCATTATTAATCGGACGAGTTTTCCGGGTGCGGCGCACGGTAGCCCGTGAAAATATAAAAAAATCGTTTCCGAACCTGGGAAAAAATGAAATTAACTCTATTTTAAATGATGTCTATTTACAGCTGAGTTTTACTCTGATGGAATTTTTAAGGACTGATAAGCTGGCTGCCGGTCCTCTGGAAAAATATGTGGAGATTAAGGGTGAGGATTATCTGAAGGATGCTTTTGCCCGGGGTCAGGGGATAATATTTTATACAGCTCATTTTGGAAACTGGGAGTGGCTGGCGGCTGTTCTCTCCCAAATGGGATATCCGGTTACTGCTGTGGCCCGTTCCCAATCTTCACTTCTGAATTCAGAGATTGAAAAAATCAGACAGTTAACCGGACTGGACCTGATATACCGGGAAAAAGGGGCAATAAGAAAAACTTATCGATGCTTACAGGAGGGTAAATGCCTTTTGATCCTTGGTGATCAGGAAGCCCACCATAAGGGCTGGAAGGTTAATTTTTTGGGCAGGCCGGCTTCTGCATTCAAAGGTGCCGTACAGCTGTCAGCCCGGACAGGAGCTGCGGTTATTCCGGTATTTTTGGTTAGAAAAAAACTGGAATACCACCAGCTGATTATTAAGCCTCCAATTTTTGTTGACCGAAAAGCGGATCATGAAGAGCTGCACAGCAGGCTGCAGGAGCTTACTGATATATGTGGAGAAATGATTACCCGGTTTAAATCACACTGGCTCTGGCTGCACCGGCGCTGGAAATCATATTAAAAAATCCTGGTGGGGAGAGATATTTTTGTATATTTTATATAATATTTTACTTTTCATTTTATTAATAGTATATATACCGGTTATCCTGTATAAAAAAATTAAGGGCAGCTTTAATAAAGACATAAAGGAACGGCTGGGTTTCCCTGATAGTAAAGAGCTCCCGAAAACAGATAACAGAAAGGTTATCTGGGTGCATGCTGTTTCGGTCGGGGAAACTGCTGCCGCAGAACCAGTTGTTTCTTTACTTAAGGAAAAACATCCGGAATACAATATTGTGTTTTCCACAGTTACTGAAACCGGCCAAAATATGGCCCGGCAGATAATCAATTATGATTCCTTAATTTATTTTCCCCTTGATTTTTCCTTTTCTGTTCACAGCAGTTTGCAGAAGATTAATCCGGACCTGGTGGTCATAATGGAAACTGAACTATGGCCCAATTTTATTCACAGGGCTCACCGGCAGGGCACTAAGATTATACTGGTTAATGGCAGAATCAGTGACCAGAGTTATAAGAGGTATAAATATCTGGGGCCTTTTCTGTCTGATATGCTGGATAAAATTGATATCTTCAGTATGCAGTCCCCCCGTGATGTTGAATACATAACCCGGCTGGGGGCTGATGCTGACCGGGTAATGAATTCCGGGAATACTAAATTTGATAGAAAATATGAAAAATGTGATTCCCAACAAAAAAAAGAGCTGTATTCCGAATTTAAAATTTCTCCGGATCAGCCGGTTTGGGTGGTAGGCAGTACCCATCCCGATGAAGAAAAACAGCTGCTTCCGGTTTATAAAAAAGTAAAATCAGAGTTTCCAAATTTGATTATGATCCTGGCTCCCCGGCATATCCGCAGGATTGATGAAATTGAAAGGCTTTACCAGAACCAGGGGCTCCCGGTAATTAAACGCAGCGAGATTGAGGAAAGAAATAAACAGCAGGTGATTTTACTGGATACTATTGGAGAGCTGGCTCAGATATATGCTCTTGGTGACCTGACATTTGTGGGCGGAAGTCTGGTTGAAAAAGGGGGACACAATATTCTGGAACCACTTATTCAGGAGCGCCCGGTTTTTTTTGGCCCCCACATGTTTAATTTTAAAAACAATACCCGGCTTGTGCTGGAGTATGGTGCCGGTATCCAGATATCAGATACAGAAGAGCTTACTGAAAAAATGCTTTATTATTTGAAAAATCCGGAAGAACTCTCCCGGATGACGGATAACATAGCTCATATGTTTAGAGATAACGAAGGGGCGGCCCAGAAAAACTGTCAGCTGATACAAAGACTTCTGGAGCAGCGGAAAGACAGTTAAGCAAGGTCAAACCCGGGTCTTTTTAAGTAAGAAACCAAAATTGAAGTCCTGCAGTTATTTGTAAAGTGATATATTGCATTTAAAAGCAGAGAAATGTATAATTATTACTGCTTTTTTAAAAAATAGCAAAAAATAATAAGGAGAGGGTGTTAGTATACATGAGTGAGAAAAAAGGATTTAATCCCAAAAATGCATGGCTGGAAATGGAAGAAGATGAACAGCAGGAAGCTTTTAATCTCAGTGAAGAATATGCCAAATTTATTACCGAGAATAAAACCGAAAGAGAAGTTACTTCCCGGGCTGTAGAGATGCTTGAAAAGGAAGGATTTGAAAAGTTAGAAGAGATGGATGATCTTAAGCAGGGGGACAAAATTTATAGTGTGAACCGGGAGCGGGAAGTGCTGGCTCTGGTGGTGGGCAAAGAACCGCTTACTTCAGGAATGCGCCTCTTAGGTTCTCATATTGATTCTCCCCGTCTTGACTTGAAGCCCAATCCCCTTAATGAAAAAAGTGAGCTTGCTTTTTTAGAATCTCATTATTATGGGGGTATCAAAAAATATCAGTGGGTTACTATTCCCCTGGCCCTGCACGGGGTGCTGGTTAAAGATGATGGTACCAGAATTGAGGTTAATATTGGTGAGAATAAAGAAGACCCCGTTTTTTATATCACTGATCTGCTGATTCATCTCAGCCGGGATCAGATGAAAAAGAAGATGTCGGAAGGTATAACCGGTGAAAAGCTCAATGTTGTTGTGGGCAGTATTCCCCTCCAGGATGATAATGATGAAAATGAAAAGGTAAAAGCCGCAGTCCTTGATCTTCTTTCAGAGAAATACAATATTGAGGGGGAAGATTTTGTCAGTGCCGACCTGGAAGTGGTACCCGCCTTTGAGGCCCGGGATGTAGGTTTTGATCGAGGTCTGCTGGCGGCATATGGCCATGATGATCGGGTCTGCAGTTATGCGGCCCTCAAAGCTGTGCTGGAAGCTGAAAGGCCCCGTTATTCGGCAGCTGCCTTACTTGTTGATAAAGAGGAGATTGGCAGTATGGGCAGTACCGGGATGAAATCACGTTTTTTTGAAAATCAGGTGGCTGAAATAATTGATAAATATTATGATGAATATTCTGATCTGCTGTTAAGAAAGGTGCTGCGCAATACTGAAGCGATCTCCGGTGATGTTAATGCCGGTTATGATCCCGATTTTTCCGGCCAGTATTCCGAAACCAATTCTGCCTATCTGGGCAAAGGGATTGTTTTAACCAAATACACAGGAGCCCGGGGAAAAAGTGGAGCTTCGGAGGCCAGTGCTGAATTTATGGGTAAAATACGGGGTCTGCTTAACGAAAATGGGGTTCTGTGGCAGATTGGAGAAATAGGAAAAGTGGATAAGGGTGGGGGCGGTACTATTGCTCAGTTTTTGGCCAATTACAGCATGGATGTGGTTGATGCCGGACCACCACTGCTGTCCATGCATGCTCCCTATGAGCTGGTAAGTAAGATCGACCTGTATAATACCTATCTGGCCTATCTGCTTTTTCTGGAAAATTAGTTTTTTGTTATTGTAATCCAGTTTACTTAAACATAAGCAAAGATTTGATAGATTGGAAAAAGAAATAATTAATGATTGTTATTGCTGTTTAAGTGGCCTGAACAAATATAAGAGGAGGAGTTTTAACATGTCTGAACCCGTAAAGATCAAAAATGGCAGTTTTGAAGAAGAAGTTCTTAATTCTGAGAAACCCGTTATCGTGGATTTCTGGGCTGACTGGTGTGGTCCCTGTAAAATGATAGCACCCCTGCTGGAAGAGATTGCTGAAGAATATGAGGATCAGGTTAAGGTCTGTAAAGTTAATGTGGATCAGGAACAGGAACTGGCTTCCAGATTTGAAGTAATGAGTATTCCCACCCTGCTTTATTTTGAAGATGGGGAACAGGAAGCTAAAGTTATTGGCTATCAGCCCAAGGAGTCTTTATTGAAGCAGTTTAATCTTAATTAGGGCAGCTCTATCTTTATAATTAAAGAACAGCTTTATCTTCATAATCAATGAGTTAATAATGAATATTAATCAATAAGTAAGAAAAAGGAAGAAAGATCAAGGAAGATCAAGGAAGATAAAGGAAGAAAGATCAGATTATGAATGATAAAAAAGAAAATATCAGAGGACAGATATTTTTTCAGTGAGATTTATTCTCACTGTTTTTTTATTTTGGGTTTCTAACTTAATTTCTGTATTTCTATAAGATTTTCGGTCAGGTGTTCTCTGCTTCTAAATCATCTCTTATTACTGCAGGCAGTTTTTGTAAATTATAAATATTATATGTTATAATACATTATACATGTATTTACTAGGAGGTGCAGAATTGAAGAAACTGCTGGTTATTTACTCCCGGGAAGGAGATTTGCGCAAAATAGCTGAGGGAATAAAAGAAGGGGCAGAACAGAACGGATACCAGGTTGACCTGCAAAATACAGAGCGGCAGAGCAGACCTTTGAATTTTCACCCCTATGATCTGGTGGTGGTGGGCAGTCCTACCCATGGTTTTTTCCGGGGCTCGATTGCTGAAGACCTGCCCGGTTTTTTAAAAGATTGTAAGCGAACTCAGGGCCAGGAGGTGGTTGTTTTTGTGACTCCCAGTTTTTTTGCAACCACCAGAGCTCTGAAAAAATTAATGTCCGAGCTGGAAAAACTGGGCTGTATTGTTAATGATTTTCGAAGTTTATCCGGACACACTCAGGGTGTGGATTTTGGCAGAAAGCTGTAGCAGAAAACTGTAAAAGATGTTTGGAGTCCCTGATAGAGAGGATAACAAAATTTACATAAAAAGGCCTCTATCTTTTATAAAGGGATAGGGGTTTTTGCTTGATATATTTGACCTGTATTATTGTCTCCGGTGGTGGTACCCCTGCTGATTATTTTCTTTTTCCCTCTCTAAGAGAAGAGTGGTTATATAAAGAGACGGGAAAAACCCGGGAAGCATCTAATTCATAAAGATATAAATATCTGCAGAAATCAGTGATTATCTTAAAAACAGCGGACAAAAACAGCAGGTCTAATGCTTTTATATCTGGTTTGCAGTTGTTTTTTTCAGGTGATATAATGTCTAAAGTATGGATGACTAAAGCAGGTTATGTTGAGTGAGGATTTTTATTTTATATAAGAAGGGTACTAAATTACAGGACGGGGTAGTGAATATGAATAAGTTAAAAGAAATCAAAACAACCTTAAAACATGAGCTGCAGAAAGCTCTTCTGCGGGCAGCTCAACAAAAAGAACTGGAGTTAAATGAGGATAGACTACCTGAGTTTGATATTGAGAGGCCCCGGGAAAAAGAACATGGGGATTATGCTTCCAATCTGGCCCTGATTATGGGTGGACAGATTGGAATAAGCCCCCGGGAACTGGCCGAGAAAATTACTGATTTTTTCACCTGTGAGTATGTGGACAGAATTTCGGTGGCCGGTCCGGGATTCATAAATTTTAAGTTGAAAAATGATTGGCTTTATGAAGTACTGGATTTAATTTTAGAGCTGGAGGAGGATTATGGTTCCTTAAACTACGGTCAGGGGGAGTCTGTGCTGCTGGAGTTTGTCAGTGCCAACCCCACCGGACCTTTACATATCGGGCACAGTCGGGGGGCGGTAACCGGTGATGTGCTGGCCGCTATTCTGAAGAAAGCAGGCTATGATGTTCATAAAGAGTATTATGTAAATGATGTGGGCAACCAGATAGAGATACTGGCGCGTTCAACTTTTATCCGTTATAAACAGGAACTGGGTGAAAATGTCAGCCTGCCGGAGGACTGCTATGCCGGAGATTATCTGGTTGATATAGCCCGTGAATTGCAGGAGAAATATGGTTCTGAATTAAATGACCTTGCCGAAGAAAAAAGCCTGGAAATATGCCGGGAATATACTCTGGACACTATGTTAGAGATGATTGAAGAGGATCTGAAAAGTCTTGGTGTTAATTTTGATTGCTGGTATAAAGAAAATCAGCTTCATCAGGGAAAAATCAAGGAAGCGGTTAATATGCTCAAAGACAGGGGCTATATCTATAAAAAGGAAGGGGCAGTCTGGTTTGAAGCTTCAGCCTTTTTTGATGAGAAGGACCGGGTGGTCATTAAATCTGATGGGACTCCCACTTATCTGGCAGCGGATATAGCCTATCATTACCATAAGCTGGAGCGTGGTTTTGATTCTCTTATAAATATCTGGGGGGCTGATCATCATGGTTATGTTCCCCGCATCAAGTCTGTAATTGAGGCTCTGGGAGAGGATCCGGAGAGTCTGGAAGTGATAATTGTTCAGCTTGTCAGCCTGATGCGGAAGGGTGAAAAGATTTCCATGTCCAAAAGATCCGGTGATTTTGTGACCCTCAGGGATCTGCTGCAGGAAGTGGGCCGTGATGTGGCCCGCTTTTTCTACATTATGCGCAGCTCGGACAGTCATCTTGATTTTGATCTGGATTTAGCCTTAGAACAATCAAAGAACAATCCGGTTTATTATATTCAATATGCTCATGCCCGTATTCACAGTATAATGGAAAATTTGCAGAATGAACAGGAGATAAAACAGACAGCTGTGGATCCCACAAAGCTCAATTCTGCTGAAGAAATTGATCTTATGAAAGTACTGGCCCATTTTCCCGAAGAGATTAAATTTAGTGCTGTCAGCCGCCAGCCCCATCATATAGCATCATATGCTTCTGAACTGGCCGAAGCCTTTCATGTTTTTTACAATAAAAGAAGGGTTATTACGGATGATAAAGAGCTTAGTGCAGCCCGGGTTTATCTGGTTAAAGCTGTAAGACAGGTTTTGAAAAATGTACTGTCGCTGATGGGTATGGAAGCCCCCAGGCAGATGTAAAGGGCCGGGGGTTTTTATTTTTTGTCTGCTGTGCTGTCTGTTAGGTAAAAACTAATTAAGGAGAGATACTTAAAATGACCAAGTATATTTTTGTGACGGGAGGAGTGGTCTCCGCTCTGGGCAAAGGTATAACTGCTGCTTCTCTGGGACGCCTTTTTAAAAGCAGGGGACTGAAAGTCAGTATCCAGAAGTTTGATCCTTACATAAATGTGGATCCCGGTACTATGAGCCCCTATCAGCATGGTGAAGTTTTTGTTACTGATGATGGAGCGGAAACTGACCTCGATCTGGGACATTATGAACGTTTTATTGATGAAAATTTGAGTCAAAACAATAATGTAACCACCGGTATGATTTATGGTTCAGTGATCCGCAAAGAGAGAAAGGGAGATTACCTGGGGGCCACAGTACAGGTAATTCCTCATATCACAGATGAGATTAAGGACCGGATCACCCGGGTAGGACGGGAGACGGATGCCGATATTGTTATTACGGAGATTGGCGGAACTGTGGGGGATATAGAAAGTCTACCCTTTATGGAGGCTATCAGGCAGCTGAAAAGTGATCTTGGTAAAAACAATGTTTTTTATCTGCACTGTACTTATGTACCTTTTCTGGAAAATGCGGGAGAGCTTAAAACAAAGCCCACCCAGCACAGTGTTAAAGAGCTCAGGGGTATCGGTATCCAGCCGGATGCTGTGCTCTGCCGCTCGGATCGTCCTTTAACCCAGGAGGTAAAAGATAAGGTGGCTCTGTTTTGTGATATTGAAAAAGAAGCTGTAATCCAGGTGGTGGATGCCGATCATATATATGAGGTTCCCCTGATGCTCAGAAATGAAAATCTGGCCAATATTGTAATAGACAAACTCGGTTTCAAGGATAAAGTACATGAACCGGATCTCAAGGACTGGGAAAAGCTGGTTCGAAAAATGAAAAAAAGAACCCGGGAACTGACAATCGGAATTGTGGGTAAATATGTAGAACTCCCGGATGCCTATATCAGCATTAATGAGGCTCTGGACCATGCCGGAATTATGCATGAATATGAAATTAATATAAAATGGATATATGCTGAAGACCTTGAGGATCAGGATAATTATGAAGAATTTTTTGCCGATTTATCCGGGATTCTGGTACCCGGTGGTTTTGGTGAACGGGGTATTGAAGGCAAAATAGAGGCCATAAAATATGCCCGGGAAAATAAAATACCTTATTTTGGGATTTGTTTGGGAATGCAGTGTGCGGTTGTTGAATATGCAAGGAATATTCTGAATCTAAAAGGAGCAAATAGTACTGAATTTGATCCGGCCACCCCCTATCCTGTAATTGATATAATGCCGGAACAGAAGGATATTGAAAATATGGGGGGGACCATGAGATTAGGCCTTTATTCCTGCCGGATGGGCAAAAAAACTATATGCCGCAGAGCATATGGAGAAGAAATTGTTTATGAACGCCACCGCCACCGTTATGAGCTGAACAATGAATTCCGCAGTGAACTAAAAAAGGCCGGAATCGCAATGGTCGGTCTATCCCCTGATGAGAAACTGGTAGAGATTATTGAGCTTCCCGACCACCCCTGGTTTGTAGCCGTCCAGTTTCATCCGGAATTTAAATCCCGCCCCAACCGCCCTCATCCTCTGTTTGTTGATTTTGTGGAGGCTGCAATTAATTATTTAACTCACAGCAAAGGAAAGTAAACTCCAGAAAAAATTTTAACATTGGTTAATATCATTTATTTTTTTAAAGGAATTTCTCATTAAATATTGAATGATATAAATGCGGGCTAAGATTAAAATGAGAGATTACCGGGAGGTTTAATGTCAATAATGAGTAAAAATATGGTTGAAGTTGAATATTCCAGGCCTCTGGCCAGGGTTTTTATTAATCGCCCTCAGGTGTTAAATGCTTATAATGAGGAAGTTCTCGATGGTTTACGGGAAACATTTGCCGATTTACTGGAGGATGACGATGTTGAGGCTGTAATTTTCACGGGCCGGGGAAGCAAATCTTTTTCTGTTGGAGCTGATCTTAACTGGCTGGAAAAGCTTGATTCGGGAGCCGCCCGGGAGATATCCCGCAAAGGTCAGTCTCTCTGCGATATGCTAGAAAAGAGTTCAAAGGTTATTATTGCCGCCATTAATGGTTATGCCCTGGGAGGAGGAATGGAATTTTGTCTGGCCTGTGACCTTCGTATTGCCAGCACCAGAGCCCGGCTGGGGCAGCCGGAAGTTAGCCTGGGAATTGTTCCCGGTTTTGGTGGTACCCACCGTCTTCCAAAATTAATTGGGCTCGGTCAGGCCAAGGAAATATTATATACCGGTAATATCATTGATGCTGAAGAAGCGGATGAAATTGGGCTGGTTAATGAACTGGTTACTCCCCGTGACCTGCTGAAAAAAAGTGAGGAACTGGCCCGGGATATTACCGACCAGTCGGCACGAGCTGTAGGACTGATCAAGGAGATAATTAACCGTCAGGTGGATTCAGATACCAGCAGTCATTTTGAAACCAGGGCCTTTGGTCTCTGTTTTGAGGATGATGAACATCTCGAAAGAATTAAAGAACTTAAAAAAATAATCCACAAAGAATAAAAGCCAGGCCGGTCACTTTACTCCAGTTTTTATTAAAGGAATTTGTGATTTTTTCAAGAATAAAATAAATATAGTTAATTATCTGCTGTTTAAAATTAAAATACTGTTCAGATATAAATTAAAATGCTGTTCAGATTCCGGACAAATTTACTGTTTTATATTTATAATAAAATGAAGGGGGAAAAGCCTGAACCGTCATCAGGTTTGCCAGCTATGATTTTAAAAAAAGAAACCGCAGTTGCCTTGAGATGCCTGGATTGTGGTCCTTTTTATCTGGAAAAAATAAATGTTTTTCAGCTGTCAGATAAAAGGGGCTGCCAGATCATCTGCCCCTGTGGGCAAAAAAAGGCGGTTATTTCCCGGCTGGGAAAACTTAATCTGGAGATATGTTATTACTGTCCGGTATGTGAAAAACAGCATACTCAAATCCTGAAAACATCTCGTTTCTGGGCTTCGGATTCTGAAAACCCTCTCATATGCAAATCTACCGGGCTTAATCTGGGTTATTTTGGAGACTACCATAAACTAAAAGAAAAAGAAATCAAAGAAAAAAAGGAAATGGAACTTCTTACCCGGGAACTGGGCAGTGATGATTTTTCCAATCCGGAGGTTATCCTGGAAGCCCTTGATTACATTCATGACCTGGCTGCTGAAGGCAGTCTGCATTGTGAGTGTCAGGCCCTGCATATTGATATTAACCTGTCCCGGGAGAACATCAGACTGGAGTGTGCCAGCTGTGGTAATTTCGTAATTATTCCCACGGCCCGGAGACAGGATTTAAAGAACCTGCGCAAACTTACCGAGTTAAAACTGGTAAATAATATATTTTTCCTCAGGGAAATACTCCGGGAGGCCGATGGAACGGGAGTTAATCACTAGCTAAAAATATAATGGATTCTGCAGTATTAAAATACAGTATTAAAATACAGTATTAACATAAAACAGCAGAATAAAGATTTAAAAATAGAAATAGATTAAATAGATTTAAAATCTCTTTAACCATATTACATGAGGAGGAAACTATATGAATTTAACACCAATGGCCGAAATACTCAATAAAGCCAACAAAGAAAATTATGCGGTAGGAGGATTCAACATAAACAATCTGGAATTTTTACAGGGAATAATTGAAGCCGCTGAGGAAAGCAGAGCACCCCTTATTCTTCAGACCAGTGAAGGTGCAATGAGATACATAGGTAAAGACTATGTAGTAGGTATGGTGGAGGCGGCCACCAAAAATGCAAGTATTCCGGTAGCTCTGCATCTCGATCATGGCAGTGGTTTTGAGAAAGCAATGGAGTGTATTCGTCTGGGATATTCATCAGTAATGATAGATGCATCACATGATCCTTTTGAAGAGAATATAGCCCAATCAGCGAAAGTGGTGGAGGCTGCTCACAGTGTAGGAGTCAGTGTAGAAGCTGAGCTTGGTCAGCTGGGAGGTACTGAGGATGATGTGACAGTTGATGAAGCTGATGCCACTTATACCCGTCCCGATGAGGCGGTAGAATTTGTGGCCCGGACCGGTGTTGACGCCCTGGCCATTGCCATTGGAACCGCTCATGGAGTTTACAGTGGAGAGCCTGAGCTTGATTTTGAACGGCTGGAAGAAATCAATGAAAAGACCGATATTCCGCTTGTTTTGCATGGTGCTTCCGGAGTTTCTGATGATGATGTACGCCGGGCAGTACAGAATGGTATCAACAAGGTAAATGTTAATACTGACTTTCAGCAGGCCTTTACCGACCGGGTTAAAAAGATCTTTGCTGAGGATCCGGAAATTTATGATCCCCGCAAATACTGTGGACCGGGACGGGAGGCCATTAAAGAGCGGGTTAAAGAAAAAATAGAAATTTTGGGCAGCAAAAATAAGGCATAGTTTTTCCTGTCAGCAATCAGGGTATTATTCCGGCCGGGAATAGTACCCTTTTATTCATCTCAGCCCTTCTTTCCTTTTTATTTTAATTACTGTTATCCCTGCCTGAACAATCCAGTTTTTCTAATTTCAAGCTGTCTAAATTTTACGCTGTCTAATAAATAAGCGGCAATAAAAGTTGTCGAACAACCCTGTGTCTATTACTTGAGGCCCGGGAAAAGAAAGGTGGAATATTATTGCTAAATATTAGTGATCTGGAAAAAAAGACAATAACCGAGCTGCATGATCTGGCCAAGGATTTCGAGGTTTCGGGATACAGTCAGATGAGAAAGCGAGATCTTATTTTTGCTATTTTAAAAAAAGAAACAGAAGCAGGGGGCAATATTTTTGCTGAAGGTGTGCTGGAAATAATTGAAGATGAAGGTTATGGTTTTCTGCGTCCTTCTCAGTATTTACCCTCCAGTGATGATATTTATATTTCTGCCTCCCAGATTCGCCGTTTTGACCTGCGCACCGGGGATGTGGTGGCCGGTCAGGTGCGGGAGCCAAAGGAGAATGAAAGATATTTTGCTCTGCTGAGGATAGAGGCGGTAAATTTTCAGGATCCCCAAAAAGCCGAAGATAGAGCCTTTTTTGAAGATTTAACTCCTCTGTATCCCCGGGAGCGATTTAAGCTGGAATATAAAAAAAATGAAGTTTCCACCAGACTAATGGATTTAATCTGTCCTATTGGAAAAGGACAGCGGGGCCTGATAGTATCACCTCCTAAAGCGGGGAAAACGGTTCTTTTAAAAAAAATAGCAAACAGTATTAAAACCAATTATCCGGAAACTAAAAGGATGATCCTTTTGATTGATGAACGTCCCGAAGAAGTTACCGATATGAAGCGTTCGGTTGATGCTGAAGTGATAAGCTCTACTTTTGATGAACCTCCGGAAGATCATCTGCAGGTGGCCCGTCTGGTGCTTAAAAAAGCCAAAAGGCTGGTTGAGCATAAGTATGATGTGGTTATTCTGCTGGATAGTATCACCCGCCTGGCCCGGGCGGCCAATGTAACAACTCCTTCCAGTGGTCGGACTCTGTCCGGGGGCCTGGATCCTTCCGCAATGCATTTTCCCAAAAAGTTTTTTGGGGCCGGACGCAATATTGAAGAAGGAGGCAGTCTGACCATTATTGCAACTTCACTTATTCAAACCGGCAGCAGGATGGATGATGTAATTTACGAAGAGTTTAAAGGAACCGGGAACATGGAAATACATCTGGATCGTAAGCTGGCCGAACAGAGAATCTTTCCCGCTATTGATATTCCCCGCTCCGGGACCAGAAAAGAGGAGCTGCTGTTTGATGAAGAAGAGCAGAATACGATGTGGAATCTGAGAACAAAAATTGCTGATGCAGATAAAACCCAGGTGATGCGGACTTTTATAAAACAGATAAAAAACACCGGTGATAACCGGGAGCTTCTGGCAGCTCTGAGTAAGATCTTCAAATGATTTGTTTGCATAGTCTCAGGGGCTGTGTTATAATATTAGTTGTTTAAAATGAAGAGAGATTAATGCTGCTTTTTATGATATGTTCATATAAAATTACAGTCAATAAAATGATCAATACAATTATATAGAAAGAGGTGAAATAAATGCAGGAGGAAATACATCCCGATTTAAAAAAAACAACAATAACCTGTGCCTGTGGTGAAGAATATGAAACCGTGTCCACCCGTGAGGATATGCGGGTTGAGGTCTGCGGCAAATGCCATCCTTTTTACACAGGGAAAAGAAGGAAATCGGCCAAAGGAGGCCGGGTGGAGAGATTCCGGGAAAAATATGGTCTCTCCGAAGAGGAAGGTGAAGTTGGTTCTGCAGCTGAAGAAGAGGAAGAGGCTTCAGAAACAGAGGAAAGTGAAGAAAAGGAAGAAGTTACCGAGTAGGGAAATAAAAAAATTGATTTTTTTTGAAAGCAGGGCCCGGGCTCTGCTTTTTTTATAGCTATTATTTTTTAAAAAGGAGAACCTGTTATGGAGAAAAAACAGTATGGTGGTCAGGCTGTCATAGAAGGGGTTATGATGAAGGGAGAAAAGAATATAGCGGTTGCCGTGCGCCGCAATCAGGAGGATATTGCCATTAAGGAGGAGAAGATATCTTTTCCGGACCGAAAATTTTCTTTTCTCTCCTGGCCTTTTGTGCGGGGTGTGGTCTCCCTGGTTTTGATGCTGTATATCGGTATCCGGGCTTTAAGTTATTCTGCCGATCAGGCTGCAGAAGAAGAGGGAGAAGAAATAAAAATATGGGAGATGCTGCTCAGCATTGTGGTGGCTTTTGTTTTGGCTGTTCTGATTTTTGTGGTCACTCCCGCTTTTATTATTAGTTTAATTCAGCCCTATATAGAGCTGAATCTGATTTTAAATATTATTGAAGGATTTATTAAAATTACGGCTTTTATACTTTATGTATTTTTTATCTCCCGGCTGGAAGACATTAAAAGAGTTTTCCGCTATCATGGGGCTGAACACAAAGTGATAAACAACTATGAATCCGATCTATCTCTTTCTGTTGAAAATGCCCGCAGCTTTTCTCCCCTGCACCCCAGGTGTGGAACCAGTTTTATTTTTCTGGTAATATTATTGAGTATATTTTTCTTTTCATTTTTTGGTCGACCTCCCCTGCAGTACAGAATATTTTTTCATCTGCTTTTACTGCCTTTAATTGCAGGGACCTCATATGAAATTATTAAACTGGCCGGTCGAGAGCAGGCTCCTGCGGTGATTAGAGCTCTCTCCTGGCCGGGACTTTTAATCCAAAAACTGACCACAGGTGAACCTGATGATTCAATGCTTGAGGTGGCAATCACCGCCCTACAACATGTTTTAGAAAAAGAGGAAGGTGAAAGAAGTGTTTGATTTAAGAGAAAAACTGTCTGAAATAGAACAAAAATATAATAAATTAACCCAAAAACTCAGTCAGCCGGATATAGAACGGGGTTCAGAGGAATATCAAAAATTAATGCAAAAACAGTCCCGGCTTCAGGAAATAGTAAATAAATATCACGAATATGAAGAGGTTCTTTCCGAAATAGAGGAACTAAAAGGACTGCTCAAAGAAGATGACGAAGAAATGGTCGAACTGGCCCGGATGGAACTGGAAGAATTAAAACCCAAAAAAGAAAGACTGCAGGAGGAGCTTCCCCTCCTTCTGCTGCCGGATAATCCGGATGATAAAAAGAATGTTATTGTAGAAATACGTTCCGGGGCCGGGGGGGATGAGGCGGCAATATTTGCCGCAGATTTATACAGGATGTATGCTCATTATGCTGAAGACAACAGCTGGGAAACTGAGGTTATGAGTGCCAACCGTTCTGAGGTGGGTGGTTTTAAAGAAATAATTTTTTCTGTAGAGGGTAAAAATGTTTATGAAAAATTAAAATATGAAAGTGGAGTACACAGGGTCCAGCGTGTACCTTCAACTGAATCCAGTGGCCGGATTCATACCTCGACAGCCACCGTGGCCGTGCTCCCGGAGGCCCAGGAAGTTGATATTGATATTGATGAGAATGATTTAAAAATAGATTATTTTCGATCCAGTGGACCCGGAGGTCAGAGTGTAAACACCACTGATTCTGCAGTTAGAATTACTCATGAGCCCTCCGGTCTTACTGTATCCTGCCAGGATGAAAAATCCCAGCACAAAAACCGGGCCCGGGCGATGAGGATTCTTAGGGCCCGCCTGCAAGAGAAAAAAGAGGAAGAAAAACAGGCCAAAAGAGCTGAAGCCCGAAAAAGCCAGATTGGTTCTGGAGACCGCAGTGAGAAAATTAGAACTTATAATTTTCCGCAGAACAGGGTAAGTGATCATCGTATAAATCTAACAGAACATCAGCTGGAAGATATTCTGGATGGGGAGCTTGATATTATTATTGAGCCTCTTATTGAAGAGGATAATCTCAAGAAACTTGAGCAGCTGTGATGCTGATAAATATTATATATGAGGGTTGGGTATGAATATAAAAGAGGTACTTGATCGTTCAGAAGAATATTTAAAAAAACATGATATTTCAACTCCCCGACTTGATTCAGAGGTTCTTCTGGCCGATCTGTTAGGTATGGAAAGGATTAAATTATATGTAAATTATGATTATCCTTTAAAATCAAATGAGCTTGATGAATTCCGGACCCGGATTAAAAAAAGGGCAGAACGATTACCGGCTGCTTATATCACCGGGAAAAAAGAATTTATGTCTCTGGAATTGATGGTCAATGAGGGAGTTCTTCTGCCCCGCCCGGAGACTGAAAACCTGGTTGAAGAAGTAATTGAATTTTGTGAAACAGAAGAACTTTCGGCTCCTCATATTGTAGATGTGGGGACCGGCAGTGGTGCCATAATGGTCAGCCTGGGTTATTATTTAAAAGAGTCCCGGATACTGGGTATTGATATTTCCCGGGCTGCAGTCCAGGTGGCCCGTGAAAATATAAAAAAATATGAACTGGAAACCAGACTGAAAGTTATCCGGGGTGATCTGCTTAATTCATTGATAAAGAGGGGCAAGGCCAATGTGGATATTGTTGTGTCCAACCCCCCCTACATCAGAGACAGTATGATGAAAAAATTGCCTCCAGAAGTAAAAAAGGAGCCCCGGCGGGCCCTGGAGGGAGGAGATAAAGGGCTTGATTATTATACCCGACTTATTCCCCAGGCCCGGAAAGTGCTCAACCGGGGAGGAGTATTAATGCTGGAGATAGGCTCACAGCAGGCTGATGATGTGGGTGATATGCTTGCTGAATGGAAAAAAGTAGAGGTTATAAAAGATAATAGGGGGCAGGATAGAATTATCCGGGCCCGGATAGAGGATTGAAGGAGCTAAAAACAATGGCCTATGTTACCCACATAAAAAAGGTAAACCCTGATCTGGATTACAAAAAACTTCTGAACAACAAAGTAATTAATGAAGGGGCTGAGCTTCTGAAAAAGGGAGAGGTTGTTGCCTTTCCCACAGAAACAGTTTACGGACTGGGGGCTGAGGCAAATAATTCTGAAGCTGTAAAAAAAATTTTTTCTGTTAAAGGTCGTCCGGCTGATAACCCCCTGATAGTGCATATTGCAGACCAAAAACAGCTGGAAAAAGTTGTCCAGGGGGCTGAGGTGCCTGAATTAAACAAACTGTTTTCTGCTTTCTGGCCGGGACCCCTGACAGTTATTTTTCAACGCCAGAAAGTTATACCGGATATAACCACCGCCGGACTGGATACGGTGGCGGTCAGGATGCCTTCTCACCGGGTGGCCCGGGCTTTAATTGCCCGAGCTTCGTTTCCCCTGGCGGCGCCCAGTGCCAATATATCCGGGGGCCCCAGTCCTACCAGGGCAGAACATGTTTACCGTGATCTGAAGGGGAAACTCTCTTTGATAATTGATGGTGGGCCCTGTGAGGTGGGGGTGGAATCCACTGTACTGGATTTAAGCGGCTCTGGCCCGGAAATACTGAGGCCGGGAGCCATTACGGGTCATGATATATCAGCTGTTTTAGGCAAACCGGTCCCCAGTTCCAGGCAGGCTGAAGATAACAGGGCAATGACTCCTCCGGCCCCGGGTATGAAATACAGACATTATTCACCTGCAGCCCCGGTTATTTTAGTCCATAACTGTCAGCCCGATAATCTAAAAAATTATATTCACAGCCGAAAACCTAAAGAACCGGGTCTGATTGTTAGTACGGAAACAGCACAGAAAATCAGGGGCAGGGGGTTTTTTGAAAATTTCAAAATAGCAGAAATGGGTTCTATTAAAGATCTATCCCAGGCCGCTCATAATTTGTTTGCCTGTCTGCGAAACATGGATTATGAGGGTGTGGATTATATTATTGTAGAGGCTGTTCCGGAAAAAGGAATTGGCCGGGCCGTGATGAATAGGTTATATAAGGCTGCAGAAGAAGAAGTTTTTCTGGAACAATTTGATAAAAAGGAAGGAGACAGGTAATGCCCAGAGTGCTGTTTGTGTGTACCGGTAATACCTGCCGGAGTCCAATGGCAGAATACTGGTTTGAATTTTTGAAAAAGAAATATAATCTTGATGACTGGCAGGCTATTTCGGCAGGATTAAGTGCTTACAGCGGGGGACAGGGGCAGGACAGGATGATTAAGGTAATGTCAGAAGTGAATATTGATACAGAGGGTCACCGCTGTCAGCCGGCTGATGAAAAATTAATCAACCGGGTGAATTTAATTATCACCATGACTGATAGCCAGAGGGACATCTTAAAAGAAAAATGGGGGCCTGAGAAAAACTATATTTATTCTTTTAATGAACTTACAGGGGCGGAAATTTCAAATATCCGGGACCCCTGGGGGCAGTCTCTGGAGACCTACCGCTCAACAAGAGATCAACTAAAACAGGCAGTACTCGCGGTTCTGGAGCAGCTGGCCCGGGAAAGCGAAAAAATAGGCTTAAACCCGAATAATCCTCAGGAGGGAGATAACATGAAAGTCATAATTGGAGCCGACCATGCAGGCTATCATTTGAAAGAAGAGATAGTTAAATTTTTTGAGGAAGAAAATATTGATTATGAGGATATAGGAACTGATAGTACAGAATCAGTTGATTACCCTGATTATGCAGCCGGAGTGGCCAAAAAGGTAGCTGCCGGAGAGGGAAGGCTGGGTATACTGATCTGTGGTACCGGTATAGGAATGTCAATTGCGGCCAATAAATTTAAAGGTATAAGAGCGGCTCACTGTCATGATACTGTATCAGCCCGGGATACCCGACGCCATAATGATTCCAATGTTTTGACCATGGGGGGCAGAATCATAGGACCTGAACTGGCGCGGGAGATAGTTAGAGTCTGGCTTGAAGAAAGTTTTGATGGGGGCCGACATCAGCGGAGAGTGGATAAGATAGGTAAAACAGAATAGCTAAGGCTGAGAAGGGGAGTAATATGGTTTTAGTGGTATAAAATACAAATCACTGCCGGCTGATAACTCAGGAGGTCATTGCTGTTATATAATCTGGGATATTAAGGGAGTGTAAGGTCTTATATTACTAAGATTTTGGGTAAGTCAGGAATTTAGGAGAAGTGTCATTTTGGGTTCTGCAGGAATATTAACGAACTATTTATAAATATTGCTTGAAAATTACAGGTTTTATGTTATAATGATTTCTGGATATTTACTGGCGGCCTGTTTGCTCAATTAATTCGAGATTGGGGTAGGATTATGAGTGATAATAAATGGAGCCAGATCCTTCATTCATTAAGTCTTTTAAGCCAGGTCGGTTTCGTTATGCTGGCCAGTGTTGGTATTGGTTTTGGGGCCGGCTATTTTCTGGACAATTGGCTGGAAAGGGAGCTTATATTTAAGGCTATGGGGCTTGTAATTGGTATTATTGCTGGTTTTTACACCAATTATAAGTTGATAATGAGCATTGTTCAAAAATAGGGAACAGTTATTTTCATTAGTTATTTTTTTCATTTAATGCAGCTGACAGTAAGCTGCAGGTGATATTTTTATTTTTGTTAGTTGAGATATGTAAGATATGTATGTGAGATATGTTAGCTGAGAAAGGAGGATACTGCAGATGCTGGAACCGGGCCCACAGGAGCTTTATTATTTTATGGGAAATGAAAGCCTGCCCATAACCGATACTTTGATTGTTAGCTGGATTTTACTCATTCTGCTGGTGCTAGTCTCCAGGTGGATAACCAGTAATATGAGCTTAAAACCGGGCAAAGCACAGAATATTGCGGAACTGATTGTCAGTACTATTGAGGATCAGATTGAAGATATGCTGCCGGGTGAGGGGCGCAACCTGCTGCCCTTTATTGCCACCATATTTGTCTACATAGGTTTTTCCAATCTGGTGGTACTGCTTCCCGGAGTGCCGAGTCCCTCAACTGATTTGAATCTAACTCTGGGACTGGCGGCAGTAGTTTTTATGGTAAGTCATTATTATGGGATGAAGGAAAAGGGTATTCTGGGATATGCAAAAGGTTTTGCTGAACCGGTTATTTTCATGCTGCCTATCAATGTTGTCTCTGAGCTGGCCAAACCTATATCACATTCCTTCCGTCTTTTTGGGAATATGGTAGGAGCCAGTATTATTCTGGGCTTAATCTATATGGCCGCACCCTGGATGATACCCGTACCTCTGCACGCCTGGTTTGATCTGTTTGTGGGAGTGATTCAGGCTTTTATATATGGCATGATTGCCATTGTTTATATCTCTGTGGCCAAGGACTAATTTAATTTTTGCTGTTTAACTGTTTTGATTTTTTGGCAGCCTGTTTGGAGTTATTTCTGGTATCATATTTTTTATTTTATCTGTTAATGCTGAAGGTTTTTTGCTTTATTATATCTGGTAAAGGAGGGAGAAAATTTGATAGAATTTGATCCCGCTGTAATTGAGGCCATAATAAATATATCTGCTTATGTTGCTGCCGGTCTGGCAATGATTGCCGGTCTGGGTCCCGGTGTGGGCATGGGATATGCTGCCGGTCAGGCTACAGAGGCCGTTCGCCGACAGCCAGAAGCCCGGGGGCCGATAATTACAACTATGCTTCTCGGTCAGGTGGTGTCAGCCTCTACAAGTATTTATTCCCTGATAGTAGCTCTGTATTTTGTTTTTGCAATTTCCTGACATGTGATATTTTTAACAGGTGGTGTTCATGCTAAAATATATTGATCATCCCGAAAAAGTACAGCTTGAGATTATGAAAAAAACCCTGCTGGTGGCCTTACTGCCCCTGCTGTCCTCTTTAATACATGATAGGACAATTTTTCTGGGGCTTAGTTTTGGGCTGGTTATTAGTTTTTTATTATTCCGGCTAAATCTGATTAACATACGTCGTGCTGTAGACATGCAAAAGGCCAGGGCCAGTTCTTTTATTCGAAACCGCTATTTTGTTGAATATGTAATTTCATTTGTCGGGCTGGCTGTAGCCTATCAAAGTTCTTCTCTTAATGTTTGGGCGGCAGCGGCGGGTTTATTCTTACTTAAGATTACTGTACTGGGCTGGGTTATTCTGGAGCTGATAAAGAAGGCCTGGCAGGATAAACTGGAGAGCTTACAGTAATATAATTTTAAAATGGGCTGTGTTTTATATTAATTTTTATTGTTTTTCAAGGATTATATTAAATGGCTGCCCTGCAAAAAGTCAATTTAATTTTATAAATAAGATTACTGTCCTGAAAGCAATCATCAATTGAAAAATCTTAAAATAACATTTTTGGCAGGATAACCATTAAATTTTTCTCATATATATAAAGTTAGATGTTTGATAGGATCCTTCTGTTAATTTTTAGTTATTTTATATCTTTTAAGAGAAAGGAGGAAATACAGTGGTTGAATTTTCCACCGAAGTTGTTAATACTATTGTTAGTGCAGCAGCACTTCTGGGAGCAGGTTTTGCTATGATAGCCGGTATTGGTCCCGGTATTGGGCAGGGTTTTGCCGCCGGTAAAGCTGTTGAGTCTGTAGCCCGTGATCCTGAGGCCAGAGGTAATATCATTACAACTATGCTTCTGGGTCAGGCTGTAGCTGAGTCAACCGGTATTTATTCACTGGTAATTGCCCTCTATTTAATATTTGTGGTCTTTGGAGTATAACTTTTTTAAAATTCCGGGAGGGTGCCTGGAGGTATCCTCCCGGTAAACAGAGAAATTATTGCCTGATATTTTTATAAATTATATTGAATTTATTTGTGATAAAGCTGCTTAATATGTTTTTCTGGCTGGGGTACTAAAGGTATTTACTTTTTATTTAGCTGTATTTAATCCAGGAGGTGAGGTTTGTATGATTGAAATAAACTGGAATATTTTCTGGCAGATATTAAACTTTCTTATTCTCATGTATCTGTTAAAGAGATTTCTCTATCATCCGGTGCTTGATATGCTGGATAAAAGAGAAGGTAAAATCGAAAATGATCTTGAGAAAGCCTCTCAGCGAAAAGAAGAAGCTCGCAAGCTGAAGGGAAAATATGAGTCCCGGCTGCAGGGTGCTAAAGATGAGGCCCAGGAAATAATAGTTAAAGCGGAACGAAAAGGAAAAAAACGAGCTCAGGATATAGTACAACAGGCTGAAGAAGAAGCGGAAAAGGTCAAAGAAAACAAGATGCAGGAATTAGAAACAGCTAAAAGGGATGCAGCCCGTGAGCTCCGGGATTATGCTGCAGATTTAAGTATGGAAGCTGCTTCTAAAATGCTGCATCAGGAGCTTGATGAAGAGCAGCACCGGGAGCTTATCGAAAAATATATTGAGGAACTGGACAGCGAAATGCTGGGTGAAGTGCAGTGATAGAAAATGAACTGGCGGCAAGATACGGGCGGGCTTTATTTCAGCTGGCTCTGGAAAAAGAAAAACTGGAAGTTTTCCGGGATAATCTGGACACAATAGAAGATCTGATGTCAGAAAATGTTGATTTTGAAAAGGTAATGCTGCACCAGAAAATATCTCCTGCAGAGAAGAAACAGGTTATTAAAAAAATACTTTCCGGGCAACTGGACCAATATATCATAAACTTTTTGTTTCTGCTGATTGATAAACACAGAGTTTTCATAATCAAAAAGATCATCAAACAGTACACCAGGCTGCTTAATGAGGACAGGAGAGTTCTGGAAGTTGAGGTTTTATCAGCCATAGAAATGAGTGAAAATATGCAGGATAAACTTCGTGCAAAGCTGGATGGGCTGCTGGATTACGAAATTATTCTGAACAATAAATGTGATCCCGGTTTGATCGGAGGTCTTAAATTGAAAATAAGAGATCAGGTTATTGATGGTAGTTTAAAAAATGGGCTGGAATCCATGAAAAACAGAATAAAACGAATTCCAGTAAGTGAGTTAGGGGTGGAATTATAATGCAAATTAAGCCGGAAGAGATTAGCTCAGTTATCAAAAATGAAATTGAAAATTATGAACAAAAAGTTGAATCAGTGGGTGTGGGAACTGTTCTGGATGTGGGAGATGGAATAGCACATGTTTATGGACTGGAGGATGCCATGTCCGGTGAACTGCTGGAATTTCCCGGTGATGTTTATGGCATGGCACTGAATCTGGAAGAGGATAATATTGGCTGTGTGCTGCTGGGGGATGAGACTGAGATAGAAGAAGGAGATACGGTAAAAAGAACCGGCCGGGTTGTGGAAGTTCCCGTAGGCGAGAATATGCTGGGCCGGGTGGTAAATGCCCTGGGCCAGCCTCTTGACGGAAAAGGCAGTATAGAGAGTGATACATTTCGTCCGGTTGAAAATAAGGCCCCGGGAGTGGTGAAAAGACAGCCGGTTGATACTCCTTTACAGACCGGTCTCAAGGCAGTTGATTCAATGATACCCATTGGAAGAGGTCAGCGGGAACTTATCATCGGTGACCGTCAGACGGGTAAGACTGCTATTGGGATTGATACTATTATAAATCAAAAAGACACTGATGTACTTTGTATATATGTTGCTATCGGCCAGAAGGCTTCATCTGTGGCCCGGATAGCTGAAAAATTGCGACAGGAAGGGGCTATGGAATATACTACAATTGTTTCGGCTACGGCCAGTGATCCGGCTCCAATTCGTTATATTGCCCCTTATGCCGGATGTGCGATGGGAGAACATTTTATGTATAAAGAAGATCGCGATGTACTGGTAGTTTTTGATGATCTTTCCAAACATGCGGTGGCCTATCGAGCCATGTCTCTTCTTTTACGAAGACCTCCGGGCAGAGAAGCTTATCCCGGTGATGTATTTTATCTGCACTCTCGTCTGTTAGAAAGAGCGGCCCGTCTACATGATGATCTGGGTGGTGGCTCCCTGACCGCTCTGCCGATAGTTGAAACTCAGGCCGGTGATGTATCCGCCTATATACCGACCAATGTTATTTCCATAACTGATGGACAGATATATCTGGAGAGTGAGCTCTTTTTTGCCGGGGTGAGACCGGCTATAAATGTTGGTATTTCCGTATCCCGGGTGGGGGGTGCGGCTCAGATCAATGCTATGAAAGAGGTGGCCGGTTCTCTGAGGCTTGATCTTTCTCAGTACAGAGAGCTGGAAGCTTTTGCCCAGTTTGGTTCTGATCTCGATCAGGCGACTCAGGAGAAACTGGCCCGGGGAGAAAGAATTGTGGAAATTCTGAAACAGGCCCAGTATTCTCCCATGCCTGTTGAGGAACAGGTAATGATTATATATACAGTTATCAATGGATATCTGGATGATATCCCTGTAGATAATCTGCAGAGATTTGAAAAAGAATTTCTGCAGTATGTGGATGCCAGTTATGAAGAAATAGGTAAAAACATAAAAGAAGAACAGGAGCTTACTGAACAGACAGCAGAAGAACTGCAGGCAGTGATTGCTGAATTTGTTGATCAGTTTGAAGTTGAAGAAACGAGTATAGTGGAAAATATAGAAGAAGATGAGTTATCAGAAGAAGAGATAGAAGAGGACATAGAAGAAGAAGTCGAGGTTTGAGGTGAGAAAGTATGCAAAACATGAAGGATATAAAACGGAGAATTGAAAGTGTTGAAAACACTCAGCAGATTACCCGGGCTATGAAAATGGTGGCTGCTGCTAAGTTGAGAAATTCCCAGGACCGGGCCGAGGAAGTAAGGCCCTTTTTCAATAAGACCCGTGAGGTTCTGGCAGATATTTCTCGTTTTAGTGGAGATGCTCAGGATCATCCTCTGGTTCAAAAAAGAGAGGGTGAAAAAACACTGTACATTGCTATCAGCGGAGACCGGGGGCTGTGTGGTGCCTATAACAGCCGGATTAACAAAAAATTGTCCCTGGAAATTGAAAATAAAGAACAGGAAAAGGTAATGGCTGTCGGGGGTAAAGTAAGAAATTTTGCCCGTAAAAATGGTTATAATATAATTTCGGAATATATAGATCTGGAAGATTATCCAGATTTTGATTTTGCCCGCCGGATAGGATCAGAAGTTATCTCACTCTTTAGACAGGAGATAGTGGACCGGATAAATCTCATATATACTTACTTTAATTCGGCAATAAGCCAGGAAACCAGAATGATAACTTTACTGCCGGTTAGTCTTCCGGAAGGATATGATGAAGAGAAAGAACAGGTTGATTATATATATGAACCTTCTCCTGCTGATATTTTGGACAGGGTACTTCCCAGGTATATTAATAATTTACTGTATTCAGCTCTGCTGGAATCTAAGGCCAGTGAATTTGGGGCTCGGATGACTTCCATGGATTCTGCTACAGATAATGCTGAGGAGATGATAGAGGATCTTACCCTCAAATATAATCGAGCCCGGCAGGCGGAAATAACCAAGGAAATAACAGAAATTGTCGGGGGCGCAGAAGCTTTAAAATAGGAATATAAAAGAAGGAGGAATCTGGAGTGACTGAAGCAGAAAATGTGGGCCGTGTTGTACAGGTGATCGGTCCTGTAGTTGATGTTGAATTTCCAGAAGGAGAATTACCGGGAATTTTAAATGCCTTACAAATTAAAGGCAGACCACAGAAAAATAAAGAAGAAAATGAAGAAAATAAAGAAGAACCAGATCAGGAAGAAAACCAAAAAGAACAGTTATCTGCAGACAATCAGGATACTATTGGTGAAATAGATTTAACAGTAGAAGTTATGCAGCATACCGGTGATAATCGGGTTCGCTGTGTGGCCATGGATTCCACAGATGGCCTGGTTAGAGGGATGAAAGCCTATGATTTGGGTGATCCCATAAGTGTACCGGTTGGGGAAGGTGTGCTGGGGCGTATTTTCAATGTACTGGGAGAAACAATTGATGAAAAAGGTGAAATAGAAGCTGAAACTACAATGCCTATTCACCGGTCTGCACCCAGTTATGAGGAACAGGCAACCTCAACGGAGATTTTTGAGACGGGAATAAAAGTTATTGATCTGCTGGCCCCCTATGCTCGAGGCGGTAAAGTAGGTCTTTTTGGTGGGGCCGGAGTAGGAAAAACGGTTCTTATTATGGAACTAATAAATAATATTGCTCTGGAGCATGGTGGTTTTTCTGTTTTCGGAGGTGTTGGTGAAAGAACCCGGGAAGGTAATGACCTGATGCTGGAAATGCAGGAAGCAGGAGTTATGGAAAAAGTTGCTATGGTTTTCGGTCAGATGAATGAACCTCCGGGAGCGAGGATGAGAGTCGGTCTTTCAGCCCTAACAATGGCGGAGTATTTTCGTGATGAAGTCGGTCAGGATATACTGCTTTTTATTGACAACATTTTTCGATTTATTCAGGCCGGTCAGGAGGTTTCAGCCCTGCTGGGTCGAATGCCTTCGGCTGTAGGTTATCAGCCCACTCTAGCTTATGATGTAGGGAAACTGCAGGAGAGGATAACTTCCACCAAAAAAGGTTCAATCACTTCTGTACAGGCTATATATGTACCTGCTGATGACCTTACTGATCCCGCACCGGCGACTACATTTGCTCATTTAGATTCAACTACGGTTCTTTCCCGGCAAATTTCTGAAAAAGGAATCTATCCGGCGGTTGATCCTCTGGATTCCACTTCCTCGATTCTGGATCCTACTGTTGTCGGAGAGGAGCACTATGAAGTGGCCCGTCAGGTCCAGGAGATTCTGCAGGAATATAAAGAACTGCAGGATATAATTGCTATTCTGGGAATGGATGAGCTTTCAGAAGAGGATAAAACAATTGTTAATCGGGCCCGGAGAATTGAAAGATTTTTATCTCAACCTTTCTTTGTGGCCGAACAGTTTACCGGTCAGCCGGGAACCTATGTGGAGCTGGACGAAACTATCCGTGCTTTTAAAGAAATTATTGAGGGTAGACACGATGATCTACCGGAAGATGCATTCTATATGGTGGGTACAATTGATGAGGCAGTAGAAAAAGCCAATAAAGAAGATGTGGGCTGATAAATATGGCAAAAAAGAAGAACACAATCCGGCTGGAGGTTGTGACTCCGGCCGGAGTGACCTACAATGAGGATATTGAAGCACTTGAGGCCCCTGCTGTTGATGGTCTGATAGGGATCTGGGCCCGGCATGCACCTCTGGTAACAGCTCTTAAAACCGGATTACTTAAAGTTAAGGCTGTGGATACAGAGCTTTCCATCCCCGTGGATTCGGGTTTTATGGAGGTAAAACCAGATATTATCAATGTGGTTGTTCAAAAGGCAATTTTACCGGATAATATTGATCTGGAAGAAGCCCGAACGGCCCGGGAAAAAGCTGAAGAAATTATACAGAACAATGATGAAGACAGGGAGCAGGCTGAAGAAGACCTGGAGTGGGCAGAGGCCCGTATTGAAGCAGCTGAAAATTATTCAGGTATATAGTAAGCAGTATTCTTCAGGATGACAATATTTAAAATATCAGCTGGAGTGTTATCGGCTGATAAAGTAACCAAACTCAGATGTATGTTTTGCTGTGGCTGAAATTATTTAGTTTTCTTCCCCATCCATTTTTCATCAATGGAAGTAGAAGTTATTCAATTATATTTAATTAAATTATCGACTGCAGCCGGCCCCTGGGTATCCAGGGGTTAAATTTTTTTGGATTTATATTTGATTATCTGTTAAAATATAAATAAAGTAGTGTGGTGTTTTTAGGTGGTGATATAATGTCTGAAGAACAAAGAGGAAAAAGCGAACTTGAAAAAGCTGTAGAACAGGGGGTAAGTGGACCTCCGGAGATAAAAAAAGATGAAAAAAATCGTTTTCTGGGGGAATTTAAGGAACGGGTCATTCGTTACCTGACTTATGAACAGGTTGTTGAACCCGGTACCTATTCCGAAATACTGGATGCTATAAATCATCCTCAGGCAGATAAACTTATTATTGACCGGGAAGTTAATGATGAAAGAGCCCGTGATTATATAGACCTGGCCCTAAAAAATGGCCTGGAATTTAAAAGAATTGATTCCCCAAATTTTAAAGGAGATGTGGGTCTGGTTGTGGTCAGTGGTGAGGCCGTAAAGACCGATAAAATTCAAGTGATGGATAGAAGAGAGAAATTGAAAAAACAGGGTATATCTGATAAAATTATCAAGAATGTTGGCAGTAAGTTATGTGATCAATGCTGGAGTGAACTAAAAGAAAAGGCTCCAGAAGAACTCAGGAATTATAAGAAAATGAATATTTTTGATAAAATAGCCGGAGTCAAATGTGTCTGCCGGGGAGACGATTAGAACATTAAAGGTTAAAAAGGACTATTAACATGCCTTTGAGCAGAGGATATAATAATATATAAATATTAATGTTGAGTATATTATTAGCAGCACAGGAATAAATATACAGAAAAGAATATTTATTATTAATTTTTTATCTTTCATATCTTTGGTTATCCTGCAAAAAGTGTTATTATAAGATTTTATAATTTATGATTGCTTTCAGGACAGTAATCTTATTTCTAAAATTAAATAAAATTGACTTTTTGCAGGGCAGCCATCTTTATTAGTATAAAATAAGTATAAAAAAGAATAAAATAAGAATAAAATAAGTATAAAACTAAAGTTAAAACACCGGGAAAGGGGCTTTAAAAAGTTGACTCAATTTAGAGTAAAAGGCCGCAAAAAACTGGAGGGCGTGGTTAAGGTAAGTGGAGCCAAGAATGCTGCTTTACCCATTTTAGCCGCTTCTTTAATGGCTGAGACACCAAGTACTTTAAAGGATATTCCCGAACTTAGAGATGTCGATAATCTATGTCAAATCATTGCTAAAATGGGCGCAGAAGTAAAGAGAGAAGATGGTCAGGTATATATCGACCCTTCTTCTGTTAATAATCCGATCGTGGATTTTGAACTGGCCCGTAAACTCAGGGCTTCCTATTATGTACTGGGTGTAATGCTGGGCCGGGAAGGATTTGCCAGGACAAGTTTACCGGGAGGATGTAATATAGGTAATCGTCCAATTGATCTACATTTAAAGGGTTTTAAAGCTCTGGGTGCTGAGGTTAATATGGATCATGGTATTGTGGAAGTAAAAGCTGACTCTCTTTCTGGAGACCGAATTTATCTGGATTACCCCAGTGTAGGGGCTACGATAAATATAATGCTGGCCGCAACTCTGGCTGAAGGTCAGACAGTAATTGAAAATTCAGCCCGGGAACCGGAACTGGTTGATCTGGCCAATTATCTTACCATCATGGGAGCTGATATTAAGGGTGTTGGTACTGATACAATCAAAATTGAGGGTGTTGATCAGCTTGAAGGGGCTGAACACAGAATAATACCGGACAGGATAGAAGCGGGCACCTTTATGATTTCTGCAGCCCTTACCGAAGGGGAAGTTTTTGTTGAAAATGTTTTAACCGAACATGTCAAACCCCTTATTGCTAAATTGAAGGAGATGAATGTTGATGTAGAGGAGGATATCACCGGTATAAAAGTGGAAAAGAAGGATCAGCTTAAATCTGTGGATATAAAGACTCTACCCTACCCGGGTTTTCCCACTGATCTTCAGCCCCAGATAATGGTGCTGTTAACTCAGGCCGATGACACCAGCCTGGTCATTGAAACGGTCTGGGAAAATAGATTTATGCATGTTGACGAACTGCAGAGGCTGGGAGCCGATATCAAAATAGATGGTCACAGTTCATTAATAAAACCCGGAAACTTAAGTGGTGCTGAAGTTACAGCTACTGACCTCAGGGGTGGGGCAGCTCTGATATTAGCCGCACTGGCAGGTGAGGGAGTAACCATAATCAATGATATTCAGCATGTAGAGCGAGGTTATGAAAATATAGAGCATAAACTGTCCGGGCTGGGAGCGGATATACAGAAGGTCAGTCTACATAATAATCAAAAAAAGGAAACCGGGAGCTAAATAAAATTTGAAAAACAGGGTAAACAATATTCTGGCCTACGGATTATTTTTTTTCAAAAAGAAATGTATGCTATAATAATAAAAAGGAGAACAGGCAGAGGTCCTGTTTTGTATTAGAAAGAGAGGTCGGAGATATTGATTAACAAGAACAGATTTGCGGTTCTTTTATTAGTGTTAATTTTATTTTTTCCCATTACAGCAGCAGCGGAAAATATAACAATGAGAGCAGCTGATGAGATAGAATCCGGTGCTGAAGGCTATTCTCGGACTGTATTTTCGGGCACAGAAGTAGAAGAATTTCCACTGGAAGTAGTTGATACAGTGGCCGGAGACATGGAAAATGATTTAATTCTTATTAAAGCATCCGGAGAAAAAATAGATGAGATTGGTGGTATAGCTGCCGGCATGAGCGGCAGCCCGGTTTATATTGAAGATGAGTTAATTGGAGCAATCAGTTATGGCTGGGAAACAGGTGCTGAATATGCCCTGGTAACACCAATTAAGCAGATGCTGAATCTACTGTCCGAAGAAAACGGTTTAGGGCCCGGACAGGATACACCTGAAGATGCTCAGCCCCTGGGCACCCCTCTGCTGGTCGATGGTCTTGAGGGACGTGCTCTGGAAAAATTCAGAGAAGAAATTGATTTTCTGCAGTTCCAGGATTATAAAGTCATCTCCGGGAGCAGGAGTGATGGCCAATCTGGAGCCAATTATGAGGCTGTACCCGGTAGTGCAGTTGCCGTTCAGCTGGTTAAAGGGGATATTAATGTTTCGGCTCTGGGAACTCTGACCCATCTCCAAAAAGACCGGATATTAGCCCTGGGACATCCTTTTACCAACCGGGGAGTGGTTAATTTAATGTTAAGTGGAGCTAAAATTAATCAAATTATACCCGGAAATGGTTCAATTCCCTTTAAGCTGGGGGCTCCTCTGCCTGATTTGCTTGGTGTAGTTCAGGAGGACCGAAGGGCCGGTCTGGCCGGTAAAATAAATAATTTTCCCCATATAATCCCCCTGCGGCTGGATATTAAAGATATGAGCCGGGGGATAGATCAGCAGATGAAAATGAATCTTATTAATGACCAGGATTATTTAACTTCCCTGGGAACCAGTGTACTGCTTCAGGGTATGGATAACACAATTGACCGCATTGGAGCCGGTACCTCCCGGGTTGAAATAGAAATACTGGGTACAGGACTTCCGAATAACAGAATCAGGAAAGAAAATGTGTATTTTAGTCAGAATGATATTGCAGCTGCCAGTCTTTATGATGCAGCTGAGTTATTAAATTTAATCAGTTTTAATCCCTTTTCCCGGGTGCGTATTTTTGATATAAAAGTTGATATTGATATTTACAGGGAAAAGAGAAATGCCATTTTACAAAGGGCTGAAGTTTTAAATAGAGAAATATATCCGGGGGATACACTGGATATTGAAATTGATTTTCTGCCCTATCGCCGGGAACAGATATCAAAAAATATTGAGCTTCAGCTGCCCAAAAATATCGAACCTGGTTCGATGATTTTAATGATTGATGGGGGTTATACAATACCCTATGGTGATTTTTATAATATACCGGATGATAATGGTGAAGAAAATGATTATGAAGTATTTCGGGAGGGTTATAGAAACCTATCAGAAATGCTGAATGATTTCCTGGAACTGCCCAGAAATGATGAAATAATTGTGCAGTTAGCACCCCGTTATGGTTCCATGCCCCTTGATCATAGAGATGAAAATGAAGAGGAGCCGGAAGTTTTTGATTTTTTTGAGGATGATATTATTGAAATTATCGAAACTGATTTTGTGATGGAAGGCAGTCTGCAGCTGGATTTAGAAATATTATCTCCTGATGAAGATGAAAATCAAAAGACAGATGATATAGAAGAACCACAGAATTTTGAGGAAAACTTTGAAAAAGGAGCCAATGATCAGGAGAATAAACAGAACAATCAAGAAACCGGGGAATGAAAAAGGGGCAATAATAGAAAACAAAAAAACCAGCAAAAAACATACTTTGATTTATTGATTTAAAAATTATTAATAAATATTAATATTTGGTTAAGATAGTTTATAGAGCCCTATTTTATTTGCAGAAATAATAAATCTATAATATCATTAATAACAGGTTTCATGGAGGACTAATTTATGAAGTGGAGAATAGCTGTACTGGTAATTTTATTTTTTATAATAAGTGGGGCCGGATTCTTTATAATAAGAGAAGGTGGCCTGTTATTAATGAATATGGTTACTGAGGCTCGAGAGGATGTCTCCAGTATGTGGGAGGCAGTGCAGGAAGATTTTTCCCCGGAGAACATTGATTTTTCTCTGGACCTGTCTTTTGACTTTTCCCGGACGGAATTATGGTCTGACCTGCGGGAAAAAGCCGCTGGCTATACTGCTGATCTCAAGGAAATAGAAATACCCTCCTTTCAGGCTTCAGATAAAATACCAGAATTTATAGAAAATTATCTCAGAGAGCCTCTGGAAGAGCTGAGGCTAAATTTCATTGAAGATTTAAAACAGGAGCTTGATCTGGAACTGGTATTCCAGGAAGTTGACTACTGGCCGCTTAATGAAATTGTATTTCATGATATAGAAATTGGCTGGGAGGGAAATGTTCTTACGGCCGATGAATTGGCCGTAAGTTATAATTTTCTGGATCTGCTCCGTGCTCCGGATAACTGGCTGCATGAAATTAATTATATTGCTTTAAAAGGCCCTGATCTCCAGCCAGTGTCTGATACGGGAGAAAACTTTTTTTCTGAATCAGGAGAAGATGATATTTTATCCCGGCTGGGCAGTCTGAATATTTATATTAAGGATGGCAGGCTGAATTATCATCTGCACCAGAAAGAGGTACAAAGCCAAATTTTACTAACTAATACAGAAGGTATAATTGAGATCAGGGATAGGGAAGTGGATATCAATCTTGGTTCTTCTTTAGTGCTGGATAATTTTGCATACAATGATCTGGAAATATCCCATTTATCTTTAGATAACATTTCCTTTAATTTTGCCCTGCATAATGAGGGCTGGGAGGGTGTTTTTGCCCTTGAATCTGCTGCTGTAGATCTTGTGGCCGATATTATTGCTGAAGAAGAGTTTATCATAGGTGACAGCATTCAGGTGACAGATTTAAAAGGGACCACCGATTTAAGATTTTTGTTAAGAGGGAGTGGTTTTGAAGCTTCTGAGTATCGGGGTACAGCAGAGTTTCAGCAGGTGGGACTAAATTTTAGTTACCGGGACAGCATAGACAGTCATTCACTGGAAGACATTCAGGGCCGGCTTTTATTTGATTCCGGACTGGAGACTGCTATTTTAGAAAATATAGATCTTATATATCAAAATAACAGATTAAATCTGGAAGGTGCAGTTAGGGAAATTTTTTCTGATAAACCCCGGTATAGTATTAATTTAGCCACAGAAAATCTGGTACTGGGCGAAAGAGGACTTCAGCTGGAAAATTATGGTCTTTTTGAGATCAGGGGAACCGGTGAAATGGAACTTTATCTGCAGGGTTTAATTGAAAACCCGGATATTCACCTTACCGCAGACCTTAATCAGGTATTGATAAGAGATGAACAAGTGGATTCCCTGGAGCTGGAAATGTTATATAAAGACAATTTGGTTTTTCTGGAATATATGAATTTATACAGGGGTGTGGACAGTCATGCTTTTCTGGAGGGGGTTTACAGGCCCCGAACTCAGGAATACAGTTTTAGTGTTTCAGGGAACAGTTTACAATTAGATTTTTTTAAAGATTATACTGGAAATGATTATCTGCAGCAGCTGGACGGAAAAGCTGATCTGGATTTAAAACTGACTGGAAAGCAGATGAATCTGGAAAATATGATGGTAATGGGAGATGTAAATATATATGATATAAAAGGTCTAAAGCATCCCGTTCAGGAGGCCAGTACGGATCTGCTTTTTTCTGAAAATAGTCTTTACTTTAGTGCAGGAGAAGTCAGCACTCCCCGGGGTGATATTTTATTTGATGGTACCTTAAATACCGGTGACCAAAAGTGGAATATAGATTTCCGGTCATCTGAAATGGATATTGCTCTGGTTGAATATTATTTAGATAATAATAATTTATCCTGGTTTGAGGTTAACAGCCTGGAGGGCAGTCCCTCTTTTTCAGGTCAGCTTAAGGGGGCCTGGAACCAGCCCCGGGTAACAATGGATATAGATTTATCCCGGGGTTATTATAATGAACACAGGATAGAGGATTTAACTGCAAACATTGTATATGAACAGCAGAAAGTAGAAGTAAAAAAGATGGGTTTTTACTGGTCGGAGTGCCATGTATCGGGAGAGGGGTGGATTAACACCGCTGATACCGGGAATCAGATAGAAGCTGTGCTGTCCCTGTCTGACCTAAAATATAGTAATATACAGGAGCTTATGGGGATCAATATACCGGCGGCAGGACATTTTGATATGGATCTTAAGGTCAGTGGTGAACCGGATAATCCACTAATTGAGGGTGAGGTGTATTCGGCAGAAACTATTCTTATTTTTGGAGAAAATTATGAGATAGATGATCTCCAGTTTTCTTTTTTGTCCTCCCGGGATAAGGTTTTTGAAATCAATAAATTTGAGGCATTAAAAAAGAACACAGTTCTTCAGGGGACAGGATTGTATACTGAGGAAATGATTACAGGCAATTTTAAACTTGACAATTTTGCTCCCGGAGATTATATAAATCAATATGATCTGCAGGGTACAGTACAGGCCAGAGGTGAACTGGAAGGTACTCTGGATAATCCGGAAATTGATTTTGAATTAAATTCTGAGGAGCTAAAATATGAGAATATATCTGTAAAATCTATTTCGGGAACAGGTTTATATAAAGCAGATGAGATCACAGTTCAGCAGCTTGAAGGAAGATTTGGAGGAGGAGAATATAATGTTGAGGGTGAAATACACTCCCTGAGTGATATTCCCGAATTATTTCTGGATATGAGAACAGAAAACGGAAATCTGAATTCTTTTGTCCGGCTACTGGACATAGATCTATTTTTCCAGGATTTCCAGAATGATTTTTTATTGGTGGGAGAGGCCCAGCTGAGGGGGCCCTGGAATGAGCCCCGGGCTGAGTTGGATTTTAGAGGTGGTGAAGGCAGAAGTGAGCTCCCGGCAGATGAGGAACAGAGTAAAGAGAGGGGAGCAGAAATTATTATTCAGGGTTCTATCGGTAGAGAGCTTGGTCTTGATATAAATGGTGATAACCTTTATATAGAACATCATTTAGCTCTGGAAGGTGGAGAGGTACCTGTTTCCGGCCGGGCAAACTTTTCCGGCCGGGTAAATGGTGATATCAGAGAACCTAACTTAAATATAGAGAGTGAAATTAATGATATAAACTTTATGCAGTTTAACATACCTTTAATAAAAGGCAATCTGCAGTTAAATTCAGACAGGACTCTTTCGGTGGAACAGAGTATCGATTTTGATGAAGATAGGAAGCTGGATATTACCGGAGATGTTCATCTGGCGGATATTCAGGAGCTGAATTTTGAGGTGAACTTAGATCGTGTTCCCCTGAATTTTCTAGCCGGAGAAATGGAAGAGCTGAAAATTTTTGAAGGTGATTTAACCGGCAGCATAAAATTGACCGGTACCCGCCGGGAACCTCAGCTGGAGGGGCTGGTTGAACTTGAGGGACGAGATATGGAACTGGGTTTTCCGGAAACAGTAAGTCAGCTGGAAGGTGTTATGAGATTTTCCGAACAGGCTATTATTTTTGAAGACTTTTTGGGAGTTTATGGGGAGGAAGAGGTAAATCTTTCCGGACAAATTAATATATTTGATTTTGATGATTTCTGGGACCTGGTTCTTTACGGTCAAAATATTCCTTTTGCCCGTGGTTCCTATGAAGGTCTTATTGATCCGGATATAACAATTAGTGGTTCCTTTTACCGGCCTGTTTTTGCCGGTGATATAACCACAAAAAACTTTACTGTAAGTACTCCCTTTGACTGGCCCACTGATGAGAGTGAAACTATATTTAGTCCGGCGGTAGATATTAATATATACCCCGGTTCCGAAGTTTATTTTACCAGCAATGATCGGCTTCGCATATTAGTTGAAGAGGGAAGTATCAATCTTCAATATTATGAAGGTGATGTTTCCATAGACGGAAATCTTTCCAGTACTGAAGGAACCTTTGCTTATTATAATAATCGTTTTAATCTCCAGGAGGCTTCTGCAAACTTTCAGCGGCATCTTGATTATATCCCCCGAATCCATGCCCGGGCTTCTACAGTGGTTGATGGTAACCGGATATATGCTGTGGTTAGTGGTCCGGCAGATAATATGCAGACTTCTTTTGAATCCCAACCACCACTGGCTGAAGATGAAATTTTGTCACTTCTTGTCCGAAGGGGTGGACTGGGTGAATTTGCAGAAGAAGATCCCAGTATTATGCAGGCGATCAATAGAGAATTTATTCGTTTTCTGCAGGAAACATTTCAGCTGGATTTTGTTGAACGGGTTGCCGGGGATGTAAGGGAATATCTGGAACTGGATACCTTTACCATTGATGCCTATGATATAGGGCTGGATAACAGAGTTGATGTAATAATGGGTAAGGATCTGTCGGACAGACTTTACATGGAATACTCGGCTTCAATCACACCGGATTACAGGGAAGATGAGTTTTCATTCAAATATCGCCTGGGTGCTAATACTTATCTGGATGGAACCTGGTATGGAGATGATGAATATCGAATATCACTGGAAACAATTATTGAGTTTTAATCATTTATTTAAAAACAGAGTTTTGGGGAGGATTAAAAAATGAAAAAAATAAATATTATGGTGTTATGTATTCTTCTTTTGTTTGTTTTTTCTAATTTTACATCAGCTCAGCTGCCAGACCAGGAAATAGAAGAGGACATAACAATTCAAAGAGAAGAACCTGTAATTGAAAAAATAACTTTTTCGGGAAATGAGAATATATCTGAGGAAACGATCAGGGAAGTTATGCAAATTGAGCCTGGTGATGAACTGGATGAAGATCTTCTTCGTCAGGATCTGCAGAGCATTTTTGATCTTGATTATTTTCAGAGGGTTGCACCTGATCTCAGGGAGTATGAACAGGGTGTTGAACTTGTAATAAATGTTATAGAAAATCCAGTTTTACAGGAGGTTAATTTTATTGGAGAAACAGTTTATGATAAAGAAACTCTCCTGGATATAATGAACATTGAGCTGGGTGAGGTAATTAATATGGGCCAGATCGGTCAGGGCTTGAGAAATATCGAAGATCATATGAATCAGGAAGGTTATCTACCGGTTTATGGGTATTCCGGTTCCAATCACTTTATCGATTTTGATAATGTTGAGATTACCAGAGATGGTGAACTAACAGTACCCCTGTCCGTTGGTGTGCTTAATGAATTAATGCTTGAGGGAAACACCAAAACCGAGGATTTTGTTATTCTGAGAGAAATAACATTACAGCAGGGTGAGCCTATTAGAATACCTGAACTTCAGGAAAATATCAGGAATTTATATATGCTGGAATTTTTTGAAGAAATAAATCCGGAACCTGTCCAGACTGAGACCGGCAGCAGTGATATTGATATTGTGCTTAATATTAAAGAACGCCAGACAGGTGTGCTTAATGTAGGTGGTTCCTGGAGCAGTGAAGAGGGCTGGATCGGAAGAATAAATGTTCGTGAACAGAATCTGCTGGGTTATGGACAAAGAATCTCTTTTCTCTGGGAATTTGGAGGAGTCCGGGATCTCTCTCTGGAATTTCAGGAACCGCGTTTTCTCGGTTCACATCTTTCTGTAGGGGCCAATATATATGATCGTGAAAAAGATCATTACAGTGAAGAAGAAGAAATTGCCTACAGGCATGAGCGAGGTGGTTCTCTTACTCTGGGGCACCCTATTACTGATATCTGGGATGGTAGTTTAAGATATAGACTGTTCAATTCTAAAGAATATACTGCAGAAGATGATCTAATAAGTGAAAATAGAATTAGCAGTTTAACCTTCAATGTTAGTCAGGATACCCGGGATCATGCTTTCAATCCCCGGGAAGGTAGTCTGGATGATTTTTCTCTTGAATATGCAGGGCCAATTCTGGGCAGTGACCAGGAATTCACCAAACTGGATGCCGATATTAGAAGGTATATTCCCGGCTTTGAAGAAGACCAGGCCTGGGCTGTACGCACGAGAGCCGGAACCTCAAATGGGATTCTGCCGTCCGGACAAAAATTTTCTCTGGGTGGTTCAGAGACCCTGCGTGGTTTTGATTTTGGAGAATTTCGAGGTGAGCACTTATTTTTAACCAACCTTGAATATCGTTTCCTGCTGGAAGATAATTTCACCGGAGTACTATTTGCTGATACCGGTTATGTCTGGGATTATAATGAAGCAATTAATATCTCTGATTTAAGATTTGCGGCCGGTCTGGGTGTTAGAATGGACACCCCGGTGGGTCAGCTGCGTTTTGATTTTGGATGGAATGATGATTTTCAGGGGAAACCTCACTTCAGTATAGGACAGACATTTTAATTTTTTGAGAAAACATACAGATACTCAAGTGATTGAGAGGAGAGGCCGGTTATGTCGGTAAAATATATTATATTGATAATCATGTTGGTGCTGATTGTTTCTTTTTCTGTATACGGGATAAATCATTTTACAGAAGAGAATTCCGAGCTTGAATTTACGGCGGCATATGTCAGTGTGGAAGAAATCTTTTCCCGGTATCCCGGCAGAAAAGAAGCAGAAGATAAACTGGCTGAACTATTCAGGGCAAAGGAAGCTGAGCTTAATGAAAAACTTTCTGATACTGATCCCCAAAAACACCGTCAGCTAATAAAGGAATATCAGGAGGAAATGAATCAGCAGAGGCAGGAGCTCATAGACCAGCTGCTGGTGGAGATATATGATATAATTGAAAAAACCGCTGCTGAAAAGGAAGTCGATCTGGTCTTTAAAGAAGAGGAAGTCTGGGTTGGGGGTTATGATCTCACTCCCGGGGTGTTAAAAAAAGCTGAAGAGCTACAGGGACAGAAATAAGAAAAGGAGGGATTAGCATGCTGAAAGAAGTATTTAAAAGCAGTATTAGTTTAATTTTTACAGCTGCTGTTTTGATTTTTGTGCTGCTGGTTATAATAATTTTCTTTGGCCTGGTCCCTCCTTCAGATCAACCTGAATTACAGGTTTCTTTACCAGAATTAAAGGCCGAATTTGATGAAGTTGAGACTTCAGGACAAAGAATTGAGGATATGATTGCTGCTAAATTTCAAAGAGAGTTTATTCCAGTTCATGCTGCAAGAGAAGAAGAGAATATTCAAACAGCAGAAGAAAAAAAACAAAGGCTAATTGAACAGGAAAAAAATAAAATTCATCAGAAATATGAGCAAATTATAGAAGACAAAGAGCAGGAGCTGGCCCGGGAGTTAAAAGCATTTAGAGAAAAAAAAGAACAGGAAAGAAACCAGAAGATTGAACAGAAAAGAGAAGAACTGCTGTCTGTTTTAGAGGAGGAAATTTCAGAGCTTAAAAATATTAATTTTCCTGAACTAAAAGAACTGGAACAGGAACTGTTAAAAGACTATTATACAGAAATTTTCAAAATTAGTCTTAAACTGGAGGTTCTTGACCTCACTCCTCAGGAGAGGGATGTTCTGCGTGATGAGCTTGCAGAAATAGAACAGAAAATAGAGGATAAAGTACAGGAGAGAGAGTCGGAATTAAAAGGAGATCTCGAAGATGAGATTGCTGCCATGGAGGCTGAATACGAAAGGCGCATTTCTGAATATGAAGATCAGATTTTAAACCAAATTTCTTCAGAAATAGCAGCAAAAAATGAAGAGATAAGATTGAGACAGGATAATGTTCGCCAGGATAAAACAAGACTCAAAGAAAGAGAAATTGCCAATAAAATAGAAGAAATAACTAAAAACATAAATACCGGACTTGATATAAGTCATAATTTAATAGAAGAGATGGAGCAGTTTTGATAATTATGCTGTAATTATGCAAATGGGGGCCGGGGGAGATGAAGTTATTGAGAATAATTGTTCTGGTGGTAATGGTTTCGACAGCTTTTATTTTATTAAGTGCCTGTGGTTCAGAAGAAGAACACCTGATTGGGGTTCTGGATATGGATTATCTGCTTGAAGAAAGCGGCAGGGCCCGGCATTATTCGGATAGACTTGCTGAATTAAGCAGTGAGCTTCAGGATGACTTTTCAGATGAGTATGAACAGGATGAAGCCTATCAGCAGTATTTGTCCCAAAAAGAGGCTCTGGAAAAAGATTTTGATCAAGAAATTGAGGATGTTCTGCAGGTAATAAAGGAAAAGAAAAACCTGGATATTATTGTCAGTCAGGAAAGTATTTTTCATGGCGGAAATGACATAACTGAGGAAACGATAAATATTCTGGATGAAAAGCACCTGGAGGATGGTGGGGGAGATGAATGAAAATGATCCGAAATTTATAAGAGCTTCTCGACTGGCCGAGATTGTTTCCGGTTCCCTAAAGGGAGACCCCCAAAAAAAAATTACAGGAGCTGCCGGAATAGGGCACAGCGGGCCCCGAATTCTTACCTTTGCCGAAAACAAACAGCTGCTGGAGAAAGCGGTTCAGGCGGAAGCGGGACTGGTAATTATCCCGGAAGAGATTTCGGAAGAGGATTATGAAATAGATGTTCTTAAAGTTGATAATCCCCGGCTGGCCTATGCCCGGGCAGCCAGATTTTTTGCTCCCCGGCCTTACTATAACCCCGGTGTAGATGACAGTGCAGAAGTATCCAATTCAGCTTCACTGGGCCATGAGGTTAGTATTCATCCCGGGGTAGTGGTTGATGATAGAGCTATTATTGGGGATGAAGTTATTTTAGCGCCCGGTGTTTATGTGGGGGCAGAAGTTGAAATTGGTGATTTTTCTGTTATACATCCCCGGGCAGTCATCGGTCATGGGACCAGTATGGGCTGTAGAGTGGAGATTGGTCCCGGAAGTGTTGTCGGTAGTGATGGTTTTGGTTATGTCTGGTCCGGAACAGAAAATGTAAAAATACCTCAGCTGGGAAAAGTAAAAATTGAAGATAATGTGGAAATAGGGGCCTGTGTGTGTATTGATCGAGCTGTCTCCGGCACAACAGTTATTAAAAAGGGGACAAAAATAGATAACCTGGTTCAGATTGCGCATAATGTATGCCTGGGAGAAGATAATCTAATTGCTGGTCAGACCGGAATTGCCGGCAGTTCTAAAACCGGAGACCGAGTCACAACCGCCGGGCAGGTGGGAGTAGTTGATCATGTTTCCCTGGGTGATGAGATTACTGTAGGGGGTAAAGGTATGGTCTCCAAAGATCTGCAGGAAAAGGGTTTTTATTCCGGTATTCCGGCTCAAAAGCACAGACAGGAGTTAAAGGAGAGGGCCAGCCTGAGGCGGCTTCCGGAGCTGAAAGAACGGATTAAGGAACTGGAACAGGAAGTACAGAAACTAAAAGAAAAAAATTCGGATAAATAAAAAAAGCAGATCTGGTATTAGTTTTATCTTTTAAGGTGTTGATTAATAATGATCCCCAGCTGGAACAAAAAATTGATTGATTTATATATTTTTAAACAGGTTCTGTATCCGCTCATGATTGGTATTTTGCTAATAAAAGTAATTATGTTGAGCGGTTTTTTATATGAAATGGCGGATTTGATTATAATTGAACAGATACCGGTGGCTGAGGTCGTGGAGCTGTTAATCTATCAGCTGCCCGAAATTATTGTGGAAACTTTCCCTATGGCAATTTTGTTTGGGACCATATATGGATTGGGCCGGCTTAATCGTGATAATGAATTTACGGCTCTGCGGATGGGAGGAGTAAGTTTATACAGGCTGGTAATTCCCCTCGTTATTTTGGGTGTTTTAGTAAGTGGGCTGACCTTTCTTTTAAATGAAAGGGTTGTTCCCTGGGCCAATCACCGGGCCCAGAATATTATTCGGCTCTCAATTTTAAAACAGGCTGCTCCTGATGTACAGGAGGATGTTTTTTTTGAAGGCCCTGAAGGGCGGCTGTTTTTTGTCAATGAGTTTAATGAAGAGCTGGGCAGGGTCTTTAATATTGTTATTTTCAATAAGAGTTCTCAGAGCAAGTACCCCGAAATTATCACAGCTGAGCGGGGTGAGATAAGAGAAAATATCTGGTTTCTGTCCGAAGGGGTTATTCATTCCTATGATGAACATGGTCAGCTCGAGCTTGCAGGTGATTTTGAAGACATGGAGATCCAGGTGGCCCGGGATATAAGCTCCCTTTATGGGCGGCAGAGGACCCCCCGGGAAATGAGCCGCCGGGAACTGAAAAGTGAGATTGAGCTATTTCAAAAAAGCGGAATTTCAGTGGTTTCCCTGGTCGTTGATTATCACCTTAAACTGGCCACCCCTTTTATACCTCTGATTTTTATACTCATCGGGGCTCCCTTAAGCCTGGGTAAAAACAGCAGTCGGGCGGCAGGAATTGTGTTTACAATTGTAATAATATTTTTATATTATTTTATGCAGTCTCTGCTCCGTTCGCTGGGCCGCAATGGCATGATCCCGCCTCTGGCCGCAGCCTGGACTCCCAATATAGTATTTGCCCTGGCCGGTCTGGTTTTGATCTACTTCCGTACCGCACATCAGAGGGTGCAGACAAAACTAAATAAGCTGAGAGGCCTTTTTAAATTATTAAAATCAACTTTATTTTTTAGCTGTATTTTTATGTTTCTTTTCAGCTCTGTTTTTAGCCTTTCAGTTTTTGCCGAACAGCGTCTTAATCTGGAAGCTGATAAAGTGACTTATGGTGAACAGGGAATAGAATTAAGCGGCTCCATCAGGGGCCGACACAAAAATGTTTTTTTACAGGCAGACCGGATAAATGTGGTCCGGGAAGATGGAGAAACAGAGGAGCTGGAAGGGCCTTTAAGAATTGACATAACTACCGGTAAAATGTCCGGCTGTGATGAAGAAGTGTTCCATTATTATTTTCAGGCCCGGGAAGCTACAATATATCCCGGGGATTATCTTACGGCCCGGCATGTTGTCTTTTATGAGCTGGGCGGCAGTCTGCCTCTTTTTTACTGGCCCTATCTTTATCTTTCTCTAAAAGAAGAAGATGAAGGTATTATTCCCAGTGTTGGTTATAATGAACGCCGGGGCTGGTTTGTAAAAATAATTTACAATTATATTTTAGAAGATGGAAATTCGGGCAGTTTATATCTGGATTATTTCACCCGTACCGGTGCTGCTGCGGGGTTTAAACATTATTTTATCCGGGAAGAGGGCCGGGAAAGTTATCTCTATTTTTACAATCAGCAGAATAAAATAAATCTCAGGGGCCTGTTTGATTACCAGACCCGTTTTACATATCTGACCGAAGGAGAAGAATGGGATACAGATATTGAAGCAGAATACACCAGATATGATGAATACCGGGAGGTTGAAGGGAGAGCAAACCTGGATTATAGTGATCAGGAGCGGAGAGAAACGATATTCTTACATAGTGATTTTGCCGGACAGGATTATGATGATTCAACAGCTGATGATATACAGGAACTNGAGCTGGATTTTGAATATCAGCGCTACCTGGGTGATTACTGGTTGATCAATTTTCAGTATGGTCGAGAGTACCTCCTGGAGCCCGAACAGGAGGCAGTTTTTCGCTGGGAGACCAATAATTTTATCAGGAGAAGAAGTCCTTCCGGAGAACTGAGGTTGATTATGGAAAGATATGATCCCGAGTTTAACAGCACTGATAATGGTGCTGATACTACCTATTACCGCTGGCCAGAAATAAATTATGAGCACTATCTACCTTTTGATTTTATTTACCATTTTTCCCTGGGCCGTTATCGGGAAGAAGGAGTGGATGAAAGAGCTGAAAAAATGGTCCATGGGCTGGAATATGATACCAGATTTTCACCTGCTGAAAATATATATTTAAACACAAATTATAATATCAGCAATAATTTTTTTCGCCTTCCGGAAAGAGAAGAAAAACCTGTGTCCTATCAGCTTGGTTTTACCGGAGAAACCGGTCTTGAATACAGATGGGGGGCAAATTCTACAGGTAGATTAGATCATTTCTACAGTAATTATCTGGGCCGGGAAAGCCCTCTTGGTTTTGACCGCATTTATCGGGAACATGAACTTCAGGCAGCGTATAATTACAGTCCATCCGATTTTGATTTAGAACTGGAAACAGGATATGATATTCTGAACAGACAATTTTTACCTCTGCTGGGAGAGGCCCTATACCAGGTTACGCCCCATTTAAATCTGGGAGCAGAAGCTTCATATAATATTGAAGACCGTCATCCTGAAGATTTAATTTTAGCTGCCGATTATAAACGGGGTGGTTGGGCTGTTGAAAGCAGTCTGGAATATGATTTTTACAAAGCAGCCTACCAGAGTTTTGAATTAAGCTCAGAGCTGGAAAGGGAAAACTGGAATTTGAACCTGGGTCTGGAGAGAGATTTCACCTCTTCTCCGGAAGGAATTATTGCCCTGCAGGGCCAGTATGAAAGTGATTATAACTGGAGATTCCAGAGTGGTTTAAAATATGAATATTTGCGGGATGAATTAAAAGAATGGGATAATCAGTTTATATATGAAGTTGAGGATCTCTGGTATGTAGAAATTTTACACAGCCAAAAAAACGAGTTTTGGGGAGCTGAATATGACCTGGAAACGGTTGTTAAACGCAATTTTCACTGTCGGGAGCTGTGGTTTAGCTATAATCATGCCCAAAGACAATTTACTGTCGAATATGTTATAAATTTGCTGCCCGAACATGGCTTTGAATTTGGACTTGGTGAAGATAGAGAGTTGAGCTTTGATCTGGGTATTACAGAACTTCTGGAATAGACCGATATCCTAAAAAAGGAGGTTTAATTAATGAGCAAAAAATTTGCTGTTATACTGCTGGGCCTGTTGATCTTCCTGTTTATAGCTGCAGGGAGCACAGTACGGGCTGAGGATACCATACAGCTGAAAGCGGGTTTTTTAAATTACCTTGATGAAAGAATAGAATTGAGAGAAGGAGTAACCATTATCCGGGGTGAGGTGACAATTACTGCTCTGCGGGGAGAATATTTCCGGGAATCCAGGGAGGCTGAGCTGGAACAGGAAGTGGAAATGATTTTTGCTGATGGTAATATTACCAGCAGCCGATTAAACGCTCTGCTGGAAAGCAACCGCTACATCTTCCGGGAAAATGTTGAGTTCACTCGTGAACAGGAGGATAGATTAATCATTATACGTTCTCCTTTTCTGGAGCTGAATGAAGAGGCCAAAACTTTTGCCGCCCGTGATGGAGTCGAAATTGACTATGATCAGCGCAAACTAAGATCAAGAGAGGCTGATTTTGACGAAGAAACAGAACAAATGGTGCTTACAGAGGATGTATTTATTGAAGAGGAAGATGGGGACTGGATCAGAGGAAACAGGGCCGTGTTTTTTACAGGAGCAGAAGAGGATCGGTTTGAAGTAGAAGGTGATGTTGAACTGGAGATTGATATCTCATCATAGTTTGCAAATAGGCCTATGGAGTGATATAGTATAAAATGATATTCAATGGGATTTTTTAAGGAGCTGGATTCATATTGTCCGTTAACCTGGGAAAGCAAAAAACAATAGAAAAAGAAACGGTTTATTCTGGAAAAACACTGCATTCAGGTGAAAATACCGAAGTAAGATTTAAACCAGCTGACCCGGATACGGGGATTGTTTTTCACAGACTTGATAGAGACCCGGCTGTGAAAATAAAAGCTGTTCCCACCTCTGTAGTATCAACAGAAAGATGTACAGTACTGGGGAAAAAATACAGAGGGAAGCTCATAAAAGCAGCTACTGTGGAGCATCTCCTTTCTGCTTTATGGGGTCTGGGAATAGATAATATTATCATTGAGCTTAAAGGTTCGGAGGTACCTATTGGAGATGGTAGTGCTGCTCCTTTTTATGATTTGTTAAAAAAATCGGGAATTACCGGCCAAAAAGCAGATAAAAATATTATTGAGATAAAGCAATCCTTGTGGGTTAGGGAAAACCAGGAGAGATTTCTGGCTGTTTTTCCCTATAATGGTTTTAAAGCCAGTTTTATTTTTGATTATGATCATCCTCAGATAGGAACTCAATTTATGGAATTTGAAAAAAATATTGACTCCTATGTGGATAAACTAGCCCGGGCCAGAACATTTGGTTTTAAGGAAAATATTGAGCAGCTGCATAACAATGATATAGCTCTGGGAGGCAGTCTAAATAATGTTTTGCTCTATGATAGTGAGAGCTCGGTAAATGGTTCTCGTTTTGATAATGAACCGGTCCGGCATAAGCTGCTTGATCTAATAGGTGATATCGCTTTGTGTGGGGAGCTGCAGGGTCACCTGCTGGCCGTAAGATCGGGACATTCTTTAAATGTTAAACTGGCCCAGCAGATTTATAAATTATATGGGTGAGTTAATTTAGCACCGGAGGAGTGAAAAAATGGGAAAGCTAGATATTAATGAGATTAAATCTATAATTCCTCACCGCTATCCCTTTCTTCTGGTTGATCGTATCCGTGAACTTGAACCGGAGGAGAAGGTTACCGGGATTAAAAATGTGACCATTAATGAGGAATTTTTCCAGGGCCATTTTCCCGGACATCCAATTATGCCGGGGGTGCTAATTCTGGAGTCTATGGCCCAGGTGGGTGGTTTTTTGTTATATCAAAGTGTTGAGGATACGGAAGGTAAAGTGCCCTACTTTACGGGAGTTGATAAGGCCAAATTTCGGCGTCCGGTGGTTCCGGGTGATACCCTGGTAATTAAAGGAGAACTTCTGCGGCTGAGAGGAACACTGGCTCGCATTCAGGGTCAAAGCTATGTTCAGGATGAGCTGGCAGCAGAAGCAATATTAACTTTTGTACTACAGGATAAGTAAATCAGGAAAGGAGACGATAGTTGTGAAATCCAGTAATAATGCACAGGATAACCTGCTGCACATGGCCCATGTACATGATACAGCCACCATTCATCCGGAGGCCGAGATTGGCAGCAATGTAAAAGTTGGCCCTTATACCATAATAGGTGAAGAGGTTAAGATCGGTTCTGATACCGAAATAGGGCCTCATGTTGTATTACAGGGCAATATTACGGTGGGCAAAAATAACCATATATATCACGGAGCTGTGCTGGGGGTTAATTCCCAAAACACAAAAACTAATAAGGGGGTTAGTCTGGAGATAGGTGATAATAATATTATCAGAGAAAATGTTACCATTTATACCGGGGGTAAAAATGAAGTTACCCGTATTGGTTCTGATAATTTTATTATGGCCTATTGCCGGATTGCAGAAGGCTGCCAGCTGGGTGATAATATAATAATTTCCAATGCAGTCTGTTTTGGTTCCGGGGTTATAGTAGAAGACAGAGCTGTTATTGCCGGTTTGTGTACGGTAAAAGAACAGGTTAGAATTGGTAAAATAGCCATGGTGGGTGGACATTCTCGGGTGGACAAAGATGTACCTCCTTATATGCTGGTTGATGGGCATAACCCCCTGAGAATAAAGGTTAATATCATTGGGCTGCGCCGTAATGAATTTGACCCCCATTTGAGAAAACTGGTAAAAAAATTATATAAAATAGTCTATCGCTCTGGCCAGAACTATAATATTGAAGAATCTATTTCTAATATACAGGAGCAGATTGACAGCAGTGATTTTGGACCGGAAATAAATCATTTTATTGCTTTTTTAAAAAAATCGCAGCTGGGAATAGTAAGAAATAAATCAGATTAGGTGATGATCATGGAAAAAATAGTTTTAATTGCCGGAAAGGGTCGGCTTCCAGGGATATGGACCAAAAGGGCTGCTCAAAAGGGTCACAGGGTGGTGGCCTGTCCGATAATTGAAGAGCAGACTTCAGGTTTAAAAGATTATGCAGCTGAAATAAAAGATATTAATCTGGGAGCTCTGGGCGAGCTAATAAATTTTCTTCAGCAGAAAAATGTCAAAAAGATAATAATGCTGGGTAAAGTAGAGAAAAGCAGGCTTTTTAATAATTTTGAGCCCGATTTAATGATGCAGAAGCTTATGGCTTCACTTCCCGAATTTAGTAATGAAATAATTCTAAAAAAATTGATGGATTTTTTTGAAAACAAAGGATTTGAGGTACTGCCCCAGACCACTTTTATGGAGAAACTGCTTCCGGGGCGGGGTATACTTACCACAGGGGAGCCTTCAGATTCACTTAAACAGGATATGGAATATGGATTTTCTCTGGCCCAAAAAGTGGGAGAACTGGACATAGGGCAAACTGTCCTGGTCAAAAACAGGTCTGTACTTGCTGTAGAGGCTGTGGAAGGGACTGACCAAACTATCCTGCGGGCCGGGGAATATGGTGGATCAGGGGCTGTTATGGCAAAAGTTACCCGGCCGGAACAGGATTTGAGATTTGATCTTCCGGTGGTAGGTCTGGAGACGGTGAAAAAATTAGCTGAGATTAAGGCCTCAGGATTAATTCTGGAAGCTCAAAAAACCTTTTTACTGGATCAAAAAGAGTTTATCAGTCGAGCTGAACAGGCAGGGATTACAGTCGCCGCCCGTGAAATAAAGGAGCGATGATATGGGTAAAATACTGGTTACTGCCGGAGAAGCATCCGGGGACCAGCATGCGGCCCGGGTAATCAAATATATTAAAAAGTTAAAACCCCGGGTTAAAGTTTCAGGGATGGGTTCTGAAAAACTCAAAGAGGCCGGGGCTGAAATTTTACTGGACCCCACCACAATGAATTCCATAGGACTGCAGGAAGCAGTAAGTAATTTTTCGGTTCATCTTGAACATTACCGGGTATTAAAAGATTATATAAGCAAAGAACGGCCGGATGTAATGTTTTTGGTTGACTATTCGGGATTTAACATGGTGATGGCCCGGCTGGGGGCCAAACTTGATATTCCGGTGGTTAATTATTTTCCTCCTTCCGCCTGGGTCTGGGGACGCTGGCGGGCCCGGTGGATGGCTCGTACTGAGGCCACAATTGCCGCTGTTTTCCCCATGGAGATTGATGTATACCGGAGGGCAGGAGCGGAAGTAGAATTTGTGGGCCACCCCCTGCTGGATGTGATTAACAGAAAACAGGAGCAGGATGTTTTTTCCCGGCTGGAGATCTCACCTGAAAAAAAGACAATTGCTTTACTGCCCGGCAGCCGGAGGGCGGAGATCAACAGACTTTTACCTTCAATGCTGGAAGCTGCTGTTCACCTTAAAAACAAAAATCAGGAGCTGCAGATACTGCTCCCACTGGCGGAAAATATTCCTGAAGAAGCTGTTCTGCCTTTAGTGACAGATAGCAATGTGGTCCTGAAGGTTGTCCGTGGTTTAACTCAGGAAGCACTTCAGGCGGCAGATTTTGCCATTATTGCTTCAGGTACTGCCTCTCTTGAGGCTGCTATTTTAAAAACACCTATGCTAATTATATATAAAACCAGTACTTTGACTTACAGGCTGGGTAAAAGACTGCTGAATGTTGATTTTATCGGGCTGCCCAATCTAATTTCTTCCCGGGAGATTGTCCCGGAACTTATTCAAAAAGAAGTCAGTCCGGCTCAAATTTTCAAAACAGTTGATTCCTATCTGCAGAAGCCTTATCTTCTGAAGAATATGAGGCATGACCTGGAACAGATTGCCCGCATGCTGGGTAAAAAGGGGGCTGTTGAAAGAACCGCCCATCTGGTATTGAAAAAAGGGGCGATTACAGGTGAGAATCAGGGGTATAAAGATTAACCGGATATTATTAATCATAATGGTTTTAGTGATAACTGCCGGGGGAGCTGTAATGCTTTTTTATGATTATTTTTTTATCTCCGAAGAACAGGAAAGACATCCCCAACAGGAGCATTCTGAGGAGCTTATGCTGCTCGAAAACACCAGTTTTGAATTATATAATGATAACAAAACAAGAAAATGGGTTCTGGAATCCGATAATTTTTCCATAGATAGAACAACAGGAAAAATTCAGTTTTCTCCGGTAAAAATAGATGTGTATGACAGTACCCGGGAAAATAATGTAATATATTATCTGTGGGCCGGCAGTGGTGATTATTATCTGGATAGAGAATTTTTACAGATTGAAGGAGATATTGAGATACATCATGGTGATAATATTATAAAAACACAAAAAATAACCTGGAATCAGGAAGATGATACCCTGCAGGGCAGGGGAGGATTCGTTTTTGAAACCCCCAGATTTGTGATGACCGGCAGGGAGTTTAAAAGTGACTCTTCACTGGAAGAACTGGAGATTACAGGTGGAGACAAAAGGGCTAATTTTAAGTTTAAGGAGGGAACAGAGTGAGATTTTTTATAAATCGGGAGAGAAGCCAAATTCAAAATTATCGCAAAATTTTGCTGGGATTTTTTTCATTACTGCTTATTGTTTTTTCTATCTGCAGTCTGGCCGGGAATGAAGCTCAGGCCCGCCTTGATGGTGAATTAAAGGCTGAAGAAATAAAATTATCAGAGGAAAGTGTTAATGCCCGGGGCAGTGTTTTTTTTCAATACCGGGATATGGTTTTTTTCGGTGATATTCTGGATTATTTATTTGACACCGAAGACCTGATGATGGAAGGAAACCTCCGGATTGAATATGGTGATTATGTGCTCTCTGGAGGACGTCTGGAAGGTAATCTGGGTGAAGAAGCAGCGGATATTTATGAGGACCTGGAGTTCAGGGGACCGGATATATGGGCCGTTGGAAACCGGATGAATTACAGTATGGGAGAGGAAATAGTCAAAATGCAGGGTGCAGTTGAGATTGAGCATCTGGATCTTACTGCCCGGGCCGGAAGTCTGATTTATTATCTGGCCAGCGGAAGAGCCCGGCTGGAAGAACAGGTAGAGGGTACAAGAAATAATCAGGAGTTTTCTGCGGATCGGGTAGATGTTGATACTCAGGAGGAAGTAATTAATCTGCAGGGCAATGCCAGTCTAATTTTTACTGGAGAGGATGAGCAGTGACCATAAACTGCAGATCCCTGGTGAAAATATATAACAAGCAGCGGGTAGTGGATCAGGTTGACCTCAGTGTTCAGAGAAACGAAATTGTTGGGCTGCTGGGTCCCAATGGTGCGGGAAAAACAACTACCTTTTATATGGTGGTGGGCCTTATTCAGCCCGATGAAGGGTATGTAACTCTGGATGGAGATGATTTGACCTCTTTACCCATGCACAAAAGAGCCCGCAGAGGAATTGGTTACCTGGCTCAGGAGGCCTCTATTTTCCGGAAAATGTCTGTTCAGGATAATATACTTGCCATTCTTCAGGCCCAGGATCTGACTGCCGAAGAGCGGCAGAATAGTCTGGAAAATCTCCTCCAGGATTTTCAAATAGAGCATATTCGTGATAGAATAGGATATCAGCTGTCGGGAGGGGAAAGAAGAAGAGTTGAAATTGCGCGAGCTCTGGCCACAGAACCGGATTTTATACTTCTGGATGAGCCCTTTACAGGGGTGGACCCTATTGCGATTGAAGATATACAGGAAATAATACAGTTTTTAAAAGACAGGGGGCTGGGAGTACTAATCACCGATCATAGTGTCCGGGAAACTCTTTCCATAACCGATAGAGCATATATTATGCATGAAGGACAAATCCTGTTATCCGGGAATTCCCGGGAAATAGCGGATAGCAAGCTGGCCAGAAAGTTCTATCTGGGTGAAAAATTCAGGATGTAATGTTAACAGCTGTATTTGGTATTATATTATTTTTATTGTATAATTTGTACTGTAAGGAGTCAGCATTTTAATGAAGATTATTTATCGCTATCTCACACAGGAATTATTAATTCCGTTTTTGTTTGGAGTTGCTGCTTTTACGGCAATTTTCATCGGTACTGATCTCCTTTTTGATCTAACCGATTTATATATAGAATATGGAATTGGGATCATAAGTGTTATCAGAATGCTGATTTTATCTTTACCTTCAGTGATTGTTTTTACATTTCCTATGGCCACCCTTCTGGCTACAATAATGTGTTATAATCGTCTGGCCGGAGATAGTGAGATCGTGGCCCTCCGGGCTGGGGGAGTCAGCATATACAGAATATTAATCCCGGCTCTGCTGTTGGGGCTGTTGATGAGTTTTTTAACTATCGGAATAAATGAAGCTGTGGTTCCCCGGGCTAATTATATCTTTAATCAGATGATGCACGAAATAAGGCGGGGTGAGGTTAGACCAAGAACTCAGAGTGATCTGTTCTGGACTCCTATTGATTCTGAAACCGGTTATCCTGATTATGTTCTTTATGCCGGTCATTTTAATGCTGATACGGGAATTATGAGCGATGTATTCTTCCATGATTATTATCAGGATCGTCCGGCCACCTTAATTAAGGCCCAGGAGGCCCGCTGGGTTGATGCTTCCTGGTATTTTCACGAAGGGGTTATTTATCATCTGGAACCGGGGGCCAGAGTTCCGGAGATCAGTTTTTCCCGCTGGGAGGCCGGTCAGATTACCGCTGAACCGGATAGAATTTCCCAGATGAGCAAAGATACAGAAGACATGAATTTGGGTGAACTGGCAGAGCTTATAGCCCTAAAAGAGGAACAGGGTCAGGATACTGCTGAACAAAAAGTTGAATGGCATATGCGGCTTTCTATTCCTTTTGCCAATTTTATATTTGTACTGCTGGCCGCTCCCCTGGGAATTAAGAGGAGGAGATCCGGGGGCTCAGCAGTGGGCATGGGGATCAGTATTATTGTTATTTTTCTTTACTATATATTGATGAGTGTGGGAGAAGCCCTGGGGACCGGAGGAACTATTCCTCCCTGGCTGGGAGCCTGGATGCAGAATTTGGTGTTTTTTGCCGCTGGCAGCCTGATGCTGATCCGGGTGGGCCGTTAACCGGACAGCTCACTTTGGAATACAGAAATGTGCTAACCGGGCTGCAGGATCTTTTCGGCAGCTATGGGTATTGAATTGATCAAAGGATTATTAACTTATTTGTTTTCAGAAATCATAAACAGGGGAGGTGGAGGCCATGAATGGAGGTCTTTTAATTGGACTTGTTATTATTCTTAGTGGATTAATAGCTTATCTGGGTGATCAAATAGGTATGAAGGCGGGGAAAAAACGCCTGTCAATTTTTGGCCTCCGGCCCCGTTACTCTTCTATTATTATTACTGTGGTCACAGGTATTTTAATTGCCGGGCTGTCCATTACTATTTTACTGGTTACTTACAGTGGATTACGTCAGGCTCTTTTCAATATTAATCAGGTTCTTAATAGATTGGATAATTTAAATGAGCAGCTTGAGGAACGGGATGCTGAACTGGAGGCCCGGAGACTGGAAATAGAAGAAAAAACGGCTGAGCTGTCTGAACTTCAGGACAGCAAGAATGAACTTGAAGAAGAGCTATCTGTCACCCGGGAGGAGCTGGGCCGGGCTGAGCAGAGTTTGTCTGAAGCTCGAGACGATATAGAAAGACTGGAAGTGGAGAGACAGGAATTAAACAGCCTGGTTGAGGAACTAAGAGATGAAAGAGATAATCTGGAATTTACCATCAGGGAGTTAAACCAGGATATTGCTGAACTGGAAGAACGTTATGATCTGCTGCGGCAGGATGCTGAGCTGCTGGGCAGTTTATATTCTACCTATAGTGATCTTTATTCATCTTACCGGGGAGAAAATCTGGTTTATCAAAAAGGAGATGTCATTCATTCCGATGTGCTTGAAGGTGGGCGTTCGGAAAGAGAAACTATTGCTGCCATAGAAGAGTTTCTTAATGAAGCTGACCAAAAAGCTTCAAGGCGCCCCATAAGGGTAGATGATGAGACCGGTATGGCCCTGCGGCTCAGAGAAGAAGAGATATTTAATATTGCCCGGGTAATGTATAATATGGAAGAAGGCCGGAGGGTGATTGTCCGGCTGGTGGCCCGGGTGAATGTTTCTCCCGGAGACTGGCTTCTGGCAGATTTCATGAATTTAATTGAGGACAGGGTGGTTTTTGAGTCCGGAGAGAAAATTGCCGCAAAAATTATTGATGCCACCCTATCCCCGGAGGAGATTGAAGAGCATCTCCAGGAGCTGTTAAACCAGATCAGTGAACAGGCAGTACATCAGGGCCTGCTGAATGATGGAGAGCGAGATGTGGGCACCCTGGATTTTACTGAGTATTATCGGCTGCTGAACAGGATTGATGACCGGGAAGAACTGGTTGAAGTTGGGGTTTATGCCTCCGAAGATATCTGGCGTCAGGATAACCTTGGTTCTTCAAACCTGACTTTTGAAATAAAACGAAAAGAGAATGAGTGATTAAACATGTCTCTGCTTGCCGTTGATCCCGGACGGGAAAAATCAGGAATTGCTGTAATTTCAAAAAAAGATGCTGCTGTTCTTTATAAAGATATTATAAAAACTCCGCATATTGATCGGGTATTAAAAGAAACAGTTCAGAACTTTGAAGTTGATCTTATCATTGTAGGAGATGGTACCTCCAGTGAAAATATCTGGCAGCTGCTGAAAGCTGATGACCAGCTTAGGGATATAGAAAAAGAGCTTATTGAAGAACAGGGCTCAACCCGCAGGGCTGAAAAATTATACCGGCAGCAGCACAGTTCCTTTTTGAAAAAATTACTTTTCAAGATTGTGTCCTGGAGGCCGGATCAGGAGCTAGATGACCTAACAGCGGTGATTTTGGGCCGAGAATATATAAAAAATAATTTAAGCAGTCCGCAAAAGAAAAAATAAATTTCAATTTCAGGGAGGAATTTTCCGGGAAGTCTTGAATTACAATTAATGGATACAAAAAACATAAAAATTTGTTTTATTTGCAGGAATTAATGTTTTTGTCTCGAATAATAAAGATACCGGTTATATATTATGCCCTGATTTGCCCTGGTTTATAAAAATATATAAATCATGTAAACAGGTCATGAAATATTTTGGTGATTTAAATTTGACATTTTCGGAAATTATCTATATTATATATGTTAGCTGAAATTAGTATTTACCTGTTTCATTTACATATTTACCGTATTTGTGGGCTGTTTCTGCAGGTGATATGTAAAAGAATACCGTCAAAAGTCTTATTATCTCCAAAGCTAAACCGTGGGAGAAAGGAGGTGAACCCCCGAACCGCAGAGCGAAAGGAGATAATAGGGAACCTATACACTCAATACACATAACTGTAATTGAGACAGGGTTTCTGATTAATGATGTTTTGTTAACTCTGCTCAGGGGATAGAACTTGAGGAAACTAGGATACTCATAGTTCGGTTCCCCGGGTTTGTTGATAAACATCAAAAACAAAACAATCGAGATTTAAAACAAGCAAGGGGGAAATTAGATAATGAAGAAATTAAGTATATTGTTGGCTTTGGCGCTCGTGTTTACACTCTCTTTTTCTGCTGTAGCCGGAACTTTTCCTGATGTAGACCCCGATCACTGGGCCTATGACGCTATTCAGGAACTCGCAGCAACCGGAGTAATTGAAGGTTATCCGGATGGTGAATACAAAGGTGATCAGGCCTTTACTCGTTACGAATTTGCTGTTGCTTTTGAGCGGGCCTGGGTAAGGATCCAGGAAGATAATGATGATCTTTATGATATTCTGATGGATCTGCAGAATGATGTTGATAGATTAAAAGCAGGACTGACAGTTGAGCAGGCAGAAGCTGTAGAATCTATAGTAAATGCCATGCTCGATGAAGTAGAAACTGTTGATGAAGAAGAAATAGCTCAGCTGGTTGAGCGGATGACTTCCGATCTTCAGGAACAGGTTGACAGAATGGAAGTTGAGCTGGATATAGTCTCCAGAATGAGCCAGATGCGTTATGATACACTGACTGCTACTATAGAAGACATAGAGGCCACTCTGGATGAGCTTCCCGAAGATCCGGAAGTAACTGAAGATGATCTGGCCGAGCTGCAGACTGATATAAGAATTCTGGAAACTCAGCTGGAAAATGTTCAGGGTCATGTGGGCTCCAATATGGCCCGCCTGGGTGGACTGCTGGATGATGTTGATGAACTGCAGGCCCAGATGGAAGCTCTGCAGGAGATTCAGACCGATGTTGATAATTTAGTTAACCGTCTGAATAGATTGGAAGTTGATGTTGAAACTGCCGGCAGACTGCAGCAGATGCGCTATCACGCCCTGAATGATGCTATTGAAGATCTGGGTGCTGAAATTACAGCCATAGAAGAAGAACTGGCTGAAGAACCAACTGTTCAGTTTGTTGATCCTTCCTATTCTGCCAGTTATTACAGGTGGGATGGCTGGGTAGATGAAGGTGGATATTATTTTGTAGATCCCTATAATTCTGGCATAGATATGGATGAAGTTGGTGATTTCTTAATTTCTACAGATGACCATTTCAATCATGAAGTTGGAGTCAATGTACTGCTGCAGAGACCCAGCTTTGCTGCCAACTTGGACTTACTGGTTACTTTAGAAGATTTAATCGCAGTTGATACTTCTGATGGTTTTATTGGTGACTATATTAAAGGTGAAATTACCACTGATAACTTAACCGCCGTAATTGATTCTGGTCAGGAAATTAGTATGACCGATTATCTTTTCACCGATCCTGTAGATGGTGTTACCGCTGTTTATGATGAAGATTACACCTATGCCCTGCATGAAAATGCAATTGGTGGTCAGACCACCATGGGACAGCTGCTGGGCATTTCACCCTTCCAGAACCCGCTGAATATTAACTTTGGTGCGGAGTATCTCTTTGCCGTTGAAGATGGAGTAAATGAACCAGGAATTGATCAATTTAACGGTGTAGTAGGAATGGATACCCTGATTGAGCTGGCCGGTTTTGACATTACACCGACCTTTGCCGTCAGTGATATCGGTTTTGCCGAGTACTATATGCACCTTAATGTGGCCCGTGATGCCTTTGGCCCCATTCAGGCTCTGGAATTTAACTATCACAACAATCAGGATCTGGTGGGAGTTCATCCATCCGATCCCTTTGATCAGAATACCGGATATGACATCTATGGTGGGCTGAATCTTCTGAATATCGAAATGATGCTGCAGGATTATGAACCTGAAGCTACCAGCATGCATCTGGCATTTGGTGCCTATGAAGAACTATTCGGTTTTGAAAACACCCTGGTTTATGAAAACCAGGTTGACTATGATGATGCTTCCTATCTCAGATATAATCTCTTTAGAAGCTGGGATTTAATCACCAATCTGACCGTAGAAACCGGATTGAATTATGTGAACCGCGGAGATGACTTTGCACCTGGTGACCTGGAAGTAGATCCTGATGATGATATCAAAGGTGCAGGTTATACCACAGACGAAATTCTGGGTACTCTGTTTGCCCAGTATGCAGTTGGTGACATGAAGGCCTGGGCTGATCTGTCCCGGGACTTCCATGCAGATGCTGATCCCGATGCTATTCTGCATGAATATGGTGGAGAATTTACTCCGGGAATCTTTGGAGTTACCGCCATCAAATATCTGAATCAGCTTGATAATGCACTTGTTGGATTCGGTACCGTTAATATGGACAAAGATGTGCTGCTCTCACCCTTTGGCCTGGATCTGATGCCCTATGCTTACTATGGTATTATAACAGACCAGGGTGACTTTGCAGATGAAATGGGTACAGCCATGGAAGCCGGTATCGATGCTGAAAAGGCAATGACTGACAGCCTGACCATGACCGGTGGTTACCGCTATGGTAACAAGGAATTCGGTCACACTGTCTTTGATGACAGTTCCTATGAAATCTTCCAGTCCGGTGGTATTCTGCATGAATACAATGTAGGTCTGGATTATGAAGTAGTAGAAGGTATTAACGCTGACCTCAGTCTGGAAGACACTAAGTTTGAAGCCTTTGAAGGCAGTGACGATCTGGCAGACTATGAAATCAGAAGAGTAAGTGGTGGCCTGTCCGTTGAATTCTAACAGAGCCTCCCAATCATGAATCACAGGGTTCCGGGGATTTTCCCCGGGCCCTTCCTTTTTTATTTTTAGACTGTAGTTAAAATTTTTGCAAAGTTTTGGTTTATTATCGGTCTAATATAAAACAGCCGAAAATTTGTTTACAGCTTCTGGTGGTTTTTTTCAGATATTTTTGCACGGCTGGTAATTTAGAATTTTATCTAAAGAGGTGAAAAAAATGAGGGCTAAAACCGGGTTTTATATATCTGCACTTATAATATTTTTTATATTATCAGCTCTTTTCTTTTATCAGCCGGCCCGTGCTGCTGTAGACCCTTATCTAAATATCACCAATAACAATTTGTATTTCTTTGAATCCCTTAATAATCTGGATTTTATTGATAATATCGAGCGGGATTTTTCCGAAGAAGGTTTAAGCCAGCTGGAGGACCTGGCCTCTCGTTATGATGTGGGTTCCCCAGACGATTCTGTGGTAGATGAGTTAAGTGGTATTGAATCTTTAGGCCTGCAGAATAACCTGAATGTAAATTCCGGTTATCGGGATGATATATTTTATTTTGATCTTTTTCCGGGTATAACCCTGGAAGCTGACTATGATTACCGGGAAGATAAATATAATATAGGTATAAATAAAAATATGGGCCTGGAGTATCAGCTTGATTCGGACACTATTCTGACGGCCAATATTGATGGCCGGGATTATCTGGTTGTTGAGAATGATCCGGTTCTGCTCTCAGAGATGGGGCTGACCGACCTGGACACAGGTGGGGCTTTAGGCATAAGCCACCAGGCTTCCAGCCATTTTCTTATTTCTGCTGATTTTATGCAGCGAGATTTACTGCAGCGAGAAGGGGGCTACCAGACGAGCCTGGGGCTGGAATATTTTGAAGATGCCGGCCAGATCAGGGCCAGTTATTTAATTGATCGAGAAAACCAGAAGAGAGAATCGGTGACCGGTATGGAAGTGGGTTATCAGGATTTTGTTACTCTAAGTGCTTCCTATAAGGTCTTTAATCCTGATATTTTTTCACGGTTTGAAGATTCTACCAGCTGGGATCTGGGGCTTGATTTAAATATCAATAACATTTCAAGTCTTTCCATTGGTTACCAGCAGTTTAATGAATCGGTTGGTATTCAGGAATCTGAAGGAGAGAATGGTTCCTCTCGCTCCAATATTGAGGCCAGTTTTCAGATTAACTTCTAATACAATTTTCGGGTTGAGTAAGACTCAGGCAGATAAAAATATTATATAAATATTATTTACCGGTAACCTATTTGGCCTGTGTGCTAAATAGGTTTTAATTTTATCTATCATTTTTTATATCAGATAGTAAGTAAAGGCTGGTTATTTTTGGCACTTCAGAGGGTGATTTTTTTGCATTCAAAAATTTTTCATAATGTGCTTGTCTTTTTGATTATTTTTTTTGTTATCCTGTTGACAGCATATTCAAATACTGCGGCCGGTGGGGAATATCTTCTGGAAGGTGATGATATAAGGTATGATTATCAAAACAATATTATTTCCACTACCGGGGATGTTGTATTTAGATATCAGGATCTTGAGGTCCGGACTGATAGTCTGATAATTGATCTTCAGGAGGGTATAATCGAGGCCCGGGAACGGGTTATGCTGATAAGTGCTGATCAGAAAATAACCGGAAATTATCTTTATTTTGACATTGAACAGCGGACCGGTCAGCTGTATGAGGCCGAGAGTGAGATTGGTGCTGTAAACTTTTCGGGCGGAATAATAAACATATACCGGGATCGCGAATACTCTCTGCATCTGCAGGAGGCGATGTTTACCACCTGCCGTTTTGATGATGACCCTCATTATTCAATAAGGGCCGCTGAAGTGCGCATCTATCCCGAAAAAAGAATCACCGGTTCTGAGGTTTCTCTGTGGTGGAGGGATAACAGGCTGCTGCAGCTCCCCGGGTATGTGGTTCATTATGAGGAAATAGATGGTGAATATGAGATCAGCCACCCTTTTCCCGTACCTTCAATAGGATACAGCTCACAGACCGGACTTACTATGGAAGTAATATATCCCTATCAGGTTGGTGAAGAGATTCAGGGCCAGATTTCGCTGCTGTTAGAACAGCAGGGTGTGATTGACCTAAAACTGCAGAACAGATGGCCTATAAACCCCCGGCTGACTTACATAAGTGAACTGGAATATTACAGAAACAGTGAAGGTGACCGGGTATATGGCAGCTATCAGGGTGGTCGGTATCAATACACCAATGATCTGTTATTTGAGTCCGGGATCAACTGGGTCCGGATCCATGATGGATTAGAAGTTCGGGAGGAATGGGGCTCCCGTTTTTATACTGCATATCAGGCAGCTGATTTTAAAGCAGCCGGTCTTTTAAATTATGATTTAGACCAAAAGTTAGCAGCAGAAATATTGTATAAAGAAGATAACTGGCAGTTTGAAGGAGAAATTGATTATTTACTGACAGATGAGATTATTCGTTCCTGGGCCCGTTTAATGGTGGAGACGGAATGGGAGCCGGGTGAAAACAAATTGATATTGGAAAATAATTTCCAGCAGGGAGCAGGTTATTTGGGTCTGGAAACCAAACAGAATTGGCTGCCGAAAGATAATTTAACTCTGGAATTTACGGGTGATTTAAGATATAATTTTAGTGAATGGTCTTTTGTGGATCTTTCCCAAAAGCTGGGTACCGGTATTACATATGCTTCTGATTATAACATAGGTGAAGATTTGAGCCTCCAGGGTCAGCTCTCGGTAAAAAACAGTATAGAGCTGCAAAATTTTAGAAGAATTATCGATTACAGTATGGTGCTGGGTACAGGTATTAATTTAAGCTTTGAATTGCCTGAACCTGATTCCTTCTGGCGGCTGTCGGGGGAAATAGCATATGAACAGACATCGGGGACCTGGGAGTCACTAAATATTGGTCTCAGCAGAGAATATGATTGTTTTGAGCTGGGCTTTAATTATGATATAGGTAATGATATAATAGATTTTAACATTAATTTTTAAATTGAGGTGAAAGTTCTTGAAGTATAATGAGTTTGCCAGAATCCATGAAACAGCAGTAATTCACAGTGGGGCCCGTATTGCTGAACGGGTGGAAATTGGTCCCTACAGTGTTATTGGGGAACATGTTGAAATTGGATCCGGAACAACTATAGGAGCATATACGCAAATTGAAGGATGGACCCAGATTGGGAAAAATAATACAATTTATGATGAAGTTTCTATTGGACTTCCTCCTCAGAACCTGGAATATGGAGGGGAAAAAACATTTTTGTATATTGGAGATAATAATGTCATTCGTGAATATGTAACTATTCACCGGGGTACAGAGGAAGGTGGAGGTGAGACCAGGCTGGGTAATGATAATTATCTTCAGGCCTATTCCCATGTGGCTCATGACTGCAATCTGGGGAATAATATTACCTTAAGTAATTCTACCAATCTGGCAGGACATGTGATGGTGGAAAACGATGCTTTTCTGGCCCCGATGGTGGGGATTCATCAGTTTGTCAAGATCGGACAGCTGGCCCGGGTATGTTCTCATTCCAAGGTTATTAAGGACCTTCCGCCCTATATCATGGTTGAAGGACATCCCGCTCAGGTACAGGGAGTAAACAGTGAGGGACTGACCAAAAAAGGATTTTCGGCAGGTCTGGAGCGGGAGATTGAGAAAGCATATAATATTTTATATAGATCGGACCATAATGTCAGCCAGGCTATTGATATAATGGATCAGGAGCTGCAGACAAGTGAAGAGATTGAACATTTGATGCGTTTTTTAAAAAGCAGTACCCGGGGCATATGCCGCTAGATATTTGCCTACATAAAATAACCAATAAAACAATATTTACATTACAGGAAAGGCACGATGATAATGATTCCCATAGCACAGCCGATACTGGATAATAAGGAAAAAGAAAATATAATTGAAGTACTGGACAGTGGTATGCTGGCTGAAGGTGAGTTTGTTCGCAGATTTGAGGAGGCCTTTTGTACTTTTCTTAATGCAGAACATGGTGTTGCCACCAACAGTGGGACAGCCGGACTCCATGTTGCCCTAAAAGCTGCGGGTATCGAAAAAGGTGATCGGGTTGTGACCACTCCTTTTTCTTTTATTGCTACCACAAATGCTCTGCTCTACTGTGGAGCCCGGCCCGTTTTTGTGGATATTAAAGAGGAGTCATATAATATTGATCCGGAAAAATTGGAACAAAAGCTAAAGGCAGAGCCGGATATAAAAGCTCTGCTGATAGTTCATCTTTTTGGCCGGCCCTGCAGCATGGACAGGATAATGGAACTGGTGGACAAATATAATTTGATATTAATTGAAGACTGTGCCCAGGCCCATGGAGCTTCCTTTCAGGGAAAGAAAGTGGGGACTTTTGGTCGGGCGGCTGTTTTTAGTTTTTATCCCACCAAAAATATGACCACTGCTGAGGGGGGTATTGTGGTCACCGGAGACCGAGACCTAAAAAAAAGGGTGGAGAGTTTAATAAGGCATGGTTCAACTTACAAATATTATCATGAAATTTTGGGTTATAATTATCGGATGAATAATCTGGAAGCTGCCTTAGGTGTGGCTCAGATAGAAAAACTGGAAAAATTCAACCGGAAACGCAGGGCTAATGCTGCTTTTCTCAATGAACATTTGCGGGAACTTGATTGGCTGCAGACACCGAAAGAAGATGCGGACCGGTCTCATGTATATCATCTTTATACTGTCAGCCTTAAGGAGAATTCACGAGATAAATTTGCAGATTATCTTAAAGAATCAGGCATAGGATGTGGGATATATTATCCGCTTCCCGTTTATCGGCAGCCGCTTTATAAAGAACGCGGTTATGGTAATATAAGTTTACCGGTGGTGGAAAAGACAGCCCAAAAAGTTATCTCCCTGCCCGTTCATCCGGCTTTAACGAAGAGCGAACTGCGGAAAATCGTGGAGTGTGTACGCAATTTCAAAAACAGCCAATAAATAATTCATGTAATAGGTTTTCCAAAAAGGAGGATTATTATGAGTTATATGCAGCGCTATAAAAACTGGATATTAAGTGATCATTTTGATGAAGAAACTAAAAAAGAGCTCCAGGAAATTCAGGAAGATGAAAAAGAAATTGAAGATCGTTTTTATAAAGATCTGGAGTTTGGAACCGGGGGTATGAGAGGAAAAATTGGGGCTGGAACCAACAGGATGAATAAATATATGGTTCATAAGGCGACACAGGGTCTGGCCAATTATATTGTAAATTATATTGATCAGGGGAAAAAAAAGGGAGTAGCTTTGGGTTTTGATTCCCGCCATTGTTCCCCCGAGTTTGCAATGGAGGCAGCCCTGGTTCTGGCCGGGAATGGAATAAAAACCTATCTCTTTGAGGAGCTCTGTCCTGTGCCCATGCTGTCCTTTGCGGTAAGGGAGCTGGGAGCGGCTACGGGTATTGTAATTACGGCCAGCCATAATCCTCCGGAATACAATGGTTATAAAGTATATGGTGAAGATGGAGGACAGATTGTACCGGAAAAAGCTCACAAAGTAATGGCCGAAATTGAGGAAGTTGACGATTTTTCTCTTATTGACCGCCTGGAGCCAGAGGAGGCAGAAAAAGAAGGACTGCTGAATTATGTTGGGGAAGAGATCAGGAGCCGCTATCGTGAGGAAGTAAAAAATGTGATACCGGATAAAGATATGGCCGCAGATAAGGGAAAAGATTTTGATATCCTTTTTACTCCTCTGCATGGAACCGGATATAAACCGGTGATGAATGTTCTGGAAGAACTGGGTTTTAATGTTGAGGTTGTGGCCGACCAGGCTGAACCGGATCCAGATTTTTCCACGGTGGAATCTCCCAATCCCGAAAATATTTCTGCATTTGAGCTGGCCCTTAAAGAAGCTGAAGATAAAAAACCGGCAATTATTATCGGTACTGATCCTGATTGTGATCGTCTGGGGGTAATGGTGAGAAACAGAGTGGGAGAATATGAAGCTCTTTCGGGTAATGAAGCCGGAGTTCTGATGCTGGATTACCTCTTATCTCGCCAGGAAGTCCCGGATAAAGGGGTGATGATCAAAACAATAGTTACCACCGAGCTGGCCAGGGAGATTGCCCGGGCCCATGGGGTGGAGACTATTGATGTTCTGACCGGTTTTAAATATATTGGAGAAAAAATCAAGGAATTTGAAGAAACTGGAGACCGGGAATTTATTTTCGGTTTTGAGGAGAGTTATGGCTATCTGGCCGGGACCTATGCCCGGGATAAAGATGCTGTTCTGGCTGCTGCTTTATTTTCTGTCATGGCCCTGTATTATAATCAGCAGGGTTCTTCAGTTCTGGAGCGGCTGACAGAGTTAAGAGAACAATATGGATATTATAGTGAAGCTCTGGAATCAATTTATATGGAAGGAAGAGAAGGCCAGCAGAAAATACAGACTTTTTTAAACCGGATGCGAGAGGAAGAGCCCCGGGAAATTGCCGGCTGGCAGGTGATTCGCTTCAGTGATTATAAAAAGGGAGAAACGATAGATTACAGTTCTGACAGCCGGGAGCAGATTGATCTTCCGGAGTCCGATGTACTGCAGTATTATCTGGCCGAGGACAGTATTATTACTATTCGGCCTTCGGGAACTGAGCCCAAGCTGAAAATATATTTTTCGGTGCGGGAATCTTCTGCACAGGCCTCGGCAGAAAAGATGCAGGAGTTCAAGGATTCTGTTTTAAGTATGATCAAGGGGATTCTTTCGGAAGTATAAAAGTATAATCAATTTTTCAATTTGACAGCTTTTAAGGAGGGGAAATATGGTTTGGGGTAATCGAAAATTTTTCAGGGTGATATTATGTACTGTTTTTTTCTTAACCATGGCTGCTGTTTACAGTATGCCCGCTGAAGCCGAGTTAGGTGATGTATTTAAGTTTTCCGGGCCTGATGTTTCTTCCCGGGCTATGGGCATGGGAGGGGCTTTTACGGGGACAGCAGATGATGTTTCTGCTCTGAAGTACAATCCGGCCGGTATTGGACAGCAGAGTTCTGTGGATGTATACGGTAGTGGAGGATTGTATACCCTGCAGCCGGAAAACTTGGAAAATCTGTGGTATATCCTTTCTGAACTTGAAGATGACCCCGAGAATGACCTTTCAGAAATACAATCACATTTGGAAAACATATCACAGCTTACAGCTGGAGCTCAATTTTTCGGTGGAGTCTCCCTGGGCAGTTTTGCCGGCGCTATCAGGTATCACAGCTCTTATTTTGCTGATCAGGAGCGACAAGAGGATGATATTTTAATTGATAATCCAGTTCATCTGACAGGTGTCCTGGGTATGGGCCAGGAGATATTAACCCCGGCTCTTGATATTGGAGCTCTGGCATATGGAGTAAATCTCAGGATGGGACAGAGCAGTTTGACCAGATATCAGCTGATTATGGACGAGGATCAACAGGATGCAGAGATGATCAGGATTAATGCTGAGGATATCGGTTATGCTCTGGATGCCGGTCTGATGATCAAATTTACCGATTTAGTTCAGGGGGGCTTAATGGTGAGCAACCTGCTGGCTTCAGAATATGAACTAGCAGGTGAGAAAGCCGTTCATGAATTGAGTCCTGAGGGCCACTGGACTGAAATTTCCCGTGATGATTATTCCTTTGGTTCCTATAAACCGGAACGCAAAGTTAGAGCAGGTGCTTCGTTTTATGTTCCTGTACTGGCGGCTACTATTGCCGCTGATGTTGATAATCTTCTGGGGGCAGGAGAGTCCGGTCAGGTGCTTCATTTGGGGATGGAAAAGAATATTTTCTTAAATGCCCTATCTATCAGAGGGGGACTGGTTGAGGGGGCAGAGGATCGTTTTTTCACCACCGGACTGGGCCTGAATTTTCTACCTTTGAATCTGGACACAGCCCTGATGGTGGATGACAGTTTTTCGGAATCAGTTTTCTTTTCTTTATCAGCTAACATGAAGTTTTAAAACATAACTGTGTTATTTTTATTTAGCGTGAATGGATATAGTAAGCAGTAATTTCATATTGAGTTTTCCAGCCGGTGATAAGCAAGGAAATATTGCATTTTTCTCCGGCTGGTTTTATATTTTTATATATTGGGCTTGATTTTGTACAGTATAGAGCTTTGTTGCTGTGCATAATATTAAATAAATTAAAATTTTTGGCAAATTAGGGAGTATAAAAAATTAAAGCTGCAGTTAAACACTGTATTCGGAAAAACCCTATTTTTGACTGTACATAATTTTTGATTTTACATAATACATAATAATACATAATAATATTTATAAACAAAAAGAAACAAAAAATAAAAAGGGGTGAGATCATTGACTGGCAGAAACAGGCTGTTATTTCTGGGTTTCAGTGTACTGGTTGTTCTGGTGGTGGCTGCGGGCTGCAGCCAGGTTCTTCCTTCCTGGGAAACGGACCTGCATCTACCTCTGGCCGATTTTTCGGAGGCTGAGGACAGCAGATTTGAGATTGATGAGGAGTTTTTACAGGATCAGGGACTAACTGAAGAGGAATATGAAGTTGATGAAGAGGGTCTTATTCGGCTGCTGGAGACCTATGAACTGGAGGGGCTAAATCTGGATTTTTTGCTGGAAGATGCGGAAGGATTAGATGTTGATGTGGAAACAGAACTTTTGCAATTCCAGGTACTGGAGGATAAGGATTTTATTGAGGAGAATGAACTGGAGATAGATTTTAGAGAAGAGGGCTTTGATGAAGTTGAAGAAATAAGTTTTGCCGATGTGGTGCTGGAGGGGGAGGTAATCCTGGAACAGGTTGCTTTTTCTGAGGCTAAAATTATTATTGAGTTTAAAGATCTGGCTGAAGAATATGCAGTGGAAAGCATATATCTTGGTTCTTCAGCCCTGGAGGATCAGTATGTGTTTCCAGGTGATGAAATTGATGGGGAGATAACAGATGATGAGGAGGATAAGCTTGAAGTTGATCTGGATGGCAAAAAACTGGGTACAGAGCACCTCAATGTAATTGGAATTGAATTTAATGAGAATATCTCCGATAAAGAAGAGAGTAAAATTGCTTTGAACTATGAATTTGAGCAGCTTACAGAAGTAGTTCTTGATTTTGATGAGGGAGTCAGTCTGGAGACTATCAGGGAGAAAACTTCCGACAATGATGGGGATAATAATGAAGATGATTTTGATGCTGTTCTTTTAAGAGAAGAGGTACAAGATCTGGATATTCCGGAAGAGCTCTCAGATGTTCAATTTAAGGATCTGGTTTTTAAGCTGGCTGCAGATCCTCCTCAAAATTTGGAGCTTGATCTTCCTCTGGTTGTTGAAAAAATGGAAGCCGGAGCAGATGAATTTGAAGTACTGGATACGATTGAGTTCGGTGAAAATGTGTTTACTGATAGTGTGCTGGACTTTATTCTCCAGGGGACAGGAGAATTGAGAATCAAAGTGGACGAGAAAGCGGAATTAAGTGGTTCTGGTGTTAAAATTAAAGAGGATAGTATTATCGAATTAGAAGGAAATATGGAGCTGGGATTATCTTTTGATTTTGGAGAAGAAGGTGCTGTCCATAAAATAGCTGAAGAGATTGCTGAACCTCTGGGTGAAGATGAAGCGGAGTTAATCACCGGGGGAACGGCTAATGTTAGATTATATTTAAATGATTTTTCACATAAATTTGATTTCCTGCCCCGAATAGAAATTTATCTGGGTAAAGGTTATGAGGAGAGCAATGAACAGGACTGTGAACTGTTTACAGAAGAAAACAGGGTCGGAGTTCTTGAATTTGAGAAAGGGGAACATTTTGATGAAGATTATGTGCTTAAGCTTGACACATCTGATGCCCTGAAATTACAGGAAGAAGAAGTATATATCGGCCTGAAGTTATCTCTGAAGGGTGAAAGGTCTTTGAAATTAGGAGATTATTTAAAACCGGGCCGAATTTCTGCTGCACTGCGGGTTAGAGTAAACCAATAGGGGAGGAGGATAAAAAATGACAAATAAAAGGAACCGGGTTTTATCAATTTTATTTCCTGTTTTATGTTTATTGACTGTCATCTGTTATGGAACAGCAGGAGCGGGATCTGTAACTGAAACTGGAGTTTATGCTCTCCAGAATAACCCCGCAGCGGTTAATGTGGAGGGCCATTTTATAAATTTTAATCTGGAGGGTGGGATGTCAGTCTGGAATAACCTGTTTTTTAATGATCATATTGAACAGCAGGATTCGGAGCGGTATGTAGAAAAAATGAGTGAAAAATACGGATTTCTGGCCGGTAATAATTTTTACAGTGGTCTGAATCTGGGAATAGGACCGGTGACCGGTTTTGTCCGGGCCAGAGAGGATTCTATGATCAGCCTGCCCTATAAAATCGGAGAATTGCTGCTCTACGGCAATGAAGGCTGGGAAGAGGATGATGTTTATTTTAGCCTTGATGAGACTGAAGGTTCACTTGCGGTTTATGGGGACACAGGTGTCAATTTTTCCTATGAACTGCCCCGGGAATATACTGCTGATCTCTTTGATGAAGAGGAATTTGAACTACAGGAACTGTGGCTGGGAGCCAGTTATCATTATATGATGGGTATGCTGGCCCGGATACAGGCCGGGGGGGACCTGAAGATAGAGTATGATGAAGAGGGTTTTATTGATCCCGGGGCCAGTGAGAGTGATCCCTGGGTAATGGTGAAATATAATGATCCGGCTGAGGGTGATTTAGCTTCAGGACATGTTTTTGACTTTGGTCTGTACTCAGTAATTGATGATAGATTTTCAGCCGGGATCAGTCTGATAGGTCTGGGCTCTATGAGTGTTACCGGGGTCTATGTTATGGAGGAGACATTTGAAGAAAACAATGAACCGGAAAATGGAGAACAGGATGAAAATGATGAGAATGGGGATGAACCTGAATATGACCCTGATCTGGAGCTGAAGTGGAAGGTGCCGACCGAGTTTAAAGCTGGAGTCCGCTTTAGAGAGGACTGGTATCAGATTTATGGTGATTATGTTCTGACTTCCTATCACAATGGGTTAAATGACAGCAGTATAACTCTGGGTGGTGTGGTGGATTATGTGGAGTGGCTGCCCGTTCAGCTGGCAGGTACCTATTCTACAATGAGAAATGATATAACTCTTGATGCCGGTCTGGAGCTGAAACCGGGACCGGTTCATCTAAAGACAGAGATATCCGATCTGCTGGGTGTGTTTAACCGGGCACGTTCCGCAGAAGTTAATTTAAATATAGGTTTTTCCTATTAAATTCTGTTTATGTATTTTAAAAGAAAATATTAAGATATATAATAAATTATATTTAAAAAAGGCGCCCTAAAAAGGCGCCTTTTTGCTGGATGGTATTCCATTTTTTTGAAGCTTTCTATTAGCTTCATATTATATACAAGTTATATACTAGAAGACCGATTCTTCAGTAACAGCATCAAACATGTGCATTTTATTATAATCAATACCCAGTTTGACCCTGTCTCCAACTTTTGCATCACTGTCGGCTTCAACCCGGGCAATAAGATCATTTTCACCAAACTTAAGGTAGAGGTAAATTTCTGAACCCATAGGTTCAACAACCTCAACATCGGCCTGGAAGGAGTTGTCTTCTGTAATGTCAAATTCCTGGGCCAGAGCGGAGTCGACCAGATCTTCCGGCCGGATTCCAAAGACCACATCTTCTCCCAGATATTCATCGATATTGGGCACCATTTCCAGAACCCGATCCGGAATAGCAATTCTGAAGGTCATCCCGCGTTCAAGTGATTCATCGAGAAAGTAGTAGACCCCTTCTTCTTTGACCAGCCGGACATCCAGAAAATTCATAGCCGGACTGCCGATAAAACCGGCCACAAACATGTTGTTGGGTTCATTATAAAGGGAAAGGGGGTCATCAACCTGCTGGATTACTCCATCCCGGAGTACAACAATTCTATCTCCCATGGTCATGGCTTCAGTCTGGTCGTGAGTAACATATACGGCTGTGGTCTGCAGTTCATCATGAAGTTTACTCAGCTCGGTGCGCATCTGTACTCTCAGTTTGGCATCCAGATTGGAGAGGGGCTCATCCATAAGAAACACTTTTGGTTCCCGGACTATAGCACGCCCCAGGGCCACCCGCTGACGCTGTCCACCGGAGAGCTGTTTGGGTTTTCTGTCCAGGAGATTTCTAATTCCCAGCATTTCGGCTGCATTCTGGACTCTTTTTTCAATCTCCATTTTGGGGAATTTGCGCAGCTTCAAACCAAAGGCCATATTACCAAAGACATCCATATGCGGATATAGAGCATAGTTCTGAAAAACCATGGCTATATCTCTGTCTTTAGGTGGTATATCATTAACCACAGTGTTTCCTATCTCGATAGTTCCATCGGTGATATCTTCCAGCCCGGCAATCATGCGCAGGGAAGTGGTTTTCCCGCACCCGGAAGGACCAACCAGTACTAAAAACTCCTTATCCCTTACGTGTAAGTTAGCATTATCAACGGCAACAACTTCTCCTTCCGGATTATCAAAAATCTTGGTAACATTATTAAATTCAACCTTAGCCATTAAAACTTCCTCCTTTTATTTTTTGTTATTTTTAAACTGCGGGAGTGAAGAATCCCGCACATTTATAGACGGTTTAAGAACACTGATCTGCTGTGAAATAGTTTCTCCCTTCAGCAGGCTGATAATTTTATTGGAGGCCTGATGGGCTGCTTCAGCCAGCGGCTCGGAGATAATGGTCAGTGAGGGATTAATAATTGAAGAGATCAGGTTATCTCCATAACAGACGATCGGAAAATCTCCCGGAATATGATAACCTCCCATTTTTATGGCTTCAGTCAGTCCGGCAGCCAAAAGGCTGTGGCTGA
>SL_8KL_010_SEDDRAFT_10000022_pt1 | contig 108273 bp, 90 predicted proteins | sample SodLakKL_010_SED_4_FD_11160 | JGI IMG/M metagenome (IMG submission 11160)
GGAGGAAATAATATGAAAAAGAGCAAACCATATGCAATTCCATTTATAATAATTGTGATGGCAATTATTTTACTTGCCGGGGCAAGCATAATTGCCTTACACTATATGGAGTTGGCATCCTTACCCGAACAAGAAGCGCCCGAGGCTGAAGAAGAGGATAAGCTAAAAAAAGATACTGTCCGGGAAAACCTACCTCAAAATGACAAACCCGATAAGCCTTCGCCGCCATCCATCAACTATGATCCCGAGGATGTTGATGTAGAAAAATTAGTGGAAAAAATGAACTTCTTAGAAAACCCCCTCCCTGGAACTACCTTAAGCTGGAATGACGCTCATCTTCCCGGAGCAGAACGCCCTTACCGAAACGGCATACATCATGGTTTAGATTTTTATGCAGAAGAAAGCGGCGCCGACATCAGTACCGGAACTCCCGTTTTTGCAGCAGCAAGCGGAGAATTAGTCCGTGTAGACAAAGATTATGAATTCCCCACCAACGAAGAACTCATTCAACTAAGCAGAAAATGCCAGGAATTGGGAAAAACTCCCGAAGAAATCTTAGATGTTTTTCGGGGGCGCCAGGTATGGGTTGAAAATGAAAAAGGCTTCATAATTCGTTACTGCCACCTTGATGACGTTGCTGAGAACCTGGAAAAAGGCGAGCATGTAAGAGTCGGTGATGAAATAGGCACCATGGGGTATTCGGGAACTACTGAAGTTGATCGCCCTCATCTTCATCTGGAAATTTGGTTTGATGACAACTACCTGGGAGAAGGTATGTCTAATGAAGAAATAAGGGAATTTTTTCAGGCAACTATATTTAATAATAATTCCTCTTAAAAAAATCTTTTCTTTATAACATAAGCAATTTCATTAAGAAGCCTGCCTGGAAATCCATTCATCTTTCAAATAGGGCATAATATCACTCAAGCTACCATGAACAACTACCTGTGCGCTATCATCCAAAGGTGTTGACTCCCGATTAACGATAACCAGGTTATCAACATAATCAGGCAACATGTTGGCAGGTGAAACTACTAAACTGGAGCCTACTACCAACATACCATCAGCTTTGCGGGATTCATTTAAAGCAAGCTGAAAAGCGGGGGGCATTGCTTCCCCGAAAAGAATAACATTTGGCTTCATGGGCTCTCCACATTCTATACAGCGAGGCGGAATAATAGCTTCCTGCACATCTTGTAGTATTTTTTCCATGGGCTCTTCATGAGAACAGTGAATACAGCTAGCACCATTCAAGGAACCATGGATTTCCAATACATTACGGGAATCGCCTTTTTGGTGGAGAGCGTCAATATTTTGGGTAATTACAGTTTTAATTAAACCCTTATTTTCCAATTCGCCAAGAGCTTTATGAGCTTCGTTAGGCTGAGCACCCGTAATTATTTGAAATAAATCAGCGCCTACTTGATAAAGAGCTTGAGGGTAAACCCTGAACCTCTCAATAGTAAAATCCTCCGGATCTGCATTTGACCATAACCCACTTACCGGGCTACGAAAATCAGGTATGCCGCTTTCTGTAGAAATACCGGCTCCACTTAAGGCAATTACATAGTTACATTTACTCAATACATCTACCGCTTGCTTTATTTTTTCTTCTACCAATGAGATTCTCCTTTCTATAAAAAAATTAAGACTCCCCTACTAATACTTTTCTACTGCGGGGACCATCAAATTCAGCAAAAAAAATACCCTGCCAGGTTCCCAATAAAATTTCTCCTTCAGAAACAGGTATGATTTGAGAATTTCCCAATAAAGAAGCTTTAATATGCGCATCACTATTTCCCTCAGCGTGGAGATAATTGGAATTTTGCGGAACCATTTTCCCTAAAAAATTAACTATGTCCTTACCCACAGAAGGATCAGCGCTTTCATTAATTACTACCCCGGCAGTAGTATGAGGCACATAAACAATTATACTTCCATTCCGGATTTGCAGGTTGCGTACAGCCATTTTAACTTGCCGGGTAATCTCTACAAGTTCTTCACGCTGTTTACTTTCTACGCTAACTGTCTCCATCTCATTCAACCTGATTCACCCCCCGGAAATCAACAGAACTAGTTTCCTTTATTGGCCTTTAACAAATGAGCCAGCATATGGCGACAAGATTTCCGGTTTATTTTTAAAGCTTCCGTAATAGCTTTAAACTTGGAACTCACACTGGCAGATGATATGCCATATTTTTCTGCTATTTCTTTTTGAGTTACGTCTAAAAGGTGAAACTTAACTAAACTATATTCTAACCCCGCCGCCCAAGTTTCAATTTTTTTAATTGAAGGCATTTCTGGGTATTTTTGATTAATAAAATCTATCCACATTGCCTGAGCGTCTTCGAAAAAACTCTCATGATAAACTTCACTTTGGCGCATAGTTCTGATAGTACAGTTCAGTACTTTCTGCCATTTTTCTTCCCAAAACGGAGCGGACAAAGGATAAATTTCTAAATCAACCTGCTGCACCCTTCCTTTCAAATACAACTGGCAAAGATCTATATACCCCATATTCTTTATTTTCAAAAGGGCCAACTGCTTGTGCCTATCTTTAACCCAGGGATTACGCACAAATTCTTTTAAAACGTCTGCCGCTGCTTGATTATGCATATCTCCAAAAATATCTAAAACATCTTCTTTTACATAATCATTGCTTTGATAAAGTATTTTTTTAAGCACCGGCATTAAAAATACATTTTCATTGTGTTTTTCCAGGAATTCCTCATTATTTAACTTAACTAAATCTTCCAAAATACCTTCTTTGTTTTCTTTAAATAATATATCTTCAATTTGCTCATCCATTTCTAAAGCATTATCTTCAGCCATGGCCCACAATAGTTCCTCAGCTTCTCTCACCATCTCACCATCGGGCGAATTGTGCAAATATTCTTTCAAATAAGATTGTGCTATTTCGAATTCTTCCATTAACCCATAATTTATAGCCAGCAAAAAGTAGCATTCCCAGTAGGAACTATCCAGTTTTTCCAATATTAGTTCAAAAGTATGATTCGCCTCTTCTAAGTTCCCCATTTTGCTCAATAGACAACCCAGATTATAATGATTCAAAGGTTCTTCAGGTTCAATTTCAATGGCTTTTTTAAAATATAAAAGGGCCTTATGCCAATCATTTTTGAAAAAATATTGATTTCCTTTCTGAAAGTAATAACTCACATCCCTTTCAAAAGGTACCACATTGTATTTATTTTTTGCCACTGTGGGCCTTGTTTCATGAGTCAACATGATCACCTCAAAAAATAGATAAGGAATACAAAAATTCCCAATACACCTAAACCAATAGCAATCATAAGTTCTATTTTTTCCTTGGAATATCCTGCTTAAAAATCTAATATTATATTAGACTATACCGGAAAATATTTTAAGAACTTTCAAGTTAGATTCAAGGTTTTTTAAGGTAGATACTTCTTTCCAGGAAACGATCCCATTCACTCCAGTTACCCTCATGGGGAGTTTGTTTTTGCATTATTTTTGTAAATTGGCTTAACCTTGCACTTACAAGGTCAGCATGAAAAACAGCAAAAGCGTGAATAGTTTTTGGAGTTTCCGGAGAACCCCATTCCCTATGTCCATGGTGGGATAATATAATGTGCCCCAGTTCTAATTTTAAAGAAGATGGGAAATCATCTATTTGCTCAATTTTTTTATCCAGCAGTTCTTTTCCCAGGGAAATATGCCCCATCAATTTGCCTTTGTCCGTATGTTCAAAATTAAAACTTGCAGTGTCATACTCTTCTATTTTTCCGATATCATGCAAAATGGCACCCGCCACTAATAAATCAGATTGAATCTCATGGGGATACATTTCTACAATGTTTAAACAAAAATATACCACTTCCAGGGTATGTTCCAGCAAGCCTCCGATGTAATTATGATGTATTGTTTTTGCTGCCGGGCTCATGGCAAATTTTTGCACAAATTCTCGATCGCCAAAAAAAATACGCAGTAGCTTATTTAAATTAGTATCGTTTATTTCCCGGGTAATAATATCTTTTAATTCCGCGAGCATATCCTGTGGTTCTTTTTGGGACATAGGTTGAAGCATACGCCTATTTATTTGCCGGGGATCAAGCTTACGTGCTTCTTTGATTACTATTTGCAAGCCATAATATTCTGTAACTTCACCTTTAATATATAAAACATCTCCATCTCGGACAGACTCATCCAGCATACTAATGTCCCACATAATCCCCTTAATAGTCCCGCTTGCGTCTCCCAAAACCAATCTCAAAAATTTCTCTCCCGCCCGATGTGGAGAAGAATAACTTGAGAGGTGAGCTTCTACTACTAGCACTTGCGTTTCTACTTCGTGGCCCAATTTTAAATTACTTATTAACTGTTTGTTGTTTTCCGCCACCAGGTTTTTTTGTCCTCCTTACTATTTTCTTATCATATAAAACTGGGCTCCATTTTTTTGCTTACATCAGGCTATAAACCCTTTGAGAAACATTCCCGCTTTCGCTTCATCAAGAGGCAAGAGTTTCCTGGTCAATTTGGCCAATGTCACAAATTTACCCTATTCTAAGGGTAGCCTCTACCTGAAAAGCACCATTTACCTAGTTATTTTTATGCGGTTAATTTAATTCATTACTATTCATAGGAATAAAAGCCTCGCCCTGTTTTGCGTCCAAAATGACCTGCCCTTACCATTTTGCGGATCAATGGACAGGGACGATATTTAGAATCACCGGTTTCTTTATAAAGTGTTTCCATAACCATTAACAAAACATCCAGCCCCACCAGGTCAGCCAGTGCCAATGGGCCAATGGGATGATTCGCCCCCAGCCTCATACCCTTATCCAAATCTTCTGCGCTGGCCACCCCTTCCATATATGCAAAAGCTGCTTCATTGATCATAGGACATAAAATTCTATTAACGGCAAATAAGGGAGCTTCATTAACTGCAATTGGGTCTTTACCTAGCTTTTTAGATATCTCCACTATTGTATCAAAAGTTTCCTCTGAGGTATCATGGCCTTTAATTACTTCCACTAACTGCATAACCGGTACCGGGTTAAAAAAATGCATTCCTATAACCTTATCTGCTCGCCGGGTTACTGCGGCCATCTCTGTAATACTTAATCCGGAAGTATTGGAAGCAAAAATAGTTTGCGGCTTGCAGATACCATCCAATTCCCTGTAAATTTCCTGTTTAATCTCTATTTTTTCCACCGCAGCTTCAATAACCAGATCTACTTCGGTCATTTCTTTTATGTCTACAGTCCCTTTAATGCGCTTTGTTATCTCTGCGACATCTTCAGCAGATTTTTTGCCTTTTTCTACTGCCCGGTTTAAGTTTTTGTTTATGGCCTTAATCCCTTTATCCACAAGAGATTCTTCTATATCTCTCATAACTACTTTAAAACCGTTTTCAGCCGCTACCTGGGCAATACCGTTTCCCATGGTTCCTGCGCCGAGCACACCAATCTTTTGAATATCCACCTTGCACCCACCTTTCATTTGTGGATTATAATTAAAAAGTTACATCAAAAAATACATTAAGTTAATTTAAAAACAGTTACAAAAAACTAAGATTACTTACCTTTGAACTCAGGCTTTCTCTTTTCCATAAAAGCTTTGGCGCCTTCTTTCTGATCTTCTGTTTCACACAATCCCCCAAAAAGTGATGCTTCTATTTTTAAACCTTCTTCCAGACTAACATCCAGTCCTTTATTGATAGCTTTTTTAGCTTCGCGAACAGCTACAGGCCCTCTCTTTAAAATTTTTGCGGCAATTTCCTTGGCCTTATTCAAAGCTTCTCCCGCAGAAGCTACATGCTCTACCAACCCCAAACGCTCAGCTTCTGCAGATGCTATTTGCTCACCGGTAAATATTAATTCCCGAGCTTTCCCCAGAGGTAATACCTGCGGCAACCTCTGGGTTCCTCCATAACCCGGGAATATTCCCAGGGTCACTTCCGGAAGGCCCAGCTTGGCATTTTCATCAGCCACCCTAATGTCACAGGCTAAAGCTACTTCCAGTCCGCCTCCCAGGGCAACTCCATTTACAGCCGCTATTACAGGCGCCGGAAAATCCGCAATTTTTTGGAATATTTGCTGCCCCCGGCGGGCGAGTTTTTCCCCATTATCTTTGTTTAATGAAGGGAATTCACTTATGTCAGCTCCGGCCACAAAAGCTTTTTCACCACTGCCGGTGATAACTAAAGCACCCACATCATTAGCCTTATATAAACCGTCCAAAACTTCTTCCAATTCCCCTAATAGCTGTGAATTAAGAGCATTCACCGGGGGATTGTTTAACGTAACTACCGCCAAACCACCTTCTCTTTCCATTTGAACCATACTCATAAAAATATACCTCCTTATCAATTTTTTTCCATTTAATTATGGTTTATTCAAATATATTAATCCCTTTCAACAATCATAGACATACCCATGCCTCCACCCACGCAAAGAGTAGCAAGACCGCGATTGAGTCCCCGGCGGGCCATTTCATATAGAAGGGAAATCACAATACGGGCACCCGTGCACCCCACCGGATGCCCCAGGGCTATTCCGCTACCGTTAACATTAACCAGATCACGATTAAGCCCGAGAAGTTTTTCACAAGCCAGGTACTGAGCGGCAAAAGCCTCATTTACCTCAATGAGCTCAATATCCTCCAAGGTGAGACCTGCCTTTTGTAAGGCCTTTTGGGTAGCCGGCACGGGGCCATAGCCCATCAATTCCGGTTCCACTCCCGCCCAGGCATAAGAAACTATTTTCCCCAGAGGTTTTATGCCCATTTCCTGAGCTTTGGAAGCTGTTGTAAGAACCGTTGCCGCCGCCCCATCATTTAATCCCGAAGCATTGCCTGCGGTAACTGATCCTCCCTGTCGGAAAACCGGTTTTAAAGCCGCTAGAGTGTCCAGAGAAACATCCCGCCGTGGATGTTCATCGGTGTCCACGGTTATTTCTTTTTTCTTTTGTTTAACCTGCACAGGCACAATCTCATCTTTAAAACGGCCTTCATCTATAGCTGCAATAGCATTTTGGTGACTGCGATATGCGATTTCATCTTGCTCTTCCCGAGAAATGGAGTGCTTTTCTGCCAAATTTTCCGCTGTTTCCCCCATCATGATCTTATGTATGGGGTCCATCAACATTTCCCAGAGAGCATCAGTCATCTCACCGTGTTGTAACCTTTTGCCCCAGCGAGCTGATTTCAGCACATAAGGAGCCGTACTCATTGATTCCACTCCACCGGCCACCACTATTTCCACATCGCCAAGCATGAGTTCCTGACTTCCACTTACTAAGGCCTGCATAGCTGAACTACACTGGCGTTGAATGGTCATACCCGTGGTTTCTTTGGGCATGCCGCTCATTAAAGCCACACAACGACCGAGGTTAGGTTCATCGCTTGGATGCATGCAGTTGCCCATAATAACTTCCTCCACCTGTGTTTTTTCCACAGATGCTCTATTTAAAGCTTCTTCCACGGCAGTTTTAGCCAAATAACCGGGGGTTATATCCCGGAAAACTCCCCCAAATGCCCCTACCGGAGTTCTGGCTGCCCCTATAATTACTACCTCATTTGTCTGCATTCACATCTCCCCTTTCAATGTCTATAATAAAAATATTCCATGCAAGAAGAACAGGCAAATAAAACAAGCCCGCCTGTTCTTCATTATAAACTAAACTTTATACCATCTACCTTTTTGATCAAAAGCTCCATTACTAAATAAAAACAATATATGTATTCGTTTGCTGGAGCTGTCATCTCGTTTTTCATGTATATACTAATGGTATCTGATTTTAAAGCTCTGGCCGTGGATAAAGACCGGCTCGCTCCACAATTTCCGGCACTATTTCTTCCCAAGCTATAGCCATTACATGCACTCCCGCTACTCCTTCAATTTCCCGGCACTCTTGAATAGTTTCAATGCATATCTTCAAGCCTTCTTCTTTCTTCTTTTCAGCTCCTTTTAAACGGTCAATCATAGTATCGGGAATAGTAATACCGGCTACATTATTTTTCATGTAGCGCGCTGCACCCAATGATTTTACGGGGATTATTCCGGCCATAATTGAAGCTTTTTCATGCAGTCCCCGGTCCACCACCCTTTTCATAAACTCACGAAAACGTTCCATATCAAAAACACCCTGAGTTTGAATGAAATTTGCTCCGGCATTGATCTTTTTTTCTAACCTATCTACCCTATATTCAAAAGGATCTGCAAAGGGGTTTTCCACGGCACCGATAAACATGCTCATGGGTGCTTCCAATTCTTCTTCCCCGATAAATTTGCCTTCGTCCCTCATGTTCTTAACCGCCCTGATCAGCTGCATAGAATCAAGATCATAAACACCCTTGGAACCCGGTTCATTACCAAAACACTGATGATCGCCGGAAAGGCAGAGTAAGTTTTTTATTCCCAATGCCGACGCCCCCAAAATATCGCTCTGAATAGCAATCCGGTTGCGGTCGCGGACTGTCATCTGCATTATGGGATCTAAACCCAGTTGCACTAGCAAAGCACCGCAGGCAATACTGGAAGTACGCACTATGGCAGTTTGATTGTCGGTAATATTATAAGCATCAACATGCTTGCCGAGCATTTCTGCATGATGCTTAAGAGTCTCTACATCGGCACTTTTGGGAGGCCCCAGTTCTCCGGTTACTACAAATTCTCCACTGTTAATTACTTTTTCCAAGTTACTCCCCGTTATCAATTCTCACATCCTCCCTTACAATGGTTCTCGGACCTCCATGATGTGAAGTCGCCCAGTTTTTCGGCGGTTGTATCTCTTGTAATGTTGAAACCATGTTCAAATTTTGCAATCTTTCATGAATTAGGTGCCAGGCACAATCAAGATCTTTGCTTATTTCACATTTGCCATCCTGGGAACCGCCACAGGGACCATTAAGAATGCTTTTTGAACAACGGGTAATGGGGCAAATGCCCTGTGTAAGATGTAAAACACAGTCCCCGCAACCCAAGCAATTTTCAATCCAAACCCCTTGCTCCAAGGGATACCCCATAAAGTGGGTGTTGAGCCCGGGCAAAACAATAATCTCCGGTAAACGAGAAGCAATCGTCTGCACTCCCACCCCACAGGCCAAGGAAAGAACGGCATCATAACCTTTAAGGCGCTCCGCTACTTCATCCACATATTCATATTCACATTGCCGCTCAATAGTAAAAGCTTCAGTTTCTAAGGTGCCCCCCGTGTTTTGGCGTTGAATAGACAAAGCGGTGGCTGTTTCTAGAGCTTCTTTCTGCCCCCCAGCCAAACAAACAGTCACACAAGAACCGCAGCCCAAAACACAAATACGTTTATAAGGAGCCATTATTTCAGCAATTTGCGACAATGGCTTTCGTTCAGCAACTATCATCTTTTCATGTCACCTTCTTCCCTTCTGAAGAAATTAATCGAGCCCGGAACCCGACGGATAGCCGGGTTCCGGAAGTAATCGTCCTTTACTTTAGTTTAGCGGTTCGATTTGCGGAATACATCAACAAAAGAATCACAGTAAATATCCATGTTCAAGATGATGCGAGCCGTAGCTACCGACTCCATGAGTTCGTCGTCACAAGCATCGGCAATAGCAGAATCCAGCCCATTAGCCATGGCCATTACCGCAAAAACCCGGTTGATCAGTTCCCGGTTTTTTACCCCCTGTGAAATATTGCTGAGTCCTACCGTAGTTTTGGGAGGCGGATCTGACAGCATTTTTACCTGGCGTAAAGTTTCAAATACTTCCGGGCCATGGTCTTGCCCTACATTACAGGGCAGGACCAGCGGATCGATATAGAGGCTATCAGTGGGTACACCAAAGGCATCAGCAGTTGCCACTAACTCCATAGCAAGGGCAATCCGGCTTTCAGAGTCCTTGGGAATGCCTTCCTCGTTCATAGCCAGGCCAATAACTTCGGCATCATGTTCCGCAGCCATAGAAAAAACCCGCTCCATTTTGGGCATCTCTGCGGGAACAGAGTTAATCATAGCCGGCTTTTTGCAAACTTGCAACCCGGCCTCAATAGCATCATACTTGGTAGAATCCAGGCATAAAGGCAGGTCGGTTACTTCCTGGGTGTTCTCTACCAGCCACTTCATAGCTTCCACAGGTTCAGTGGAACCGGGTCCCACATTAATATCAAGGTAATGAGCCCCGGCTTCTTCCTGCTTGCGAGCCCATTCATGCACAGCAGATGGATCGCGGTCTTTAATTGCCTGGGCAATATCCCTAAACATACCATTTATTCTTTCACCAATAATAATCATCAGTAAACCTCCTGTCTGCTTAAATTTTAATAGCTGTTATCTTTCATCAGGTCATCAATATTCTTTTTGACAATTTCCAAAGCGCGAGGATGACGCATCACCAAAAGGTTCAAACCGGATTGTAAGTAAGCCACGGCAGTCATGGTTTCCCACATGATAGCACGTTCATGAACTTCACCCCATCCGGGCTGTTCTTCCTCCGAAACATTGGCTTCCTTGGACCGCCATACTTCAGCTCCAATATTCCCAATCACGGGCATAGCCAGCATTTTATCTCCCTGCAAAGCACCGAGGCGTGCCCTCTCCATAATGGAATAAGAATATTCGATACCATAGCCCAGCGCTGCAACAGTAGGATCTATGACTATTTTATTGGCCAAAGCCTGACTCATTTCCAATATTTGTATATTCAGCTGTTTGCAAATATTAATATCAATGGGAGACTGGGGAATTATGCAATGCTTGTTAGCCATACAGGCACTGGTAATTGCCTTGTAATTCTCCATATCAGCTACTCCCAATAACAGATTTTCCCCGGCTGCCGCTTCAGCAACCACCGGATAAACCTGATTGTCTTTTTCAGGCTTACCGCTGCCCATAACAATCAAAGGAACCTCTACCGCTTCCAAAACTTTTTTCACCGCTTCCGCGCATTCTTCCGGAGAAGAGTCTTTGAGATCCGGATCAGCACTCTTAAGTTTTAACGCCACCAGATCCGCGCCGTATTCTTCCACACATTTTTTAGCCCAGGCAGCAGGATCGTTATAAACATCCCCGAAGTATTCACCTAAATTAGGATTCCAATCTTCGGGAGCCATGTCCCATACTTCCAGGGCTACTACCGGCCGATTTGGAACCTCCCCTTCAAAATGCAAAAAGGGCAGGGTGGATTCACCGCCGATTGTAATGGTATGCCCCCGGGTACCTCCTTCTTCTTTGGTAGCACCCAGAACTACCTCACCTATTTTGCTCTTATGTTTTTCTTTTAAAATATCGACAGCCATCTTAACTCTCCTTTCCACAAGAGTTTATGATTATAAACTTTTTAACCCAATTTACATGGCTTTTTTAAAAATAACTCCCGCCTTTTGCTTAAGCAAACTTTTCCTTGGCAAATTTTGGTATGCCGGCTGCTTCCCTGGGGCCTACTTCTACTTCCCACCCCGATTCTTCTTCTAGCATACCTTTTAATACCGCCACATGTCCGGGAATAATTATTTTCTTATGTTTAACCTTATCTTCAATACCATGCTTTTTGATGGCTTCAGTTATAGTTTCGGCAGAGAATTTATTGTCTGCATAGGCAGTCAAAACAGATATTCCGCCGGTATCCACCGATAAAATATAACTGGGAATTCGCGAACCTTCCACTTCTCCCTCTACTATAAAGTAGGTTAAAGAAAAGTTAGTTGTACAATAGACCGGAGAATCTTCCGATGCATCCCCAATTTCATAAAGGCCGGGTTCAACCGCAATAGGTTTCTGCGGATCTGTAAAGAGGTTTTGCCTCCAGGATAATAAAGGCAGCAACTGCTGCTTTTCACATGCCTTGAGCATAACCACACTGGCATATTTGCTTACGTAAACCCCGGCCTGCGCAATTTCCTCTTGAGGATCGTCCTTGGTAGTAATAGCAATAGTGGGATAACCAAAAGCACGAAACTTTTTCTTCACCGCCAGGCGGCGCATCTGCGTCAGATCGGCCAATACCTGGCTGGTTTCCCTGGCACCACTGTCTATAACCAGTTCTTTATGTCCTGTTTCCTCCACTTTCTTTACCAGTTCTGCCGTATCGTGAAGATCATTGCCGCGCACCGCCAATGGACAGCCATTTGCTTTTGCCAGCTCAGCCATCTTTTCATAATTATCATTAGTGGCTGCGTATACCAGAGGCTTGCGGTCAGCCACAGCTCCTAAGGCGCCCTCCATCACAGCCGGATCTTCACTAACCAGAACCAGTGCCTTCTGTGTTTTACCGGCCACCTTTTCCACTGCTTCTTTAAATTTTCCGGCATCACCGGAATCATTCGTTATAGCTGCCAGGTCAGTCACATAGTGTAAACCAACCCGATCAAATTCCAAGTCATCAAATTTAGCTGCTTTTGCTTCTACATCTTCGCTGTCACTGATAACAACTGCTATACCGGTAGGGTGGTAAAAACGCTTATCATGGCGGAAAAGTTCCGTTTCATCACCCATTTCCACTTCATAATCCCCGCTGCCCACTTTAACCAGGTTAATGGGAGGGGCCGCCGCAGAATCCAACGCAGCCTTGCCTTCCTCGCTTACATGTGGACACTTATCCAGCGAAGTCTTACCCCCGGCTAAAGCCATGGCAAAAGCCAAGCAGGTAGGGTAGCCACACTCTTTACAGTTAGTTTTTGGCAGGTGCTTATAAATTTCCAAACCTGTTAAAGCCATACTTTCTACCCCTTTCTTTAATAAAGTTTTCATCTTTGCTCATAAAATATTACATAAACATCAAAAAAGAGAGAGTGCACCTGGCTTCATAGGCAAACTCCACCAGGTGCTTCCTCTGGATTTAAATTACACTAATGGATCCATGCCAAGGGCCGGATGTCCTTTTTCTTCCAGAAACGGCAAGATTTCTTCAGCAGTCACGCCTACTGTTTCGTCAGCGACTTTATCAATGAAATCCTCCCCGAGACCATCTTCTTTGGCCCTTTCAATTAATTCATCTTTTATAGATTCCTTAAGTTCCGTAGGTATCCAAATCAGACGAGCCAATCCCCCGTCTGCTTTGATGAATTTCCGGCTAAGCACATAGCCGCGCCCGTGGCCCATAAAACCGGGAGTCTGAACTCCTCCACCTACAGAACCGGCTAGAGTAGAAAAGCTCATGCCACAGGGTGTATCTCCACCATATTCCCTGGTGGTAATCATAACCCCGTTAGCCTCGGGGACAATGGCCATTATACATTCAAAACAACCGCAGGAAGTCATGGGGCGATCCATAAAACTGTAGAGGGAGCATTCTTCAATAGAACGGTTTGTATTCGTATAAACATATTCGTTAACCGCCTCCCAGATGCCCTTTTCTTCATCAATAAGACCTTCTTTTTTAATAGGACGGCAAGGTCCGTTGGGATCAATCTCATAAGAAGCTTTACCGTCTAGCCAGCTTACTGCGCCGCAAAGGCCCAAACGTTCCGGAGTAACCACACAGCAATGGTTAGGAGCAAAAGACTGACAGAGAATGCAAGAGTAAAATTCCTCCACAGATTCATCGGTCAAGCCCCGCAGCCTCTCGTCGCGTGACTCATAAAATTGCTGGGCCCGCGCTTTTTCTTCTTCCACTTTATCTTTGTCCGTAATCACAGTTACCTGCACACGGTCCACAATTGAGGGAAAGTCGTCTTTGAACTTGGCAATCATCAATTCCCCAAAATCCCGAGCTTTAAAACCTTTAGCCACCGCATCTTTACTCACCCTCATCCATACCGTATCACGCTGGGCCATATGGAAAAGACCTTCGCCATAATTAACAAAGTAGTGAATGCGACGTTCTAATACTGCTTCAAAATCTTCCTGCATCTTACGGCCAAATATTTTAACTACAAGGCCTATGGGCATGGAACTGCCTTCTTCCATCTCATCTATTTCAGGACCGATGACATCGATTCTGCCGTCTTCGACTTCGTTTTCATCTACCATCTCCACAAGCTCAAAACCGATATTTTTAGGACCGCCAAACTCTACATGCATGTCTCCTTTACGGATTACCTCACCTTCAAATGCCGGCCCCACCGTGATGGGAATAGGAATATCCACTATTTTTAACTTAATACCCCTGATTTCCATGGCCACCTGAACAATATCATCATAGTTGGGGTTGGAAACATACCAGTTAGGAATCTGTTCGTCTTCGGGTAGCTCCTGATCGGTAATTACGGGGAAACCAAGGAAAATAGCGGCAAAATGAGCTGCAATTTGGACTTCATCCCTTTCTCCAAAGTGGAGAACAAAGGCGCGCACGCGGCGTCGCTGGTAATCACGGGTATTTTCCCGCTCTCCGGGGGGAATACCGCCAAAAGCAATACCTGCCCGCAATGCGTAGTTAACCGCATGAATCACCTGGGTAAAATTGCCCAGCGGAAATGCTATAAAATCAATGCCCAGCTTCAGACCTGCATCTATGGCCTGATCCACTACCTCATAAGCCATAAAAATCATGAAGCCTTTTGCCTGCAAGTCCTGAATAATCTTAGCCAGGGCTTCGGTAGATTTAGCTTTACCTGTGATAACAGCTTGCCCGGGAATGGTCCAGTCTACTAACAGGATACCGTAACGGCGCACCACGGGGTCGCCTAAAAAGCCGGTCCACGGGGGCACATGTTCTTTTTCCGGATCAAGATAGTTAATTGCCTCGATTATCTCCGCCGCATAAGCAGTGGCTTCACCACACAACCGGGCATTATAAAAATTCAACTCTTCCCGCACTTGACTCCGCATACGATTCAAAATAGGAGGCAGATCTCCTAGCTTGGTAACCGCCTCGCCGCTAAGTGCCCTGATTACAGGCAAGTAGTATCCCGTATCGGGGTACTTAACCTCTTGCTCAGCTCCATAACGCCTTATAGCTTGATTCAGCAAAATCTCAGCGTAGCTGGTAGCAATTACAGCACCTTCATAAGCATGCTCAAAAAGCTTAACTGGCGGATTTGATTCGTCTATAGCACCGTCAAATAATTCCTCAAATGAATCTTGCCATTCTTTTGCTATAACACCACCGGTTTCTGTCATTTTTCATTCCTCCTTATCTTTCCGGGTATTCCCTACCAAGTTTTGGTAAGGGTAGTTTCGTATTTTTCAGCAGTCTGCTGATGAACTCTTAGTTTCCAACTCCGCTCATCAAGAGCTGCCAGAACCTTTTCTACAGATTTCTCGATATCTTCTTCCCATATAAAGTAACCGCCATAAACATCCTGGGCAATTTGTAAAGCAACACCGTTAACCAACTCACTGCCGGTTACTTCAGGAACAACGCCAACATGAGTGGGAATACCCAGGGTTACACACCAGCTTCCGATGGAAACTGCCTTCTCACTCATAGCTTCCGGAGCCGAGGCTACAAAGGGCACCTTGGGAGTGTCAACACCCCACTGCACTGCCAAAGCATTGGTAAAATCATAAGCCCGGCTATTATCAACACAGGAACCCATGTGAAAAACCAAGGGCAATTTATTTCCGTTCAGTTTGTCGGCATTAGCTTCGTTCAGCTGGTTAATAAAGGCTTTTAGCCCATCACCGGCATACTCTTCTACCGCACCCGCATTCATCAAGCCCATTTTGGCTGCAGTACCGGCGGCACAGCCGGTAGCCACCATCAATACATTATTTTTAGCCAATTCCTTAATTAAATGGGAATGGCTTTGATCATGCATTACTCTTAAGTTATTACAGCCGGCAAAAAGCACTACCCCTCTTAGTTGCCCGGAATCAACCGCATCCGTCACCGCCTTAATAGGGGCATCGGGACTAACAGCGCCGAGCAAGTCTTCCATGGCTTCAAAGCTAAAACCGGCAGTCACATTGTGGGTATGGTCAGGAATATCAATTTTAGATTCATCCCGCTCCTTGTATCCTTCAATAGCTATGCGGACAACTTCTTTCGCTTTTTCCATCGCATGTTCTTCATCAAAATCTACATGGTAGGCGCTGGGAATTTTGGAATGCGACATAGTAGTAATAATCCGGGTATTGAAACATTCAGAAACTGCCTGAACACCCGGCATTATGCACTGCACATCTACAACCATGGCATCTATTGCCCCCGTCATGATAGGCAGTTCCTGGGAGAGGAAATTAGTAAGCACCGGTACTCCCTGGCGCATAAGCACTTCATTGCCGGTGCAGCAAATACCCATACACTTAATTCCTTTGGCTCCCGCTTCCTTTGCTTCATCTGTCATTTCCCGAGACACGCGCACAATCATCTCACTGAGCAGGGGGTTATGCCCGTGCAAAGCAATATTAACCATTTCCGGATCGATTACGCCCATGTTAGCTTCGGTATAAACCGGCTTGGGAGTCCCAAACAAGATGTCAGAAATATCCGTGGCAATATGCATACACACATAATCCGCCAAGGAGGACTTTAAGCCTTGAAAGATCAAGTTAACAGGGTCCGAGTCTACCCCCATGTGAGTCTGGCCCATAACCTCGCTGATAGTAGTATGGACACTACGCGGTGAAACATTGCACTCCTGGAACTTTTTCAACCGTTCCGGCACTACGGTAGTTTCCAACCATTTACAGGGCTCATCATCCAGCTTGGTAAAATCAGAAACCGCGCAATTATACACTTCCTTCAGCAAATCTTCGTCGCTTTTTCCTTCCCGGGAAATCCCCAGGCGATCTGCAACCCGGTAAAGCTTATCAAAATCTTCAATTTGGTAGTCACCCGCTTTACCTGCAAACATCTCCGTTAGCGTATAAATCATATGCCGACTGTGGTCGGCATGAGCACCGGTTCCACCGCATATAGCCCTGATCAAATTCCTGGCTACAATGCTGTAGCCGTGGGCGCCACAAATACCTTTGGAAGATTTCTTGGTAATCCGGCAAGGCCCTTGAAGGCAAATACGGCAGCAAACTCCGGTCCGCCCAAAATTACATTGAGGCTGCATCTTAACATAACGATCATATGCCGTTTCTATCTGGCCATCGTTTTTGTCCATAACCTCTAAAGCAGCAGGATCAATAGTTCTTCTGGGATCAACTTTTTTCTTTTTTTCTTTTTCTTCTGCAGACATGTTTTCTAACCTCCTTCATTTTTTCCCCAATGGTAAACCTCAAAAAATATAAATAAAAACCCCTTATTTTTCACCCCCTAAAAGCTTTTTCCAAATATCGTTAATTCCTGTAATATTAGAATATTTATTAACTGTGCCTGTTTTCTGCGCATTCGATAATAATTCTTCTTCAAACGATATCATGCCTATTATTTCATCTTCGGAAAATGCATCTGATATAAAATCACGGTCCTCCTTGTTACGCACCTTGTTGCCCGCAATAAAAATCTTTTCAATACCCAGATCGTAAGCCAACTTTTTTACCACCCCGGCAGTTTTCACACTGGTGGCAGTGGGTTCCGTAACCACCAGGATAGTGTCCACTCCGCGAGCCGTTCCCCTGGTTAAATGTTCAATACCGGCGCTCATATCAATTATTACCGGCTCTACTTTATCCAGTAAAAGAGAATTTAGTAAAGATTGCAGGAACGAATTTTCCTTGCAATAGCAAGCTGATCCTCCCTGTTTTACCCCTCCCATTTTTAAAAATTTTATATTTCCCAATTGTAAACTATACTCAGTGAGCACATTTTCTATTTCAGGGTTTAGATCAACCAGGACACCGCCACCTTTGTTTTTTTCTTCTATAACTTCTTTCATATCTATAAGGGGAATTAATTCATCCAGTTTGTCCTCGTTAATGCCCAGTGTAATACCTAAACTTGTATCCGGATCCGCATCTATACCATACACCGGCTCGCCGGAATCAGCATAACTTTGTATTAACCCCGCAGAAAGAGTAGTCTTGCCTACTCCCCCTTTTCCGGAAACAGCAATTTTCACAAGCAAGTCACTCCAAATTATTAAAATAAATTTCCATAAAACGCACTTTACTCACGCCTTCGACATATTCGACGAAGTTAAAGATAAATCCTTTTCCATGGTGAAAGTTATTCTATTCGCAAAATTCCTTATTTTAAAACGATACAAAATATATTAATATTTTTAAGAGAAATTATCATCATATAATGGAAAAGGCAATCAAGATTTACTAAAAAATTAGGGTAGGATCAGTATCCGGGGAGAAAATCATGATTGCTGATTTCGAATATTTATTATTCCAGTGGTCATAAAGCAAATGTTGAACGGGGATTGCTGATTACAGTTCATAACCCGAAAAAGATAACCAAGTAATAATAATTTCTCTTGTTCTTTTTTTAACAAAAAAGAGGGGCTAACCAAATCACTTTTGAATTAGCCCCTTCCAATTTTAATTTTTGGTTTTGCTCTTTTCTTTCTTTTTGAAAACATATGCCCCTTCTTCATCTTCTACATCCACAAGGATATTATCACCGGGAGAAATGTTTCCCTGTAACATTTCTTCGGAAATGCCGTCTTCCAGGCGTTTCTGAATAACCCGGCGCAAAGGCCTTGCCCCTAACTGAGGGTCAAAACCCTCTTTTACTAATTTATCTTTTGCCTCCTGAGAAACTTCCAGTTTCATACTATATTCTGCTACTCGCTGGTTAAGCTCTTCCAGCATAATATCCACTATCTTGAAGATATGTTCTTCGTTAAGTGCATGGAATACAATAATTTCATCCAGGCGATTTAGAAATTCCGGACGGAAAGTTTTTCTTAATTCATCCAACACCCTATCTTTCATCTGCTCATAACCTTGATTCTCATCATCCGCCCGAAAACCTACTTTGGACTGTTTGTTAATATACATGGCACCAACATTAGAGGTCATAATGATTACCGCATTGCGAAAATCCACCGTCCGACCTTTTCCATCAGTCAAACGTCCATCCTCAAGTATCTGTAGCAGCGCGTTAAATACATCGGGATGAGCTTTTTCAATTTCATCAAAAAGTACCACCGAATATGGTTTCCGCCGAACTTTTTCCGTTAATTGACCTCCTTCCTCATACCCTACATATCCGGGAGGTGCCCCTATAAGCCTGGCGACAGTATGTTTCTCCATAAATTCAGACATATCCAGCCTCACAATAGCTTTTTCATCCCCGAAAAGAGCTTCCGCCAATGCTCTGCCAAGCTCAGTTTTACCTACACCGGTAGGACCGAGGAAAATAAAAGAACCGATAGGCCTTTTCACATCCTTTAAGCCGGCACGAGCCCTACGAACTGCCTTCGAAACCGCCGTTACTGCCTCATTTTGACCGATTACTCTTTCGTGTAAAATCTCCTCCAGTTTTAATAAACGCTGTGATTCCTCTTCAAGTATTTTCCGCACAGGAATACCAGTCCAACTGGATACTATATACGATACATCCTCTTCTGTAACAACTACTTGATCAGATACCACTTTTTTCTGTTCCCACTCTTTTTTTAGTTCATCCAGTTCTTCCTTCATTTTTTGTTCTTGATCTCTTAGTTTAGCTGCAAGTTCGAATTCCTGGTTTCTAACTGCCGCCTCTTTTTCATGCTTAAGGTTTTCAACTTTATCCTGCATTTCCTTAAGATCTGGCGGCGTAGTATAATTCCTAATCCTTACCCGGGAAGCTGCCTCATCAATTAGGTCAATAGCTTTATCCGGCAGGAAGCGATCGGTTATATAGCGATCTGATAAAGCCACCGAAGCCTCAAGAGCCTCATCGGTAATCTTGACCTTATGGTGCGCTTCATAACGATCCCTCAAACCCTTGAGGATGGCTATGCTTTCTTCCTTAGTAGGCTCATCGACCTGGATAGGCTGGAATCGCCTTTCCAGAGCAGAATCTCTTTCTACATGTTTCCGATATTCATCGATAGTAGTAGCCCCGATACACTGCAGTTCTCCTCTTGCCAGCGCTGGTTTCAAAATATTAGAAGCATCTATAGCTCCTTCAGCCGCACCGGCGCCAATGATGGTATGCAGCTCATCAATAAACATAATGATATTACCAGCTTGCCGCAGTTCCTGCAACAGTTTGCGTAGTCTTTCTTCAAATTCGCCCCGGTATTTCGTTCCGGCTACTATGGCAGATAATTCTATAGTTACTACTCTCTTGCCGTTTAAAATTTCCGGAATATCTTCCTCTGCTATTTTTTGGGCTAATCCTTCCGCAATTGCCGTTTTGCCAACTCCGGGCTCACCTATTAGGCATGGATTATTCTTAGTGCGACGACTTAGGACCTGTATAACTCTTTCGATTTCTTTCTCCCTGCCTACCACAGGATCCAGCTTGCCTTCCTGAGCCAACTTGGTCAGGTCACGCCCAAAGGTATCTACGGTGGGAGTTTGCTGTCCACTTTTACTTTCTCGAAGACTGCCACTGCTGCTGGAAGATTCCTCCCCTCCGAGCAATTGAATCACCTCTTTGCGAGCTCTTTTCAGATCTATTCCCATGTTGGTTAGAACCTGAGCAGCTATACCTTCACCTTCCCTGAGTAAACCCAGCAATAAATGCTCTGTTCCTACATAGTTATGACCCAGATTTTGGCTTTCTTCAATTGCCAATTCTATAACTCTTTTTGCTCTGGGAGTATAGCTAATAGATTGAGGAGGGTTTTTCTCTCCCTGGGGAATTATTTTTTCTACCTCCTGCCTTAACTGAGTAAAATCAACACCCGCATTTTGTAAAACCCGGGCTGCTATACCGGCACCTTCTTTTACCAGACCCAACAACAAATGCTCAGTGCCAATAAAGTTATGGCTTAAACGACGTGCTTCATCCTGCGCCAAAACTAATACTTGTTGAGCCCGCTCAGTAAATTTTCCAAACATAAACATAGTTAATTCACTCCTAACATTTTAATATGTTTTTTTTGCGAAGTCCTAAACACTTTATTTAAAATAACACAATTTCTTTTATTTTTTTGTTCCAGATTCCCATCTGGTTACATACTAACATTTTTCAGCTTTTTTCTCACCTGTTTTGCTCTTTCTAAATCCCTTTCATTTACCTCCAATTCTTGACCGGCTACCATCTGCAAACAAGCCGGCCTAATTATAATCAACAATTCATTCAACATACGCCGATCTATTCCGGAAATAAATCCCATTTCAAAGCCCATTCGAACATCAGATATTAATTGCATTGCTTCCTGCCAACTTATGAGGTAAGCGTACTTTAAAACCCCCAAAGCCCGGCGGCTGCGATCCTCAATTTTTTCCCTGTTTTTATTTAAAAGGAACTGCCGGGCAGTATTCTCCTGTTCTATAACCTGTTTTGTAACATTATAAAGATTTTGAATTATTTCTTCTTCTGACTGGCCCAAAGTAATTTGGTTAGATATTTGGACCAAATTTCCTACCACCTCAGCACCTTCTCCATAAAGTCCCCTTACAGCCAGACCTATCTGAGAAAGGGCAGATAATACCTGGTTCAATTGCTTGGTAATAATCAACCCCGGTAAATGAAGCATTATGGAAGCCCTTAAACCCGTTCCCACGTTTGTGGGGCAGGAGGTAAGATAACCATAACGTTCATGAAAGGAATACTCCAGATTTCTTTCAACAATATTATCGTAATAATCTGCTTCTTCCCATGCTTTCTCCAACTGCAAGCCCGGCAAAAAACTCTGTATTCGCAAATGATCTTCTTCATTAATCATAATACTTGTTTCTTCCTCTTTACTCAAGCAAACAGCACATTTGTGATCATCTTGAGTTAAAAGAGGACTGATAAGGTGCTTCTCCATCATTACCTCTTTTACCAGGGGATCAAGATCTTCCATTTTGATCAAACTCAGGCCATTGCTTTCACCACAATTTTCTAACACTTCGGATATCGATTGCTGCACCTTTTGCTTTTGAGAATCAGAAGCAAAATAGGGAAATGGCAATCCCTTAATATTTCTGGCTAGCCTAATCCTTGAACTAATAACAACTTCAGGATAAGGCCCTAGTCCATCCATCCAATGGCTCAAGAAACTGCCAATATTATTCTTCACCATTTACCTCCTCCCCTTTTTCTTCCAATTCTTGTTCTAAACTTCTTATTTTATCCCTTATTTCTGCTGCTTTTTCATATTCTTCTTGTTGAATTAATTCTTGCAATTTCTCCCTTAATTCGCTGATATCCCGATTAATTTTAGTTGCTCCTCCAATACTTTGGGGCACTTTGCCCACATGACTGATACTACCATGCATACGACGAAATAGAGGTTGCAGGTTTTCATCCCCAAAAGAATGATAACAATCACTACAGCCAAACCTCCCTACCTGGCGAAATTGAGCAAAAGTAAGGCCGCAGGTGGAACACTGCAGTTTGGTTGGTGATGTAGCTTTTTTTTCCACAGGGGCATACCCTGATTCATTTAAAAAACTGGCTAAAAAATTTTGTAAAGAAGATTTGGGTTTAAAAGAAAAATCCATATCTCCCTTCTCATTGGCGCAAACCTCGCAAAGATTCATCTCGGTTTTTTGGCCATTTACTATTTTGGTTAAGTAGACTACCGCTTCCCGTTGATTACATTCATGGCAAAGCATACCCTCACTTCCTTTCTACCAGTAGAACCTTTTATATATTAAAACCTTAATAAGCAGTTTCATTAACTTTCTTTTAAAATAGCTGTGATCATATTATAAAATAAGCGTTTCATTATTAAGCTTTTTTGTTCTTCATTCAAAGGCAGTTTTTTGTAAATATCTTCATGCAAGGTTGTCTCAATAATAAAAGCCTCTCTTCTTGATATTAATTTTTCCTCATAAAGTCGTTGCAGAAAATCACGGGCTTTATGGGCATCAAGCTTATCCTCATTGAATAAGTCTTTCCAGGTCTTTTTCGAAAGAGGTTTGACCCTCAAGATACGTATATATCCATTTCCCCCACGCCTACTTTCCACCAGGTAACCCCTTTCCGGAGTAAATCTGGTGGCCAGCACATAATTTATTTGCGAAGGAACACAGTTAAACTTTCCCGCCAGTTCACTTCTCTGAATATCAATCCACTGGCGGGGACTAAGAGAAAGAAGCATTTTAATATATTCTTCTATGTAATCTGCCAATGACATATCTTCTTTCCCCTTTGACAAAAACTATTATAGTTTGACCTTCCCTGACCTTTAACTTTATTTTACTTGCTTGATACTTGTCACACAAATATTGTTTACGTTTAATATTAGCCATATTTGACTGTATGCTTAAATTATGGCATGAATGCTTCCGATACCTTCAATATTTGTATACCGCTTGCCAGTTACTTGCCTATAAGCTTTCATTGCAAGAGGCAATAACTCAGGTCAAAATATACATAAGTATAATAATAAACTGTAATGGTAGATATATTTATTATGGAAGATAAAAAGAGTTAAAAATTTTGAAGTTCCCTGCTGGCAACATGGGCCGCTATGGCCCCATCAGCAGCGGCAGTCACAAGTTGGCGCAGAAGCTTATAACGCACATCACCCGCAGCCAGAACACCATCTAAAGAAGTACGCATCTCTTCATCAGTGATAATAAAGCCGTTTGGATCAAGTTTAATTTGATGGGCAAAAAGTTGTGTCTGAGGTTCTCTTCCCACAGACATGAAAACTCCGCTCACGGGTATCTCAAATAAACCTTCTTTTTTATGTTTCAGCAAAAGGCTTTCCAGCTTTTTCTCTCCCTTTATCTCCTGTAATTCTGTATCCCAAAAGACTTCTACTCCCTCATGAGAAAAAAGCTTGTCTTGCAAACTTTGCGCCGCTCTTAAACTATCTCGACGATGAATTAAATACACTTTGCTTGCAAAACGCGTCATAAAAAGAGCCTCCTCTACCGCCGCATCCCCTCCTCCGACTACCGCCACCTCTTTGTCTCGAAAAAAAGCAGCATCACAAGTAGCGCAATATGAAATGCCCCTGCCTTGTAGTTCTTTTTCGCCCTTCACTCCTAATTTGCGAGGCTCAGTACCCGTAGCAATAATTATTTGAGAGGCCACAAATTCACCTTCAGCAGTCCAAACCTTTTTCTTTTGCCCCTTAAAGTCCACTTTTTCAAGCATATCAAATTGCAATACGGCCCCAAATTTGCGAGCCTGCTGCTCCAAAAGCTCTCCATATGTAACACCGCCTACGCCTTCCGGAAAACCGGGATAATTCTCTACCCAATCGGTATTTGTTATTTCGCCTCCAAATCTCATCTGTTCCAAAACAAGCACAGAGTGACCGGCGCGGCCTCCATATACGGCTGCAGCAAGACCTGCCGGGCCTCCGCCTATCACAATTATTTCCCATTCATTTTTTATATCAGTCATTATTACTACCTCCATCTCCGCATAAAATATTTTTTAGAAATCATCCCTAACCAGCATGCTTAAATCAAGCGATGTAGATGAATGGGTCAAGGCTCCGCTCGAAATATAATCCACTCCGGTAGCAGCCACATCTTGTAAACGATCTTGGGTGATATTTCCTGAAGCTTCTAAAATGGCCTGGCCTTTGTTAAATTCCACTGCCTTTTTCATTAGACGAACTTCCATGTTATCCAGCATAACCAAATCTGCGTCTGCTTCCAGCGCTTCTTCCAACTCTTCCAAAGTAGTTACCTCTACCTCAATACGCAAAGTTATGGGGGCTGCCTTTTTAACCTTTAATACCGCCTCTTTAATCCCCCCCACAGCCTTAATATGGTTTTCTTTGATTAAAATACCTCCGTATAAACCTTTGCGATGATTGCGCCCCCCTCCAATCATCACAGCATATTTTTCAAGCTGCCGCAAGCCGGGGGTTGTTTTCCGCGTATCTACTAGCTGGGCAGGATAATCTTGAATCAACTTAACCCATCGTGAAGTTAATGTAGCAATCCCAGAAAGATGTTGCAAAAAATTTAGAGCTGTTCTTTCTCCAAACATAATGGCAGACATCTTCCCTGATATTTCTGCTATTACAGCGCCTTTTTTTACTTTTTCACCATCATAAATTTTAGGTTTGTATTCAAGCTTATCGTCGATTATTCTAAAAACTTCTCTTCCTATTTCCAATCCGGCAATGATTCCTTCTTCCCGAGCAATTATTTCAGCAATTCCTTTGTCATGCGGTGATATAACCAACTCAGTCGTAATATCGCCCATGCCGATATCTTCTTTCAACGCCAAATCCACTATTTCTCTTAGCCAGGGAGAAATGAACAATGTAATTGCACTCCTTTAAAGCCATCTTTTTTTTGGAATATCAAATAATACATGGCCTCAGGTGAAGTATCCGGGTAATCAACCCGGAAATGGCATCCTCTGCTTTCCCGCCGTTGCAAAGAAGCTTCCGCAATTAGACGGGATACCAGCAGCATATTTTGTAACTCCTTAATTTCAGGAATTTTAGTTTTATAATCAAATATTTTCATCCATTCTTCTATCTGTTGTAACGCTTCCAGCAAAACATCCTCCTGCCGGAAAAGCCCTACTTTTTCCCACATAAGGCGGCGTAGCTCTGTTTTTATTTGCAGGGCTTTTTCACTTTCCTTCGTATTATAAGTAACAGTTTCTTGCTTTGCCGGCGCAGGATGATCTTTGTAAGCCAGGTTTTCACCAATATAGTAAGCAGCCCGCCTGCTAAATACCAGGGCCTCTAATAAAGAATTGCTGGCTAATCGGTTAGCCCCGTGGACACCGGATGAAGCTGTTTCCCCCACTGCAAAAAGCCCTTTCACTGTGGTTTTACTATCATAATCAACTTTTACTCCTCCAATAAAGTAATGTGAAGCAGGACAAACAGGCAGAAGCTCTACAGTTATATCCACACCCCACTCAAGGCATTTAGTATAGATAGTGGGAAAACGCTCCTTGATAAAGTGAGCCGGAAGGTGACGTAGATCAAGATAAACTTTTCCTCCGGTATTATTCATTTCCCACACAATAGCCCTGGCTACAATATCACGTGGACCTAACTCTCCATCTTTGTGATAGTTAAATACAAATCTCTCGCCGGCTTCATTGACAAGGTAACCTCCTTCCCCCCTCACCGCTTCGGAAATTAAAAATGCCTTGCTTTCTTTGAAAAACACAGTGGGGTGAAATTGAACAAACTCCAAGTTGGCCACCGCCGCACCGGCATGATAAGCCAACGCGACTCCGTCTGCTGTGGCCGTTTCCGGATTAGTGGTCCGCGAAAAAAGGAACCCTCCCCCTCCTGTAGCCAAAATTACCGCTTTGCTATATAAATAAAATACTTTTCCCTCATGGTACCAGCAGATTCCTTTACACTCGCCTTTATCTACTATAAGATCGACTACAAAGGCATTTTCATCAAAATAAATATTTTCTTTCTGCTGGGCCAGGCGATAAAGAGAATCCACCAGATGGCGCCCTGTGGCATCTCCGCCAATTCTCAAAACCCGCCGAAAAGAGTGAGCACCTTCCTGACCTAAAGCCAGCCCTTCATCTTGATGATCAAAAACTACTCCGAGTTCTTGCAAATCTTTAATTCCCCGAGGGCCTTCTTCTACTAATATATTTAATGCTTCCGGGTCATTGAATCCCGCTCCTGCAGTCATGGTATCGGCAAAGTGCTGCGCAGGAGAATCAGGATCTCCTAAAGCTGCCGCTATGCCACCCTGAGCATACCATGTGTTGCTTTCCGCAACACTTTTTTTGCTTAATACCAGCACATTCCCATAACGGGAAAGCAGGAGGGCTGCATACAATCCGGCAAGTCCCGAGCCAATAATAATGAAATCACTATTTTCCCCAAAATTTTTTAATTTTTGCTCCCGTTCCTCCACTCAAGGCTCCTTCCGTTTAAAAAAATGAACAAATAGAGATGGGTAATTAATTCTAATTGCCTAATGCTTAAAACTTTAATTGTGCAGCATAATTTTTCATTTGCATTCATAATGAAATACTTCTATATTAATTATATCCTAAATTTAGTGCAATTATGAGAATAAACAATATATATTAATTGCTAACATCCAACATCAACTGGACTGCTTTGGCTGCTTTATAGCGGATATCTTCCGGCACAGTTATTATATTTTCCTTTTTTTCTAAAGCATCTACTACTTTTGCTAAAGTAGTATATTTCATGTTGGGGCAAACCAGGCCATTGGAAAGTAATAAAAATTCTTTTTGCGGATTTTCTTTTTGTAAACGATGAAGCATTCCCATTTCCGTCCCCACAATAATACGTTTTGCCTTTGCTTCGGATGCATACTTCACCATCCCGCCGGTAGACAAAACACCATCAGCCTCTGCAGTTACTTCCGGAGGGCATTCCGGGTGGACAATAATAGGTGAATCGGGATACATTTTTCTGGCCCAATTCACCTCAGCAGAGGTTACCCGATAATGGGTAATACAATAGCCTTTCCAGGGAATAATTTCTTTATCCGTTTGCCGGGATACATGATAAGCAAGGTTTGCATCCGGCACAAACAACACTCTATCTTGTTCCAACGAATTAACAACCGCCAAAGCGTTGGAAGAAGTGCAGCAGATATCACTTTCCGCTTTCACTGCCGCAGAGGAATTAATATAAGTTACTACCGATGCATCTGCGTATTCCTTGCGCGCCTCCCTCAATTGTTCTACCGTAATCATGTTTGCCAACGGACAATCAGCTAACATCTCCGGTAAAATTACCGCCTTTTCCGGAGCAAGCAAAGAAGCGCTTTCTGCCATAAAATGAACTCCGCAGAAGACTATGGTCTTCGCCTCAACTTCAACCGCTATCTGACTTAAATCCAGAGAATCTCCTACAAAATCCGCCGCATCCTGAACCTCCCCCCATTGGTAATTGTGGGCTAATATAACAGCATCATGAGTTTTTTTCAATTTCTCTAATCTTTTCATTAATTGCAGGTTTTCTTCTTCCACTTTTAGCCCCTCCCGGCACTCAAATTTGTTATTCATTATGACTAATAACCCCAACCATGTCAATTAAATATTTCAGAGTGCCACACTCCTATCTTTTTAACTTTAAGCTTCCTCATTATCCACCGGCAAGAAGTATATGGTTTTTTTAGTCATATCAACTTTGGAAACCATTACTTTTATCATATCTCCAATACTATGTTTTTTTCCTTTTTTCTTTCCTATAACTGCCATTAATTGCTCATAAAACTGATAATAGTCATCCGTCAAATCTTCCAGAAGGACTAGTCCTTCTATGGTATTTTCCAGTTCCACAAAAAGCCCAAAAGAAGTAACTCCGCTAATAACGCCGAAAAAGGTTTCGCCTTCCTTCCCCTGCATAAATTCTATTTTTTTGCGGTCAATACTTTCTCTTTCTGCTTCCATGGCAGCTCTTTCCATTTGAGACGAATGTTCTGCCCTCTGCGGAAGTTTTTCATCCAGCCAAATCTCCTTTTCCTCCGAAAGATCTCCCTTTAAATAATCTTTTAATATAGCGTGAATTTGTAAATCTGGAAAACGCCTGATAGGTGAAGTAAAGTGGGTATAATGCTTGGAAGCTAAACCAAAATGAGCTTCATTGCTTACACTGTAATAAGCATGCGGCAAAGATCGCAGCAGTATATAATTTACCGTCTTTTCAAGAGAACTGCCTTTAACTTCACTTAGAATATCTTGAATCTTACGAGGAGTAACTTTTTTCAAATTACCGGGTAGCTTAATACCCAAAAGAGCCAACATCTTGCGAAAGACATGCATCTTTTCTTCCGTAGGGCGTGGATGAACCCTGTAAATAAAAGGAATGCCAGCCCTATCAAAATGCTCTGCTATTATTTCGTTAGCTAATAGCATAAATTCTTCTATAATACTTTCAGCTCTTCCGGGCTTTTTGGGAAGAACGGAAACAGGTTTCCCGTCCTCATCCAACTTAATCACCGATTCCGGCAAATTAAGATTTAACGCTCCCCTTTTTATTCTTTTGCTGTTTAACATAGAAGCCAGGGTATCCATTTGTTGCAACATCTCTGCAAGAGTTGTTTCATCTTTATCTTCGCTTGTCTGTCCACAAATAAAAGACTCAGCTTCCTCATAGCTAAGTTGACGACTAACTTTTAGTAAACTGGAAAAAATATCATATTTTTCAATTTCCCCCCATTGATCAAGTTCAATCCTCACGCTAATCGCCAGGCGATTTTTATTTTCTTGCAAACTGCATAACTGCTGTGAAAGCAGCGGAGGCAACATATGAATAACCCGATCAACCAGGTAAATACTGGTCCCCCTTTTTAGTGCTTCCCGATGAATGGCGCTCCCTTCGCGGACATAATAGCTTACATCAGCGATGTGCACCCCCAATATATAACCACCATCTGAGCGAACATTCAAAGATATTCCATCATCTATATCACGCGCATCTTCCGGATCAATAGTAATAATAGTATGCCCCCTCAAATCAGGCCGCCCCTCTTTTTCCGCAATTGACAAAATTTCTTCTTCACCCGAAAACTTTTGAAGTTCTTTCAAAACCTTGGGGGGAAATTCCTCTTTAGCCGCCAGCTGTTCCTCTGCAGACTGCAGGATTGATGTTACCTCTCCTTCCCGCCTTTTGCCGGATTTTTTATTATTCACCTTCACACTAACCCTATCTCCCTGAGCAGCGTCACCCGTTTTGTGTGCCGGAATAAATATGTCCGGTTCTTTCTGAGAATCCGTACTTATAAAAGCAAAACCGCGGCGGGTACTTTGAAAAGTGCCTTTAACAATACATGTCCTCGTTTTATTATCTGAAGAAACTGCACTTTTCCGGTAATTATGATCACCTTTTTTATTTTTAGTACTCTTTTGTTTGGTTGTTTTTCTAGTTTGCTTATTATCCTTCAATATTTTTACTCCCTCTAATAATTATTTAATCGCCATATTTATATGGTAAATAGAAATTCAGACCTGGATGAAAGATCATTTCTTTAGGAACATAGGATCAAATATGCTAAATAAAAAGGAACAGGATTTAACCTGCTCCGCCTTTAAAATATATTTTTTCTTGCCATTTGCCGGTAAACAAAATATTATTTGTTTCTTTTTTGCCTTTCCAATACCAAAGCGAATGCCAAGCTTGCATTAATCTAGAGCACCGTTATTATTATTGCTAAAATCATAAAGCTAATGGCCAACCCCGTAGAAATCTTGCTGAACAAATCATCCAAACCTTTCTTCTTGCCGAAGAGTGATTGAGCTCCTCCACCAATCGCTCCAGACAAACCTGCACTTCTACCCGATTGAAGAAGTACCGTTGCTATTAATCCTATACAAATCAGAACATATATCACTGTAAGAACCACACTCATTATATATTTACCTCCTAAACGACTATTCTTACGAGCATGCTTATTTTACCATAAGAAACTCTATTTTAACAATAGGATTAAATCTCTTTTTTTCACTTGCTTACAATAAGTTAATATCGCACAATTGTTTTCTTGCCTGCATAAGTGCCGCTCTTTCCTAAATTTTCTTCGATACGTAATAATTGATTATACTTAGCAGTTCTATCCACACGGCTTGGAGCTCCAGTTTTTATTTGACCGGAAGCAGAAGCCACAGAAAGATCGGCAATAAAAGTATCCTCTGATTCCCCGGATCGATGCGAAATAATATAAGAATACCCCGCTTGTTGAGCCATCCGAATTGTTTCCAGTGTTTCAGTAACGGTTCCAATTTGGTTTAATTTTATTAAAATAGAATTGGCTATCCCTTCTTCTATACCACGATTAAGGCGTGAAGGATTAGTAACAAAAAGATCGTCTCCCACAAGTTGAATTTTTCCATCCAATTTTTCTGTAAGCATTTTCCATCCTTCCCAATCTTCTTCTGCCAATCCATCTTCTATACTGCATACAGGATACTTTTCCACTATTTCTGCCAAATAATCAATTATCTCCTCTGCAGTGAAAGCTTTGCCCTCAAGGTAATACATTCCATCATTATAAATTTCGTTTGCCGCCACATCCAAAGCGAGCAAAATATCTTCTCCGGGTTTGTAACCGGCCTGCTCTATAGCCTCAATTATAATTTCCAGGGCTGACTGATTTGATTCCAGGTAAGGCGCAAAACCACCTTCATCGCCAACACCGGTACTTAATCCTCTCTTTTGCAAAACCTTTTTTAGAATCTGGAAAACCTCTACCCCCATCTGCATAGCTTTTGTAAAGGATTCTCCACCTACAGGCATAATCATAAATTCCTGGATGTCCACATTGTTATCTGCATGCTCGCCGCCATTAAGTATATTCATCATAGGAGTAGGCAGCAAATTTGCTCTCACTCCTCCCAAATAACGAAAAAGAGGCATATTTAAAGAACTGGCAGCCGCCCGCGCCACGGCCATAGAAACCCCTAAAAGGGCATTAGCTCCCAAACGGCTTTTTTCCGGAGTTCCATCCAGTTCAATCAGGTATCTGTCAACTCCTTCCTGCTCCAGAGAATTTTTCCCCGCCAGGAAAGGCGAAATTTCTTCTTTCACCTTACGCACTGCTTCCGAAACCCCCTTACCCATGTACCGGTCAGGATTTTGATCTCGTAACTCCAAAGCCTCAAAAGCACCTGTAGAAGCACCTGAAGGCACTGCAGCCCGGCCGAGAAAACCTCCTTCTAAAATGACATCTACCTCAACAGTGGGGTTTCCCCGAGAATCGATAATTTCTCTGGCCTTGACTTCCCTAATATTTTGATCCAAATTATTAATACTCAATTTCCATCCCTCCTACCTATATATTACATACTACTCCACTTTTTGTTTGCGGTAAGCTAACAAGCTTTTACCGGTCATTTCTTGGGGCAACGGCAAATTCATGAGGTCCAGCACCGTAGGGGCAATATCAGCAAGAATACCACCGCCTTTAAGTGTATATGAAAAGGTTTTATCTATCAAAAAGAAAGGCACATCACTGTTAGAATGCGCTGTCTGGGGAGCTTTTGTCTCTGAATCTATCATAATTTCTGCGTTACCGTGATCCGCTGTAATCAATACATAGTACCCTTCTTCTAAGGCTTTTTCTACGATCAAACCTACTCCTTGATCCACTGCTTCCACAGCACGGATAGTTTCTTTCATCATTCCCGTATGCCCCACCATGTCGGCATTAGCAAAATTTATTACCATAAAAGAATAATATCTACGAGATATTTCGCGGCAAGCTCTTTCCGCTACTTCCGACGCACTCATTTCCGGTTGAAGATCATAGGTGGCTACCGAAGGAGAAGGGATCAAACATCTTTCTTCGCCGGGAACAGGTTCTTCTTTTCCTCCATTGAAAAAGAAAGTAACATGAGCATATTTTTCAGTTTCAGCTAACCTGAATTGGCGGCAGTTTTTCAACGAAAGCCATTCTCCCAAAGTGTTCCGAAGGTACTGCGGCGGGTAAGCAACCGGCAAGCTATATTCAGGATCATATTCCGTCAAAGAAACTACCATAGGGAAAACAGGTTCAGGGCCTCTGTCTATTTCCGCAATCTCTTTTTCCAGGAAAGTCCGCACAATTTGGCGCATGCGATCTGGACGGAAATTAAAAAATATCAACGCATCTTCCTCTTGAATTGTAACTGGCTTTTCACCCGAATTGGCAATTAAAACCGGGGTAACAAATTCATCATTTTCACCCCGGCGGTAGGCCTCTTTTACTGATTCTGCCGGGTCTTCCGCTACATTTCCTGCTCCATAAACATAAGTATCATAAGCCTTGCGAGTACGTTCCCAGCGATTATCCCTGTCCATAGTGTAATAACGTCCGGAAACACTGGCTATGGTACCTACTCTATAAGTTTTACAAAATTCTTTTAATTCTTCCAGGTACTTTATAGCGCTTTGTGGAGGCACGTCCCTTCCATCAAGCACAGCATGAATATAGACGTTATTCTGAAAACCATAATTCCGGGCCATCTTCAACAGGGCAAATAGATGACTGATATGGCTATGCACACCTCCATCCGAAAGGAGGCCGAGTAAATGCAAAGCAGAATTATTTTGCTGTACTTTTTCCATGGCCTGTTGCAAAACTTCATTTTGCCATAATTCTCCCGATTCTATGGCCTTGTCGATACGGGTTAACTCTTGATAAACAATGCGTCCCGCTCCTAAATTGAGGTGGCCTACTTCCGAATTACCCATCTGCCCCGCCGGCAACCCCACCGATTCTCCGGCAGCGCGTATTAATACAAAAGGATAATTACTTTGGAATCTTTTCAAGTTAGGAGTATGAGCCTGGGCAACTGCATTACCTTCAATCTCAGAACGGCAACCCAAGCCATCCATAATTATCAAGACTACGGGGCTGCATAAATCAGTTTTAGTCAATCATCTTCCTCCTATTTTCTCAATGCTTCCTGGGCTGCCCTAATTATCCCGACAAATGAATCAACCTGCAGGCTGGCACCACCCACCAAAGCACCGTGAATTCCTGCTTCAGAAACAAATTCTCCAATATTTTCTTTTTTCACACTGCCTCCATAAAGAATCTTTAAGCGGGTAACATCACCATTAATATAATTATCCATTTTTTCTTTTATACAGGCGCTGGCATGCCGCGCGTCTTCTCCAGAAGCAGTCAATCCGGTACCGATAGCCCAAACCGGCTCATAAGCTATCACAATATTTTTCACCCCTGAAAAATCTATGCCCTGGAAGCCTTCCTCTATTTGTTTTAAAATCATACTTTCTGTTTCCCCGGCTTGACGGACTTCTTCGGTTTCCCCCACGCAATAAATGGGAATAAGATTGTATTCAAAAACAGCTTGTAGTTTTTTGTTGATTTGTTCGTGAGTTTCCCCCAAAATCCAACGCCTCTCCGAATGACCGATAATAACATAGCGAACTCCCAGGTCTTTTAACATTAATGGGGAAATTTCACCGGTATAGGCCCCTTCAGATTCCCATACCATATTTTGTGCTCCCAATTTAAAAAATGTCGAATAAAGCTCCTCATCAGCAGTACGCAGTGAAGTAAAAGGCGGACAGAAAACAACCTCTGTTGAATTAAATTCTTCCTGCATAGCCTTAAATTTTCTTAAATATTCCCTTGTTTCCTGGTTTGTCTTGTGCATCTTCCAATTTGCAGCCAAAATCAATTCCTTCACCTATTTTAACCTCCCTAACATATAATTATTAGAAATGCAAAAACCTCTTCTTGATTGCTTTTTGCCGATTTCTTATGGTTAATATGAGTCCTTTAACACAGAAATACCCGGCAAATCTTTTCCCTCCAAGAACTCCAGTGTAGCACCCCCACCGGTAGAAACATGATCTACTTGATCTACTAAACCAAATTTTTCAAACGCTGCAGCAGTATCCCCTCCACCCACTAGCAAATAAGCATCACTTTCTATTGCTGCCCGAGCAACAGCTTCAGTGCCTCGATAAAAAGGAGATACTTCAAAAACCCCTAAGGGGCCATTCCACACTATCTTACGTGATTTTTCCACCAGGCGGGAGAAAGCTTCCACGCTGCTAGGCCCCACATCTACAGATTGCCATCCTGCGGAAACCGAATCGGCATTAACCACTTTGGAAGGCGCTTCTTCCTTTAAATCCTCAACTATAACTAAATCTTCAGGTAAAGATATAATGCTGCCGCACTTCTCGGCATATTCAAGTAACTCTACGGCTAAATCCACCTGCAAACGCTCATAAAAAGAAGAAGCCATATCATAGCCTTTAGCTACTAAAAATGTATTTGCCATCCCCCCTCCAATAATTATATGATCCGCCAAATCCAAAAATTTGCGGATAACTCCTATTTTATCTGAAACCTTGGCGCCGCCAAAGATGGCTGTAAAAGGCCTTTCTGGATTATGCAAGCAATGTTGAAGCTCATTTACTTCTTTTTCCAGCAAAAATCCGGCCACAGCCGGCAATAAATTAGCCACTCCTTCTGTAGAAGCATGGGCGCGATGTACCGCTCCAAAAGCATCGTTAACGAATATATCCGCCAAATCAGCCAGTTTTTGGGCTAACTCTGCATCGTTTTTTTCTTCCCCGGGCTCGAAGCGCACATTTTCCAATAACATAACTTCACCTTTTCCCAGCTCAGAAACGCTTTTTTCTACTTCTTTGCCTACTACCTGATCAACTTTCTTCACAGTTTGCCCCAAAAGATCAGTAAGGCACAGGGAAACTGCATCCAGGCGTAAACTTTCTACTATTTGCCCCTTAGGCCTTCCCAGATGAGATATTAAAATTACACGGGCTCCACTTTGCACCAGATAAAGAATAGTAGGAAGAGATGCTCTAATTCTGGCATCATCAACCACTTTTCCATTTTCCAGAGGCACGTTAAAATCAACGCGTACCAGTACCCGCTTATCATTCACCGGAACATCTTTCACCGTGAGTTTTTGCAATATATATCACCTCTTTTTAGGTCTTATTTTTTAATTGATAAGCAATCTGGTTTATTCTTTTCAGGCGGTAATTCATCCCAGATTTACTTAAAGGTGGTTGGTTCAATTCTGCCAACTCTTTAAGAGAAGCTTCAGGATATTTGCGCCTTGTTTTCGCTGCTGTTTGTAAAGTTAGGGGAAGCTTGCTTAAACCGGATAACTGTTCGATGGTTTCAATTGAGTTCAACTGTTGATGCGCAGCTTTGCTTATTTTATCAAGGTTAGCCGTATCACAATTAACCAAACGATTGGTATGATTCTTTAAACTTTTTATAACTCTCTTTTCTTCCATATATAGTAAGGCCGGATAAGCTTTTATAACCCGCAAGAATTCCATAATACCTTCAGCACTTTTGAGATAAACATAGTAACCATTTTCCCGCCTGCGCAATGAAGCTTTGATCTCAAACCCCTGCAGTAGATCAACTATTATTTGGGCATACGTTTCATATTCTGCAAGTATTTCCAAATGATAAGCAGATTCAGGAGAATTTATGGATCCCCCGGCTAAAAAACTTCCCCTTAAATAACTTCGGCGGCAGCAATTATTATTAACCAACTTTTCGCTTACACCGGGCATATTTACCCAATTATGCTCATTTTTAATTTCCAATCGCTGAAATATTTCCTTTAGAACTACTTCTTCCTCAATTTTGATGATGAAATAATCATGAAGAGTATTCTCACTTTGACGATGCAAAATCTTGGGATAAGTCACCGCCAATTCTTTTAGCAATTTAAAAACATAACGCGCTACCGAATTGCTATCCATGATAATGGTTAAGACAGGTACTTTTCTCTGCAGTATTATATAACCCCTTAAATGGATAATGGCTGCCAATTCTGCCCAGCGACAACAAAACTTTTCATTTTCCATCTGCACTAATTCATTTTTTACTTTTTTAGTATAAGAAGAACTTTTAATACTCATACCTTACACCTGTTTATTCAAATTATTTGTTTATATCCCTGTGTTCAATCCCCGGAGAATAACCTTCGTCTTGCAACAGTCGAAATAATTCATTGGCAATAACTACAGCGCGATGCTTGCCTCCTGTACATCCAATAGCAATAATTAAATGGCTTTTTCCTTCCCGCACATAATGGGGAAGAAGAAACATTAAAAGGTCCTCAATTTTTTCAAAAAAATTGCCTGTAACCGGCCATTTCCATACATATTCTTTAACCTGAGTATTCTCCCCTGTTAAAGGCTGCAGTTGTTCTACATAATGCGGATTAGGCAGAAACCTAACGTCAAATACCAGGTCTGCATCCGTAGGAACCAGGTACTTATAACCAAAAGATATAATAGTTACCTGCAAATATTTGCCCCGCTCACTTCCCGTATAAAGTAAAGATAATTTTTCTTTAAATTGGTGAGGGTTAAGATAAGAAGTGTCGATAATATTGGTTGCCTTACCCCTTATTTCACTTAGCAGCGATGTTTCTTTATCAATAGAGTCTAAAATAGTATTTTCCTTTAAAGGGTGCATCCTTCTCGTTTCTTTATATCGGCGTACCAATTCCTCACGTGTTGCTTCCAAAAATAGAATTTCAAAGTGAAAACCTTTAAATTCCAGAGCAGAAAGACTTTCAAAAAGCTGGTCAAAAAAATCACGTCCCCGAATATCACACACCAGCGCAACTTTGCTAACCTTTCCTTCTGACTGCATGCACATTTCGGCAAATTTGGGAATTAATACCGGAGGTAAATTATCTACGCAAAAATAACCCATATCTTCAAAATAATCCAAAGCCAAGCTTTTACCTGCTCCAGATAGCCCCGTAATCAATACAAATTGAATATCTTCCATATAAGTACCCCTTCCCTTCTACAAAACCTCTGCACATACAAAAATAATAATTATTTCAAAACTTTTACTTTTACATCATGCCGTTTTTCTTTAAATTCTAATACATAATCTGGATTGGCATTGATTACTTGTTCAAGCGACAATCCAGCTTGCGCAGTTATTTCCAAAGCAGCTTTCACATTACCTACATCCCCGGAAAAATGAGCATCACTGTTCACCATGACCTTGTTCCCTAATTTAGCAGCCAGCGATGCAATTTCTTTGCTGTTTTCTCTGCTCCCCGGCCTTACAAAAACAGAGCTGTTATTTATCTCAATTAATTTCTGTTCTTTATTGGCCTTGTGCAATACCTGTGCGACATCTATAGGAAATTCAGGATTGCAAGGATGAACTATTCCATCTACATAAGGATTTTCCAAGGCTTTTATCAACATACAGGTATTAAATTCAAGGTCACCCGATTCTATGCAAGGAGGATGCAGCCCCGCCCAGACGAAATCAAGTTTTTGCAAATAATTCGACGGCAAATCTATCTCACCATACATGTTGATAATATTAGCTTCTATGCCAAAGAGCAATCTCACTCCATTGATAAATGAAGGCAATACTTGGGAATTGCCAAAATAATACATATGAGGTCCTCCGGGCATAGCAGGGCCATGTTCGGTTACAGCTATCATTTCTAAACCTTTAGAAGCAGCTGAGCGACATATTTCTTCCAAGCTGCTATAAGAGTGGCCGCTGGCCATAGTATGAACATGTAAGTCTGCCGGCAAAAATTTTATACTCATAAATTTCCTCCTACACATAAAGGATTATAAAGTTTTTGTGAAGTTAAACAAAGTTAAATGATATATTCTTCAATTATTTCAGCCACTCCATTTTCAAGATTAGAACGAGTTATTAAATCAGCTTTTTCTTGGACTTCGCGGTAAGCATTAGCCACAGCCACTCCCATTCCTGCATATTGCAGCATGTCTATATCATTATAACTATCCCCAAAAGCCATTACTTCATCCCTCTTAATATTCAAGATTTCCGCCAATGATTCTAAAGCTTGCCCCTTGGTAGCTTTCAGATGGGTTATTTCCAAAAAATAGCGGTGTGATTTAGTAATAGTAAGCTTTTCCCGGTATTTTTCATGCAAAAAAGCCTCTATTTTTTCCAAGTGCCCCTCAAAATCAATAATAGTAATTTTGGGGGGAGCTTTCTTTTCATTTGCCAAAAAATTGGTTAAATTACCCACAGGCAACACTTCTACGGCTGTAATATCTTGATACATCCGGGAAAAATTATTTTCTTCCCTGATATGCACCCGATCGTCTATATATAGATTAATATGGTAACCCATATTTTCCGCTGTTTCCACAATACCATACGCCAGTTCAAAATCAACCGGGTTATAAAATAGGGGCTTCTCTACTCCTAAGGATCGGACAAGAGCACCATGATAAGTGATAAAAGGTATATCAACAGCTAACTTTTGGGCATAAGGCAAGCAAGATTTGTAGGTGCGCCCGGTGGCAATGGTTACCTTTACCCCCTTTTCTTGGGCAGCTTTAATCGCCTTGTAATTACGATTGGAAATACCATAACCGCCACTCAAAAGGGTTTCATCAAGATCCATGGCCACAAGTCTATAACTCATCTAATCAACCTCCATGATACATACTAAATAATACTATTTTTTATTATAACACAATGTGCTAACTGCGGTGTAAATAATCATGGATTACCCGGGCCAACTTTCTTCCCACTCCAGGCACCCGGGCAATGTCTACCGGTGAAGCCTGTACCAAAGCCTCCATACTGCCAAAATGCTTTAACATCTCTGTTTTACGTTTTTTCCCTACTCCCGGAACGTGATCCAGAGCCGATACCGAAGCACTTTTTTCCCGCAATCGGCGATGATAAGAATTAGCAAAACGATGTGCTTCATCCCTGACTCTCCGCAGCAATCGTAAAGAGGAGCTGTATTCCGGCAATTGCACGGGATGTTTCTTTCCCGGCAAATAAACCTTCTCTTCTCTCTTAGCCAAAGCCAGGGCAGCAACCTGGACATTTGCCTCAGTAATTACTTTTTGAAGAATATTTAATTGAGCCGCCCCTCCATCTACTAAAATTAAATCGGGAAAAGGCATTTCGGTGTGCTTAAATCTACGGCGTAAAACTTCCTCCATAGCCCGGTAGTCATCACCATTTACAAACTCGCGAATACGAAATCGTCGATACCCATCAGTAAAAGGGGAAGCTTCCTGAAATACTACCATTGAGCCCACAGCTTCCCCGCCTTGCAAATGAGAAATGTCATATCCTTCTATTCGCATTATATTTGGAATTCCGATGAGCCGTGAAAGTTCCTCCATAGAATGATGAGCATCTTTTTCCTTCTCTTCTTCTGTTTTATTGCCTCGTTTGAGCTTTTCCCTGGCCAGGGTGTAACCTTCCTGCAAACAACGCTCAAGAACATTGCGATAATAACCGCTTTGAGGGCAAATAAATTTTACTTTGTTCCCATAAAGATGTTCCAACCATTCTTTCACCAGTTCTTCCTCTGCCGGGCAGCAAGAAAGTACTATTTCGGAGGGAACCAATACCCCCCGACTGTAATAATCCTGCATAAAACCGGACATTATTTCCGGCTTTGCTAGCCCAGCAGTTCCTTCCAAACCAAAATTCTCCCTTTCCATAAGTCTGCCTTCTCGGACACGGTACATGTAGACCAGGGCTATTTGGTGAGTTTCATCGCTGCCGGAACCTATTTCTGTGCTCACCAGTCCCAGAACATCATATTCGCCTCCCGGCAGATTTAAAATTTTTTGGGCTTCTACAATTTTCTGCAAGTGTTCCAAACGATCTCGCAGCACTGCCGCTTTTTCAAATTCCTTTCTGGCAGCAGCTTCATTCATTTCTGTTTGTAGTCTCTGCACCAAGCTTTTATGCTCTCCTTGTAAAAACTGCTCTACCCTTTTTACCTCCTGGCCATATTCCCCGGGAGAAACCTTTTCAGCACCCCGACAGGGACCCAAACAACGCCTCATCTGGAAGTTCAAACATGGACGCCCCTGCGGAGAACCATCCAGAGGTTGACGACAATTGCGCAGGGGAAACATCTTATTGAGAAACCGCAAAGTTTGTCGCACCGCTCTAACTTCAGTATAAGGCCCAAAAAAGCGAGGAAATTCCGAAAAAAAATCACCTTTTCTTTCCATCTGCTTTTCCGGTAATCGGACTAACTCTAAGCGTGGATACAATTCCGCCGTTATTTTCAAATACGGGTACGATTTATCATCCTTAAGCCTCACGTTGTACTTGGGCTGATAATCTTTAATAAGGCGATTTTCAACAATTAAAGCTTCCACTTCCGAGCCGGTGATCATAAACTCTACGTCTGAGACCTGAGATAAAAGCATTTGCTGGCGATAATCAGGATTACGGGAAAAATAAGAACTTACACGCTGACGGAGGTTTCGGGCCTTGCCAACATAAATCACCCGCCCCTCCTCATTTTTCATCAGGTAGACTCCTGACTGAGCAGGGATTTCCTTTACTTTAGGCATTAAATTTTCTCTAACAGCCTGTATTTTTTTAGCCATTACCTATCACCTGTTAATTTCACCATTAAAACGCAGTTGCCTGCCCGGCTTGCAACATTGGCAGGAGGTAGCGTCCCGTATGTGAATCTTCCCTTGCTGCAATGTCTTCCGGAGTACCCGTCGCCACCACTCCTCCACCTTCTTTTCCCCCTTCAGGACCCAGATCAATGAGGTAGTCAGCTTTCTTTATCACTTCCAGATTATGTTCAATCACCACCACTGTATTACCGTTTTCCACAAGCTTATCCAATACAAGTAAAAGCTTGCGTATATCGTCAATGTGAAGCCCGGTAGTCGGCTCATCCAGTATATAAATTGAGCGTCCCTTGCTACGGCGGGAAAGTTCCGCGGCAAGTTTAACCCGCTGGGCCTCACCACCGGAAAGGGTCGGCGCAGGTTGTCCTAGTCTTATATAACCCAAACCCACATCAAAGAGGCACTGCAGTCGCCGCTGCACTTTCGGAAACACTTGAAAAAGCTCCAGCGCTTCTTCTACAGTCAAATCAAGCACATCAGCTATGTTATGGCCTTTAAAAAGCACTTCCAGTGTTTCTCGATTATATCTTTTCCCCTCACAAACCTCACAGGGAACATAAACATCCGGTAAAAAATGCATTTCTATTTTAAGTATACCGTCACCTCGACAATACTCACAGCGGCCGCCCTTTACATTAAAACTGAACCGTCCCGGCCGATACCCTCTCATCCGCGATTCCTGGGTTTGGGCAAAGAGATCACGGATACCGTCAAATAGCCCTGTGTATGTAGCGGGGTTTGAACGCGGATTTGTGCCAATGGGAGATTGATTTATTTCCACTACCTTATCAAGGTGCTCGCGCCCCTCAATTTTATCATGCTCCCCCCCCTTTTCTTTTGCTTTATGCAAACGTCGAGTTAATTCGCGGGCCAGAATTTCATTAACAAGAGTACTCTTTCCGGATCCTGATACCCCGGTCACACAGGTAAATACTCCCAATGGAAAGGAGACATCAATATTTTTGAGATTGTTTTCTCGAGCCCCGCGTACTACCAACCAGCGTCCATCCGGAAGCCGGCGGTTGTGAGGAACTCCTATACATGAGCGTCCGGATAAATATTCGCCGGTAATGGATTTTTCCTCCTGAATAATATCTTGGACAGAACCGGTGGCTACAACCTCTCCTCCCGCAGCCCCTGCTCCCGGTCCCAAATCTACAATATGGTCTGCCGTACGGATAGTAGATTCATCATGCTCCACTACAATTACCGTGTTATCCAGATTCCGCAAATCAAGGAGTGTTTGGAGCAAACGATGATTGTCTCGCTGATGGAGGCCGATACTGGGTTCGTCCAAAATATACAGCACTCCCGTTAAGCCGGACCCAATCTGAGTAGCCAGGCGTATACGCTGGGCTTCGCCCCCGGAAAGAGTAGATGCAGACCGATCAAGGCTAAGGTAATCTAATCCTACGTTTTGGAGAAACTTTAAACGAGAAGTAATCTCTTTTAAAACCTGGCGGGCAATTTGTTTTTCTCGTTCAGAAAGTTGAAGGGAATGGAAAAAGGATTCTGCTTCTTGCACCGATTTAACTGCTATTTGAGCAATGTTTTTCCCATCTAAAGTCACTGCCAGGCTGGATTCTTTTAAACGCTGGCCTTCACAACGAGGACAAGATCTTGTACTCATATAATGAGTTAATTCTTCCGACACATTTTCCCCGGTTGTTTCGCGGTAGCGTTTTTCTAAAATTTTTAATATCCCCGGAAATCTCCTTTTATAACTCCTGGGACGTCCATAAGCATTTACATAACGAAAACTGACAGGTTCGGGAGAACCATGAAATATAATTTCCTTCTCATCTTGCGAAAGTGATTTAAAAGGCGCATTGAGATCAATTTCATATTGTTTGGCAGTACCCTTCAGAAAATTTGAATAGTAGCGGGAAGTCCAGCTCCAAGAATGGATGGCCCCCTCCATGATGGATAATTCATCATTTGGAATAACTTTTTCAGGATCTAAATCCATACTTATTCCCAGCCCGCTGCAATCCGGACATGCCCCATAAGGGCTGTTAAAAGAAAATATTCGCGGATTCATTTCGGCAAAACTAAAACCACAATCAGGACAGGCAAAATTTTCACTATAAATAGTTTCTTCTCCATCTACCACATGAGCAATAACCAGCCCCCCTGATAGTTTTAAAGCTGTTTCCAGGGAGTCAGCAAGCCGTGATTCCACTCCGGGGCGAATAAGCAAACGATCTAAAACTACCTCAATAGAATGCCACTTATTTTTATCCAGCACTATCTCTTCTTCCAATTCTCTTATTTCTCCGTTCACCCGCACCCGCACAAAACCCTTGCGTCTGATATCTTCCAGGAGCCGGGCATGCTCTCCTTTTTTACTGCGAACCAAAGGAGAAAGAATTTGCAGCCTGGTCCCCTCTGTAAAATTTAATAATTGGTCCACTATTTGTTGGACAGTTTGTTGGGAGATAGGCTTTCGACAGTAAGGGCAATGCGGTTTACCTATACGGGCATAAAGAAGCCGCATATAATCATAAATTTCAGTCACCGTTCCTACCGTAGAACGCGGATTACGTGTAGCAGCTCTTTGGTCGATAGAAATAGAAGGGGAAAGCCCTTCCAGGGCATCCACATCAGGCTTGCTTACTTGCCCTAAAAATTGACGGGCATAGGCAGAAAGCGATTCTACATAACGCCTTTGCCCTTCCGCATAAATAGTGTCAAAAGCCAAAGATGTTTTGCCGGAACCACTGACACCTGTGAACACTATAAGGTTGTTGCGAGGCAACTTAATACTTACATCCTTTAAATTATGTTCCCGGGCGCCGCGGATGGTAATCTCCTTAAGATTCATGTCTTCCCTGCACCTTCTTCCAATTCAAATATTATATCCCTGAACTCTGCAGCCTTTTCAAACTCTAATTCTCGAGCAGCCTTATTCATTTTTTCTTTTAATTCTTCAATCAATTTATCTTTATCCGCAGCTTTTAATTCATTTTCTGAAGGAATAGCCCGGTATACTTCTTCTTCCACCGGTTTTTCTACCACCCGGGTTGCCTCAATAGCCCCATGCACAGTTTTTTGAATGGTTTGCGGTTCAATATTATGTTCGCGGTTATGCTTTATTTGCAAACTCCGGCGGCGCTCTGCTTCATCTATGGCCCTTCGCATAGAATCTGTAACTTGGCGGGCATACAAAATTGCCTGGCCCGCTGTGTTCCGCGCTGCCCGGCCAAATGTTTGGACCAGCGAACGTTCCGATCGTAAAAACCCTTCTTTATCAGCATCCAATATAGCCACCAGGGATACTTCCGGCAGATCCAACCCTTCTCTTAAAAGGTTTATTCCAATCAATACATCGAACTCACCCAGCCTAAGGCCGCGAATTATTTCCATTCTTTCCAGGGCACTTATTTCCGAATGCATATACCTCACCCGTAAACCCAATTCCGTATAGTAATCCGTTAAATCTTCAGCCATCCTCTTAGTTAAGGTAGTTACCAGTACTCTTTCATCGATCTCGGCACGACTGACAATTTCTTTATAAAGATCGTCTACCTGCCCCTCTACCGGTCGTACCTCAACCGCTGGATCCAAAAGACCGGTAGGTCGAATAATCTGCTCCACTACTTGAGTACTTTGGGTAAATTCATACTGAGCAGGAGTAGCCGAAACAAATACTGCCTGATTAATTAATTTTTCAAATTCATCAAACTGTAAAGGTCGGTTATCCAGTGCCGATGGCAAACGAAAACCATGCTCCACCAGCGTTTGTTTGCGAGATATATCTCCTGCAAACATACCTCGAATTTGCGGGATGGAGATATGCGATTCATCAAGAAACAAAAGAAAATCACGGGGAAAATAATCCAAGAGGGTATTGGGTCTGCTGCCGGGCGGCCTTCCATCCAAATGCCGCGAATAATTTTCAATGCCGGAGCAATACCCCACTTCCATCATCATTTCCAAATCTAAAAGAGTACGCTGTTCCAGCCGCTGCGCCTCTACAAGCAACCCTTCTTTTTTAAACTCCCCCAATCTTTCCCGCAGTTCTTGTTCGATGTTTTTCACGGCATCCTGTAGTTTTTCCCGGGAAGTCACAAAATGACTGGCCGGGAATATGGCTACATGATCTCTTTCATGAATTATGTGCCCGGTAACCAAATCTATTTCCCGCAAACGTTCGATTTCGTCCCCAAAAAGTTCTACCCTTATGCCGGCCTCATTATAAGATGCGGGGATGATTTCAATTACATCTCCCCGCACCCGAAAAGTACCTCTTTGAAAATCTATATCATTACGGCTGTATTGGTTTTCCACTAACCTTCTTACAATTTTCTCCCGGCTCTTTTGCATACCTACGCGCAGTGATAAAACGTGTGCATTATATTCCACGGGAGAACCAAGTCCATAAATACAAGATACACTGGCCACCACTATTACATCCTTTCTTTCCAATACTGCGCTGGTAGCCGAATGCCGAAGTTTGTCTATTTCTTCATTAATAGAAGAATCTTTTTCAATATAGGTATCAGTTTGAGGTATATAAGCTTCTGGCTGGTAATAATCATAATAACTAATAAAAAATTCTACCGCGTTTTCCGGAAATAATTCTTTAAATTCGCTGCAAAGTTGAGCCGCCAGCGTTTTGTTCGGTGCCATAACCAGCGCCGGACGCTGCAATTCCTGTATAACATTTGCCATAGTAAAAGTTTTTCCCGAACCCGTGACTCCCAGCAGGGTTTGATAACCATCATTCCTGCGCAAACCTTCTACTAATTTATTAATAGCTACCGGTTGGTCTCCGCTGGGTTGAAACCCCGATTTCAAGCGGAAGTCACCCATAAATAGCCCCATCCTTCCTGTTCCTAAACTATTATTATATTATATCATAATTATGGAAGTGATTCTATCTATCCAAATCACTTTTGTTTATGGATGGTTAAGAAGTGTAAAAATAGTTAAGAAAAGGGTTTATTTACGCCTCCATAAATTGCGTAGTTTTTGAGCGGGAGCCTGCTTTTTTAGTTCTAAATACACAGGGGCATGCAAATCGGGAACCAGGATTAAACCCAAAGGTGGATAACGGCGTGGAGGAGATTTCTTTGCCTCGACCAACCGAGAAGAAAACTTCTCTTTTTCCTGCTGTAAAGCTAAAGTAATAATCTCTTCCTCTCTTTTTACCGTGAGGTGAGTCAGAAAATAACTACTTCCTATAAGCTGCCAAAAATGGTAACTGTTCTCTACCAAAACATTATTTATTCTCAAAATTATATCTTCTTTTTGCAGTCCTGCCCTTTCCGCCGGTGATTCAGGGTAAACGGCAAGAATCTTAACACCATTTTCCGGAGCCCTATAACGGGGTTCTTGCTTAAATTCAAATTTATTCCCCAAATAAACCACCAGCTCATGGCCCAGAGGCGCAAAAAGGCACGCCGGCGCAAGCATAATGGGATGAAATTCTGCCGCCAGAGCTAAAATCAACAAAAGCAAGCTGTAAATACTTAAAAAACGGGCTGAAATTTTTGTTTTTTCCGAGGGGGAAGATGAAACTGCCAAATCTGCATATCCCAAAGCCGCCATCACCGGCAGCATTAAAAAACTTATTTCTTCCAAACCGATAGGTTCTATGCCCGACTGCAAAATTGGCCACCATTCAGGCATGCTTATAGTCATATCCATAGCGCCATTGGTTAACTCCTCAATCTCCGAACGCGCAAGGGCAATCATTCCCACCAGCGGCATTGGCCAAAAACATTGCAAAGAAAAACCTCCCAATACTTCTCCGGAAGAACCTTTATAATATACCGGGCTGCTGCCCCAATGTCCACCGATATAAATCAAGAGAGATTCCATTAAATGTAATACAGCTACCACTACCAATAAGCCCGGTAAATAGACATCTGCCAGCGAAGAAATGACATAGTTTTCTTCTAGGGCAGGGAATATATTTATTAAATAATGGGCCACAAAAACTCCCACAGACACTATTCCACCAGCATACGCGAAGCAGAGATAGCGGGGGTTAATTAAAAGCAGTAGTATGGCCACCGGCCAAATGAAAGCAATACCAATACGATCAAGAGACAAGCCCAATAATACAAAAATACAGCTTGCCGCTAAACCTCCTATTATGCCCAGTAAAAGAGCCCTTATAGTCTGTTTAAAAATGTTGTTTATCGGGTATCCAAAAAGCTTTTCTTCCATTTGGGCAATACGGTGGTATTGAAAAAACACAAGGGCCATAACCATCCAAAAAACAGGATGTACCAGAAACATAAAGAATGTTTGCAAAAGCATGGATAATACTTCCAGGAAAGGGTACATTTATTTATTCTCCTGTCTTTAGCAGTTCAATAGCTTTTTGCAGTTGATAATCTCTCTCATCACTGATCTCATCTAATTCTTTCCTTAAATTAATCCAGGTAATATCATCAAATTTTCCATGGGGAGGAAGACCTTTTTCTTGCTGAAAATCTTCCAGCGCCGCTTGAGTTTCTTGTTCAAAATACCCCCGGATTTCTATTTCATAACCTAAAGCTACCAGCATATCCTGCAGTAACTCTACTGTTTCACCATAATCTCCTTTTTGTAGTTCACCCGGGATAAAATAGTTATAATACTGCAGATAAGGAGGCAGAGCAACCTCGAAGTCGGGATTTATCCCTTCTTCATGCAGATCCCTGCCTTCGGGAGTCACATAGCGGGAAACAGTATACCTCATTCCACTTCCATCATCAAAAGTTACGTGTTCCTGCACAGTTGCTTTTCCATAAGTAGGAGTTCCCACAAGTGTAGCATCTGCACGTTCCTGGAGAGCTCCGGCCAGTATTTCCGCCCCACTGGCGGAAGTTTCATCAATCAATACTATAATCTCATAAGGCCTGGGTTGGGCAGATGAATGGTAAACTTCTTCAACTTCTCCTTCTCGATCAACAATACTCACTATTTCCCCTTCAGGGACTATTGCCTCCGCCACTTCTAAAGCCTCCCCCAAAATCCCCCCTGGGTTGCCCCGTAAATCTAAAACTAGGCCCTCCATGCCTTCTTTTTCCAAAACTTCCAGCTTCTCTATAAATTTACTACCCGTATTTCCATCAAACTGGCTTATTTCAATATATCCTAATTCCGGTTCGAGCCATTTACTTTCTACAGTTTGAGAGCTAATTTCATCGCGAAACATAGAAAACTCAATCAAATCGTCCGCTCCCGGCCTTTGTACTTTCAAAATTACCTGCGTGCCTATTTCTCCCCGTATCAATTCCACTATTTTATCAAGATCAAACTCGCTGACATCTTCATCTCCTACATATTTTATTTGATCTCCCGGCTGAATATCTGCTTCCTCAGCAGGCGTTTCCGGTAAAACCTCTACCACAGTGGCTCCTTCTTCAGATTCAATTAACTGCATACCTACTCCGCCAAAAGAGCCCCGCACAAATACATCAAAGTCTTCTACCTCCTGGGGATCTAAATAATTAGTTTGCGGATCTTTAAGGGTCTCTAACAAACCATCTATAGCGCCCTCAATCATTCTTGCGCGATTTATCTCCTCAATATACTCTTCACTCAATATATTCATTATTTCGAAAAGAAGCTTATATTCCTCATAATCATCTTCTTCACCAGCAACCGGCGGGTCGGGGAACTCTCGAGTAGAATCGTCTCCTCCCGCTACAATAAAGGTAATAGCATTGCTTATTATTAATAATAAAACAACTCCTATGACAACTGCAGTTAATCTTTTATTTACCATTTTATTCCACCACCTATGATTATCTCGCAAATTTAAACTACTTAAAAATGAAAACCGGACTTTAATGAGTATTATATTACTCTTGCGGTCCGGTTACCATACTTAATTTTAAAAACCAGGCGAAATATTTTATTCAAGGTAATTTAGAGGATCTTCCCTACTATCATTGTTCCAAACCTCAAAGTGGAGGTGAATGCCAGTACTTGCCCCGGTAGTTCCTGCCCTACCGATAGTGTTTCCCCGGGATACAGAATCACCTTCGCTCACACCCATGGAGCTTAAATGAGCATATAATGTCATCAGCCCACCACCGTGGTCAATCACAATAAAATTTCCATAGCTCGCCTGAGATCTTACCATAAGTACTGTCCCATCTTCAGCGGCAAAAATTCTATTTCTCCGACCATACGTCCCTATATCCAGCCCCCCGTGAAATGTTTGACGACCGCTTCCAAAAGGGCAAGTACGAGTACCAAATGGGGAAGTTATATAAGAGGGATCCTCTACCGGCCAAAGCAACCGTCCTTCCGGGCGTTCTCCTTGTTCGCCCGATTGTCGTTGTTCCCTTCTTATTCTCTCAATTTCCCCGGCAAGAGATTGTGCCTCTTGTTCTAGCTTTTCCATAGCCTGTCGGGTTTCTTCCATTGCTTCCTGAAGATCTTCACGTAATTCAGAGCGCTGGGCAATGGTGCTCCTCTTATCATTCCTTTTGCTGGCTATTTCCCGACGCATTTCATCAAGTTCTTCTTTTTGCTCTTCAAGCTGTTCTTTTTGCCCGGCAATAAAATCTCTTTCAGCTTCTACTTCTTCCACCAAAAGTATATCTTCTTCCGCAATATTGTTTAAATAATAAATCCTGGTAAGAAAATCAGAAAAACTTTTAGCTTCAAACAAAACTTCCAGGTAACCAACATTGCCCCGTTCGTATATAACTCTTAACCGTCTTTGTAGTAAATCTTCACGCTGTTCTAATCGATCTTCAGCTCTGCCTAATTCTCTTTCTGTGGATCTTATCTCAGCTTCATTTAGGTAAATATCCCTGTTTAACTCCCTTAGCTTACCCTGAATATCACCCAGTTCTTCTTCCAACTCTTCCAATTCTTGTGTCAGTTGTTCCTCTTCACTTTTCATTGCCTCTAATTCTTCTTCCTCTTGCTCCAGTTGCCCCCTAATCTCCTCCTCTTCTTCTTGCAAATCATCAATATTGCCGGCATAAGCAGGCGAAAGAACAAACAAAAGCATTATAAGCATTGCTAACAAAGGCAATGTTTGTTTAATAGTGTATTTTTTATCTGGTTCCCTAAATTGCTTCATAACTTATAAACACACCTCCGGAATGAACTAATGAGCAAATTTACACCTTCAAATACTTTCCAATGGAAAATAAGCTTCCTACCACTCCCAAGCCTATTCCCAGTGGAACAATCAAACTTGCCGTTCCGGTAATCGCCTCATTAAAGGGCACCACGGGTAAAAAAGCCAGATCCATTCCTATTAACTCTATCATAGCACCATAACCATAATATATGCAAGCTAAAGGAATCACCGTTCCGATTATTCCCAAAAACAACCCTTCAAAAAGAAAGGGGAGGCGAATAAACGTATCTGTTGCCCCTACATATTTCATAATCATAATTTCTTTACTCCGCAGCATTACAGTTAGGCGAATGGTATGCGCAATAAGAAAAGTAGCCGTAATAGCCAGCAAAAGCATCAAGGCTAAAGCAGCAGATTGCAGGGCCTGTGTAAAATTAGTAAGCCCTTTTACTATTTCTTTGTGACAAATAACATCGCCCACTGCCGGTAATTCTTCCAATTCGTCAATAAGGCCAAAAACCATTTCCGGTTCTATTACTCTTATCACATAAGAATCCCTTAACGGATTTTCTTCCGGTTCGTATCCCTCGAGAGCCCCTTCACCTAGCATCTCCTTCAGATCTTCAAATGCTTCCCCTTTGGATACAAATTCCACTTCTCTTACATCATCGTGCTGGGCAATTAAATCACTTAAGTCTCTTCTTTCTGAAGCGGCAGCATCATCTTCAATAAATGCTACTATTTCAATCTGTTCTCGGAGCTCTTCCGTCCAAAGCTCTACATTCATATTCAACAACACAAATATGCCAAAAATTAAGAGAGCAATAGCTACAACACCTATAGACGCAAGGCTCATCCACCCGTTTTTAAAAAGGCCTCTGCCTGCTTCAGCGATAAAAAAAGCAAAATTTCTAAAGAGCACGCAGATAGGCCCCCCTTGCCTCATCCCCCACCACTTCACTGTTATCCAAATAAACTACTCGTTTCTGCAATTTGTCCACAGCTTCCCGATCATGAGTTGCAACTATAACCGTAATTCCCATACCGTTAATATCTTTGAGCAGGTGCATTAATTCCATGGTCGTATCGGGATCCAGATTGCCTGTAGGTTCATCAGCAATGATCATTGCCGGTTTGTTCACTATAGCCCGGGCCAAACCTACTCTTTGTTGTTCCCCTCCGGAAAGACCGCTAACCATAGAATTGATTTTGTGCTTTAAGCCTACCATTTCCAATGCCAGGGGCACCCGCTTTTTTATTTCTTCCTTCGAAGCACCGGTCACCCTTAAAGCAAAAGCTACATTTTCAAAAACTGTTCTTTCATCCAATAGTCGGTATTCTTGAAAAACCATGCCAATATTTCGCCTCAACACCGAAACCTGGCCGCGTTTTAAACGCCCCACATTCCTGCCAAAAACTTTTAGCATCCCGGAAGTGGGAATTATTTCCCTAATAACCAACTTAAGAAAGGTTGATTTACCAGCCCCACTTGGGCCAACAATAAAAACAAACTCCCCTCTGCTGATGCTCATAGTTACCTGAGATAATGCAACCTTGCCATTGTACTTCTTAGTTAAATTATAAGCCTCTATCACCTAAATGTCCACCTTTGCTATGTGTTTACATAATACCTGCCCTTATCCCCGCAATTACAGTCATATTATATTATTTACAAATTCGACAAAATAAACGCTATTCCCCCTAATTTAGTATTCAAAATATCTAAAAATTTTTTAACATAAGGGCAATATTAATTAAGAAAACTAAATTTTTTACCTGCTTACTTTTTAAACCAGGGTATCATCTGGCGAAGTTCTTTTCCTACCCTTTCCAGTAACTGCTCATTTTCCTTACGCCTTAGAATATTAAACATGGGTAAACCGGCCTGGTTTTCCAATATCCATTCCCGGGCAAACTCACCACTTTGAACTTCTTGTAGAATTTTGCGCATTTCTTCTTTAACGCTTTCGTTCACCACCCTGGGGCCACGGGTAAGATCTCCATATTCTGCCGTCTCACTCACCGAATAGCGCATCCCCGAAAGGCCACCTTCATAAATCAAATCTACAATTAACTTTAGTTCGTGCAGGCATTCAAAATATGCAATCTCCGGTTGATATCCCGCTTCCACCAATGTGTCAAAAGAAGCTTTTATAAGAGCAGAAACACCACCGCAAAGAACCACTTGTTCTCCGAAAAGATCTGTCTCTGTTTCCTCCTGAAAGCTTGTTTCCATAACTCCGGCGCGGGTACAGCCAATACCCTTTGCATAAGCCAGAGCCAGAGCCTTAGCTTTTCCACTATAATCTTGGTGCACGGCCATAAGGGCAGGAACCCCGTTTTTTTCCGTATATACTCTGCGTACAAGATGACCCGGACTTTTAGGAGCCACCATAAAAACATCCACTTCTGCCGGAGGATCAATTTGCCCATACAAGATATTAAACCCATGAGAAAAACCCAATGCTTTCCCTTCTCTTAAATTAGGCAAAACTTCCTGCCGATAAATCTCAGGCTGATAACTATCGGGAACCAAAAACATTATAATTTCTGCTGCTGCAGCAGCATCAGCAACACTCTGAACTTCCAACCCCGATTCTTTAGCACGAGCACGGCTGGAGCTACCCTCATGTAAGCCAACTATTACATCCAACCCGCTTTCTTTTAAATTAAGTGCATGGGCATGTCCCTGGCTGCCATAACCCAGGATGGCTATTTTCTTACTTTTTAACATCTCTAAATCCGCATCTTGTTCATAATATGCTTTTGCCATTATTCAAACCTCCCCGTTATTATTGATATAATTCTTATACCTGTTATTCTCGGGGCAATTCCGGAAGTTACCAGAATAATAACCCCTATCAAATCTTAACAAAAACTGTTTTGAACGTTAATGCATCTAAAAAAACATATTAACGTTTTTTTAAAAAACCTACATCTTTTATATTTATCCTTTTCTATTTTCGTTAATTTGTTTCTTTTCCCTGCTCAATATTTGGAGCATCCTTTTTTATTTTCCAACGCAGATAGGCTTCTTGAAAAACTTCCAATTTGCCGTCTATTACTTCATTTATATTACCCACTTCCACCCCGGTCCGGTGATCTTTTACCAGGGTAAAAGGATGAAAAGTATAAGAGCGAATCTGGTTTCCCCAGGCAATTTCTTTATGCTCCCCCCGTAAAGCATCTATTTCCGCAGATTGTTGTTGGCGATAATATTCAGCCACCCGCGCCTGGAGTATGCGCATCGCCTGTCTCCGGTTGCTGTGCTGCGAACGGGCACTTTGGCTTTGGGCTGTTATTCCCGTGGGGAGGTGGGTCATACGTACCGCCGAATCTGTGGTATTTACATGTTGCCCCCCCGCTCCCTGGGCTCGGAAAGTATCGATTCTCAGTTGCTCAGGATTTATCTCATATTCGGCTTCTTCCTCTACTTCAGGCATCACATCCACAGAAGCAAAAGAAGTATGTCTTCTTTTAGCAGTATCAAACGGAGAAATACGCACCATACGGTGCACTCCTTTTTCTGCCTGTAGGTAGCCGTAAGCATATCTTCCATTTACGGAAAAAGTTACACTTTTAATTCCCGCTTCATCTCCGGGTAAAAGATCAAGGACTTCAACTTCTCTGCCATCTTTTTCCGCCCAACGTAAATACATGCGCATTAATATTTCCACCCAATCCTGAGATTCCAGCCCCCCTGCACCGGGATGGATGGAAACAATTGCACTGCTGTTGTCATACTTGTTGACAAAAAGGACCCTGTTCTCTAGCCGGCCAAGTTTTTGTCCCAACATATTTATTTGCTCTCGGGCATCCTTACGAAATTCATTTTTTTCTGCAGCTTCACTTGATTCTTCTATCAAATGAAGCAAAACCTCTGCATTTTCAATACACGATTGTAAATGCTCATCCTCTTCTACTTCTCCCCGCAGAGCACTAATTTCCTGCATTAATTCTTTAGCTTTTTCACCATTTTCCCATAGAGAAGGATCTGCTGATTTCTTTTCCAGCTTCTGCAGCAATTCCTTTTTTTGATCTACTTCAAAGTGAATCCCTCAATTCCTGATAACGCAGTTTATGATTTTTTAACTCTTCTGCCAGTTCCTTGATCATTAAGACATTACCTCCATACTATCAAGCTTCTCCTTATCTAATTTGCCTATGCAGCTAAGAATCCCCTCATAATAATAATCCAAAGTTAAAAGTGTCTTTATTAATTATCCTTTCCACAGCATTTTTTATATTTCTTGCCGCTATTGCAGGGACAAGGTGCATTCCTCCCTATTTTCTCCCCCACTTTCACCGGCTGTGACTTTTCCTGCTTATTGTTCTTTGCCGAAGCAGAAGTGCGCTGCGAGCTCCCTTTTTGGGATCCTCCGGAGTCGGGACGCACTGCAGTACTTTCGGAAACTACCTGTTGCCTTTGAGGAAGGGATTTTACCTTGGCCTGGAAAAGACCTCTAACCACGTCTTCTTCTATTAAATTAAGCATTAATTCATAAGCCCGTGATGCCTCTAAACGGTATTCAACCAGGGGATCACGCTGCGCATAAGCTCTGGTGCCAATTTCATAGCGCAGCTCATGCATAGCATCAATATGTTCCACCCAATGACGATCCACGGTACGTAACAGAATAACCCTTTCTAATTCGCGCATGCTTTCAGGGCCAAACTCTTTTTCCAATTCTTTTTCCCGCAGATCGTAAAAACTGAGGGCTTCTTCTAACATAATTTCTTCAATAGCCCGCGGCTCAAATTCTATAATTTTTTCGGGGGAAAATATCCCTTTTCTTAAAAAGACGGTTTCACCATAATTAATAAGCTGCTTTGCCTCTTCTTCCAAAAGATAAGATTTATCCCCCATATATCTATCCACAGTTCGGTGCACCACTGCTTGCACCATTTCAAGTATATTATCTTTAAGGTTTTCTTCATCCAGCACTTTACGTCGTTCAGCATATATTACTTTTCGTTGTGCATTTAGAATCAAATCATATTCCAAAAGATGCTTGCGAATTTCAAAGTTGCGGCTCTCCACCTTCTTTTGCGCATTTTCAATGGCCCGGCTGATCAATGGATGATCAATGGATTGATCTTCATCCATCCCCATCCGCTCCATCACGGAAGCAATGCTGCCACTGCCGAAAAGCCTCATTAAATCATCTTCCAGGGAAATATAAAACTGCGAAGAACCGGGATCACCTTGCCTTCCAGAACGCCCCCTTAGCTGGTTGTCTATGCGGCGGCTTTCATGGCGTTCCGTGCCCAACACATGCAAACCACCCAAATCCACTACTTCTTGATGCTCCTGTTCCCACTTTTCTTTAAATTGGGGTAATATTTCCTGCAAACGTTTTGCAAAAGTTCGATCATACTCTTCTTCCTCTTCAATATTCTCTTTTTCCAGTTCTTTTTCTACTCTTTGGCGGGCAATATACTCATAATTGCCTCCCAGCACAATATCAGTTCCTCTACCGGCCATGTTAGTGGAAATAGTTACCGCTCCCTTTTGCCCCGCCTGACTAATAATCTCCGCTTCCCGGGCATGGTTTACCGCATTTAAAACATTATGCGGCACCCCCTCCTGCTTTAACATCCGACTAAACTTCTCCGACTTATCTACGGAAATTGTGCCCACCAAAACCGGTTGCCCCTTTTCATAAAGACGGCTTATCTCATTTACCACTGCTCTAAATTTAGCCTCTTCAGTTTTATATATACAATCCCCCAGGTCTTCCCGAATCATGGGCTTGTTGGTAGGAACAATGACCACGTCCATACCATAAATTTCCTGGAACTCCCCTTCCTCTGTAGCTGCAGTACCGGTCATGCCGGATAATTTATTATAAAGCCGGAAAAAATTCTGGAAAGTAATTGAAGCCACCGTCCGGCTTTCTGCCTGAATTTGAACCCCCTCTTTAGCTTCGATAGCCTGATGCAATCCCTCCGAATAACGCCTTCCCGGCATAAGTCTGCCGGTAAACTCATCCACAATCACAACCTGATTATTCTTAATCACATAATCCACATCTTTTTCATAAAGAGAATATGCCCGCAGTAGAGCGCGGATGGTAAACTCATGCTCCCCACCTCTCTGATTGGCAAGTGCCTCTTCTTCACCGGCATCTCCGGGTTCATATTCCTCTTCATCTTCTTTTCCTGCTTCTTCTTCAGTTTCTTCCATTTCCATGTCTTTTTCCCGGCCTATATCTTTATCTACTGCCGCATCTACCCCTTCTTCCCCCTCGAAGTTGCTATTGTCATCCTCTACTTCAGATTCTTCATATCCTAAAAAGTCCCTTAGCTCGGGATCCTCTTTCACCAGTTCGTCATAACCTTTCGGAGAGATATCGACTCCCCTGGTAGCCTCATCAATGCTAAAGTAAAGCTGTTCATCCAACAAACGCATGGTTTTATCGGACATCAAGCGATATTTTACCTTTTCAACCTGTTTTTCAACCCCGGGATCTTTCAATGTTTCAAGGAGCTTTTTATTTTTAGGTGCCCCCCGGCGGGCCATGAGAAGCAGCTCTGCTGCTTCCTCCTTATTGCCTTCTTTCAGAAGCTGCTGCGCTTTATCTAAAGACTCATCCACCAGACGGGCTTGTTTTTTGATCAAGGAAGCTACTACTTTGTTCCAGCGTTCGTACCCCTGTTTCGCCTCTACTTTACTGCTGATGATCAAAGGGGTTCGGGCTTCATCAATAAGGATGCTATCTACCTCATCCACAATGGCAAAATTAAGTTCCCTCTGCACCAGCTGATCTTTATAAATCACCATATTATCACGCAGATAATCAAAACCTAACTCGTTATTGGTGGCATAAACAATATCTGCCGCATATGACTGCCGGCGATCTTCCTGGCTCATATCGTGAGCAATATAGCCCACGCTAAGCCCGAGCATACGATAAACCGGTCCCATCCATTCACTATCCCTTTTAGCCAGGTAATCATTAACAGTAACTATATGGACGCCCCCACCGCTGAGGGCATTCAGGTAAGCCGGCATAGTAGCCGCCAGGGTTTTACCTTCGCCGGTTTTCATTTCAATAATGCGCCCTTGGTGGAGAACAATGCCTCCCATCACCTGCACATCAAAGGGACGCATGCCCGTAGTCCTTTTAGCTGCTTCTCTAACCAGAGCAAAAGCTTCGGGCAGCATCTCATCTTCCGTTTCCCCATTCTGGAGCCTTTCCTTAAATTCCCCGGTTTTAGCAGCCAACTCTTCCTCTGTCAGGCTTGCCATTTCCTCTTCCAGGAAATTTATACGCTCCACCACCCCTTCCAATTTCCTTATCTCTTTCTCATTGGAACGGCGAGAAAAAGCATTGGATAATGTAGTCATTATGTCTCCAATTTTTACCAATTCACCACCTCCTCAAAAAGGTGTCAGGCCTTGACATTGACACAAAAATACAATTTATTGCCTCGGTATACTCTCAACATTCATATGGAGTCTTTAAACTTTCATTTTAAGCTCTTCAGCCAACAGCCACAATCCACCGGACACCAGCGAGTGTCCCCCTAAAAGCACTGGTATTTCGCATTCTACAGCAGCACGAGTAAATTCTTTTAGCCAGGGGTGTTCTAACTCTTGCCACCTGCCCATATCCGAGAGAAATCGTTCTTCTGCTTGTAAATCAAGTTTGAAGTGAGCAAATAAGACCCTTGTATCAATGAATGCCAGTTCCGCTACCCTTTCCAAGTATTTAAAAAATTTACTTATGCCAAATTCCTCTATAAAATAGCCTATGAGAGTTTCCACTTCTCCGGAAGTTTCTCTTCCTAATGCCTTCATGCCCCTTTCTTCAGAAAAAATACGCAACCGCAGCTTTAAATTGTTATTTAAATACGCTATTAAAGGGGCACCTACTCTACCCACTATAGCTACATCCCGATAATAGCCACAAAGAACTTCCTTAGCTTTATCAAGTAATTCATAATTTAAAGGAACCTCCCGTAAAGCTTTTTCGGTGCTTTTTTCTACATAAGGGCTTGCCCCTAAAATCAAAAAATCAGTGGGCGTATCCAGGTCAAAGATAATGCCTTTGGAATAAGGAATAAGCTCCATGGTCAAACCTGCTTCATCCCTCAGTGAAATAGCCAGAGAATTATCGCTTGCCGGCGGCTGCATATTAAACAATGCATCCGCAGGTGTAAAAGCCACCAAATCAGAAGACTGGGGATTGTTGGTATAAACAAAGTTGTCTCGATCTTTAACCGCTGATATTATTTGCTTAATTTCTTTTTCTTGGATGAGAGGAAAACTTGCACCACCTAAATAAAATAAGTTTTGAGGCTTATACTCGGAAACAATTTTCAACAGTTCCTCCCCAAAATGGAATCCTTTTGTTTGGACATCCTGAACAACTACCTTGTCCATTTTTCCTGCTTTTTTCGCCAGGCGATGATAGTTAGTGACCACAACGATCTCTCTAATATCATCTACGTTCATCAGCTTACGCATATTATCCAAAAGAACAGTATGACACACATTATTTAAAGATTTTTCCAGTTTACTTAATGGTTCTCCGCCTTCAAAAATAACTGCTATAGTATTATCTTTCATTTTATATTTTAGTCCTTTACTTATTAAGGCTAAAACTCGGGCTCAATAAGCCCGTAATTACCATCTTTCCTCCTGTAAACTACACTAACAGTTTCTGTGTCCGCACTATTAAACACAAAAAAGTCATGGCCAAGCAGGTTCATTTGCAAAATTGCCTCTTCCACATTCATGGGCTTAAGGATAAATTGCTTGGTCCTAACGACTTTGGGCTCTTCATCATCCTCTGATAATTTTTGATCCTCCCTTTCGCCAGAAGCCAAGTGGTCACTTATCTGCCGGTGATTATTTTGACGTAACCGTTGATTCATTTTCTTTCTGAATTTCACCACTTGCTTTTCGATTTTGTCAACTGCTGAATCAATGGAAGCATACATATCCCCGGTACTTTCTTCACTGCGCAAAATCAAGCTATTATACAAAGCTGTTATTTCCACCACATGCTCATCCCGGGTAACCGCCAATACCACCTGAACATCAACATTCTCTTCAAAAAATTTGTCCAGCTTTGACAACTTTTTTTGGACATATTCTTCTAACGAGGGAGTAACATCAATATTTTTCCCGCGCACATTAATTTCCATACTCACCCTGCCTCCTTTAAATCTAAACTTTAACTTCCATACTTTTCCTCAGTAAAAAAAATCCTGCCTTTTAATTTTGCCTCAATTATAACATAAAATAGTCCCGTTATTATACGGGACTATATTTGATAAATCTTTATCCGGGTTATATTTCTCACAGACCTATAACTTCACCACATTAGCAGCTTGGGGACCGCGATCCCCTTCCACTACATCAAATTCAACTTCATCCCCCTCAGCCAAGCTTTTAAATCCCTCTTCTTGAATAGCTGAATAATGCACAAACACATCACTTCCTTCGTCCCTTTCAATAAACCCATACCCTTTTTCCTTGCTAAACCACTTAACTTTACCGATCATTAAATAATTCCTCCTATTAATAAAAAGATCCGTGAGAAGTTAAAAATTAACCTCACAAAAATTAAGCTACCATAATCTTGTTATACTGTCAAACAAAACCACACATTTTTTTCCCAAGCTACCGTTCCACCTATTCCAGATTATTTGTATGTAAAAAAGGATTAAATTGCTAAAATATTTTCCTCTGAATTGCTGCCACTGCCCCATTTACTTCCCGGGCTCCGCCGCTTAAAAGAGTTTTTGCTGCTTCTTCCATAGTGGCACCGGTTGTAAAAATATCGTCAATAAGTAAAATACTCTTTCCCGAAATTTGTTGGTGCGAATTGGGTAAAGCCATAAAGACACTATCTATATTATTTCTCCTTTCCCGGAAAGAAAGGGAAGTCTGGGAAACATTATTCTTAACCCGGCATAATAATGGCTTAAAAGGAACCTTCAATTCTTTAGCTACTTTTCGAGCCAGCAATGCCGATTGGTTATAACCTCTTTCTTTTAATTTTAACCCGTGAAGAGGAATAGCAGTCACTACATTTGGAAGAGGCCAATATGAATTATGCGAAATTAATTCTCCCAAAAAACTACCAATTTTTCGAGCCATCTGCGGTTGAGAATAGTATTTAAAACGATGCAGCGTTGCCCGCCATTTACCTTCATACCAAGCCGCTCCGTAAAGTCTCGCTAATCCCTTCTGCTCTCTTAATAAACAAGCACAGGGAAGCTTCTCTACTCCGGTACTTTTACACCGCAGACAAAACCACCCTACTGTCAATACCTGCGTGGCACAACGAGAACAAAAAGTATTTTTCCCATTAATGCCGGTAACTATCCGAATTCCACAAATTAAGCAAACCGGGGGAAAGAAAAAATCCAAAAAACTATCCGTCCAAGAAACCGGCATTTTCTCTCCTAACTTAAATTTTTTAAATTCCATCTACGCTGAGCATCCATTTTTAAATGAATAGAACTTCAAATCATTCACCGGCGTTATAATCCGCTTTTGGCACAACAGAAAACAATAATTCTCCGGAAGTAACTACCTTATCCTCAATCTTTATGCTGCCTTTTCCTTTTCCAACACTCCTGCGGATATTGCTAACTTCCACTTCCATAATCAATTGGTCCCCGGGTTGTACCAATTTTTTAAAGCGAAATTTTTCAACTCCGGCAAATAGTAACAAATTATTCTTATATTCAGGCATTGTTAATACCGCCAGGGCTCCTACTTGCGCCAGAGCTTCTATCTGCAAAACACCCGGCATTAATGGCTCTCCGGGAAAATGTCCTTGAAAAAAAGGTTCATTCATAGTCACGTTTTTTAGACCCACTGCCTTTTCACCGGGAACTACTTCCAAAACCCGGTCCACCAACAGAAAAGGGTAGCGATGTGGCAATAATTCCATTATTTTTTTTATGTCAAAATTTTGAGCTTCCATAAATTAACTCCCCCATGCTTCTTTTAAAATGTCTATTACCTCTGCATCCGCTACCTGCCCGAAAAACCGATAAAACTGTCCCACCGCGCCAAAATTAGACGGCGCCTCCAGGTAAAAAATCTCATCAACCTCTTCAGACAACCGCTGTATGGTGTCCGGCGGCCCCACAGGCACCGCTGCCAAAAGAGCTTCCGGGTTGTTCTCTCTTAATCCTTCTATGGCAGCTATCATAGTAGAACCGGTGGCCACTCCGTCATCCACCAATACAATTTGCCTTCCTTCATACGCCGGCAAAGGACGTCCTCCCCGGTAGACCTCCATTCGCCTATCTATCTCGGCACGCTCTTTTTCTGCTTCTTTATCAATATAATCAGAAGAAATATTTAACTTATCAACCAATCTGTGGTCCAAAACCATGTTGCCATCGGCTGCCACTGCCCCCACAGCCAGCTCCGGCTGCCCGGGGGCACCTATTTTGCGAGTAATATAAAGGTCAAGCTCTCCCCCCAAACTTTCCCATATATAGCGAGCCACCACCACTCCACCGCGGGGAAGAGCCAAAATTAAGGGATTATGCCACTTATGCACCAGCATTTTCTCTGCCATTTTTCTACCGGCCTCCGCCCTATCAGTGAACATTGTCTATCCCTCCTTTCTCTTAAATACTTTTACCCTTTTTATTAGCTCTTCTTTACTAATATCTAATATTTCGTTCATCCCTTTCTATTCGGAAGACATATATCATATTAAATTAGTTAAACTAAGAAATCCCATATACTTTGCTACCATGAAGAAAGAAATTAATTTATTTAAAATTAACAAAATAATCTACAATATTCCTATATGCCAAGTACCCGGCATAATTTTTCCACCGCCTGAGAAGCTATCGAGTCAGCAGGTAATTCCACCAAGGGTTTTCCTTTGGCGTCATAATCCGGAATCAAGCTATCATAAGGCATGGTTCCTGAAAGCTCTATGCCAGTTTGTTCAATCTCACTCTTTAATTGTTGCACCTGATCTTCATTTCCCCGCGTGATAATTAACGACATTTTTCCTACATCAATGTCAACACTCTCTATTATTTCCCGGACCCTTCCCGCTGAACGTAACCCCCGTGTGGTCGCATCACTGGTAACCAGCAGATGATCCATGGCCGGAATAATACGCCGACTTAAATGCTCTAATCCGGCTTCGTTATCTGTAAGCATATAGTCATAATTTTTAGCTAGTTTTTCAATGTACTTACGCAGCAAATCCAGTGGAAAACAATAACATCCCGGCCCCTGCGGGTTACCCATGACCAAAAGATCATAAGCTTCAGTTTCTACCATGGAAGATCCCAATTTATACTCCACAAACGTATCTTTTGTCATCCCGGTAGGCACTGCCTTGGGATCTTTTACCTCTGCAAGTATCTCACTCACAGTATCTTCTATCTCCACTCCCAAAACCTCGTTAAAATTGGCATTAGCATCCGCATCAACCGCAAGGATTGATTTACCGGGATATTTATTCACCAGGTAACGGGTTAACAATCCTGCAAGTGTAGTTTTCCCCGTTCCTCCTTTTCCAGCCACAGCTATTTTTATTGTCACTGTTAACAACTCCTCTCTTTTTTGATATAATCTTAAATCATTAAAATATCTTCTTTTCCAAAACATGTTCTAAATCAGCAAGCCGGTTACACGGATACATTCTGGTTAATTTCTGAAAAGAAGAAACCGACCGAAGTTCTTCCCATTCCTCAGGGGGCAAGGTGTTCAACCAAACTATATCTTTCACCCGATCATGCACATTTTCCATCCTGCGCAGAGCCTCGTCTAACAAAGTAGTGCGGGTATCACTAACTATAATTACTATGGTTTTAGGCGTAAGCAACTCATCATGTTCCTGCATAAGAGTTTCCAGCGCTATTGCCAGTCTGGTACCGCCGCCCCACTCCCTACTTTTTTTTAGCAGTTCTTTTCGCGCTTCTTCGAAAGAAGCACCTCTTTCCAAAGAGCCACTAATTTTCTCAAGGTTTTCTGCAAACACAAAACTTTCTAAATCGCTAACTACCGAGTTTAAACCATAAATAAAAGGCAGTATAAAACCCGTATAGCGTATCATAGAACCTGAAATATCACACAACAACAGTAAACGCAATTTCTGTTTCTTCTTGTCTCGGTAGCGAAGATGATAAATATAACCTCCATAGCTGATATTATCCCTTATAGTCCGCCGCAGGTCCAATTCTCGTTTCTTTTTACTGATCCGATACCTCCGGGAAAGAGAATAAATAAGGCGCCGGGTCATTTTGCGGATCAATTCGGCAGCTTCCGGGACATCCTTATCGGTAATATTTTTCATATCAAGTTCCCTGATTCCATTACCGGAAGAGCCCCCTCCCGCACCTCCCGCACTGCTGCCTGCAAGCATCCAGTCCCAGCCAGAATCCCCCGTGATTGATGGCGGGCGTTGGATAGTATTTTCCTGTCGATTTCGCCAATATCGCAGTGAGCTTTTCACTGTAGTTTCCAGGATAGGTTTGAATTCTGGTTCTACATTTTTGCCCAGTTCTGTTTCGGAGACAAACTGTTTTATTTTGTTTTGTTCTTTTTCCGGGAGGGAAGCAAATACGACTTTTTCGGATTCCGCAAGGTCTAGCTTTTCCCCTTTAAAAGTAAGTTCATTATCTGCTTTCTCCAGACACTCAATATATTTTTCCTCACACTCCCAGCCCCTCTGCAACTCTTTTTTTTGCTCATTAGAAGGCAAAAAATATTTTTCAAACGTGTGCTCAAAAACCTCAAAGTCAGGTGCTTTTTTGATTAAGGTAGCTCGCAAAGCAGTTTTAAAAGCCTCACGATCTTTTAGGCCGGCGACAGAAACCCCTTCCAAGGCTTCCATCAATTCCGCTGTCCCTACTCGAACCCCCTGTTTCCGCAGCAAAAAAACAAAGTTGGCAATGTGATTCTCTAAATTTTGATCTTCTAAAACATTACTTCCTTTCAGTTCGAACACCTCATATATGTTCTATGTATAACCCAAAATTAATCATTAACTTAATCCTTCTTATAAAAAAACTTTATAACCTTTCAATCCTTCTTTCAGCTGTATTTTAGCGCTAATTTCAACCACTAGCGAATACTATTAATTAAATTTTCTGCGCCGATTTCTTCCCGAAATATTTCTTGATCTCTTTTTGATTTTAGGAGCAGTCCCAAAAAATCATCTAATAGTTTAGCTTCCAACCGATCCCGGTGCAGTGAAACCAATGCCCCGACCCAATCAAGGGTTTCCGCAATGGAGGGTTTCTTTTTAATATGCTGATTCTCTCGCAGATAATTTACTGCCCGGGCAATTTCGTTAGAAAGTTTTTGCCCTGCCTGCGGTATTTTTTTGTTTATGATTTGCGTTTCCCTCTCAACAGAAGGAAAGTCCAGGTAAAGATAAATACAGCGCCTGCGCAAACCATCCGATAGCTCCCGCTCACTATTACTGGTTAATACCACCATGGGTACTTTTAAAGCTTTAACCGTTCCCAGTTCGGGAATGGAAACCTGAAAATCAGATAAAACCTCAAACAAAAAAGCTTCAAATTCATGATCACATTTGTCCACTTCATCGATGAGTAATACATTTTTCTCGGGTGAACTTATAGCCTTAAGTAAAGGCCTTTCCAGTAAGTATTCCCTGGAAAATAATTCTTTCTCGCTAATTTCTTCTTTGCCCATCTCCTTGCTCATCTGAATTTTTAGCAACTGTTTCTGGTAATTCCATTCATAAAGGGCCTTGTTCTCATCCAAGCCTTCATAGCACTGCAGTCTGATGAGATCCACTCCAAAAACCCGGGACAGGGCCTTTCCCATCTCCGTTTTCCCAACCCCCGGAGCACCCTCTATTAACAAAGGCTTCTGCAATTTTAAAGCCAAAAAAACCGTTAAAACAGTATCTTCTTCACAGATGTAGTTTATTTCTTCAAAACGATCTCTTAGCTCAGATAATGTTAATTCCAAAACCATCTCTCCTTTCTCTTCTATATAATAGCACTTTATTTTTCTAAAAACCAACCTTCATGTTGCTCAACAATCCTTTACAATAATTTCTAAATATTTAAATTTTTTTATCACCCTTAAACATATTCTTTAAATAGGGTATAATGCATAATAATGGTAATAAATATCTTCTAGCATCTACTTAATATATTGATATCAAGGCACATTTTTAATAATTAAGAAAGGAAAACTTATCCATGGTCAAAGAATTACCCTTTTGGGGACAAATAATATACGGAATTCCAGAGGGAGGAATATTCCTTGTCAACCAGATTATTACTGCCTGGATCTTCTATTTTTATACCACCGGGGCTCTGGGAGGAGAAGCACTGGTACCTCCCGCCATTGTAGGCACAATTATTTTTCTGGGAAGATTGGTCGACGCAGTGGCCGATCCCGTTATAGCCAGGTTCTCTGACAATTTTGACAGCAAGTGGGGGCGGCGCATGCCCTTCATGGCCGTTAGCGGGGTCATTTTGGTCGGAAGTTTTATCGCTCTCTTTCATCCCCTTGTAGAAGGACAATCAACCTGGAATGCCCTTTATCTGATCTGCTTGGTAAGTATTTATTTTGCTTCCTTCACCGCTTATGTATGCCCTTACCTTGCTTTATTGCCCGAACTGGCAACTTCTACAGCTAAACGGGTAAACCTTGCCACCTATAAGGCCATCTTTAGGATGCTGGGCACAGGAATAGCACTTATCGGCGCAGGGATTATTATCGGGAAAATCGGTTTCCAAAACATGGCCTGGATTATGGGAATTTTAGCCCTGGTTTTACTCTATATACCTATGAGCATTCGTGAAAAAGAATATGCCCAATCCAAGCCAGCTACTTTAGGGCTTATTGAAGCTATTAAAAAAACTCTACAAAACCGCCCTTTTGTTTTCTATTTGGTAGGATGTATCGCTTTCTGGTTCGGTGGAAACATAGTCTTACAGGCAGCTCCATTTTACGTAACCGTACTTTTGGAAGAAGGAGAAGCAGCCACTTCTTTATTTTATGGGGCAGCAGGAGTAATAGCCGTTATATCCTTTCCCATCATTAATTACATTGCCAAGAAAAAGGGCTTAAAAACTACCATGCTTCTCTCCATGTTCGTCCTCATTGTCCTTCTTCCTTTAGTATATTTTTTGGGAAAGCCCCTCTGGGGCATAGATTACTTTACTTTAGCCTTGATTGGGGTAGGATTGGCCGGCTTTCCCGTTGCTGCCCTTTTTATTGTACCTGACGCTCTGGTAGCAAGTATTTCCGACCTTGACGAAAAGCTAACCGGGCAACATCGCCAGGCCATGTACTTTGGCACTCAAGGTCTGATCATGAAAGGTGCCCTCGGCCTTTCTACAGTAGTGATGGGCACACTTTTCCAAACATTCGGGCAAACCCCCGCTGAACCATTAGGCGTGCAGTTAACCGGACCGGTGGCAGCCTTTTTACTTGCCATTGGTTTTATTGTTTTCCTATTTTACCCCGAAAAAGAAGTATTAGCTTACCAGCAGCAAAAGCTATCAGATGAAAGTTAACATAATCAAGCAAAACACGGAAATAGATTAACAATCTGTACAGATCATTTATTTTAGCAAACAAAGTAAAACTCTTAACCGCCATTAACCTTCAATAACACCAAAAGGGTTGGTGTAAGTTATTCCTTCTTCTCCTATAATTTCCGCCCTCACATAAGAACCAACATTGGCGGTGTTGGTAAATTCAAGGGTATCTCCTTTGCCTATTACCATTCCATCGGAGATCCAGACTATTTCCTTAACATCATCAACATCAACAGACACAGTACCCTCATCATTGTCAACATTAACAGCATCAAGGGTAGGAGAACCTTCACCGTTGGAAAAATAAAACTGTCCGGTTTTCATTGCGGTTCTGAATTTTTCTTCAGTTAACTCCGGCAGCAAAAAAATATTGTAACTGTTCCCCACGTGCCATGGTGCATGCATATCATCATTGGCAAAACCCCAAACCGGACGTTCGGGCATGAGCATGGTCAAAACATCATCCCATTTTGCCCGATCCTGGGGATAGCGATCCCGCTGGTTCACAACCTCCATTCCCACCAGGTGATCATATTTTTTATAAAACTTCTCATAATACCCTGCCGGCTTTTCATAACGCCCGGGATGGAAAAATACGGCCAACCCATCTCTTTCGGCAATTTTATGCAGCACTTCATCTTCGCTAATATCTGCCTTTTCTCCGGTACCTCCCCATATTACACTGTATTCTCTTCCATCAATATCAAAATCATTAAAATAACTCCCTATATGATGGGTGTCGGAGATCTCGTTAGCCTGAACCGCCAACATGCCGAGTTCTTCAGGGTCGCGGTCATAATCTTCCCACGGCCAGGTAACATAATTATGGTCCGCTATGGCCAGTATCTCATATCCCCTTTCATAATAAGCATCAATAGCTCCCGGCACACTGTATACACCATCACTGTTTCTTGTATGTGTATGAAGGTTGGCATAATGCTGCCCGTATGCATTCCAATCTACTTCCTCATAAGGATCTTCCAGCTCAATATCGGGGCGGGGCTCTATAAAAACTGCTTCTACCGTTTGGGGAATTTCAATTTCTTCTTCCTCCCCAAAAAGTAAAAATCCACCACCTGTGAGTAACACTACTACTACAATTAAAATTATTATACTTTTTTTACTTCTAAACATTTGCCTTCTCCTTCCTGCAGTATATTTAACCTATTTACCTGAACAGAATACTTAGCAATAATCACTTAATTAAGATTATTTCTAAAACATCATATATTGTCAAACATTTTCATTATTATGTTACTGTAGTTTTAAAATTGATAGCCTAATTAATTATTGTATTTATGTGATACCCCTTATCAAAAAAACTGGGTTGTTGACAACCATAATTATTCTTCTTAATTTGCTTGACAGTTATTAATTATTATGTAATAATTATTATTAGTTAGTAATATTTATTATAATGTGTCTTGAAAGCGATTTCATTGACATGTAAAAACACGTTATTATAATAAAAGGTAACAAAATATATAATATTACTTATCTTAACTGTTAAAGCAAAACTATAAGTATTTGATTAAACAATTGATAAGAAACACTCACGGTATTAAACAAATTAATAGGAGCTGCATCAATGAAATCGCTTTCCAGACACATTATTTTTTATAAGAAATAATAAACATCTATTAAAGCTCCTATTGAGTATAGTAATAATATAAGTAACTCTTTAATTACAGTTGATTAAGGAAGGAGTAATTTTGGAAGAACACATAAAGCTATTCCAGAAACATAATTTAAGGGTAACTCCTCAAAGAGAATTAATTTATAAGGTTCTGAGTTCTAGCAAAGAACACCCAACCGTGGAAGCAATTTTTGATGAAGTTAAGAAATTATATCCTTCAATAAGCTTAAATACGGTTTATAAAGCCCTGGAAATGTTTGCACATAAAGGGATAGTTAAAAGATTAATTGTAGGGATAAATATTTACCGCTTTGATGCCAATATTTATCCCCATGCTCATATAATGTGCATGGAATGTAAACAGGTTGATGATATTGACGGAAAACTTTCAGGTTTCACAGAAGATATTAAACAAGAAGTAAACATAAACTCCGATTACGAAGTTACCTCTGTTGATATATTATTGTATGGAAGTTGCAAAAAATGTAATGCGAGGGGGTGAATAATTTGGCATTATGGAAATGCACATCATGCGGCAAAGAAATTGAAAACCGTTGTCGCCCGGCCAAGTGCGATTGCGGAGCCTCAAAAGAGGATATGGTTAAATCAGATTCTCAGCAAAAAACAAATGATAATAAAAATAAGGAAGGATAAGTCTTTCTGTAATATGCATAAGGCTATCCCTCTGGTTTATACAAATTAATAAAAGCGTGGGAATCCGGGATCAAACAGAAGCTGCCTCTGAAAAGGTTTATTCTTTTTTAACCCAAGCAGATAATGCTCCGCCACAATTTTCAAGGAGTGATTTTCAAGTCCCGGGTTTCTCGGCCTTCAAACTCTTCAGGAGTAAAGTTTAGAGAATAATATTTCCCTTCCAGCCAATAATCCAGTTGATCATCATAATGCGAGCTTAAGGGGTGGCCAGATTGACCGCCGGCGATAACCCCATAAGATTCCACTCCTTCTTCTCTCATTACAGAAATAAAACGCATACCGGCAATGCTATTCACCTGGAAGGGATTATCAAGACTATAAGCCGCCCTACCCACGGTCATATGGTCGCCCCCATAGGGATAAGGTCCTCGACATAAAAGAGGCCTCAAAAGGGCCACTTCTCCCATAAGATGGTCGAAACTTATGGTTTGCAGCTGTCCCCACTCCCAATGGGATGGCTCGTCACCCAGTTCTTCCACCAATTGATCTATGCTGCGGCTAAAACTTTCCCGCAGCAATTCCTCCAAACCCGGATCGAACCACTCTGCCTCTCCCTCTTCCAACAGGTTCTCCAGGGCATTATAAGCCAGGTAATCTCTTTCTAAAAAGGTCTGATAAAGCTCATCTCCCATGGTGTCCCTAAATACTTCTTCCATAAAATTGAGGTACCAAACTTGAAAAATAGCCGGCCCGGCTTTTTCCGGTACATTAACCGGTTCAACGACCCATTCTTGAATCAATTCCAGGCCCTTCTGCTCTATTTGATCCATTTCATTCCGGTGATCCTCAATAGCACGAATAAAATCAGGAAGGCGTTCGGCTGCATGCTGGTTATACCAGTCATTTTGCAGCTCTTTAAAATCTTCCACATCAAAATTATCATCGTTTTCCAGCACATCCACTATGCGCTGCATGCGATAAGGCGGCGCACAATCAATGGCAATGGGGTAAGGATAATCATCACCAGTAACAAGGTGATTGGCAGTAACAATATACTCGTTAGGAGGATTATAAAGTTCCGGTAAATCATCCATGGGTATATACCCTTCCCATCCGTAGTCAGGATCCCATCCCGGAGACGGGGTTAAACCCAATCCCTTTTTACGAATAGGCAAATTACCCGTCACTCTGAAACCGATATTCCCTTCCACATCTGCGTAAACAATACACTGGCTGGGCATAGAAAAACTTTCCAGGGCATCAGTAAATTCTTCCCAATTACGAGACTTATTTACTTCAAAAATTGCATCGGCTGTGCTTCCTTCAAAATCATATGCAGTCCACTTAAGGCTCATGGGCGGATCATCGTGAACCAAAGGGCCGTTACGGGTAATAATTACCTCATGCTCCACCGGGTCATCTCTGCCGTCTACCACAATTTCTTCTTTGATAACTTCTGCTTCGTACCAATCTTCGTCATACTTAAATTTATGGGGATCATCGGGATGCTGTTCTTCAAGAAAAAGATCCTGGACATCCCCTATATTGGTCAATCCCCAGGCTATATGCTGGTTGTTTCCTATGACTATTCCCGGAGCACCGGGCACCGACCAGCCATAAAGATTAATACCCTCCTCTTTTTCCAGCCGGTTTTCATACCAAATAGAAGGAAGGTCTATTTGCAGATGGGGATCGTTGGCCAATACAGCTTCTTCAGAGGCAGAAAGTTCAGGACTTACCACCCAACTGTTACTTCCCAAGCGGGGCATAATTTTTTCCTTCTGCGCCATCAACTCCCGATTCCTCTCCGTCGCATTCCGAAAAACTCCCCTCTCTTTATCTACCTGCATGGCAGCTGCCTGCTCTTCAGTCCACACCTTGGGGGTATCCCAATCTTCATAAGGAGGCATTAATTCTTCAAACAGATGAGGCTCAAGTTCTTCCTCTAAGGAGGCCCTGGCGGTTTCTTCCATCCAGTTACCACCCAGATTATATGCCAACAGCACAATTATGCCGAGACTGTCTTCTGCTGTCCAGGGTTCGGGTTCAAAGCCCAATAGGCTCATTTCCAGGGGAAATTTATTTTTTTCCAAAAAAGCATTAACGCCATCTGCATAATTTTGCATGATTGCCATACTTTCCGCAGAGGTCTCTTCTGCCAATTCTTCATTAACCCTGCTCAGCCCTATCGTGCGCATCAAACGATCCATCTCCAGCATATCTTCACCCACAATTTCACTCACAGTGCCCGCAACTGCCCGGCGGTGAGTTTCCATCTGCCATAATCTTTCCTGGGCATGGACATACCCCTGAGCGAGAGCCAGGTCTTCAAAGCTTTTGGCCTGAATATGGGCAACCCCCCGTTCATCCCGCTGCACCAAAATTTCATCCTCAGCTCCCTCCAGGGAAACCTCTGCCGTATAATCAGGCATCTTGGAACGCATGAAGAAATAACCGGTACCCACTCCAACAATCAAAAGTAACAATACTAAAACCACCACTATCTTCACTATTTTCTTCACTTTTAACAGGCCTCCTTAAGCCAATTATATTAATCAAACCATACCGCGAAATTTGTAAAAAGTTTCGACCAAATTCCCCTTTAATCCTGCAATTTGTTTCAAAAATATGGGGATTGTTAACAGATTTTTTTAAAATACATCTAACAAGGCAGCAAGGCAGAGGGACGGTTCTTTTGCCTCGCGGCCTTCGCTGCGCTACGTGACGCTCGAACCGTCCAAGTGGCTTGCGAGGCAAAAGAACCGTCCCTCTGCCTTTATAACCAGCCTCGCTTACAATACATCTCCCGCCTGTAGAAGCAGGAGAATTCTTGCCGTTAAAAGTTAAATGCGTTTATCTAAACATTTGGCGGACATCTTTAAAAGAAAGGTTGCGGTCGTACTGCAAAATACCCCCTTCAAAAATTATGGCCCCAACTTTTACAAATATAAGAGCAGAAATAATTAACACCAGGATGATACTAATAATCTCCCAGAGAGGCAAAGTAGTAGCCCCGATGCGCAGCAAAGAAGTTACCGGGCTGAATGGCGGCAGAAAACTCAATATGCGAACCCAAAGGGAATTTGGGGAAGTTATTATCAACCCGCTTATAAATAAAGGCAATATTGGTATCATAATCACCAGACCGTGAGCCTGGCTGCCACTTTCCGCTTCCTTCATAATAGAACCCACGGTAGCAAAAAGAGAAGCCAGCAGTAAGTAACCAAAAATAAAAACCAAAAGAGAAGGAATTATATCCCTCAAATTCACAAAATGAGAAATATCCCCAAAAAAGCTTACCACTGCAAGGCCGACGAAAATCCATATGGTCACTTGCATTAAGCCCAGGAGACCATAACCCAGGACCTTTCCCAACATCAAATCCAGGGAAGAAACGGAAGACAAAAGTATTTCCACAATCCGATTCTTTTTTTCTTTGATTACACCGTACATTAAAACCTGACCGCTAAATATCACAGCCAAAAGGAGCATCATTGCCAAAGCCAACGGAGCAAGAAAATCCGATATTTGAGGCTCCTCTCCTTCAATAGAGCGAGCAGATATATTCACCGGTAGAGAAGCTTTTTCAATCTCTTCCGCACTCAAACCAAGGTGTTGCAAGCGATAAACTTGCACCGGTTGATTAATAGCCCCTCTCAGGACACCTACATTCATATCACGGGCATCGCTTACATAATAAGGTATCTCTCCTGTTTGCAATAATGCTTCGTCGTCAAACCTTAGATAACCGTCAAAAACACCTTCTTCTACTTCTTTTACCAGTTCGCCCTCTTCTCCCTCAAAATCTGTTAAAATAATCTGAGTATCGGCTAAATGGTCTTCGAGAATGGGATAGAAGTTTTCTGTTTCGTCAATAACGGCAACCTCCAGCTCTTCACTTTCAAGCCCCATCTGCACAAAAAATCCAATTCCGCCGGCTGCTACGATGAAAAGAGGAATAATAAAAGTAAGCACCAGAAAGGTAGTGCTACGCAAGGTTTTTAAAAATTCCCAACGCGCTATTTTGTATACATCAGCCAATTTCATGTTCTTCAACTACCTCTCCCCTTTCCCTGGCAGTTTGGATGAAAATATCGTGCAGTGGAGGCTTTTCCACGGTTATTTCTTCCAAGTTAATCCTGTCAGAAATCTCCCTGAGAAAGTTATTAATCAAAGTCGAACCGGTATGCCGAAGCCGGGCAGAATTTCTTCTCTGTTCTTCTATTTTAACTCCCGGCAGCTGTTCTAGGAATGATATATCTTCTCCCGGCGCAAATTTTATGGCAATTTTATGTTCCTTGAAATCACTTTTTATCTTCTCTAAATCGCCGGATAGAACTTGCTTGCCCTTGTTAATCATAAAAATTGAGTCGCAAAGCTCTTCCACCAGGCTCATCTGGTGAGCTGATATCATCACCGTAATACCCGCTTTTTGCAGTTCCAAAATAGTATCTTTCAAAAAATCTTGATTAATAGGATCCAGCCCCGAGAATGGCTCATCAAGCATGACTAATGCCGGTTTATGTAAAACAGCAGCAATAAACTGAATTTTTTGCTGCATTCCCTTTGACAATTTTTCCAGTTTCTGCTGACCATATTCGGACAAGTTTACTTTGTGCAACCATTTAAGGCTTTCTTCTTTTGCCTTTGCCCGGGACATTCCCTTTAGTTCTCCCAGGTAGGTCAATGATTCCAACACTTTGGCATCATCATATAATCCGCGTTCTTCCGGCAAATACCCTATTTTACTCTTGTCCATAGTGGTGGCATTCCCATTAAGATAGAAATTAATGGTTCCGGCATTAGGCGACAAAATGCCCATGATCATGCGGATAGCAGTAGTCTTACCTGCTCCGTTCGGACCCAACAGCCCCATTATTTTTCCTCTTTCTACAGCAAAGGAAATGCTGTCTACTACCGTTTTACCAGCAAAACTCTTGGTGAGGTTATTAACGCGAAGTATATGTTCCAATTCAGACCTCCCGGGGGAAAAGCATTTTTTTCTTGTACAAAAATACATACAATTAGAAATTTAATTATAACTAGTTTTATTTGTCAAGATTAAACAGATTTTTAATTCGGTGAATTTTGATATTGCCACATAATTCCGGCACAATTCTCAATTCTTTTATTTTGAAAATTTTCGAAAGCCGCTTACCAGGGCCTGAGGCGGTAATTTTTGCAGCATTTCCCGGGACAATTTTCCCGGGCTCAAAACAATTGCTCCCCGTGGACGAAGTAATTTGACCCGTACCGCTTCCATAACGCGGGAAATATCCAAGTTCCGTGGGCATCTGGCCGCACAAGAAAAACAGCTAGCGCATATCCAGGGAGTTTTGCTATCCAATACCCGCTGTAACGTTCCATTTTGTAAGTGTAACATTATTTCCCTGGGAAGCAAGTCCATAGCCGGTACCACCGGACACGAAGCAGTACATCTTCCACATTGAATACAGGCATTAACATCCTGATCACAGCGTTCCATTATTTCATTTCGAATCCTTGAGGTAACATTTTCAGAGTCAATCATTACTTGCTTCCCTCCTGAACCTGAAGACCTAAAGCTTCTGCCAGAGGCTCGGTAAAATAAGAAATTTTAATCTTTCCTTCCTTCACAGCGGGAGACTGTTCTAAATTGTAACGGCAGAGAGGGCACGCGGTAATAAGTTCTTTTACTTCTGCCTCTAAAGCCATGTTTACTACCTTCTGCGATGCTTCTTCCATTACACCTTCTTCAGTCACTGCCAGATAAGCACCACAACATTTGTGGCGAAAAGGATAATGGCATACATTTGCACCAAGAGCCTCCAAAAAATCTTCCATAATACGTGGTTTTTCAGGATTGTCAAAATCCATTTCTTGTGATGGACGAAGCAGCATACAACCATAATAAGCACCTATGCTACGCCCTTTCAGAGGCATTTTTACTTCTTCTTTTAACTTTTCCCATCCTACTTCATCACGTATAACCTCTAAGAAGTGCAACACCCTGGTTTTCCCGGGATAATCTTCTTCCAGGTAATAGCTAATTTTATCCCGCGCATCTTTGTCTGTGGCAAGCCTCTCATTAGTTCTCTTGAGCACATGGTGACAAGCCGAACATAGGGAAACAACAGCTTTTTCTTTGGCTGCATATAAAGTCCTGGAAGGAGATAGTAAAGTAATGAGATCGTCTTCAGCCAGAGGGTAAACCGCCCCGCAGCACTGCCATTCTTCCATTTCTTTCATGGAAATCCCTAGATACTCCGCCGATTTAAGGGCAGTCTTTTCCATCTCTAAGCCTGATTTATCTTTAAGAGTACATCCCGGAAAGTACAGGTACTCCAATTGCCACACCTCCAGATGCATGGGTATCGTTCTCCGGTCAAACTAATTCATTCATAAAAATAATTCTTGATAAAGCTCCAAGAACCCTTTTTGACTAAATTAATTTTAAATAAAGACTTACTCCAAAATGCAGGTGTAAAAGGGGACGGTTCCTTTTGACACCTTTTTTGGTGTCTTTTTTGGAGTTTGCTTGAGGGTGCCAAAAGGAACCGTCCCCTTTTACACCTGCGATTTCACGGCACATTTCTTTTGGCACCCTGAAATGTGGCAAAAATATTTTTATAATTTGGTTTGTAGATTATTTTTATATTATGTTATTATATTATAAATAATAAGCTATCTTAATTCCAACTAGCGCAATGTTCACAATAATATCTGTAGCAAACTTACAATCTATTGTTATGTCAATAGCTCCTTTAAAAACAAATATTTCTTTTGTGACTGGGAGGAACGGAGGAACAATGCATGGAGGATTATATAAAGGATGAAGAATTACAGGGGAGGTTAAGCAAATCAAGCTCTTCACAATCAGGCCGTGAGAAATTTAAACACTTTCTACACACAGTTGTTTTAACCCGCGACAAAACCCCTCATCAGGAACAACTTTTTCAGATCTCCCAACTGCACGAAACAATACCCATTATACGAATTGTGCTGCTTTGTTTAGCCGGGTTGATTTTAATCACCTGGCCCACCGACTACCTTTACTTCGAAGAAGATATGATTAACATTTATTTTATATGGCGCCTGGTTATGCTTTTAAGCATTACTGTTTTACTGGGTTTAATGCAATTTTCAAGGTGGGTGCAAAATAATATTTATAACTTTACATTTGTTGGTGTACTCGGTGCTATCTTTTTCACGGCATACCTTTTTGGACAAGAAAAGGACCTATCGACCCCCTGGTTTTATATTATTTTTATCCTGCCGGTATTGACCGTCTTCTTTAACAGCAAAATCCTCTGGCGAACCATTGCCACTATTATTGTTCCAATCATTTACGCCGCCGGCTTTCTCCTTTTTAATCCTCAAAACTTAGATTACGAATATTTAGGATTAACATTTAACCTCGTCCTTTCCTCCATAATTATAAGCATACTCCTCGGCCACATTATTTTTTACCTTAACCGCCAAAGCTTCTTCCAACAGCGCCAGCTCAAACAACAGCAAGAAGAAATTCAAAAATTAGCCGATTACGATCAATTGACAGGAATTTTCAACCGGCGAGAATTTGAAAATCGAGCTAAAAGTGAATTTCTCCGATCATTACGCTATAACTGTTCCTTAAGCCTCCTCATGATGGACCTTGATCATTTCAAGAACATTAACGATACCCATGGCCACTTTATTGGAGATACGGTTTTAAAGAAGCTGGGAGAATCTATCGAGGCATGCAGCCGGGCAACAGATATTGCAGGGCGGTACGGAGGGGAAGAATTTAGTATGATACTTCCGGAAACAAGTTCGCAGGGCGCAATTCAGATGGCCGAACGCCTCCGCAAAAGACTGGAAAAGATTCCTTTCGAAAATGAAGCGGGAGAAAAATTCCACGTCACCTGCAGTATCGGCATAGCCGAATGGAACCCCGAAATCAAAAGTTATGAACAGCTTATTAAAAAAGCCGACGAAGCCCTTTATTTAGCCAAAGCTGCCGGCAGAAATCAAATCAAGCTCGCAGAGTCTTAAAATGTTACGCCAATAATTTTTGCCAGTACGTAATTTTAACTTTGGAGCGGTTTATGAATTATCGCCCGCCCAAACACCCAAAAGACTGCGGCAGGGTGCTCCATCACTCCGATAAAATTTTATGGGCAGGCAAATCAAAAGATAATGTCCCGGTTCCACCCCGTCAAGGTTTACATCCTCCAAAATCAAACATCCCGCCTGCAGTAAAATCTTATGCACCGGCACAAGGTCACTAACAGTATCACCCTCATTTAGGGGACGATAAGCATCCACCGAAAAATAGTCGAGCCCTACCATGGAAACCCCTTTCTGCGCCAGATACTCTGCTGCCGAAGGTTCCAATGTCACATAATTCAGCTTGAACTCATCCCGCGCCAAATTATTATTAGCCGTCTTGAAAAGCACGGCTTCCCCGGCTTCCAAATAATGATTGCGCAGCTCCTCTGCAGTTATTTTTTCTCCTGTTATAGCCACTACCCTGGCTTCCAGAATAAAGCGCTCCGGGGGTATTTCCTCTAAAAAAGCCCCTTCGGAGAGAAAATGAGCCGGAGCATCCAGGTGGGTTCCGGCATGCGCGCTCATAGAAAGGCGGGTTAAATTACCGATATCTCCCCGGCTTTGATCCATAACCCGCTCCATTTCTACCGGGGCATCCTGTGGAAAATCAATATTATCCCATCCGATAGTGCGCGTAATATCAATCCACCTCATTTGCTTCCAGGTTTGCAAAAATTTACCCATTCTTCTCCTCCTATCCTCCCTTTGCTATAATACTTTTGTATCATACGGGAGGTTTTCCTTCAATGATTTGGCAAACATTCATCATTTTAATCCACTGCAGGAATATAAACACATCCGTTTAATCAAAATGCCCTTCTATCGCTGTATTAGTCTATAACCTTGATGCATAATAAGTAAAAAATATTTTTATTTAGTTGACAACCATAATATTTTCTTATATATTATTGTAAGAATGTATGAACATATAAGCATATGTGCATGTGAGGTGATAAAATATGGAATCTAAATTGATACAAATCCTTAAAGCCTTGGCTGACGAAACACGTTTGCGTATTCTGAATTTACTGCAGTATAGTGATCTCTGTGTATGTGAACTGGAATTTTTTCTCAATATCAGCCAGTCAAATGCATCAAAACATCTAAACAAGCTAACCAACACAGGCATTCTGCATTATTATAAATCAGCAAAATACGTATATTATCAACTAAACATGGAGCTAATAGATGAATATCCCTTTATCAAACAAATATTAAGCACCGAATCCGGTAAAATAGCTCAATACCAAAAAGAACATGAAAGATTAACTTTATATAAAGAGCAAGGCTACACCTGCGATGATTTAAAAACAGGCAATGTTTGCTTTTAAATAGATTTAAAACATAAAAATTACGATTAAATGTATTTCTGCAAAAATAATTTCGTAAGGACTCACATGACCAAGCAGTATAAATAATTTTATTTTCATGTAAACTTTTTATATAAACTTCTACTAAGGAGGACGCTAAAATGTCTGAGGAAAAAGAACAAAAACTGGGTTTTTTTGAAAGATACCTCACGGTATGGGTAGGAATCTGCATACTTTTGGGGTTATACCTGGGGGAAGTTTTTCCTCAGCTTGCAGATGTATTTGAAGCATTCGAAATCCAGGGATATCCAGTCATAGTAGCCATAGCCCTGTTTTTAATGATTTACCCCATAATGGTCCAGACCGATTTTCAAGAAATTATTAAGGCGGGAAAGTCAGCTAAACCCGTAACCACCACACTTGTGCTTAACTGGGCTGTAAAGCCTTTCACCATGGCTTTTATAGCCTGGCTTTTTTTCAGGATCATATTTGTAGACTTTGTAGGGTACGATATGGGAAGTGAACTCATGGCCGGAATGATCCTTTTGGGTATAGCTCCCTGTACTGCTATGGTACTGGTTTGGGGATATCTGTCCCGGGGAAATATGGGCCACGTAGTAGTGATGGTAGCCATCAACTCTTTGAGCATGCTAGTTCTTTATGGCCCTATGGCAGTTCTGCTGCTACCCGTAGCAGATGTGCCGGTGCCTTTGACAAGAGTGGCGTTTGGGGTATTAGCATACGTGGGTCTACCACTGGTGGCAGGCTATCTTACCCGCAAAATAATGATAGAGAAAAAAGGGAAAGAAGCTTTCGAAAAGTTTACCGCCAGGCTCCATTATGTTTCTCCGGCAGCCCTGCTTTTTACTATTGTCGCCATCGTAACTCCTCAGTCGGGGATTGTCTTAAGCAACCCCCTGCTGGTGCTATTTGTTTTAATTGCCTTAACTGTCCAGATATTCTTGATCTTCGGCATAGCTTACTGGATTTCCAGAAAAATAGGGCTTGCCTATGAAGACGCTGCCCCCACCTCCCAAATAGCATCAAGCAACCATTTCGAGGTGGCCATCGCCATGGCTATCGCCCTTTTTGGGGTTGATTCCGGAGCTACTCTGGCCGCAGTAACCGGCATGCTTATTGAAGTTCCCATCATGCTCCTGCTGGTGCAGATATGTCTAAAAACCCAGCACTGGTTTCCCTCAAAAAAAATGGGTGTTCCTGAATAACACATACGAAATAAAAGGAATACCGACCCGGGTTAATTAACACACACCGGTGCAAAACTAATAAGAGGGGCATAAAAAACTCATCTGACCCTTCTTTCATAAACCCCAAAGCAAACAGACTTACCTGTAACTGCTATGTAGCTCTTCTGCGAGCTTAATTAAGCTCATCGACAAGGCTCTTTACCAGTGTTTTAATTTTATCTCTGGTTTCGCGGAATTTTTCCATTATTTCTTCTTCGCTGCCACTGGCAGCTGTGGGATCTTCCAGATCCCAGTGAATCTTTTTCACAGAAGCAGGAACTGCCGGACAACTCTCTCGGGCATTTCCACAAAGAGTTACCAGTAGATCTGCATTATTTACTAATTCCATATCCACGGGATCTGAGCTATGGCCGCTTATATCAATCCCCTCTTCTTTCATTACTTCTGCTGCCCGCTGGTTAATTCCTGACGGCGATATCCCCGCGCTGAACACTTCCATTACTTCGCTGCCATAATAACGGGCAAAACCCTCCGCCATCTGACTGCGGCAGGAATTACCCGTGCACAGGAAAACTACTCTTTTTTTCATAAATTAAATCCACTACCTTTCATTCAAATTATTCTTTGCTCATATTTTTTTGAATTTCAGCCATGCTTAATCAAATCTTATTTATAAAATAAAAAAACAATAATTAATAATGTTTTTCCAAGATTTTTCTGTTATTCATAAAAAAATCTTTTAGAGACGAGTACATGGGCCGGAAAAGCTGATATATATCCCGGTACAAATCCAGGTTTTCGGGAAGAGGATTCCCGGCAAATTCTGTCGCCACCATCCGGTTACATGCATCTTCAACGCTTTGGTAAACACCAACTCCCACTGCAGCAAGTATAGCCGCGCCGAATGCCGGTCCTTCATTCGCGCCAACTACATTAATTTCTTTTTCCCAGATATCAGCAGCTATTTGTCGCCATAAAGGACTTCGGGCTCCTCCCCCGGACAAGTACAACCTATGAGCTTCCACTCCACACTCCCGGCCCAATTCCAGGCAGTCTTTTAAACTCATGCTTACACCCTCCATAACCGAACGGGCCATATGAGCCCTGCTGTGGCGAAGAGAAAGCCCCACGAAAGCACCTCTGGCAGAAGCATCGGCGTATGGAGTTCGTTCTCCTGCCAGGTAAGGTAAAAACAAGAGCCCTTCGCATCCCGGATCTACAGCTTCTGCTTTTTCATCAATCACCTGATAAGCACTCACCCCTTTTCGGCGGGCTTCTTCTATTTCCTCAGGGCAAAGATTATCCTTGAACCATTTCAAGGAACCTCCTGCGCTCAGGGTTACCCCCATTAGGTGCCATTTTCCCGGAACAGCGTGACAGAATGCGTGAAGCCTTCCCCGGGTATCATAAAGGGGTTCCTCGGAATGCCAGAAAACCACCCCACTGGTGCCTAATACGCAGGAAACCGCTCCCGGGACAACAATACCGTTGCCTACTGCTCCGGCCGCCTGGTCTCCACCCCCGCCGACTACGGGAATCCCCTCCGGCAATCCCAGCGCTATTGCCCCTTTTTTGCTCAGGCAACCACTTATTTTTGTGGATTCGTAGCAATCAGGCATCCACCTCCGGGGTATATCCAAGGTATCTAGCATCTCTTCGGACCACTTCCGCTCCTTTACATTGAAAAGGAGGGTCCCCGAAGCATCGGATACTTCCGTTGCAAATTCGCCGGTCAGTTTATAGCGAATGTAATCTTTCGGCAAAAGAACTTTTTCCACTTGCCGGTATATCTCGGGCTCGTTCCGGCGCAACCAGAGGATTTTAGGAGCTGTAAAACCGGCCACAGCACGGTTCCCCGTTATCCCGATTAATTTATTAAACCCTAATTTATCGTTTATTTCACCACACTGCTCTTCTGTGCGTTGATCACACCACAAAATAGCGGGACGCAAAACCCCGCCTTCCCCATTGATAAACACCGATCCATGCATCTGCCCGGAAAGTCCTAACGCTTCTACTACTAAAGAATCACCAACAACTTCCTTCCCCCTACCCAGACACTCTTTAGCTGCTCTTACAGCGGCATCCCACCAAATTGCCGGATCCTGCTCCGCCCAATTAGGCCGGGGAGTTAGTAACGGATAATCAACTGAAGCGGAAGAAATCACTTTCCCCTCATCCGAAATGAGAAGTGTTTTTAAAGCACTGGTTCCTACATCAATTCCCAGAAAATAAGGCAAGGCTCTAATCTCCTTCTCTATCTATTTTTTAGCTCATCAACCTCCCGCATAAAATCTTCATCCAACCCTAAAGCTTGATAAATTATTTCATAAGCACCTACTGCATCATGGGCCTTTTGGGCCTCCTTCAACTGCTGCTCATCAATTTTTCCCGCCAAGGAATAGATAAACTCCCATTGATATACACTGCGGCGCACGGCTTCAACCTGATTCTCGGTGTAGGGAAACAGGTCAAATCCTACCCGCTCTCCATTTTCTCCGTATTTACAACGCCTTAGCTCCAGTGCCAATTCCAGCGTTTGCATAAAAAAGGAAGCACCTACCATATTGTCATCGTCAAAACTTCCCCAACCAGAATTGCCATGATTATGCCCCAGGAGATTTTCTTTTGCCAGAAGAGCTACATATTCTCCCAGAGGTTCTCCATTCATAATCAAGTGCTGCCAATCTATATTAATTTTCAATTTATCCACGGGCACTCCCGTTTCTTTGATCTTATTTATCACATACATGGTCATCCCCAAATCTCGCAAGAGAATACGCATGGCCGGTTCTGAATTTTTGTGTTCCAGAAGAACCGTTACCCCTTTTTCATGAGCATGGGAAGTTATTTCTGCCAGAGCATTTATTAATCGCTCCCATACCAAGGCGTAAGGAACCTGAAAAGAATAATTATAACCTTCACCTCCGGGCCAAATTATAAAACGGGCACCCACAGAGGCAGCAAGATCTACCCCTCTTTTAGCAGTTTCCACCGACTGGCGCCGCAGTTTTTCGTCCGGATTAATAAAAGAACCTCGGGCATACTGGGGATCTGAAAATAACCCTAAAGCTACGGCATACAAATCAGCAGGCTTCAGAGCAGAAAGCACATGTTCCAAATTATCTTCGTTAACTTCTCCCGGATAATGAAATTCATAACCGTCAATTAAATTACCTATACTTTCCACAACTCGCTTAGTTTTTGAAGGCATGCTTTCCTTTGCCGCTTCAGGATGATACCCACCGGGCATAAATCTGGTAGCATTAGGACCAAAAGCCCAAATTCCCACGCTATTTTTTAGATGCTCCAATTAAGTAATCTCCTTTCTGTAAATAGAATTCCCTTAATTTGACAATAAAAGACTAGCACAGCCTAAATTTACAAGTCAATCCAGAATGTAAAAAATATTTATCTTCCACTCAAAAAATAAACTTACTATCTGAATAATAGATGTTTTAATTATTAAAGTAAAGCAGGCGGTAACGAATTATTTCTTCATTGCCATAAACTGATGGAGGAATACATTAAATTAAGGTTTATATTTGCATAATAAAAGGGAAAATACTTTTTTAGTTATAAAGAATTATATGAACTTTTAAATGTCATAATTAATTGTTCCTTTAGCAATTACATGTTAAAATAAGCGCATACTGTTAATTAATAAGCTTCTTGGAAAAATAACTGCTTTATAAATAATCAATAGGTTTAGTTTGCCAAACAAACATTATAAGGAAGTGTCTTATGAACACACCGTCAATTAATGTCCAGGAGCTAAGTTATTGGTATGGTAAATTAAAAGCAGTTAATAATATTAGCTTCCAAGTCATGCCCGGAGAAATTTTGGGGTTTTTAGGGCCCAACGGCGCCGGTAAATCCACTACCATAAAAGTTCTTACCGGTCAATTAAAACCGGGCAGCGGCAAAGCTCAAGTGTTAGGCCGGGAAGTAGGCAAGGAAGATCCCGAATTGCAGGCCCAAATTGGGGTATGTTTCGAGGAAAAGAACCTTTACCTGGAAATGAGCGCCCTGGAGAATTTAAATTTTTTTGCTTCTTTATTCGGCATTAAAAAACCCGATTCCATGGAAGCTTTACGCCGAGTGGGTTTGGCAGAGCGCGCTAAAGACCGGGTAAACGATTACTCCAAGGGTATGCGTCAGCGTCTAATGATCTCTCGCGCTTTTATAAACAAACCCCGGGTCCTTTTTCTTGATGAACCTACATCCGGGCTAGATCCGGTAACTGCCGCCGAAATACGCCGAGTCATTCAGGAAGAGAGTAAACGCGGCGCTGCCATTCTTCTTACCACCCACAATATGATGGAAGCAGATCAGCTCTCTCACCGAGTAGCCTTTATCAACGAAGGAGAAATAGTTGCTCTTGACACTGCCGAAAATCTTAAACTAAAGTATGGACAAAGAGCCGTCCGTATCAGGCTTCGGAACGGAACAAAAATTACAGAAGAACTTATTACCCTTGACAATGATAATGCATCCACACGTATTGCCGAGTTGGCAGCTTCCCCAAACCTTTTAACCATTCACACAGAGGAAGCTACCCTGGATTCAATTTTTATCAAACTGACCGGCAGAGGATTGGAAGGATGAACAAACCTGTTTCTTCTATCACAATATTGGGAGCCATCCTAAAAAAAGACCTGCAGTCTTATGCGCGGAATAAGATTTATTTGTTTTTGACCCTGCTAGGCCTGGGTTTTTTTGTCCTCATTTTTTGGTTGATACCTGATACAGTTGAAGAAACCATCACCATAGGTATTACACCCTCTTTTGAGACTATGATAGAAGAAACCGCTACAGAACTCAAAGCAGAAGGAATGGCTGAAAAAGAATTGGACTTTTTAAAAGAAGATATACTTGAAGAAGAAATATCTGGCGAAGAAGAAGGCATAGAGATAATAGCAATAGAAGATGAGAAACATTTGAAAAGTATTGTAGAGGGTTCGATGGAACTCTACCGCCTGGAAGATGGACAGCTGGAAATATACGATACCACCGCGAAAAATGCAGAAAAACCATCAAAACTAAAGGAAGCCGAACAGGTAGATCTGGATATAGGCCTGGCCTTTCCCCATAATTATCTCACGGCAATGATTACGGGAGGAAAATCCGCCACAACAATCTATACAGATGCAGCAGTTCCCCCTGAAGTTCAAGAAGCAATGCAGGGGTTTGTGCGTGAAATGTCTTTTCAAATTGCAGGACATGGTTACCCCGTGGAATTTCCCGATGATGAATTGATCATTCTGGGCGAAGATAGAGCAGGGGCACAAGTTTCATTACAGGAGCAAATGCGCCCCCTTTTAGCCTTAATGGTCCTGTTGTTGGAAACTTTTGCTATGGCCTCCCTTATTTCCAGCGAAGTGCTTCAACGCACTATCACTGCTCTGCGCGTGACTCCTATGAAAATCGGTCATTTCCTTACTGCCAAAACAATTTTTGGAACTGCCCTGGCATTTAGTCAGGGGGTCCTGGTCCTGGCGCTTATAGGCTCATTTACTGCTGATAACTGGCACTTCTTATTATTGGTTATGTTCTTAGGAGCAGTCTTGTTCACCAGTGTGGCCATGATTATCGGCGCCGCCGGTAAAGATTTTATGGGTCAGTTAATGTATGCATTGCTTTTCACTGTTCCCCTAATGATTCCAGCTTTTGCGGTACTATTACCGGGAACAGCCGCTTCTTGGGTCCAGTTCATTCCCAGTTACCCCTTTGTAGATTTACTGGTTGGAATTACTATTTATGAAACAGGGTGGGCAGAATCCTGGGGTCCACTTATTTATTCTTTCTCGTGGGTAGCAGTTCTTTATGTGATCGGTTTGTTAATATTGAAACGGAAGGCGGAATCATTATGAACCTGAGGCGGTTAGGGAGGCTTCTATTAAAAGATATAGCCATGGGACCACGTAATCCTATCTTTATTTATGCCATTGTGATTCCCCTAGGGTTAACCCTTATACTTCAGGTGGCTTTTGGCACACTTTTTGAACCGTCACCACGAATGGGCATTGTTGATGAAGGAAGCTCTGAAATTACCAAAAAATTTGAGAATAAAGATGGCATTGAACTCACTTTGTTAGAAGACGTAAATTATCTTATGGACCAAGTAGAAAATAATGATCTTGACGCCGGAATGTTTTTACCCACAAGATTTGACGAAAAAGTACTGGCCGGGGAAAAACCAAAGCTTGATTTGTTCATAGGAGGCGAAAGTTTGGCTTCCCACCGCATAATTCTCAGTGTAATGACCATGGATATTTTGCGAGATGTGGAAGGCAGCGATATTCCAGTAACCGTGGAATTGATACAATTTGGAGAAGAAGGACTACCTATTTCCATGCGGTTGGTTCCTTTAATCGTCTTTTATGCATTAGCCATGGCCGGCATATTTCTCCCGGGTTCCAGTATAGTGGAAGAAAAAGAAAAAGAAACCCTAATGGCACTGCTGGTAACTCCTGCTCGCAAAAATGAAGTTCTTGCTGCCAAAGGGCTACTTGGCATTATTCTTTCTTCCTTGACAGCCCTACTCACCTTGTTTTTAAATAATGCTCTTGGCCCTCGCCCATTGGATGTAATGTTGGTCATTTTAGTGGCAGCCACCCTTAGTTCCCTCCTTGGAGTCCTGGTAGGGTTATTAGCAAAGACTTCCACTTCCCTGTTTGCCATTATTAAAGGTGCCGGCATCATCCTTTTTGCCCCGGTTATATTTTATATTTTTCCCGATTGGCCCCAGTGGATTGCCCGGATATTTCCTCTCTACTGGATTATTGAACCAATCTGGGAAGTTTCTGTTATGGGTAATCCCGTCAGTAACGTAAGTTTCGAGCTTTTCATCGCCGGCGGTATTATCATCGCCCTTACTTTCCTAACAATGTCATTAGGCCGTTACATTAAGTTCTTTTTTTGACCCTTATTCCCTTCATATTTCGCTCGGCTTCCCGGATGTGCTCCCTTATAACGTCCTGAACGCCTGTTTCTATCGTCATATTTTTTTCTTTTAGGCATCGGCGGAGCTTCTTCCGTTATTTTCACCGGCGTTCTATCAGGTTCTTTGGTCAGCAACTTTAAAGCGGCGGATAAAAGTGCTGCCGCATCGTTATGATGCAGCAATTCTTCGGCAATACTTTTATATAAATAGGTGTCTTCCTCTCCCATGGTTGATCGAAGCTTATCCACAGCCAGTCTCTGCTGGCCTTCTATGGCTTCATTCATAGTAGGAATAGGTATTTTAGTAATTTTCCTTTTTATAGTTTTTTCAATTAACCTCAGTTGCCCTTCTTCTCTATGCGTAACAAAAGTTACGGCCATGCCTGACTGCCCCAGCCTTCCCGTCCGTCCAATTCGGTGAACATATCCTTCCGGATCTCGCGGTATATCAAAATTATATATATGAGTTACTCCCCCAATATCCAATCCTCGAGCAGCTACATCAGTAGCTACCAATATTTCAGTAGTACCATCCCTGAAATGACGTAATACATTTTCTCGCTTGGGCTGGCTCAAATCGCCATGGATTGCTTCAGCAGAATAACCACGTCTAGTAAGCCCCTCAAAGAGCTCATCTACTCGCTTTTTTGTCCTTCCAAATATTATGGCCAGATCAGGCGATTGTATATCCAAAAGACGACAGAGCACGTCAAATTTTTGCCTTTCCGGCACTTCCAGATATCTCTGTTCTGTGTTTGGAACTGTAACTTCTTTAGATCTAACACTTACAAATTCAGCCTCTGACATAAATCGCTTAGCCAAATCCTGAATAGTTTTGGGCATGGTCGCAGAAAACAGCATTGTTTGTCGTTCTTTAGGAACTTCCGAAAGTATGGTTTCTATATCTTCTATAAATCCCATATTCAACATTTCATCTGCTTCATCAAGAACCACTGTTACTATCTCCTGCAGGCGAAGGGTTTTTCTTCTCATGTGGTCCATTAAACGGCCCGGAGGTCCTACAACTATTTGGGGTTTATTCTTAAGAGCCCTTATTTGCCTGTTAATATCCTGTCCTCCGTATATTGGAAGCGCCCGAACCCCTTTATGTTTACCAATGGTATTTATTTCTTCAGCCACCTGGACAGCTAACTCCCTTGTGGGGGTAACCACAAGCCCCATAATTTTATCCTGTCCCTGATTCATTTTTTCAATCATGGGTATTCCGAATGCAGCTGTTTTACCTGTACCTGTTTGTGCCTGTCCGATTAAATCTCGGAAAGACATAGCCAAAGGAATAGTTCGTTCCTGAATCGGAGTAGTTTCTTCAAAACCCATATCTAAAACAGCCCGTAATACCGGGGCGCTTAGATTCATTTTCTCAAAAGTAGGCATTCATTTAATCTCCTTAATAATAATTATATTTGCATCAATCGTATTTTTCCAAACTTAATCTCCAACTTGATCTATAAAAAGACACCATAGAAAAGTTGAATATTAAATTAAGGGCATTCCCAATTAAACAGGAAATGCCCTTTTCTTTCAGCTTCTGCTATATATATTCTCCTTTATAGGCGAACAACATTAGCAGCCTGAGGGCCGCGGTTTCCGTCAACTACATCATATTGCACAGATTCTCCTTCTTCCAGAGTCTTAAAACCATCACTCTGGATTGCGGAAAAATGAACAAACACATCTCCACCTTCTTCGTTTTCAATGAAACCGAACCCTTTGTCAGCATTAAACCATTTTACCTTACCTTCCATATTTTGGAGGCCTCCTTAATTATTATTTATCAAAAAGCGGAATTGGGTCAAACTACTTTTACTTTACCCTGGAATCAGAGGCCTAAAAATCGTTTAACTTTTTCCTATCTTTTTAACAGATTGTATAATCATAACACATATTTTCTTAAATTGCACGTTTTTATTAAAAAAAATTTTTTCGCGCCTCATTATGTTGAAGCAAATCATAATCACCGGGTTAATTTACAATTCTTCCTGGTAATATTTTTTCTTGCACAGGCTCCTCTGTAACTTGCCCGAACTAGTTTTGGGAACAGTTCCCGGAGGAACTATTTTTATATCTTTGGGAGGAACAGAACAAACTTCCACTACTTTTTGGCGAATATTTTTACGTAGCTCTTCAAAATTTTCTTGCTCTTTTGTCTCCGCAACTACTGCAATGCTCTCTTTGCCCCTGCTGCCCTCAACACCAAATGCTATGACATTGCCCGTTCTAATGCCTTCCACTTCACCGGCTGCTCTCTCAATGTCCTCGGGGAAAATATTTCGTCCGGAAACAATTATTACATCTTTTATGCGACCACATAAAACCAACTCCGGATTTTCTCCCTTGGCGGGCTCCACAAAATAAGCCAGATCTCCGGTGCGCAGCCACTCGCCGTTAAATTGAGTCTCCCTTAAATCAGGCCTTTTATAATAACCTGTGGTGAGCGATTTGCCCCTGATCTCTAATTCACCCACTTCCCTGATACCTTTAAGCTCATCTTTGTCAAGATCCCAAATACGCATCTCCAGACCGGGGAGAGGCTCACCCAACAAGGGAAGGCGTTTGGCAGTTTTTGCTTCCGGGTCAGCCGGTCGCGCTATTCTTTCTTCCTCCAGGGCAAACCGCTCCACTACATCACAAACCATCCCCCGCATTGGAGGGGAAAAACTGCCTGCGAGGGTAACTTCCGCAATTCCGAAAGCACAAAACACCGCTTCAGAGGGAAATCCAAATTCCCTCCCTATTTCTACAAACCGGTCTACCGCTTGGGGGTCAATAGGCTCGGCACCGTTTAATGCAATACGCATATTAGACAGATCCGGCGACTCCCCGGTCTCTTTCATGCGTTTCAAGGTTCTGCTTGCCAACACCCATGAAAAATTTGGCCCTGCCGTAATCGTAGCTTTATATTCATCAAGCCAGCGCATCCAATTAGCCGGCTTGGAAAGAAAATCCTGGGGAGAAGCCAAAATTAGGGAACAACCTAAAATCATAGGCAAAGTAAGGAAACCTATCAAGCCCATATCATGGTAAAGAGGAAGCCAGGAAACCAAAATATCTTCTAACTTAACTTCCGCCGCCTGGATCATTCCATCCACATTGGCGCAAACGCAGCGGTGTGGAAGCATAACGCCTTTCGGTTCCGAAGTTGCCCCGGAAGTAAATTGCAAAATAGCCAGACGTTCGGGGTCTTCCGGTACTTCCCGGTAATCTTCCGGTTTAAACCCAGTAGAACCCGGTTGAACCTGGTCCAGCTGAATTATCTGCGGATCTTCAGCATCCGGTTGATAATAAGCAGCCATATCAGGATCTAAAAGAAGCAAAGAGCAATCTCCATATTTCATCAACCCTCTACACTGAGAAATAAACTTCTCTATAGAATCCAACCGCATAGGAATAGGCAATATAGTTACACACGCCCCTGCCAGCCACGCAGCCTGGAGGGCAGTCACCAGGTTCCTGGTCGTAGGTCCTAAAAACGCCACGTGATCTCCCGGAGAAATACCCTGAACTTGCAAAGCAGCAGCCACAGCCAGGGCATCCCGGTGTAACTCCTTCCAGGTGAGCTTTTCCGGACCTTTGCCGTCGCTGGCTGCCGATCCCACAAAAGTTATAGATGCAGATTCCCGGGCTGTTTCGCTTATACGTGATAATAATGAACTTCCCATTTCTTTCAATTCCACATTGCGGCTAAAAATCATATTTGAACTCATTTTCATTAATCCCCTCCTCAAATCGTGCCAATTTTTTTATCCTTGTCAACTAAATTATGCCTATAAATATCTCAAGTAGAAGTCGGTATAAAAAAATATATTCTATACATTGTATTAGCAAACCTTTTCAAAATTTTTGTTAAATTAAAAAATTATGCTTGAAGATACATCAAACTCTGGCCTTAAGTATTAGGAGCTAGCATATACCTACCTGACATATCATTATAAAAAGTTGCTGACGACAATTTATGTATGTCCATCTTCAACATGTAATTTATAATTGCACATGCCCGATAAAAAAAGTATTATTACTGTATTATACTATATTAATTACCAAGACTGGGAATTTTGTCTAAATTTGCATGGCATTCCGGGGGGAATGTTAATTGTGGCTATGAGTGCGGAAGCTATTTTCATGATTTGCAGGAATTTATAAGCGGGTTGAAGAACACTTCCCTACGTTGATAATTCACAAGAAATCCACAGATCATGCAAAATTATCAAAGCCGTTTAATACTACTATTAATCTTTTGGAGCATTTTCTTCATCAGCATTTCAGACAAGTCTATTTTTAAAGGAGGAACAAATAATGCATATGGGCGATTACCGGGGAGTATCAAAAGCACATCTGGAAGTAGCCAGGCATTACTCAAGCCCTTACCTGATGGGCCCTCCCATGTGCGATGAGCTTATAGCCTTGATAGAGCACATGTATACAGAAGAAGAAGCTGAGATAATAAAATACTTGCCACCCTTGAGAGTGCGGACAGCGGAAAAACTGGCCAAAGAAAGCGGTAGGCCCATGGAGGAAGTAAAAAATATTCTTAACCGGCTTGCACACGAGAAATATGTGATCTTTTCAATCAAAAAAGGGCCAAAAGAGTTATATTGTTTGCTCCCAATTATCCCGGGCACTTTTGAGTTAGTTCTTGTTAAACCCAACAGGGAATCTGTTACTCCCTGGCAAAAAAAATTTGCCGAACTTCATGAAGCACTCTATAATACCGGTTATCTGGCCAATTACCATTTAAATAAAAAACCGGTAAATGCTGTGCGCTACTTGCCGGTTAAAGAAGCAATTCAAGGTGACCCCATGGCTTACCCTTCGGACTATCTTGAAGAAATTTTGGAACCCTTTCATGACTTTGCAGTGGGTATCTGCCAGTGCCGACTTACCAGAAATGAAGTGAACGAAGGATGTGGAGGAACTCTTGAGACCTGTGTAGTAATGGGTGAGATTGCCCGGCGGACAATTTCCCAGGGTAGAATGCGTTCCGCAAGTCGCCAGGAAGTAATAGACATTAAACGAGCAGCCGAGAAAGAAGGTATGGTTACCTGGATGTTGAATGTGGAATCCGAACGGCTAAATATTAGCTGTTCATGCTGCGGTTGCTGCTGCGGAGCACTGCGGACCGTCACTCAGTTTAACGCCCCGGGATTCATTGCTCCCCCACATTTTATGCCTCAAATTGAGGCTCCCAAATGTACAGCATGCAACAAGTGCATAGATGTTTGCCCTATGGGCGCATTATCCTTGATAGAAGACGAAATGGGCAAGAAACCTGTCCACTACCCCAAACGCTGTGTAGGATGTGGCCTTTGCGCAGTTGCATGCACTACCGGAAGTATTCTTATGAAAGCCATAGCCGATTACGAAAAGCCAAAGAATTTTTTAGGTTATCTGGCAAAATACGGCCCCAGCTACCTCAGCAACGCGAGGCAGATGCAACTTAATAGGAAAAATTCTCAACTTTAAATATTAGGTTAATGCAAAACAAAAAAATTACTGCTTCCTATCTTTTCTACTTAAAATAAAGTGACATAATTCGTTGAAGGTATTATTTTTAAAAAGACCTTTTCCTTTGTAATTGGAACTAGATTGAGGTTTTATACACTTCTATATCAGGCGGAAGATTTTTTCAAAATTTGCATACGGCAAGCTCCATATGTATATTATTTAAACGGCCACAAGTTTCTCAGCCGTTTCCATAGCCCCCGCAGCCTCTTTGACTGCGAAGAAGTCGTTTCTTTTTCCCTGGAGCTTTTACGGGATTCTTCCTCCCACATCTCCTGATAAGCCAACTTTTCCACCCCGGACAGAGCTTCTACATGATGCCATACCTCGTGTTTAATGGTTTCTCGTAATTCTTCTTGCCAGACATCAGCACTTTCTCCAGCCAGCAAAGCGAAAAAGGAACCATAATAGATGACAATATGGTTGCCCATTTCATTTGATATGTACTCCCCCATGATATACCGGTCTTCATCATATTTATCCCGGTTTTCTTCCAGCAACACGATTATACCCATGTGCAGCTCCTTTAATAAAGGTGCCGGAACTTCTTCCTCAATAATACGCTCTGCAAAATCGCTAAACTCTTCTAACTTCATATACTAACCTTCTCCCAAGTCAAAAAGGTTGATCCGGATGATTTAACCTGCCTTCTATCTTTAATTGGATCTTATGTAATTGAATCTTTTCTCCAAACAAAATCAGGCAAAAAAAGAAGCCATATTTAATATATTCCCTTTCCAGCCGCCATCTTCGGCCAAATTTTTAAACCTTTACCTTCTTTACATCTCCGGTTATTACACCCATTCGCATCAGAGGTGCTCTTTGCACAACTGTAACCCGGTCCATTAGCTTGGTCTCAATTAGCTCCAAAATGATACCGCAATCCTTTAAGGTGTCCAGGTAAGCAAAATGCGTCACCGCCCCTCCTTTAGTGGCAATATACCCTTCCTGCACTATATCGATGCCGGCATTTTTTAATTGGGCTTTTTTTTGCTCAATGTTGCTCACATAATACCCCAGATGATGCAACATGTTGCCTTGTCTATAAGCATCTGCATAAATCCCTTTTTCCGCAGAGAAAACCTCAATAATTTCCACCTGAAACCTGCCGCTAAAGGCAATATATAGCTCAAGTTCCAGCTCTATCTTTTCCCCTAAAAAATAAATTTCCTGTTCCTTTGTATTGCTCCTAAACCAGGGGTTAAGATTAAGAAGTTTTGCATACCATTGCATAGATTCACCCTTGTTTCCGGCGACCATTCCTAGTTGAGTTATTTGGGGATTCCCCCATCCTTTAATAATCTCTTCTGCCAAAGCCAACCCCATTACCTCCTTCCCTAAAATTTATAAAAATCTTGATATTTATACCTTTCCTTCCCATTTTTTTAACTTAAACCCGTTATCATAATCTATTCTATCAATTAACACTATTATATAACCCAGGGCAATAAAAAATACTGCCATCCCCAGTACATATAAAGCTACCATCCCCCCATAAGCATCAATGTCAATAAAGAAATAGGGATACCTGCTGCCCAATTGGGGAATAACCCCGCCTACCTGGGCCCTGATCACCGCAAATATGAAATAGGCAAGGGGGAAAGACACCCACAGAAGAGGGTCATACCTGGAATAAACTCCTTTTTTGTCAAATATCAGCCAATCCAAAATAAATAAAATGGGCGTGATGTAATGAACCGCTATATTAGCAAAACTGGCAGCATAATCTTCCATGCCCGCTTCGAAAAGGAATGGCCGCAAAAGAAAGTGAAAGACCAAAAAAGTCACCGCTATAACCATTGTGGTGGCCCCTTTAAGCCAGGGAAAAGCAGAGTTATATCCTCTAATGCCCGATTTTCTTATTTTATTAACCGTATCACCTACGACCATAAGCATGACCACCAAACACAGCAGATTGCTCTGCATAGTATAGAAAATTAAAGCAGAGGTATTAAGATCACCATTTTCAAAAAGGGAAACATAAATACCTGCAGCGCACAATATTACAAATATTATCCGGTAACATAAAGCTACTAACCTGTTGTCCAAGGACATAAACTCCCCCCTTAGATCCGGTCGCTCCTGATTTCAGCATCCCGCTTAACCGTTTTGAAAATCAAAATAATTAACAACCGGAATTGAAATCATTACGCTATTATCGTTAAAAACTACACTATATTTTGGAGCTACCCTATATTCAAAAAAAACAAGCCTCAGCCGGCAAAGAAAGATTTAGCATCTTCCCGGCACTTAAACTTAATACCCTTTGTTTATTATAATAATATTAACTTATTTTTACTGCTTTATAAAGGACAATTATATTCAACAATTAAATTTTGCATCAACACATTATATGCCCTTTAAGTCTGCTAATTTCTGGATTGACATCTATGAAAAGGTTATGTATAAATTATGTTAAGATACCTAAATTCAAAGGTAAATTCATATCTTAGCCTATAAGTTTACCAATATTAATGAGGAGATTAAATTGTCCTTTAAAGATATCGATATAAATCCCCAATTTGCAAAAGCCCTGCATATGATGGAAGAAGACAATAAAAACGTTTTCATCACCGGAAAGGCCGGAACCGGTAAATCCACATTGCTTGAATATTTTCGGTTAATTACAAAAAAGAATGTTGTAACCCTTGCGCCAACGGGAGTAGCCGCAGTTAATATCAGCGGTCAAACAATTCACTCCTTTTTTGGATTCCGGCCGGATGTGACTCCCGAAAAGGTTAGGCAGGAAGCAAATAAACAAGCATCGTCTATTTACAAGAGCCTCGATGCCATCGTCATAGACGAAATATCTATGGTGAGGGCTGACCTGCTCGACTGCGTCGACGAATTTTTACGGATAAATGGTAAACAACCGGGGCTCCCCTTCGGAGGCATCCAGATGATACTTATCGGTGATCTTTACCAGATACCACCGGTAGTTACCAGGCACGATCGCTTTGTTATTGATGGTTACTATGATAGTGAGTTTTTTTTTGACGCTCGGAGTTTTGCCGATATTGAAATCAAATACCTGGAGCTTGAGACAATATATCGTCAAACAGAGCAAAACTTTATAGATCTGCTGAACAAAATCCGCAATAAAACCGCCTCTGAAGAAGAACTTGCCCTGCTAAACAACCGTGTTATTGACCACAACACCACTCTACCAGAGGATGTTATCTATTTGACCACCACCAACGATATGGCCGAAAAAAGAAATAAAGCGGAACTGGCCAAATTACCCGGTCATTCATATTTTTTCACAGCCGAAGTAACCGGTATGATCGACAAGAAAAGCTTTCCGGCTGATGAAGTTTTGGAAATAAAAACAGGCGCCCAGGTAATGCTTCTAAATAATGATGCGGCAGGACGTTGGATCAACGGCACCATCGCTACTATTGCCGGAATTAATGAAGACAGCCTGGAAATAAAGTTGGACGACGAAGAAGTTGAAGAAGTAACCCCTTATAAGTGGGACCTCTACCGATTTTTCTGGGATAAAGAGTCACAGGCAGTGGGCACTGAAAGTATCGGCTCTTTCCGGCAGTACCCTTTAAAACTGGCCTGGGCAATTACCATTCATAAAAGCCAGGGTAAAACTTTTGACAACGTAGTGATCGATTTGGGAAAAGGCGTTTTTGCTTCCGGTCAGCTGTATGTGGCCCTTTCCCGCTGCCGCAGCCTTAACGGCATCTTCTTGCAGAGGGAATTGAACCCATCCGATATCCGTATTGATTTCAGAGTGGTTAAATTTATTACCGAATGGCAGTATTATTCTTCAGAAGAAAAACTGCCACTGGATGATAAAGTGGAAATCATCAAAAACGCAACTCAAAATGAAAACGACCTGGAAATCATCTACCTTAAAAACACCGATGAAAAAACAAAAAGGATGGTTAGGCCCGAGAAGGTAGGGACAATGTATTATAACGGTAAAAAATTTATCGGCATGGAGGCATACTGCTTTGAAAGAAAAGAACGGCGGACATTCAGGGTAGACCGTATCTTGCAGATAAAAAGCGGTAACACCATTTATGAAATTGAAGAACCAGCAGCCGAGCATAAGAACATTTTTACGGGTACTGCCGGCTGTATAGACGTGGAAACTACGGGTTTGGATCCCTACACCGACGAAGTTATTGAGCTGGGCTTGGTACTTTTCAGCTATGATCGAAGCGGCATTACCGGCATTATAGACACTTATTCCGGTTTAAGAGAGCCTCGGGGCGAGATCAGCCGTGGCGCTTACAACGTGCATGGTTTGGCAAAAGAACATCTTATCGGCCATCAGCTTGATACAGAAAAAATCAAAAGCATGCTGGAACAGGCTGACTTTCTTATTGCCCACAATGCTTCTTTTGATAAGGGTTTTGTGACAAAGTTATTCCCCTCCGCCAAAAAAATGCGCTGGTACTGCACAATGAGAGGCATCCGCTGGCAAGGAAGGCGCAGCTTGCAGGGGCTTCTACACGAACACGATATATTGCCGGTTCAATCACACCGTGCACTTGATGATGCAAAATCTGTAATTTCCTTATTGGCCCAAAAAAACTCCCGCGGTGAGACCTACTTCGCAGAGATGCTTGGAAGGCTGCCTTTTAACTAAAATTACATCTTTCATGACAGGGAAAACTACCAGGGAAATCAGTAGAAAAGTCAGAAGACATATTTCTATGAGAATGCTTTGAACCCTTTGTTTTTGCCTCCGGTTAAAATACTCCCGTAATTATAATTGTATTAGAAAAGACAATTTTACATCATTGTATGGCCCTACGCAGAGCCATACGGGCATTAATTATGGGCACTGCAAGAAAAATAATGCTCATAAGAATTCCTGCAGAAAATATGGTATAAATCATATTCGGGGTTTTAAAAATAGTATAAAAATCATGGGCGATAGGATCAAGCATCTCAGCAAGAAATACAGGCAATTCTGTGCCGGCTGTAGAAACAATAAAGAGAATAAAAGAAAGCAGCAAAGGTATAGTAAGTATAGTGCTATATGTAGTTACCCCAATTACTAACCCGCGCATAGCCCTGCCTTTCAGCGTAGTTGCCGTAATTGAAAATGTCATGATCCCCACAGCAATAGTTGCTATTAAAATGACATATTTAACTAATACATAATCTACATCATCTAAATAGCCCAAGAATTCCACATTAACCCATTCATTGACATAGGCCAGGGAAAGCAATCCCCAAATATTAAGAATGACACCAACAATAAATAAGCAAATCTTGATTACCAATTTAGATTTATCATTGAGCTGCATACCCGCTTAACTCCCCTCATATTTTTTCATAAATAATAATGGCTTTTGTTTAAGTAATTTTAGCACTACTTGTCATCTATCACAAGCACTTAAGACCTAAAATATAATTATTTTTTAAAGAATGTAAAATTAAAATACTTCGGTTTCTCCAAACTATTCCTCACCTTTAAACCCTAGTATAATAATTTTTTGTCCAATAGTTACATCCAGCCGTGCATAGCTACCGCTCCCGTTGCAGTCTGAATAAATTCCTCTTCCAAATTAAAAACATACCTATTTTTCCTTATTAAATTATGACCTTGAGTTGATAATTTTTGCAGGAAAATATACCCGGCAGTAGAAAAGATCTTTTAAGTAATTGCAGGAATGTTGAATCTGCCAAAAAATTACGTTAATTTTTAAGTTGAAACTGCTTCTTTATTTCTGGCATGCTTGTTTAAAAAAAATATCTCTCTTAAGCTTTACGAAGGATTTATTCCCGAAAACATTTTGATAAAAAGGGATCCTTCATAAGTAGTATTCTAATAATTAGGTGATTGAAAAATTTTTTAAGAAAAGGACAACTCTGGAATTATGGGTAAAAAACTGCCGTTATGGATTAAAATAGTTTACGGAGTTCCTCAGGCAGGAATATTTCTCACGGACCAGATAGTTATAGCCTGGGTGTTTTATTTTTTTACAACAGGCGCACTCGATGGCAGAGCACTGGTACCTCCTGCCATTGTGGGGGGCATCTTTTTCTTCGGCCGCGTTGTGGATGCCGTTGCCGACCCGGTAATAGCACGATTTTCAGATAACTTTGATAGTCCTTGGGGCAGGCGGATTCCCTTTATGGCAGTTAGCGGCGTTTTAAAGATAATAATTTTTATTGCCCTCTTTCATCCTCTTCTAAATGAAGAGTCAATATGGAACGGCGTTTACCTTGCCGTATTGCTTTTTTTCTACTTTATTTTTTTTACTGCTTATGTCTGCCCATATCTGGCTCTTATCCCGGCTTTGGCACCTACTAACTCCGAGCGGGTTGACCTGTCAACTTTTAAAGCGGCTTTCGGGATGCTGGGGGCTGGAGGGGCCCTAATCGGCTCGGGCATAATGATAGAAATATACGGTTTTCAGGGCATGGCTTGGATAATGGGACTTCTGGCTTTGGTTCTTCTTTACGTGCCCATGTTCATTCGAGAAAAAGATTTTTCGCAAAGCGAGCCGGCCACGTTCGGCCTGGTTGAAGCTGTAAAAAACACGTTACAAAATCGTCCCTTTATCTTTTACCTGGTGGGCTGCGTTTCTTTTTGGTTTGGAGGCAATATTGTGATGTTGAGCTTACCCTTCTATGTAACGGTATTACTGGGAGAAGGTGAAGCAACAACATCATTATTTTTTGGAGCCGCCGGTGTCCTTGCAGTAATAGCTTTCCCTTTTATTAACCTTTATTCCAAAAAATGGGGTCTAAAAGCCATGATGATGTTTTCCATGCTAATACTAACTATTATTCTGCCGGCGGCATTCTTCATGGGACAGCCTCTTTGGGGAATAGATCCCCTGATTATAGCTCTGGTTGCAGTGAGCATAGCCGGTATACCTATTGCCATACTTTTTATTGTCCCTGATGCATTGGTGGCTTCTATTTCCGATTTTGATGAAAAAAATACCGGTCAACGTCGTGAAGCCATGTACTTTGGTATTCAGGGATTGGTTATGAAAATAGCTTTTGGCCTTTCTTCTGCACTCATGGGAAGTCTATTCCAGCTATACGGCCAGACACCGGAGCAACCACTTGGAGTTCAATTAACCGGTCCCGTCGCAGCAGTCTTTGTTTTAATAGGATTAATTATCTTTTCCCGTTATCCGGAAAAAGATGTTATTGCCTGCCAGAAGGCAGAAGCAGAGATAGAAGAAGAAAGCTTAGAAGCTTAAACTTAACCGGGTTTAGCCGGGGATTATCCAAGGAAATAAAGAAAGGTTCATGGCCCATAATCTTGAATTTATAAAATGGGGTGGAGGTAGGTAATTATGAAAATTAAAAAGGTATTTGCGGTTCCTCACTTTCATTTTGATGTTGAATGGTGGAAAACCATTGAAGGGCATGCTGAAGATGCAAAGATAATTTTAGAAAAAGCTCTTGAAATGTTAGATAATTATCCGGAATTTACCTATGTGCTCGATCAGGCCCTTTCTGTAAAACCGTTTTGGGATCAGTTTCCCGAAAAAAGAGAAAAACTGAAAAGATATATCTCCCAAGGCAGAATAGAAGTTGTGGGCGCCACGTACGCCGCGCCAGACCTTAACATACCCACGGGAGAAGCACTTGTGCGGCAGTTTATATACGGAAAAAATTTTTTCAGGGACCTTCTGGGAGCTGAAAGCAAAGTAGGCTGGCAAATAGACGAATTTGGCCATCCCCATCAGATACCTCAGATACATAAAAAAGCGGGCATGTCTTACTACGTTTTTGCCAGGGGCATAATACCTTATAACAGTATGCATCCCATAAATTTTTATTGGGTTGCCCCCGATGGCTCGAAAGTGCTGGCTAACTGGTTTGCGGCAAGTTACAGTAGTTTAATGCCTTTTTTAAAATCACCTTCACTAAGTAAGCGTCAGTTTGAGAAAGAAATTAATGCCCGGTTGCATTATGAAGGCAAGCGCCAGGACGCAGAATGCCTCATGATTCCATTTGGCTCAGATTTTACTATACCCTCGGAAAACTGGCTCAGTTTCGTGGAAGAATGGAATGCAAAGAACAAGCCTGTTATTGATTTCAGCCTCCCCGGGAAATTCTTTAAAGATGTAGAAGGAAGCAATTTTCATGTTTACAAAGACAAAGAATTAAACCCGGTATTCAGCGGTTGTTACGAATCCAGGGAAAAGGTAAAAAAATACTGCCGTATTGCCCAGCATAAAATATTATCGGCAGAAAAACTGAATGCCATTGCCTATGCCATGGGCAAAGAATATCCTAATTTTAACAGAGCGTGGAAAAACCTCCTCGAAAATGATTTCCATGATACAATCTGCGGGACAGGGACTGACAAGGTATACCGCAAAACTCTTTTTCGCTATGAAGAAGCACTAAATATTATTGAAAACGTCCAAACAGAAGCACTTCATTATCTCTCTGATAAAATAAACACACAGGAAACAGAGGGTCTGCCAGTTATAGTTTTTAACACTCTTGCCCATGAGCGTGAAGATGTAGCAGAAGTAATCCTGCAGGAAACAAGTACGGATGATAAAGGTATGCGCGTATATGACAATGAGGGCAGAGAAATTCCTTGCCAGAGGGAAGGAAATAAAATTGTATTTACAACCTCTATTCCACCTCTCGGGTATAAAGTATATTATCTAAAGGAAAACACAAAAACGGAAGAACCCGCAAAAATTACGCCTTCTACCAATTTTACTCTGGAAAATAGCTTCTACACTATACAAATTGACAATCAAACAGGCGGAATTAAAAGCATCTATGACCGGGAAAACGGGCAGGAATTTTTGCATCCCCACAGTTATTTGGGCAATGAGATTCTCATAGAAGAAGATGCCGGAAACCTGTGGACAGTTTCCAAAACAGGAAAAGAATATCGCTGGCACAATTATCCCGTCAAAATCCAAACTGAACAAAAAGGCCCCGTTAGAACAGTAATTAATATTGAAAGCCGGTTGCATCAGTCTCGGAGAATTCAGAAGATAGTCGTTTATAATGATATAAGGCGAATCGATTTTCAGACAAACATAAATTTCCACGGGAAAGATAAACGATTCCGGGTAATTTTCCCACCCCATATAAAAGGAACGGCTGTACACGAAACTCCCTTTTACTGTGCCAATAATAGAGAACACGGCCACTGGCCTGTGCAGAATTTCGTCGATGTTTATGACGGCAATTACGGTTTTGCGCTTTTAAACGCCGGAAACCCGGGATATGAGGTACGGGAAAATGAACTTTCATTGGTTTTATTTAGGAGCGTTTCTCTTACATCCACCGCTTTTCTTAAATACCTGGCAAAAAACAGTTTTGATATTCTAAAAACGCTGAGGTTATCCCTTAAGTATCAGTTATCGGGCCTTAATATCATTGAATATCCACTTTATAAGCACCATAACCTTATGTTGCGAGAGTGGTCCACTGACGGCGGCCCCGATTGTTTTGGCAGCGGCGGCCTTTATAGCCACCTGGTAGCCAATTTAAAGGTTTTTAAAAAATCTGACTGCTGGGAACAGGGGGAACATGAGTTCAAGTACGCTATATATCCACATAAGGGGGATTATAGGGAAACCCGGTTACCCCAAAAAGGCCTGGAGTTTAATAATCCGCTAATTACTTGTGTTTCTTCAAGGCACAAAGGAGTATTACCGGGAGAGTTCTCTTTCTGCAGAATAACCAATGACAATATTATATTGTCGTCACTGAAAAAATCCGAAAAGGAAGACAGCCTCACTCTGAGATGCTACGAGACAACCGGAGCAGACTCTCCCTTGAACATAGAGTTCTTCAAAAATATTGAAGAAATTAAAGAAATATCCCTGACGGAAGATGAAATCTACAAAAATGGAGAGCAGTCCGGCAAAAAAATAAATCTTAATATGGGAAAATGGGAAATCAAAACACTTAAACTTAAAATTAATAACAGCACGGTTCTCTGACCTATTGCCAGTAATAATAAATAACCATTCCCAAATAAACCCAACTCTTTCTCGCTTGTTATTAGGCATAATTATGAAAAAATAACTTGTTATTAAAGTTATTTTAGTCTATACTTCTTTTAAAGGATTTTTTAATATTTACTCTACAAAAAATTTACTTGGAGGGGAAGAGCTCATGTACCTTTTAATACTGGTACTAAATAAAACAGAATATCTTGATGAAATACTGCAGGAACTTTATAAGGCAGGGGTCAGCGGTGCAACTGTAATGGAGTCCAGGGGGATGGGGAGAGTAATTTGTGATAATGAGCCCTCATTTGGCGGCCTTCGGAGAATGTTTCAAAATTGCCGGCCTGAAAACAAAACTATTTTTGTGGTGATAAAATCTGAAGAGATGATTGATAAAGCAGTAAAAGCTGTGGAAACTATTATTGGTGATTTAGAAGAAGAAGGTCAGGGTATTTTATTTACTTTACCTCTTCATAGAATAAAAGGTTTTGTTCCCAAGCATGAAAATCAATCCTCCCTATAAGAAAGCTTAAAAAACATCTCATTGATCAATAAAACATAATTTTTTGCATACATTCTAAAATGCTTAGTTGGTTAATTTTTATAATGTTTTAACCGCTACTATTATTCCCTCTACTCTTATTTAATCAATCCTCAATGCCGCAGTGTTTCTTAAACATGCGCTTCCGGGAGTCAATATCATAATTATTTCGTATGGCAATTTTCTCCATGATTGGCGAACCGCCCCCATGCAACCCACCTACCTGGGATACTCCGGCAAAAGAGGAGCAAAGCACATCGGATAAGGCACGGAACAACCTGTGCTGGTTTTCAGCCGAAATACCATCTTTTCGCATGATATACTTTTCCATAAACTCTTTTGTTTCCGAAGCAAAAAACTCGTCTTCATAGGGTAAAGTTGCCGGTAACCCGCCAGCCACATCGGCTACGGTTTCATATTCATGGTATAAGTTAATGCCCGCATGATAGCGTCCCACGTTCGTGTATAATATGTTCGGAATGTAAGTCCCGGAATTAGCCATAGTCGCTTTTACCGAAGCAGCTATCCCGGCGGCATAAACCAGCTCACCCGTGGCAATTAAATCGGAAAGCTTATCTTTGATATGAGATGCTTCCTCTACACCATTGTATTCCGCAGAGAGAGCGGTAGCTCCCATGAGCAGATCCGTAATAGCCGGCTTGCACCCTGTATAACTGTGGCGATGGAACGTAGCAAAAAGCATGGCCAACATACTGGCAAAATAGTACTCACCACAAAGGAATACTCGTTCCCAGGGGACAAACGCATCATCAAATACCGTCATGGAGTCAGCCACACCAAAATGCTGTTCCATTTTAAGGTGTTCCCGCTCTCGGGGTGCCGTAATGCGCACCACCTGCTTGACCCCGGGATGATCGGCGGGCACCGCAAAAGCCACCGACCAATCTGCATCCTGCTCCGTCATCAGGCGGGTGGGCACCACCACAATTTCATCACTGAATGGAGCGTTGGAATTATGAGCTTTGCAGCCGCGCACTACAATTCCGTCTTTTTTCTTTTCGATTACCCGCAGGTAGAGGTCAGGATCTGACTGCTCAAAAGGACGCTTCGAACGGTCACCCTTGACGTCGGATTGGGCGCAGTTACCTACCAGATCATTCTTTTGGAAGTTTTTCATGTATTCAATAAAACGGGAATGATACTCGGTGCCAAATACATCATCACAGTCCTTGGTTACTACGGAAACTGCATTAAGAGCGTCAATACCCATGCAACGCTGAATACACCCCCCTGCTTTTTGACAAAGCAGACGGGTACACTCTTGTTTTTTTAGCAGGTCATCACTGCTCTGGTGAATGTGGTTTAGGCGGTGGACTTTTTCACCGTCCAAGTGGGAAGTGGCAGTAATAACATTTTTTAGAGTGGGATCTTCAACCTTGTCAAAAGTGAAAGAAAGCAAATCCAGAGCCGGTTTTAGGCGAGAATCGTCCCTGCTGATCACTTCACCTCCCATGTGAATATTATTGCGCATCTTAAACAGCCTCTCACGATATTCCTCGGAAGTAACAATACCCATTCTTTCATCTCCTTTCTTAAAGTGGGACAGGGACAAACTCGCTGTCCAAAAATTCCTGCATTAACATGCAGATTGCAATAATAACAGAAAAAAAAAGAACGAACCATTTTTAACCTTTAATTAGACTTTGACTTGGGCATGTAGCCATATATCTCTCCTACCATACATTGAATAGGCATAGTCTGTATCCAAACCTTACCCGGTCCCGTAAGCGTAGTTAAAAACATACCCTCACCGCCGAAAAACATATTTTTAAAGCCTTTGACCAATTCAATGTTCATGGACACAGTCTCTTCGAAAGCACCCACAGAACCGGTATCTACCTTAATGCTTTCTCCTTCATTTAACTCTTTCTCTACACACTCGCCATCAACTTCTATAAAAGCCATCCCACTGCCCGACAACTTCTGCATAATAAAACCTTCACCACCAAAAAATCCCGAACTTAACTTCTGATGTATAAACAAATCATATTCCACACTCTCCTGGGCACATAAAAAAGAGCGCCGCTGACAAATAACAGTCCCATTGGACAAATCAAACGGTATAATTTTACCGGGATAAGTATGGCCAAAAGCCACGGTAGCTCCTTCTTCTTCAGCGGAAAAATTAACTACAAACATATCTTCCCCACTGAAACTTCTCTTAATGGCTCCGAATAAGCCCCCTTTCATCTCCGTTTCCATGTTAATTGCAGCATCCATCCACTGCATGGCCCCGGTTTGGGCATAAATTCTTTCTTCTTTACTTAATTTGAGCTCCAACATAGGCATGGTACTTCCCAAAATTTCATAATTCATTAAATAACACCAACTTTCTACAAAAATTTTTCAAACTACTAAGGAATAAATGAACAAGGAACTTCTTAAAATAATAATAACTTTAAAAAAAGCGCCTGTAAATACTATAATAATTCGAGTTACAATATTAAGAATTTACTATTTTTATTTCAGTTAAGGGTAACAATCATCTGAGGTTCCGGTCATACTTTGGGGTCAATAAATGTATTTCCTCCAAAAAAATTTTCGCATTGAGGCAATAGTTTCTGAATTAACATGCAGGAATATTTATGATTTTAGCGAATTTAATACTGGTAATCTTATATTATTTTGTTTCTTTAGTTCTAACTAATCTAAGAAGCTGAATTGGAGGTAATTGATAATGGAAAGATTGAATTTAGTAACAGGGGCTACCGGTTTTTCCGGTGCTTATGTGGTGAAGAATTTGCTTCAGCGCGGGGAGAAGGTTATCGGGACAGACACAGTTTCAGCGCTGGATGATCAAGAAAATCGAGAAATACTTGAATTGGTGGGGCTCAATTTTGACGATCCAAACCTGGAAATGGTTCCCTCGGATCTTCTTGACAAGCAGTCACTGGAAAAATTATTTGAAAAGCCGGTAACGCATATTTTCCACACAGCATCGCTTTATGATTATAGTGCTGAATTTGAGATTTTGCACAAGGTTAACGTTGAAGGAACCCGGAATTTCGTTGATCTTGCCCTGAGCTGCGATTCCCTGCAGCACTTCATCCACTGGTCTACCAACGGTGTTTTTGGAAAACCCTATACACTGGCCCAAGGGGCAGATAAGGTAAACATACCCTTTGATGAAAACAGCTCTTCACCTAAGAACACTCCCGGCGACCAGCCTGAAGGCACTTTTCTCGTAAACGATTATTCAGTTACCAAGTGGGAACAGGAGCAAATGATCTGGAACTACTACGAAAAGTATAATTTGCCGGTAACAGTTATCAGGCCGGGGCCAATCTACGGACCCGGCAGCAGCTACGGACACGGGGGAATCATACTTACTATTGCCAACGGTTTGTTGCCGGCTATTCCCACGGATGCAAAAAATTACATAACTACTTCTGTCCATGTTGAAGATGTCGCCCGTTTTGCCATCTTTGCCAGTGAAAGGCCCGACCTCATTGGTGAAGACTATAATATTGTTGACAACAGTATTATCTCCGCATCGGAATTCTTGCATTATATTGCTTTGCTTACGGGCCGCAAAATGCACGATGTGCCCTTTATCACCCTTAAAGCACTTTACCCTGTGATGTACCATGCTGCCCATCTGTGGACAATGCTGCAGAAGCGATACGGAATTCCTCGGGTACGCGTTTTCGAAGTCCAGTCTGCAGAATACATCAGTTCCAGTTACTGGTTAAGCAATCGTAAAAGCCTGGAAACCGGATTCGAGTATCTTTATCCGGATGTGCGCGAAGGTCTGAAGGACACTGTGGAATGGTTCCGCGAGGTTGGCTGGCTCAGAGATAAAAACATGATTTTTGTAGGCGGAGGGAAAACCGCCAAAACATAGGATAGGGCACTCAGGGACGCGGGGACAGGTCCCTTGTCCCAGTTCCCGCGTCCTGTTCTCCCTACATTTTTTTTGGGACAAGGGACCTGTCCCCGTGTCCCTCACCTCCCTGAAATCTTTTTTCTGGGACAAATAACCTGTTTCTCACAACCTTAGCTCAGAAAAAAACTCCCTAATCGTATTATCCCCAAAAATAGCCCTTGGCCAAAACGGGAAACTTAATGGAAAAGCTTTATCCTTAAAAAAATATGTCGGATAGTGTACTGAGTTGAAAAATTAAGGATTCAGAAAACCCATTTAACCTATTATTTGCAAAATATATCCGGTTATGAGAGATATAGCTATCACGCTGGCTACATAGCCCACCATAAATTTCTTGTAAAAAAGAGCGTTTAATAAAATTATTCCATTTATGCTGGTTCCGCTGCCGGCTATGATAAAAGCAATTCCCGGCCCCACAGCACCAGTAGCTTTGATTAAAGGCGCCACTACAGAAATCATGGCACAATCACCCTGATAAACGGGTATTCCCAGCAGAGTTCCCAGTGGAACTCCCCAAATTCCGCCGCGGGCAAGAAAGGTTTCCATGGTTTCCGGTGGAATCAAGGATACGAGCAATCCCGCTACCACTGCCGCTGCCAGGATATACGGCAAAATTTGTTTGAGGGTGAGAAAGGACTGTCTCAAAGCATCCTGCAACATCATCACGGTTGTGGATTCCCTTCTCCCTCCCGTATTTCCTGTACCCAAATTAGTTTTCTCTTGCTCACAACCACATCCGCTATTAGAGCCGGTGGCTATAGTAATATCACTTGCAATCACTTTTGACTGCGGAACAGATATTTCTGAACTGCAGCATGCTTCTACACTTTCGGATAGCTGAGGGCCGTCCAATTTAACCACTCCGCGGCCCAACCCTGCTTTTTCCAGGAGCAAAGCCGCCGTGATGCCGGCTCCGAAAGTTACCAGGGCGTAAATAACGGCAAAGGTAAAACCAAATAAGCCACCCAATAGGAAAAAGGCGGGAATGCTTAACACCGGGCTTATTAAAAAGAAAATCAAAACTGCAGAAACAGGCACGCCTCCTTTTATCAGAGCTATTCCCACCGGGAAAGCACCGCATTCACAAAAGGGAAGAAGCGCTCCCAACACCGCCGCTCGCAAACGAGCACCCCAGAGGCTTTTTCCGGCCAACGCATAAGACAACTTCTCCTCGCCAAAATAGTAACGGGCTACCTCCACAATAAAAAGCGCACCAAAAAGAATTGGAATAACCGTTAACAAAAGTTCCCCTGCATAAATAGCTACCTCTTGAACTATAGCAAGCAATTAGAACAAACTCCCCTTTTTGCTTAATTTAGATTTAAAATTTGTTCAATTTAAAGATTGTTATCTTACCTTTTGCATAAATCATTTGTTCTTTCTTTTTCTCGCAGCTTATCTAAATCCGCTCTCAACTCCTGATAATATCCATCATCCATGGCATCTTTTATGTTCTGAAGAATATAAATCAGTAGTACATTAGCTTCTCCTTTGCTGGATTTCCCCCTATTCAAATGATAAAAAACCCACTGGGCATGTGGAGAAACTTTAACAAGACCTGAACTTCTCAGCCTGGCAATATGCCTGGAAACTTTTGGTTGAGAAAGGCCTAGGATGTCGCTAATCTCGCATACGCACAACTCCCTTTGGTATAAAAGCATCAAAATCCTCAACCGGGTAGAATCAGCCAGTACCTTAAATAAATCCACCAGCGGCTCTACTTCAAAAGTATCACTAATTTCCATCTCGGACATTTTGCCACTCTCCTTAATTAATATTATAACTAACTATGCATATACGTATATATGTATATAATTATAAAATAATTACTTGACTTCTGTCAATAAAAAGTGGGAAGCGGGAACAGGAATGTGTAGACAGCTCCCTATTCTATATCACGTTGCTGGTAACCCCTTATTCCGAAGATTACAAGCAGCAGGGCTATAGCCGTGAGGATAACAAGCACAGAATAATTCATTTCTTCTATGGGCAGTTGAGGGATATGCCCAAAGGGAGTAATAGCGGCCATCTCTCCTGGTATATCCAGCAGTTCTCCCAGGTAGAGCACTAAGAAAGAATAGCCCAAGTACAGCCAGGCTAACCCCAGCAATTTAGGCTTAAAACCCATAAGGAAAACCGCTAAACCGATCATGACCAACAGCGCCGGGTAATACACCACAGCGGCGTTAATGATAGTCTCAATAGGAAGGGGTTCCTCCATGACTGCCTCAGCTGCAGTCCACATGCCCACTCCAGCCAGAGCTAACATACCTGCCCCGAAGAATGCGGATGGTGGTAGTTTTCCCTGCTCCATTGGGGCCAATAA
>SL_8KL_010_SEDDRAFT_10000023_pt1 | contig 103821 bp, 88 predicted proteins | sample SodLakKL_010_SED_4_FD_11160 | JGI IMG/M metagenome (IMG submission 11160)
TTAAGGGGGAATCTGGCCTCACACTCCTGAGCCCTCCCGGGTTAGAATATTTTATCTAAATTGGCCAAAGAAAACTCAATCCATACTACCTATTAGGTGGGGATGAATTTGGCAAAACACCTGGTAATATCTAATGAGCTCTAATCTAAATGAAGCAGCTGGAAGCTCCATCTAAATTTTAATTCAGGTGGAGAGGTTCACTTAAGAATATGATAAGTTCTAATCACCTAACTTATTAAAAATTAGCAAAATTGGCAACAGCCCCCTCAATTAATCTATCCACCAGGTCAGAAAAATCAATTCCTGAAACTTCCCAGAGCTTGGGATACATGCTGTACTTAGTAAAACCGGGAATCGTATTCAGCTCATTAATTAAAATGTTGTCCTCCTGTTCATTATAAAAAAAGTCAACCCGGCACATCCCCTCCACATTTAAAGCCCGGCAGGCATCTTCAGCTAATTGACATATCCGGGTTTTAACTTCCGGCTCCAGATCAGCGGGTATTAACAGTTCAGTGGCCTCACCTTCATATTTGGAATAATAATCATAGTAATCGGCTTCCGGCATGATTTCACCGGGCTGAGAAACACATACATCATCGAGAGCCAGTACCGAGCATTCAATTTCCCGGCCCTTTATTTCCGGTTCTACAATAATACGGGAATCATATGCAAAAGCTTTATCCAGTGCTGACTTGATTGATTCCTGACTTCGGACCCGGGAAACTCCAATACTGGATCCCATATTGGCCGGTTTGACAAAACAGGGATAGCCCAGCTGCTTATTAATTTTTGTCAGCAGTTTTTTAAAATAGTTATCCTCTATCTTCTTCTGGTTGTTTAATCTCTTTTTGTTCACCATAACAAAATCAGCCTGGGGTAAATCATGAAAATCCAGTACTTTTTTGGTGAAAATTTTGTCCATTGCCAGAGCAGAACCCAAAACACCCGAACCCACACAGGGCAAATTTATCATATCCAAAAATCCCTGAATTCGACCATCTTCACCATAAGGACCATGTAGTACAGGAAAAACAACATCAATTTCTAGATCCAGGAAAAAATGCAGACTCTGAGCAATGTTTTCTTTTTTTTCCTCCGGTACAACATTATCTACCCGGGAATAGCCCTTTTTTAAAACTTTCTGTGCTTTATCCGGAGGTACCCATAAGCCCCGGGAAGTTATCCCCACCGGCAGTATATTATATTTATTTTGGTCCAGAGCACCATAAACTGCTCGGGCTGACATAACTGATATTTCATGTTCTGCTGAACAACCACCAAACACAAGAGCAACACAGATTTGAGACATTTTATTTCCTCCTGTAATTAAAGCAGCTTTAAATTTCTACTTTGAATTTCTAAATTACTATCAGGACATTTGTCCTCCCCTGCTCAATTCTACACTTTTTCACCAAATATATAGGATGGACAAATGTAATGATTGCTAATGTGGACTATTTGTATTGTTAAAGACCGGACAAATGTCATCATTGAATATAACTAATTAAAGTGAGCTATATCATTGCTGTATCAATGCAATATCAATAGCTATATCAATATTCAGTTTTATAATATAATATTAACCAAAATAATCAATCTGCATGGCGGTTTTAACCTTTTTGATAGTCTCCCGGGCAATTTTCCGGGCCTTTTTGGTTCCTGAAATTAATATTTCTTCAATCTTTTCCGGATCATCTTTATATTTAGCTCTTCGTTCACGCATAGGTTCAAGTGTTTCATTCAGAGCTTTGATCAGCCGCTTTTTACAGGCCACACAGCCGATAGTGCCAGCCCGACATCTTTCTTCAATTTCATCTGCTTCACTTTCATTAAAAGCCTGATGATATTCAAAAACAGTACAAACTTCGGGATGCCCCGGATCATCGGCCCTTATTCTTGCCGGATCTGTAACTGCATCCATTATTTTATCATGAACTACTTCCGCAGAGTCATTTAAATAAACTGCATTATTTAGACTTTTACTCATTTTGTGCTCTCCATCCAGGCCGGTTAAACGAGGGAAATCTCCCACTAGAGCTTCCGGTTCTTTAAATACAGTAGCATACAGCTGGTTGAATTTCCGGACAATCTTTCGGGTCTGTTCAATATGAGGAACCTGATCCTCACCCACCGGTACCAGATCAGCATTACAGAATGTTATGTCTGCCGCCTGACTTACGGGATACCCCAGAAAACCATATGTCATCTCTTCATATCCATACTGTCCGGCTTCACTTTTTATGGTCGGGTTTCTCCGCAGCTGGTTTACGGTAACAATCATGGAAAAATAAACAGTTAATTCCGCCAGCTCCGGTATCATGGACTGAACTAATATGGTCACCTCATCCGGATCAATCCCCACGGCCAGATAATCTTCGGCAACCTGCATGACATCCTGGGACAAATTTTCTGGTTTTTCAAAATTAGTGGTCAGAGCCTGAACATCGGCAATGATTAAAAAAGTATCATATTCATGCTGCAGTTTAACTCTGTTCTGCAGACTCCCCACATAATGTCCCAGATGAAGTTTGCCGGTAGGTCGGTCCCCGGTTAATATCCTTTTTTCTTTCTGCTTACTGCTATCAGCCATCTGTAGTTACCACCTTTCTTTAAAATTAAATTTATTTTTATCAATTAAAAATACTGAATTATGCTTTTGAAATACCGAGCACTTTATAAATTATACCCTGAAAAAAAGCCTGCTGTCAAGTTAACATTAAAACGGGTTTCTGTCAGGCTTCTGGGGGAGGTTTTTTGACCTCTCCGGAGATTTAATATTTTAAAGCTTCTAATTTTTATTTTTAATTTTTATTTTAATGGTCAAGATTTCTAGCAAAAGGAAATACAAATTGAACCCCTACTCTCAAACTCATATCTGATATTTAAAAAAATTAAATAAAAACAGGGAGCTCACTGCTTGACGGTACAGCTTATTTCTGTTAGAATATAGTATGAAATGATTACTATTATAAATAATTTTTAGTTCTTTTTTGCTTTGTATTATTTTTGCTTTGGATTATTTTTGCTCTGTATTATTTTTACTCAATATTATTTATATATTATATTCTAATTTTATTTTACCAATATTATTTCCAAAGGAGTTATAAAATGCCTAAAACTAAAAAACGAATGACCAAACAGCGTAAAAAAATACTGGAAGTCCTCAAAAGCACCGACACTCATCCAACTGCCGACTGGATTTATGAACAGGTAAAAAAAGATATACCCAATATAAGTCTGGGTACAGTATACAGAAACCTCAATGTCCTATCTGAAATGGGTGAAATACAGGTTCTGGAATATGGCAGCAACTACAGCAGATATGATGGCAATCCAGATGATCACTATCATTTTTGCTGTCAGGGATGTGATGCTGTTGCTGATATTGATTTGAATGTCAAAGAAAAATTAAATGAAGAAGTAGAAAAACAAACCTCCTTCAGGGTATTTACCCACCGGACAGAATTTTACGGATTATGTGAAGAATGCCAGAAAAATCATAATGATCTCAACACAGATTAACAGATTTCCAACCAAAGGTTCCCCATAACTTCACAGGTTTCCCACAGCAGACTCCTGTTAAAAAACCCTTATCATTTATTAAATAAATTAACCTATATTGTCTTTTATCATTTTTCGAGCCAGCTTATCTACAAGCTGGTTCTTTTTATTATCACTGTGAGCCCGAACTTTAATAAGCTTCGGATTATATTTATCAATAATATCCGCAATCTGCTGCCAGAGATCCTGATTTTTTACCGGATTACCTCCTGAAGTTTTCCAGCCATTTTTCTGCCAGGTGGGCAGCCATTCCTGAGCTCCTTTTATAAAATAACTCGAATCCGAATATACAGCTATCTCGTTTTCAGGGTCAATCCTTTCTAGAGCATTGATCACAGCCAGAAGTTCCATCCGGTTATTTGTCGTGTTCTCCACAAATCCGGTTACCTGAAGTTCCCTGTTATCAAAATAAATCACAGCAGCATAACCTCCCGGACCGGGATTCCCTTTACATGAACCATCAGTATAGATTTTTATTTTTTCAGCTGGTTTATCTTCCTTCTCATTTTGCGGGGTCATTATTTTCTTTTCCTTTTTACCGGATTTTTTTTTATTATTTCGATTATGACCGTCATTTTTCTCATCAAGATGGTGGTCTTTTTTTTGTGTTTTATTTTGCTCTGTCTCTTCTTTTATTTCTCTTTCTGTCTTTTGTTTTATTTCTCTTTCTGTCTCATGCTTTACTTCTCGTTCTGTGCCTTGTTTTATCACTCGTTCTTTCTCCTGTGCGCTCTCTTTTTCTGTCTCCTTTTTTGTCTCCTCTCTGGGGTCTGATTCTTCCAGCTGATCGAGAAAAATAAGCGCTTTTCTGAGATGGGGAATAACCACCGAACCCCCCACAATCAGAGCAATAGAGAAAATCTCTGACAGCTCTGCCCGGGAGACTCCCTGTTTTTGGCATTTGTCCAGATGATAAAAAATACAGTCATCACATCTGGATACAATTGAAGCCAGAAGCCCCATCATTTCTTTGGTTTTTGTACTCAGTACTCCCTCTTCATAAACCCGGGTATCAAGATTGAGAAATCTCTTTACTTCAAGATTATCAATCTGGTTCAGTTTTTCGTTACCCAGTTCACGAGATTCAAAAAAACTTTCTGGCAAATTTTCCCGGCTGTCCATTATGTAGTTCCTCTCCTCCCCAGTTAGTGCTGTTAAAATGAAGGTACTCCCAGATATATTAAAAAGATTAACAGCAGCAGCATACTGAGCCATATAATTAAGCTGGTGGCAAGTGCTTTTTTTGCCTTTTCTTCCTCCCACCAGTTCAGGGGACGTATACCCTGCAAATTAAAGGTTACTATAGCTGAAAGATTAATACAAATAAAATTGCTCAAAAAAAGCAGAAAAGCTCCTCCTGCCCTTGAAAACTCACCGGCTCCCAGTAAAATTCCGGCTACATTCAGGGGTGGTAATAAAGCTACGGCAATCATAACTCCGATGACAGCACCGGAAATACCGGTGGTAAAAGCCAGACTGCCGGCTGCCCCGGCCGCGAGAGCAAGAACTATATCCCCCCAGCCTACAGCAGTACGAACCATGATCTCCCTGCTCATCGGATCAGCAGGCACCAGAATACCTATGAAAACAGAAACCAGCAGTGCCAGAATAATACCCGTTAAATTGGTGAATATAGCCTTTCTTCCCAGTTCAAGATCTCCAATAGTAACCGCCAGAGCCAGACCAATGTTAGGCCCCAGCAGAGGGGCAATCACCATGGCCCCAACAATCACCGGTACATTATCCTGCAGCAGACCACTGGCCGCAACAATAGCTGAAAAAAACACCAGCATAATGAAAGGTGTATTTAACACAGCCGCAGACTGTACTTCCGTATACAGCTCCATCCGGCTCAGAGCAGAAGTAGTTTTGGTTTTGTCTTCTTTGTCTTTTTTTTCTTCCTTTTCCTCTTTTTCTTCCTTTTCTTTTCCTTCTTTTGCTGTTTGTTTTTGATCCCGGGCTCCTTCTGATTTTTCTTCCTTATCTTCTTTACTTTCTTCTGATTTTTCTTCCCGGCGGGGTAGTGAGGCCTCAATCTGCTTTACATTCAAACGAAAACCGGATTTAAAGGATAGTTTCTTTTCCAGCAGATCCAGAATACCGCTGCTTTCTTCAGCCGTGACTATAATTTTCCACAGAATCTTATCTTCCGGGAGTGGAATTTGATTATTATCAATAATTTCAAAATCATCCAGCAGCGGTTCTATCTGTGATACTTCCTGGCTGTCCATTAAAATCTCAATTTCCCGCAGCATACCAGTTCTTCCTTTCCTCAATGATCTACTTGATTATGCCACCACCCACAACCAAATCCCCCTGATAAAAAACGGCAGATTGACCTGCAGTAACGGCCCTCTGCTCCTGGTCAAAAATAACTTCCACTTCTTCATCTCCGGGGTAAACAGTGGCCGACACTCTGGGAGAATTATATCGTATTTTACATCCAACTTCAATCTTTTTCCGTAATTCGGAAAAAACAATCCAGTTAATATCCTCAACCATCATCTTTTTGGTGAATACTTCATTGTTTTTACCTACTGTCAGAGAATTATTACTGGTATCAATATCCACCACATAAACCGGATAGGGCATCGAAATCCCCAGCCCCCTCCTTTGCCCAATTGTATAACGGTGCAGACCTTTGTGTTCTCCCAGCTTATTACCTTCTGTATCATAAATAGGCCCGGGCTCTGATATATCGGGATAATTTTCATTCAGAAAACGCCGGTAGTCATTATCGGGCACAAAGCAGATCTCCTGGCTGTCAGGTTTATCATGTACCCGCAAATTTAGCTCCCGGGCTCGCCGGCGAACTTCCGTCTTTTTTTTCTCTCCTAAGGGGAAAAGGGTGTGTTTTAACTGAAACTGATTAAGACCATACAGCATATAGGTCTGATCTTTGTCCTCATCCACACCTTTTTTTAGCAGATAGCGGTCTCTTTTATCATCTTTTTCAATTATCGCATAATGCCCGGTGGCCAGATAATCAGCATCAATTTCCAGGGCTTTCCGCAGCAGGATATCAAATTTAATATCATTATTACAGACCACACAGGGATTGGGAGTCCGCCCCTGTCCATATTCCCTAACAAAATTATCAATTACTTTTTTTTGGAACTGCCGCTTCAAATTAAATGTATAATGGGGAATGTCCAGCTTACGGCATACCCGCCGGGCATCCTCAATAGCGGACAAAGAACAGCAGCCACCCTCTTCTTTTGATGGCTGCTCATAATCGGGAAATATTTTCATGGTACAACCGATAACCTCATATCCTTTTTCCTTTAGCAGAGCGGCGGTAACAGAACTATCCACCCCACCACTCATTGCAACCAGAACTCGGCTCATTTCAAAATACCTCACTTTGCTTCAACTGTTTTTTTGGTTTCCTGTCCTTTTTGGTTTTCACTCTCTTCGGTATCATCTCCTGCCGAACGATAATCTTCAATAGCTTCCTGCAGGGCTTCTGCAGCCAGATTTGAACAGTGCATTTTTTGAGACGGCAGACCATCCAGGGCCTCAGCAACTGTCTCATTGGTGATCTCTAAAGCACTCTCCAGATCTTTACCCTGGGCCAGTTCAGTAACCATGCTGCTGGTGGCTACCGCCGCTCCACAGCCAAATGTTTTAAATTTAATGTCAGTTATAATATTATCTTCTATCTTGAGAAAAAGTTTCATAATATCTCCACAAACCGGATTTCCTACTTCCCCAACTGCATCAGGATTCTCAATTTCCCCGACATTACGAGGGTTATTAAAATGTTCCATAACTTTATCTGAATACATAATAGCTCCTCCTTCTTTTTTTGCTATTTTTAAAAAACTAACCTTCATAAAGTGGTGACATATCTCTCAATTTGTCCACAATTTTAGGAAGTTCTTCCAGAAAATAATCCACTTCTTTTTCTGTATTTGAATGATTCAAAGAAACTCTCAGAGAACCATGAGCTACCTCATGGGAGCGCCCCAGAGCCAGAAGAACATGAGAAGGTTCAAGAGAACCTGAAGTACAGGCTGAACCACTGGAGGCGGCGATACCTTTCATATCAAGGTTTAAAAGCATGGATTCTCCTTCAATATAACGGAAACAAAAATTAACATTGCCCGGTAATCTTTTATCTCCCCGGGGGCCATTCAAAATAGAAGCATCAATATTATCCTCAATTTTATTAATTATTTTATCTCTAAGATAAATAATCCGCTGTATATCTTCCTGTCTTTCTTTTTTTTCATTCAATTCCAGGGCTGCCCTCAGACCAACAATTCCGGGCACATTCTCGGTACCAGCTCTTCTTTTTTTCTCCTGAGCACCACCCTGCATCTGGGGCAGCAGTTTTGTGCCCTGTCTTACATACAGTGCTCCTATTCCCTTGGGTCCATTAAATTTGTGCGCAGATAAAGAAAGCAAATCAACATTTAAATCATCAACATCAACCGGAACCTTGGCCACCGACTGAACAGCATCAGTATGAAAAATTATATCATTGCTGTGGGCAATCTGGCCCAGTTTCGCTATCGGCTGAATGGTTCCTATCTCATTATTGGCCATCATAATTGTGATTAGCACCGTATCCGGTCTAATAGCCTTTTTTAGATCCTGAGGGTCAACAAACCCTTCATCATCTACAGGCAGATAGGTCACTTCAAAATCCAGATTATCTTCCAGATACTGACAGGTATGAAGTACCGCATGGTGTTCAATCTCTGAAGTAATAATGTGTTTGCCCTTATCTTTAAGGGCCATAGCAGTACCTTTTACGGCCAGATTGTCGGACTCAGTTCCTCCACTGGTAAAAATTATTTCACGTTCATTATCTGCCCCCAGAAAATCTGCCACCTTTTCCCGGGCCCGGGTTACCGCCCGGGAAGAATCCATAGCCAGAGAATAAAGGCTGGAGGGATTACCAAAATATTTATCAAAATAAGGATCCATTTCTTCTTTTACTTCCGGAGCAACCGGTGTGGTTGCAGCATGATCAAAATAAATACTTTTTTCATCCATCAATAACTACCTCCCTGATCAAATCTAAAAATTATTCAATATATCTGTAACCTGTCTAAAATAACCAACCATCATTCTTTATTCCTTTTAAATTTCAAACTCATCTTCTGAACATTTCGGATCATCCAGGAAAAGATATAATATAAAAATAACAATATATAGTTTTGCTGCAAAAAGTGTAATTTAAAAGTGTAATTTCAAGCTACCTCAGTATAAGATTGCTTTTATAACAGTTAATCTTATTTCAAAATTAAATAAAAGTTACTTTTGCAGTACACTCTTATATTTATATTCATTTAAAAATCGGTCAATTAAACAGGAAAAGAAACATAAATCACTGAAGATCCTTTTATTTATAAAATAAACACAAAGAAATCCACAAAGATTTAGTTATTTTCGGCATTTTGCTTAATAAGTTTTAGGCTTTTTTTATTTTTTAAATCGTTTAGTGTCATAGAATAAAGAACATCTTCAATACTTTCCTGCACCATCTGCCATACATCACGGGTAATGCAGTCATCCTGTTGTTGACAATTATCATCCTTTACCAGACAGTCAACCGGAGCTACCGGCCCTTCCAGAATTTCAACAATATCCCCAACATATATATCATCAGCTTCCTTATCGAGCTCATATCCTCCCTGGGCCCCCCGAACACTCCTCACCAGTCCTGACCGGCGAAGAGCCACAAAAATCTGTTCAAGATACTGAATTGAAATACTCTGTCTTTCAGCAATCTTCCTCAAAGGAATGGGGGCAGAATTTTGATGTTCAGCCAGATCCAGCATAGCCCGCAGGCCATAACGACCCCTGGTAGAAACTTTCATTGGTTCACCTCTTTTTAAACTTGAGTATTTTAATCATGTTTCGAATATATGTTACCACATAAATAAAAAGCTGTCAAGAAGATCATGTAAAACAAATTTGTTTTATAATTTTTATCCTATGTAATTGTAATTTTTCACCTTAAATGCTAATTTAAAATTATAACTAACCGGTAAAATTATTACTAACCGGTTTCATATATACATTTTTTTTAATTTTTCTATTTCCACTTCATTACCGGTGACCTCAATTAACTTTTCTTTTAAAATATCATACTTATCACAGGGTAATAAAAAATACACCTGACCTCCGTGGTTGGTATACTCTGTTGATAAAATTTTACCCCGGACCGATTCCACCTGAGAAAGCATACCACCAATTATATCATAGCTGCCCAGAATCCGAAGTTTATAAACAGGCTGTAATTTTTTGATACCGGATTTTTTAATAACCTTTCGTGCCGTATCACCATAAGCCCTGATAAGTCCCCCAATTCCAAGTTTCGTACCACCAAAATAGCGGGTTACCACAACCACAGTATTGGTCAAATTTTCCCCCTCAATGGCCTGCAGCACAGGAGGGCCTGAAGATCCTGCCGGTTCACCATCATCATCAGAATATTTAAGAGCCTCATCTTTAATGCCCAGTTTAAAAGCCGAAACATTGTGGGAGGCTTTATTATATTGTTCTTTTATATCAGCAATAAATTTTTTGGCCTGGCTTTTCTCTTCCACAGATTTAATATGGCCCACAAATTTACTGTCTTTAACCCTGTTTTCTACCTTTGCTTTCTGGTCGACAGTTAATATATTATCCATATTTCTATCTCCCCTTTTGCCCATTAACCTTCCCGGGAATCTGATTTCTTATTGTTTTCATTATGCTGTAAATTCTGCCAGAAATCCAGTCTTTCTTTAATTTTGGCTTCTTCACCCTGTTTTCCAGGTTCATAAAACTCAAGCCCTTCACTCTCCTCAGGAAGATACTGCTGTTTCACATAGTTCCCGGGATAAGAATGAGGATACTTATAATTTTTCCCATGATCAAGTTCAGAAGCACCCTCATAATGGGAGTCGCGCAGATGTAAGGGCACGGCTCCAGTTTCATGATTCCTTACATATTCCATTGCAGCGTCTATACCTTTAATGACCGAATTACTTTTTGGTGCTGCTGCCAGGTACACAGCAGCTTCAGCAAGGGGTATACGTGCCTCAGGCATACCCACATGTTCCAGAGCCCGGGCAGCAGATTCAGCTACCATTAGAGCCCGTGAATCAGCAAGTCCTATATCCTCAGCAGAATGTACGATCATTCTGCGGGCTATAAAACGGGGATCCTCTCCCGCCTCCAGCATACGGGCCAGCCAAAATAAGGCTGCATCGGGATCTGAACCCCTGATACTTTTAATAAAAGCCGAAATAGTGTCATAGTGGTTATCACCGGTTTTATCATAATTAAGAATTTTTTCCTGCATTGAATCTGCCACAGTTTCTTTGTCTATATGTATTTTACCATCTTTATCCGGAGGAGTACTCAGGACAGCAAGTTCCAGAGCATTTAGAGCAACCCGGGCATCTCCATCAGCCCCTTCAGCAATAAAATCAAGGGTTTTTTCCTCAACAGCAATATCATAATCTCCCAGACCCCGCTCACTGTCCTGGAGGGCATCTTTAATAATACTTAATACTTCCTCTTTGGTTAGAGGATGTAAGCGAAAAACACGGGAACGAGAAAGCAGGGGAGAATTGACCTCAAAATAAGGGTTTTCTGTCGTAGCACCTACCATAATCACGGTACCCTTTTCTACAGCGGGTAGAAGGGCATCCTGCTGTGATTTATTAAAACGATGTATCTCATCAATAAATAAAATAGTCTTTTTATCATAAAGATTAAGATTATTTTTTGCTTTTTCCAGCACATCACGAATATCCTGAACACCGGAAGTAACTGCATTTAGTTTAATAAATTCGGCACTTGTCGTTTCGGCAATAATTCGAGCAATACTGGTTTTTCCCGTACCGGGTGGGCCATAAAAAATAAGAGACTGCAGACGATCAGCCTCTATAGCCCTACGCAGAACCTTACCTTCACCAATAATTTCTTCCTGTCCATAAAGTTCAGAAAAAGAACGGGGTCTCATTCTATAGGCCAGAGGCTGGTCGTCAGAACTTTGCTGGTTCTGTTTGCTGTTTTCAAAAAGATTCATATTTTCCTTTTCCATAAATATTTATCTCCCTGTCTCATCCTAAAAACTCAAAATAAAAAACTAACCACCTGGGGTTAGTCAAAAGCAAAATATAATAAGCAATGTGTTCCACCATGCCGTGGGTTATTTAATTTTGATCCCGTTCTCAAAGTGGGTGCCCTCCTGCCTGATTTATATGTCCCCTCAAAGGGGGCGTATACGCCACAGCCAGAGAACAGGCCCCTCTATATCAGGTGTTGGTCAAAATTTTCATTAACCTCACGAACATGGTAGAACACATGAAGAATATATTAAAAAATTACAATATTCTATCTTCCTTCTGGTTAAATACTATCATACTCAGCAGTTTAATGCAAACTTAAGTACAGTTTCTATAGGCTGTTAACTTAAGCTATTACAGCATTTATGAAACAATTAATTTGGGATCATCTCCACTTCCCCTGGTGAAAAATATTATATGGAAAAGAACCTTAATTTTTATCTTTGCTATCAACATTAAGATTGATATTTAATTCTTCAAGTTGAGCCCTGGAAACTTCAGCGGGAGCCCCGGTCAAAAGACAGGTTCCTCTCTGTGTTTTAGGAAAGGCAATAACATCCCGGATTGAATCAGTACCACTTAACAGCATAATAATGCGGTCCAGTCCAAAAGCAATTCCTCCATGGGGAGGAGCTCCATATTTAAAGGCTTCCATTAAAAAGCCAAATTTTTCCCGGGCCTCCTCTTTATCAATACCCAGAGCCTGAAAAACTCTGTTCTGGAGTTCTTTATCATTGATACGGATACTGCCTCCTCCCAGCTCTTCACCATTGAGTACCAGATCATAAGCATTGGCTTTAACCTGTTCTGGATTTTCTTCAAGTAAAGGAATATCCTCTTTAACAGGTGAAGTAAAGGGATGATGAAGGGGAACATATCGTTTATTCTGTTCATCATATTCTAGAAGTGGAAAATCCACAATCCAGACAAATTTATTCTCCTCAGCGGGAATAAGATCTCTTTCACGGGCAATCTTGAGGCGGAGATTACCCAGTACATTAGCAGTAATTTTAGGGCTGTCAGCCACAAAAAGCAGAAGGTCACCCTCATCTGCTTTCATTTTATTTTGAATACCGGACAGCTCATTTTCGGATAAAAATTTTGTAATCGGGGAGGAGACATCGCCTCCTTTATAAGCTATCCAGGCCAGTCCCTTAGCCCCATAATCAGCCGCAAAATCGGTATATTCATCTATTTTACTGCGGGATACTTCAGCACCGCCCCGCACTTTGATACCTTTAACCTGACCACCATTTTCAATTACTTTTCGGAAAACATTAAATTCACTTTCAGCCACAATATCAGAAATATCCTTAAGCTTCATACCAAAACGAAGGTCCGGACTATCAGTTCCATATTCCTTAAGTGCCTGACTGTAGGACATAATGGGAATAGTTTCCGGAACCTCTATTTCCACCAGAGCAAATATTTTTTTGATTAAATTTTCACTGATCTTAAAAATATGATCTCTATTTACAAAAGACATCTCAATATCAATCTGGGTAAACTCCGGCTGACGGTTTGCTCTCAGGTCCTCATCCCGAAAACAGCGGGCAATTTGAAAATATTTCTCCATACCACCCACCATCAAAATCTGTTTGAAAAGCTGGGGAGACTGAGGCAGGGCATAAAACTCGCCTTCATTCACCCGGCTGGGGACCAGATAGTCCCGGGCCCCTTCTGGAGTACTGCGGGTTAAAATTGGAGTTTCAATTTCATAAAAACCTTCTTCATCAAGGTAATCACGGGTTACCTTATTTACCCGATGGCGCAGCTTAATAATATCCTGCATCTTAGGCCTTCTGAGATCAAGATAACGGTACTTCAGACGCAAATCCTCTCCAACCTCAAGATTCTCTTTTATCTGCAGTGGTGGGGTTTCAGCTTCATTTAAAACAGCGGCATCTTCTGCTTTTATTTCAATCTCACCTGTGGATAAATCCGGATTGATGTTTCCTTCCGGACGGTTTCTCACTGTTCCCCTTACATAAACAACATATTCGGTACGTAAACGATCGGCCTCTTTAAAGGCGGTACTGTCAATTTCCGGATTGAAAACAACCTGAACCAGACCTGAACGATCTCTTAAATCAATAAAAATAACTCCCCCATGGTCACGTCTTCTCTGTACCCAGCCCATGAGTGATACCTGTCTGCCTTTATCTTCAAGACTTAATTCTCCACAATAATCACTTCTTTTTCGGCCACCAAGCACATCTGTCATTAAATTTTTTCCTCCTTACTGCCAGTTCTAAATATAGGTTTGTACTTTGTTTACAATATTATGTATATCAATTTCTTCTTCTTCTCCACTTTTCATATCATGGAAAGTTACAACCCCTTTTTGCAGCTCATTACCACCAATAATAAAAGAGTATTTCGCATTCTGGCGGTCGGCCATCTTCATCTGGCTGCCCACACTGTTGTCCAGATAATCCATATCTGACTTTACACCAGCCCGGCGCAGCTCCTGATTTAAGGTAAAACCCCTGCTGCGAGCTTTCTCTCCAATGGTGATAATAAAAACATCCAACCCTGTCTCTACCGGTAACTCAATTTCCTGCTCTTTTAGGGTTAAAAGCAGCCTCTCCACCCCCAGAGCAAATCCTATGGCTGGAACTGACTGCCGACCTATCTCCTCTGTGAGCCCATTATACCGGCCCCCTCCAAATATAGTATCCTGGGCTCCCAGGCCGGTATACTTGACTTCAAAAGCAGTATTGGTATAATAATCCAGCCCCCGAACCAGATAGGGATCAAGGTCATAACTAATTTCCAGCCGGTTAAGATTGGTTTTTACCTGCCGAAAATGTTCTTCACATTCATCACACAGGGCCTCAAGAATCAAGGGGGCCTCTTTTAGAGCCTCTGAACACTGCTCTACCTTACAGTCAAGAATGCGCAGGGGATTTGTTTTCAGCCTGTTTTTACAGTCCGAACAAAATTTTTCTTTGTTTTCGGCTGCATATTTTTTAAGCTCTTCAACATACCCAGGTCTACATTCACGGCAGCCAATACTGTTTAGCAGTACCTTCAGATTGTTCAGACCCAGCTCTTGAACATAATTCATTCCTGCCGCAATTACTTCAGCATCCAGGAAAGGATCATTGCTGCCCAGGGCTTCAATTCCAATCTGATGAAACTGGCGGTATCTACCTGCCTGAGGTCTTTCATATCGAAACATCGGGCCCAGATAATAGTACTTGGTGGGCTGAGGTTGACCATAAATTTTATTCTCCAGAAAGGAACGTACAACCGAAGCCGTACCTTCCGGTCTCAAAGTAATACTCCGCCCACCTTTATCTTCAAAGGTATACATTTCTTTTTCAACTATATCTGTGGCTTCTCCAATACCCCTCTGAAAAAGCTCGGTATACTCAAAAACAGGAGTGCGAATCTCTTTATAATTGTACCGATTAAAAACACTGTGGGCTTTATTTTCTATATACTGCCAGTACGAAGTATCTGGGGGATGGATGTCATTTGTCCCCCGGGGAGCATTTATCATCTAAATCACCTTTATTTGATTTCTTTTATATTATCATTATTTTACTTTTGATTCTTTTCTTATCTCAATTTTACCCTTTTCCTTGCCTTTTTTATCCTTTTACTTTCCCTTTAACTTATCCTTTTCATTATCCTGTTCCTTAGCCTTTACTTATCCTTTTCATTATCCTTTACTTATTCTTTTCATTATCCTGTTCCTTTTCCTTCTCCTGTTCCTGATTTTATTCCTGTTCCTGGTCCTGTCCTGTTTCCATCTCCGGATCATATTCCTGGTCATCATCTATATCAGGTTCTATTTCCGAATCCAGAGAATCAAAAGAATCATCTTCAATCTCCATCTCCAGGTCTTCCTCTTCCATCTCCACATCAATTATTTCATCATCATCAGGAACCGGTACTCCAGTATCTTCATCTGTCTCCAGAGGTATCTGTTCCTGCATCTGCTGGCGGGCAAGCAGGTTTTGATAAATTTCCTGGGCTCTGCTGATATGCTGCTGGGCCTGTGCTTCCTGTCCCAGATAACTATAGGCCATATAAAGGCGGAAATGAGCCAAATACAGCTGTCCGTCAGGCAAAAATTCATCTTCGTCAATTATTTCTGCCGCCCGATTAACCTGTTCTTCGGCCCTTTCAATTTCATCTATTTCCATAAACAGATTGCCCATATTAATTGCCAGATCCCAGTCCTGGGTAAATTCTTCAATGGCTTCTTCATAAATTTCAACTGCCCTATCGGTATTACCCATCTGCTGATAGGCCTGAGCCAGTTTGATATAAAGACCTGAATCCGGAATTGTAGCTTCATCTAAAGACTGCTCAAAATTTTCCGCAGCCTGTTCATAATTTCCCTGTTCCATATTTCTAATACCCTGGAGGGTACTATCATAAATAACGATCTCGGTAGTCTCCTTAAGACTTTCAATCCATTGATCTTCATATTCTCTCTGCTTTTCTTCTCTGAGACTCATTTCCAGCTGATCCCGAACATTATTAAATTCTTCTTCATCAATTTCTTCCCCATTATATACCTGCCGATATTCTTCACGTATTTCTTCTTCAGTTATTTCTATATCCTCATGGCTGCGGGATAATCCTTCCTGAACCAAAAGATCTTCTTCCAGGCCTGCTCTGAATTCTTCCATTGAAAGACCCTGCATTTCGAGGACCTGAATCAATTCATCCTCTGACATATCAAAATTCTGCAGCAGAGTATTCAAATAATCATCAATAGCTTCTTCAGAGATATCTTCAGTCAACCCCTGCTGGCGGGCTTCTTCAAGAACCAATACCCGCTCAATCAAATCCATCAGAGCCTGATAACGGAAATTAAGCTGCTGAGAACTGGGCAGCTGGCCCAGCTGTTCAACCTGCTGCTGAATTCTATTATTATATTCTCCCCGGGTAATCACCTCATCATTAACCTGGGCGATCGGTTCATTAAAATCTTCAGAACGCTGCTGTAGTTCTTCATGTTCTTCAGGAATTCTTTGCTCCTGGGGCTGCTGCCGGAAAAAAGCCCCAAAACCCATCATTGCACCTGACAGGGCAAATGCCACTGCCACTATAATAACTACAATTTTACTGTTTTGTCTCAGCTTTTCAAACATTAAATACACCCCTCATAAATATATTAAAACATAATAAAATCCAAATACTATTTTACCTTATGGGCCTTTCTTTGTCAACACAACATCAATGCCCTTAATACAGGTATCAGCATCAATTCGGTTTTGAGCGGTCAACAGAAAGAACCCCGGAAATACTGTTTATTTTTGTCATCAAATCCCTCATATGCTGCAGACTGCTTATTTCAATTGTTAAATCAATAAAAGCTTTATTATATTTATCTGTACGGGCTACAACCGATAATATATCAAGCTGTTCTTCCTTGATCAGCAGAGTAATTTCATTAAGCAGAGCCTGTTTATTTACTGCAGTAATTGTTATATCAACAGTATAGGTATCAGCTTTATCTTCTCCCCAGGCAACTTCTATAAACCTTTCCTCATCTTTTTCTCTGAGATTGGCAATATTTGGGCAATCCTCACGATGAACAGATACTCCGCGACCCCGGGTGATAAATCCAACAATTTCATCACCCGGCAGTGGATTGCAGCAGTTGGCAATACGAACCTTAAGATTATTCACACCCTGCACCTGTACCCCTTTATCAGAACTGCGGGATGAAGGTGTGGTCTGCTGCAGATCTTCCAGAGATACATCTTCTTGCTGTTGTGGTCTGTCATCAAGCTTATTTACCACCTGCTGGGCGGAAAGATTATTATAGCCAATTTCTTCATAAATCTCTTCAGGATTATTTTTCCCCAGGTCCCGGGCAATCTCACTTAATTTATCATTTTTTTCTTTTAATTTTAGATTTCTTTTTTTCATTTCTTCTTTGAATCGTTTTTTACCCCGCTGGATTATCTCCTCCTGCTGCTGTTTTTTAAACCAGCGCTTAATCTTACTTCGGGATCGGGAAGACTGAACAAATTCCAGCCAGTCCCGGCTGGGACCTCCGGATGATTTGGAGGTTAAAATCTCAACTATATCTCCATTTTCTAATTCATATTCCAGAGGAACCATCTTTCCATTAACCTTTGCCGAACGACAGTTATGCCCCACTTCCGTGTGAATATTATAGGCAAAATCCACCGGAGTACTGCCCCGGGGCAGAGAAACTACATCACCCTTGGGAGTAAAAACAAACACTTCATCTTCAAAAAGATCAACCTTTAAATTTTCCATAAATTCCGCCGGTTCCTGCAGGTCTTTCTGCCATTCTAAAAGCTGACGCAGCCAGGCAAGTTTATCTTCAAAATCTTCATCCACAGCCTTACCTTCTTTGTAGCGCCAGTGAGCGGCAATACCATATTCAGCTGTGCGGTGCATTTCCGGTGTCCTGATCTGAACCTCCAGGGGATCTCCTCCTTTAGCACCGATAACTGTAGTATGCAGGGACTGGTACATATTGGATTTGGGCATGGCAATATAATCTTTAAATCTTCCGGGCATAGGTTTCCATATTTCATGGACAATACCCAGTACTTCGTAGCACTGACGTACAGAATCTACAATAACCCTGATCGCGGTTAAATCATATATCTCATCAAAATTAACTCCTTTTCGCTGCATTTTCTGGTATATACTATAAAGATGTTTGGGCCGTCCATATATATCAGCCTCAATATCATTTTCAGCCAGTTCCTGTTTCAGAAGCTCAATAGCATTTTCTATATCATCTTCTCTTTCCTGGCGATTGGCATTAACCTTACGGGCCATCTCCCGGTATACTTCCGGCTGCAGATAACGAAAACTCAAGTCTTCAAGCTCCCATTTAATCCTCGACATTCCCAGCCTATGAGCAAGGGGACCGTAAATATCAAGAGTCTCCTGAGCTTTCTGCTTTTGTTTTTCTTCACCCAGATAATTAAGTGTTCTCATATTATGCAGCCTGTCAGCAAGTTTAATCAACACAACTCTTATATCCTCCGCCATAGCAAGAAACATCTTCCGGAGACTTTCTGCCTGGTATTCTTCTCTTGATTTTACCTTAAGCCGGGTCAGTTTTGTAACCCCATCTACTATAACCGCAACTTCCTCACCAAATTCTTTTTTGATCTCCTCTATATCAATATCTGTATCTTCTACTACATCATGAAGAATAGCAGCAGTAATTGAGATAACATCCAGACCCAGATCCGAAAGAATTTCAGCCGTACCCAGAGGATGTTCAACAAAGGGCACTCCCGAACTTCTCTTCTGGTCCTGATGGGCTTTTTGAGCAAAATCATATGCTTTTTTTATCAAACTCAAATCAGGAGCTTCAATATTTTCTTTTACTTTTTTGGCCAGTTTTTCATATTCCATTATTTACTCCTTAATATTTAAGAATCTTTTAGTCTTTCAATCAAAGGAAAAAGACTGTCCGCAAAAGCCAGATGACAGAGCTCATTAAAATCTTCTATGATCCGGCTTATATTATTATAACGCATTGAACGGGATAAGTCCAAATCTCCCATATTTTTCTTCTGACAAAAGACCGTATCCTGCTCCCTATTTATAACCCCCAGCTCTTCTCCTACCTGTAAGCTGCTGTTAATTAAGTTTTGGTTAACATTACATCTCTTGCTGGAGATGATCTGTTCCAGCTTTACTTTCATGTCCTGAGTTTTTGCCTGTTGATTAATATAGCCCAGTATCTGTTTTATCAAACCCGCTGTGGGAAATCTTTTTTTGATCAACTTTTGATTTATATAATAATTATCTCTGCTGTACAGCAAATGAATTACAGTTTTCTTGAAACTGAACTGACAAACAATATCTTTAAACTGCTGCAGGGAAAAAGGCAGAGCCGCAAAAAAAAGTGCATCCAGCTTAACTTTTTCGGTTAGTTCCGTACCGGAGAAAAACAAAATTCCCCGTTTTTTTGAAGAGAATGCACACTCCTCATCCGCGGTATACAATTCTTTTTCATTAAAATTTTTCTCCTTCAATCTGGAAATATACTGCCGTAACTGTTTTTTTTCATTGACATATACGGCAATTTTATTATTCCAGTTTCCCATATAAACAATATATTTAACTATATCATCCAGACCTCTTTTATCAGCCAGGTTATATTGTGAAGTCTTAAAATAAACGGGAAAATTTTTGCTGTCCTGGGGAAAATTTATATCATCCAGCCTCAGCTGTGCTTTTTCTGTTCCCTGCCATTTATTTAAAACAAGTTTTCCGGCCAGGTCAATAACATCTGATTTCTGAACCCGGGACAGATAATCACCCATTGAAAATCCAATTCCTTCCAGACAGTTATTTATCTCTATTTTTAGATGTGACTTATCCCGGCCCACATTATATGCTTTTTGGGGATTAATCTTATTTACTAAAATCCGCGGAGCTGGATTACCTGCTCCATGAGGCCCCAAAAAATCTAATTTATTACACAGCTCAGCAGTTATTTTATTCTCATCCAGCCGGGCATCTATATTTAGTTGAGGAATTAAATCCTGTTTTTTTAATTCAGCATCCAGATAACTGTTAAATTTCTGGCGAAAAGAGCTTACCTGAGACCTGTTTATATTAAGGCCAGCCGCCTGGGCATGACCACCAAAACTGATTAATTCTTCCTGACAGGACTCCAGAGCTTTATAGATATTAAGACTGGTAATACTCCGACAGGAACCCTTACCTTTTTCCTCATTGAGGGCAATTAAAATAGTCGGCCGGTAATATTCCTCCACTATCCGGGAGGCAACAATACCTATTACCCCGGCATGCCAGTCCTCAGAGGCCAGAACAATCCCTTTTTTTTGATCCAGATCAATCTGATTTTCAATCATAGTCCGGGCCTGTTCCAGTATTCTTTCTTCTTCTTTTTGCCTCTCTTTGTTTATAGCTACCAGCTTTCGGGCAATCTCTTCAGCGGTATTTTGATCTTCAGTTGTTAATAATTCTATGCCCTGTCCCGCATCAGTCAGGCGTCCGGCTGCATTAAGAGGAGGGGCCACAATATATCCCAGCTGCCCGGCTGTTAGAACATTTTCTAATCCCAGTTTGTCCAGCAGAATTTTTAGACCGGTGTTATCAGTCCCGGCCATAACCTCCAGACCCTTTTTCACAAGTATCCTGTTTTCCCCGGTTAAAGAAACAATATCGGCTACACTGCCCAGAGCTACCAGGTCCAGCTGCCGATATAAAAAAGATTTTGCCTTTTGTATTTGGGACCTGCTCTGGCACAGGGCCTCACATAATTTAAAAGCCACACCTACTCCACTTAAAAATTTATAGGGGTAATCATCAGCCCGGCAGTGAGGATTAAGAATCACCTCAGCTGGAGGGAGCTGGTTCGGTGGCTGGTGATGATCGGTAACAATAACCTCCAGCCCCTTCTCCTGAGCTTCCTTAATTTCCTCAAAAGCTGATATCCCACAGTCCACAGTTATCAATAAATCGGTACCCTGATTAATTATTTCCTTAAGGGCCGGACTGTGGAGTCCATAACCTTCTTTAACTCTGTGAGGTAAATAATAATCCACATTGACACTAAAATATCTTTTAAAAAAACGCATAAGTAACGCAGCAGCGGTTATACCGTCCACATCATAATCTCCGTAAATTATGATATCCTTATCTTCTTTCTCAGCTTCAGTAATAAGGCTTGCAGCCCGCTGCATACCTTTCATTTTAAAAGGATCATGCAGGTTCTTTAATTGAGGGTTTAAAAACTTTTTTCGGGCCCGGGTAGAGGTAATTCCCCTTTTATATAATATTTTTCTAAGCAGATTTTCAAATACATCTTCCTGCTGCCCGGGCTCATTACCATTTATAGCCTCTTCATCAAAACTCTCTTCATCGATACTTTCAATTATCCATTTCTTCTCCATCAGTAAATCACCTAAAATCTACCCGAACGAATTATGGCAATAACCAGAAAGAAACCCAGGACCCCGGCCAGAACAAAGCCCAGAAAACCCAGGAGTGGAATATCAAAAATCTGTGGTGACATATCTGTATGTAATAAGACCGAAGAACCAATTATCAAAGCCGAAATAATCAAACTTATTGACAGGCGGTTGGATATAATATCCATTTTATTAATTAAGTTCTCCAGATTTCTGTGGTGGAAATTTATGGTAAAATTATCATTGATCAATTTGTCAATCATTTTACCCATTTTACCCGGTACTCTCCGAACAGCATTTCTCAATCTTAAAGTATTAGAAAACAAAAAACCTCCGGTATCTTTTATATCAATCTTTGATTTCAGAAGTTCTGGTAAAAAATCCCGGCCGGTTTCTGCTATATTAAAAGATGGATCGATATAATAACCTACACCTTCACTAACCGCCATAGCCCTTAATAGGAGGAAAAAATCCTCGGGCATTTTAATATTAAATTTATACAGTACCCTCTGAAAATCATCAAAAACAGACATGAAATCAATCTCACCAAGATCCCGACCATAATATTTATTGATCAGATCTTTTACCTCGAGTTCCAATTTGCTGTGGCTGACATCAAAAGGGACAAAACCAATATCCATGATAATATCTACAATCACACCTGATTCCCGATACATTAAAGCAAAAAACAGCATGCTAAACTGAGTTTTTACTTCTTCAGTTAACTGACCGATAAGGCCAAAATCAATATAGGCTATTTTTTCTTTATCAACAATAAAAATATTTCCAGGATGAGGATCGGCATGAAAAAAACCATCAATAAAAATCTGTTTCATCAAAGCCCTGGCTCCCAGATCAGCAAGATTTTTTGTGTCTACATCGGCTACTTTTTCCGGAGTAATCTCATTTAACTGAATCCCCTCGATTTCTTCCATTACAATAATTCTCCCCGATGACAGATCTTTATATACATGGGGAATAACAATCCTGGGATTATCAGAAAAATTATTTCTAAACCGGTCCATATTTGATACTTCACGACGAAAATCGAGTTCCTTCATTAAGCTGTCGCGAAATTCACCGATCAATTCATCCACATCCACAAAATCGGGAAAAAGATCCCGTTCATCAGCAATCTGGGCTAAATTTGTCAAGATCTCCATATCTACCCGGCTCTTTTTTTTAATACCGGGTCTCTGTATTTTCATCATAACCGGAGTACCGTCTTTGAGCACCGCCCGGTGTATTTGAGCAATAGAGGCGGCAGCAGCCGCCTCCTCTTCAATATATTTAAAATTTTTCTCATAATCTGCTCCCAGCTCATCAACAATTACCTGTTCAATTTCGCTAAAAGCAATCGGGTCTACTTCATCCTGCAGTTTACGAAGTTCTTTAATAAAGTCAGGAGGAAGCAGATCAGGGCGAGTGCTGATCAGCTGTCCCATCTTGATAAAAGTCGGGCCCAGCTCCTGCAGAACAGTGCGCACCCTTGAAGCCAGATTTTGCTCAGTTATATCTTCCTCTTCTATTTTCAGACGCTTTTTGAAAGGCAGGAATTTTTTCAAATCCAGACGATCCACAATAAAACCCAGGCCATTGGTAAATAATATCTGAGCAATCTCCTGATAACGCTGTAAATGGCGGTATTTTTTAGAAATATTAAATCTCATATTCTTTTAATCCCCTCACGATATTACTCATTGGACTCTTCTTTTTTTTCCTCCTTTATTTCATCCAGCCGGTGTTCAAGATGGTCAAGCCTTGATTTGATATCATCCAATTCCTCCCGGGTAACAAATCCCGCTTTATTTAATCTCTGTTTGAGTTCTTCCAGGAAATGCTCGGAAAGACGGGAACCACCTTCTTCAGTCTTCTCAATAAATTTATTGAGAAGCTCCTTTCCTTCCTCCCGGGTTACATCACCCTGTTTGATCATCTTTTCGACCAGTTCTTCTGCCTTTTCTTTGGTTACCACCAGAGTGCCCAGTCCGGTTAAAACAATATCTTCAAATAATTTTTTCACACCTCATCCCTCCTCAAAACATATAGGATTTGATTGAATCTTATCTTACTTCTTCCTTCTTCGCTGTGTCCGGTACCTTATCTCAAAACACAATTCACAGCTTTAAAAACAGTCCTTCAAGAACAGACGGTTGATCTCCCGAAAAATCTGCTATTTCCGGAACATAAATCCTGCCTTGAATACTGGCCACCATTCGACTTTCTTTTCTATCTTTTAGCAGTACCCCTCTGAAATTAATACTAACTGAGGCCTGGATACCTATTCCGATTCAGTTATTTTTTCACCCCAGGTCACAAGCAGAGGACTGGCCACGAAAATAGAAGAATAGGTTCCAATCAAAATACCTACCAGTAAAGCAAGCATAAAAGTACGGATTGCGGCTCCACCAAATAGATAAATAGACAGAACGGCAATTAAAGTTGTCAGTGAAGTGTTAATTGAACGGGGTAGAGTATCCACTACAGCTTTATTGGCCAGTTCAATAAAAGAACTTCTGTGCATCAGACCCATGTTCTCCCGAATTCGATCAAAGATAACAATCGTATCATTAATTGAATAACCCAGAATCATCAGCAGGGCAGCCACAAAAGGAGTATTTATCTCCCTGCCCAGCATGGCAAATAGACCTGTTGTAATTAAAATATCATGCAGCAGGGTAATAATTGCCACCACCGCAAATCTCAGCTCAAAACGAATACTGATATAAATAACCATGGCCACAGAAGCAATCACCAAAGCCCATATGGCATTTCTCCTCAGTTCCTCACCAATAACACTGCCCACCGAATCGGTCGCAAGCAGTACCGAGCCCGGAAAAGCTTCACTGAGTGATGCTTCAATATCCTGGATCATTCCCGTATGGTCCGGATCAATATCCCGGGACCTGATAACTACTCCATGAGGAATACCCTCTTCCTCGGTCTGCTGAATTTGAGCTTCATCGGCAAAACCATATTCGGCAATCACTTCTCTAACCTGTTCATTGGAGACAGCTTCTTCAAAAGAAAAACGCATCATGGTCCCACCTAAGAAATCTATGCCAAAATTTAAACCATTTGTTATTAAAAAAAACAGAGCTAAAACCACTAATACTGACGAAATGACATACCAGCTCTTTCTTTTTCCCAAAATATCCATTTACCATTTACCTCCTCTGAGCACCAAATGCTTTTTCACTTTTTAAAAGTCGGGTGTCCATAAAAATATCCAGAATTATCCTGGTTACAACAAAGGCCGTAAACATACTAACTGCTAATCCAATAATTAACACAACCGCAAAACCCCGAATTGAACCTGTTGTATAGTAGGCCAGAATCAGGGCCGCAATTAAGGTGGTTACATTAGCATCTAAAATAGTCCGATAGGCTCTTTTAAAGCCGGCATTAATAGCTGTTTTAATCTTTTTCCCGCTCTTAATTTCATCTTTAATTCGCTCATAGATAATAATATTGGCATCCACGGCCATACCAATCGACAGGATCAGACCGGCAATACCCGGTAAGGTTAGTGTGGCCCCAAAACCAGATAGGGTGCCCAGAAAAATAACTCCATAAATAGCCAGCACTAAAGCAACCACAACTCCGGGAAACTTATAATATATAATCATATAAATTGAAACAATGAGCAGCCCGATCAACCCGGCCGTAATACTGCGCTGCAGAGAAATTTCTCCCAGGGTAGGCCCCACATGCCGGGTTTCCTCAACAACAAGAGGAACCGGAAGAGCACCTTCTCTAATCAGCATTGCTACCTCCTGGGCGGCTCCAATACTTTCAAATCCTGTTATCTGTCCCTGATCACGAATAACACTCTGCACAGTTCCCATTGTTAACTGATCTTCATCCAGAAAAAATCCGATCTGTCTTCCCAGATATCTTTCCGTAATATCCGCAAACTTTTCTCCACCTTCACTGTCCAGCTGAAAGGTGATAATCGGTCTCTGATGTTCATCATAGGTGGCCCGGGCATTAACGACATGCTCCCCTGTTAACAGCTCCCGGCCCTCCTGATCTCTAATGGTCAGCAGAGCAGTTCGACCAATAGCTTCAATAGCCTCATGCGGCTCATCCACAGCCGGAAGCTCAATGATGATTCTTCTCGGTCCCTGCCGCTGAATAATCGGCTCCGATAAGCCCATCTCATCAACCCGGCTTTCAATTATAGACCGTGCTGTCTCCATCTGGTCTTCAGTTACTTCCTGACCTTCTTCAGGGTTAGCTTCGAGAACAATCTGAGTCCCACCTTCCAGATCCAGGCCCAGATTAATACCTCGAAAATGATAAATTCCAAAAGAAACAGCAATTATTACAAGTACAATACCAATTTTAATAAGTCGTTTCTCCCTGTAATTCATACAGCTAATCCTCCTTTTCAATTTATGACCAGTGACTGATAATTTAAAGAATATATAAATACCTGCAGCTGTTAGACTGCATATAGAACTAATTATACCTCAAATAACAAATTAACAGCCTAAAATACCCAATAAATAGCTGTTAAAATTACTGCTTAACTATCTAAATAACCATTACCACCAGAACAGTATTTAAAACAAAACTTTTATTAGCCCAGCATAAAAGCAAGTAGCTCAGCATAAAAGCAATTCAGAAATAGAATTCAAAACATAATATAAAGTAATTCCAGCACAGCGCAAAAAAACAAAATGGAAAACTACTCGGTAAACATTACTACTTACTACCACCCGGGCTTCTGCAAATTTAATAGTAATATAAAACCCGGCTTACAGCTATTGATACTTACAGCTATTGATAAATATTAAGCACAAAAAATAAAAAATATAAGAAAGCCGAATGCTGAACACTTTCAGAGTTAATAAAAAAGAATAAAAGAAAATAATTACTGGTATTCCTTTATTCATTTTGCCTTACATTACATTTTGCTTTCATTCTGCCTTACATTTTGCTTTCATTCTACTTTTCATTCTGCCTTTCATATTGCAGCATTATAGTATAGAATCATTCCGGGGTCTGGTTTTCAAAATTAGCACCATAATCATAATGCCTGATCAGCCGCATTTCAGTCAGCGGCCAGTACAGCCAGAATGCTTTTCCTTCAATAGAGCTACGCTCCACAAAACCCACAATTTCTGCCACCCTGCTGTCAGCACTGTGATTTCTGTTATCACCCAGGACAAAATAATGGTCTTCCGGAATTTCGGTGGGCCCAAAGCTGCCCCACATCTCTTCTTTAATATAATCCTCCTCCAGAGGCTGGCCATTTATAAAGGTACTGCCATCACGAATAGAAATAGTTTCACCGGGCAGGCCCACTATCCGTTTAATGTATTTCCCTCGTGAGGTTCCCTGAGGAGTAAACACAACAATATCCCCTCTCTGAGGAGGCTGAAAACGGTAAGTTATTTTATTAACAAATAAACGCTCACCATCTGTCAGGGTGGGTTCCATTGACTGGCCATCAACCACAAAAGATTGAGCCACAAAAGTTATAATGAAAAAGGCCAGTATTCCAGCAATTACCAGAGACTGTAAAAACTCCTTAATTTCTTCCAAAGCAGGTTCCTCCCAGAAAAATCATCTTAATTGTCACTATCTTTTTTTGGATTATCTAAACTGCCTATTGCATTTTTAACCACATCAATATCCACATCGGATGCAATTCTCAGTTTCATATTATCGCCCGTTATCTTTATTACCTTGGCCTTTATCCCCCCTATAGTCACAACTTTATCTCCCACTTCAAGATTGTCCACCATCTCTTCATGCTCCTGTTCTTTTTTGCGCTGGGGGCGAATCAAAAAATACCAAAAAACACCAAAGATAACAACCAGGGGCAGTAATTGAATCACAAATTCCATTCTTTTTCCTCCTTCTGATTATTTTATCATTTTAAAATACAGCTAAAACCTAAAAAAAGCCTATCATTAATGAGTATAATACTTCTTGTGCAAAATTTCAATAATAAGTCAAAATTTCCTTACAGTAAACAAAATAAAAAAGATCAGCGGCCGTATTTTTGATAAAAATCCCGGCACAGCTGGCTCAATTGTCCCCGGCTGACCGCCGAACGAACTTTTTTCATTAACTGAAGGTAAAAATATAAATTATGATAACTGGTCAACCTTACCCCGAGAATTTCTTTTCTCTTCAGCAGATGCCTTATATAGGCCCGGGTGTAATTTTCACAAACCCGGCAGTCACACTCCGGATCAACAGGGGTAAAATCTTCTTTATATTCTGCATTACGCACCTTAATTCTACCCCGGCTGGTGAAACAGGAGCCGTGTCTGCCCAGTCTGGTAGGCAGTACACAGTCAAACATATCAATACCCCGTTGAACACCTTCCAGCAGATCACCGGGGGTTCCCACTCCCATCAGATATCGGGGTTTATCTTCAGGTAGCTCCGGGACAGTAAAGTCCAGGACCCTCATCATATCTTCCTTTTTTTCACCCACACTGAGACCACCCACAGCATATCCGGCAAAATTCATATCCCTGAGTTCAGAGGCACACATCTGCCTTAGGTCTTTATATACTCCTCCCTGAATGATCCCAAATAGAGTCTGACCAGAATTTGGATTATGCTTCTTCTGGCAGCGCTCAGCCCACTTCAAAGTACGCTCTACCGCCTTATTTACATATTTTTTATCGGCATCCCCGGGAGGACACTCATCAAAAGCCATTATAATATCGGCCCCAAGCCTGTTCTGAATCTCAATGGATCGCTCCGGATCAATAAAATAACGGGCTCCATCAATATGAGACTGAAAATGAACCCCCTGATCGGTTATTTTATTTAATTCTGCCAGGCTGAAAACCTGAAATCCCCCACTGTCCGTTAAAATAGGCCGGTCCCAGTTCATAAATTCATGAAGTCCTCCAGCCTTTTCTATAAGTTCTTCCCCCGGTCGTAAGGAGAGATGATAGGTATTGCCCAAAATTATTTCGGCTCCTATCTCCTTTAATTCAGGCGGTGAAATGGATTTAACAGCAGCCTGAGTGCCGACCGGCATGAAAATAGGAGTCTGAAAACTGCCGTGCTCGGTTTCCAGTTTACCTCTGCGGGCCTCTGTCTGCTTATCTTTATCAAGAACAGTATAATTAAATGACATATCAAAATCCCTTCAAAACTTTTTTTAGCTATTTTAAAAATAGCAAAAACAAAAACCGGTTAATCAATTATAAACCGGCAAATTTTGATAAACCAGCAGTGATTGTACTTTAAAAAAATCAATGTATAAACATTGCATCTCCCAGGCTGTAGAAACGAAATTTTTTCTCTATAGCCTCCTGATAGGCTGAAAGGACCTCATTTTTCCCGGCAAAAGCACTTACCAGCATCAAAAGAGTTGATTTTGGAAGATGAAAATTGGTGATAAGACCCTCAATAACATTAAATTCAAACCCCGGATAAATAAAGATATCAGTCCATCCTTTATCGGCTGCAATCTCCTTCTTTTTCTGATAAACTCCCTCCAGAGTTCGGGTAACTGTGGTACCCACCGCTATCACCCGCCGGTCACTCTCCAGAGTCCGGTTAAGCAAACGAGCTGCTGTTTCCGGCAGCTCATAATATTCAGCATGCATATCATGGTCTTCCACTGAAGTGGTCCGAACCGGGCGAAAGGTTCCCAGCCCCACATGCAGGGTAAGCTGGGCAATATTAACACCCTTATCTTCAATTTTAGACAGCAGCTCAGGTGTAAAATGCAGGCCTGCCGTCGGTGCGGCAGCAGAACCCTTTTTTTGGGCATAAACAGTCTGGTAGCGCTGTTCATCTTCAAGGTCCTTTTTTATATACGGAGGCAGCGGCATCTCACCCAGACGGTGCAGAATATCGGAAAAATCACCTGTGTATTCAAACTCAACAATACGTCCTCCAAAATCAGTATAATCCAGAACCGAACAGGTCAAAAGTCCCTCACCAAAAGAAATCTCAGTTCCTTTTTTCACTCTTTTACCGGGACGAACGAGAACTTCCCAGACCTCGGGGCTTTTTTCGTTTAACAAAAGAACTTCAATTTCAGTTCCGGTAGGCTGCTTGACACCATATAAGCGGGCCGGAATAACCTCACTGTTGTTCAAAACAAGCAGATCTCCCGGGCTGAGGTGATCTATTATATTTTTAAAAATGGTTTCTTCGGTCTCCCCGGTTTTGCGATCCAGCAGTAAAAGCCGGGATTCATCTCTTCTCCGGGCCGGAGTTTGAGCAATTAGCTCCTCCGGTAAATCATAATCAAATTCCTCTACATCCATTTATTTCACTCCATTTATGATTATCCTGCAAAAAGTGTTATTTTAAAATTTTACAATTTATGATTGCGATCATGACAATAATATTATATCTTAAATTAAATAAAATTAACTTTTTGCAGTGCAACCATTTATTTAAATAACTAACCATTTATTAAATAATTATTATTTAATATTTAAATAACTAATTTTTGCTAAAAAAGATTTTTCAAATTATAAGAGATTACTGATCATTGGTTTTTTCATCAGAATTATTTTCATCATCAAAAAAAAGACCTGCTTTTGTGTTTCCTCCAGGACTGATTCCCAGATGGTCATAAGCGGCAGCCGTAGCTATCCGCCCCCGTGGGGTGCGGTCAATAAAACCCAGCTGCAGAAGGTAGGGTTCATATACTTCTTCAATGGTATCAGTTTCTTCACTGATGGCAGCGGCCATTGTATTCAAACCAACCGGACCACCCTCAAATTTGTTGATAATAGTTTTTAGCAATTTGTGGTCCACCCGGTCCAGACCAAGTTCATCAATTTCCAGAAGTTCCAGGGCCTGTTCTACAACCGAAGTTGTTATAACCCCATCAGCTTTTACTTCGGCAAAATCTCTGACTCTTTTAAGCAGTCGGTTGCTTATCCGGGGTGTCCCGCGGGAGCGGCGGGCAACCTCCACAGCACCCTGGTCGTGTATTTCAATATCCAGAATTTTAGCAGAGCGGAGTATTATCTTTTTTAACTCTTCCTTTGAATAAAACTCCAGCCTATTGATAACCCCGAACCTGTCCCGCAGAGGGGAACTAATCAGCCCGGCCCTGGTGGTAGCACCGACCAGGGTAAAAGGTGATAAATCCAGCCTCACCGAGCGGGCACTGGGCCCTTTTCCAATTATAATATCCAGACTGTACTCCTCTAAAGCCGGGTACAGAACCTCCTCGACCACCTTATTCAAACGGTGTATCTCATCGATAAACAATACATCCTGACCCTGGAGGTTGGTTAAAATGGAAGCCAGATCTCCCGGCCTTTCAATCGCCGGTCCGGAGGTTGTATGTAAATTTACATTCAGCTCATTGGCAATTATATTGGCCAGAGTGGTTTTCCCCAGACCCGGGGGACCATACAGCAGGACATGATCCAGAGCTTCTCCCCGGTTTTTAGCAGCTTCCACAAAAATTTTAAGTTTTTCTTTAACCTTTTTTTGACCGATATAATCCTCCATTTTTTCCGGACGCAGGGTTTGGTCAAAAAACCCATCATTTTCTTTTTGTTCCGGAGATACAATCCTCTCTTCCCTATCCATTTAAAAACTCTCCTTACCCAGATAACTGAGGGTCTTTTTTATCTTCTCTTCCAGAGAACTTCCAGCTGAAAATTCAATTTCATGCAGAGCACTGTTTATCTCACTGCGGGTATAACCCAGACTGTTCAGTGCTTCATAAAGGTCATCATCGGGCACTTTCCCGGTATCTGTTTCTGTACTCTGATACTCCTGACCCAGCTCGGAGATTTTTTCCTCCAGCTCCAGTATCAAACGCTGAGCTGTTTTGGGACCAATTCCCGAGACCTGTTTTAAGACAGATGTATCTTCAGTCATAATGGCATTTATAAACTCCTCATACCTGAGAGTGGACAAAACACTTATACCCGCTTTTGGACCCACCCGGGATACGGACAGTAATATATCAAACAGCTCTCTTTCCTTCATGGAATTAAAGCCATACAGGTCCAGAGTATCCTCCCGTACATATGTATAAATAAAAAGCTCAATCTCTCCCCCGGGGTCAGGCAGATTAATCAGGTCGGACACAAAAACCAAATAACCGGTACCCCCGGAAGTTATAATAACCTTATTACCTGTTTTCCATTTTATTTCACCTTCCAGATAACCTATCACAGAATCTGCCCCCATTTATCTTTATTTCCCTGATAATGACTGTGGCAGATGGCAACTGCCGCAGCATCGGCCGCATCATCGGGTTCTATAATTTTTTGTAACCCCAGCATAGCTTTTACCATTTCCTGAACCTGATTCTTACGGGCCCTACCATAACCAACTACCGCCTGCTTAACCTGCAGGGGAGTATATTCAGCTACCTTTATTCCCGCCTCAGAACCACACAACATGATCACACCCCGGGCCTGACCCACACGAATAGCTGTTTTAACATTTTTATTAAAAAACAATTCCTCAACAGCCATCTGTTCAGGATTATTTTTTTCAATTATCTCCACCAGTTCCCGGTGTATTTGACACAGCCGGTCAGTATCTTCCTTTCCGGCAGCAGTCGTAATATTACCACAATCCACAAGAGAAAAGTTATTTCCCTGGGCCGAAATTACAGCATAACCGGCAGCCGCCAGTCCCGGATCCACACCTAATATTTTCAAAAAATGCCCCTCCTCAATACACAAATGATTATCCAGCACAAAATGTTATTTTAAGATTTTACATTTTATGATTACTGTCATGACAGTAATTTTACTTCTTAAATTAATTAAACTTGACTTTTTACAGGGCAATTACAAATATTTACCTAAAAATTTACAAAAAAAAATAATACATAAATCAGCTGGCTTCTTTAATCTCCTTAATTATCTCTTCCGGTATATTAAAATTGGTATAAACTTCCTGAATATCATCATGTTCTTCCAGCTCTTCCATTAAATTTAAAGTTTTAGCAGCGGTATTCTTATCCTGTATTTCAACTTCATTCTGAGGTACCATGGCCAGATCGGAGGAATCCACCTCAATTCCTTCCTCCTCCAGCTGATCTCGAATATTATCAAGTTCATTAACAGCAGTATAGATAGTAGCTATCTCATTTTGGACATCTATATCTTCAGCACCCAGTTCAATTAGCTGCAGCATCAGTTCCTCTTCTGATATATCATTATCCTGCAGCTCTATAACAATACGTCCTTTTTTATCAAACATATAGTCAACACAGCCGGATTGGCCGAGGTTTCCCCCATTATTGGAAAGTATATGGCGCAGTTCAGAGGCGGTACGGTTCCGATTATCACTGGTTATATCCATATAAAGGGCAATACCTCCCGGACCATATCCTTCATAATAAAACTGCTCATAATTGACACCTTCCAGCTCACCGGTGCCCCTTTTTATAGCCCTTTCTATATTATCTTTAGGCATATTCTGATCTTTTGCTTTTCTGATGACCCTTCTCAGCCCCGGATTTTTTTCCGGATCTCCGCCACCTTCACGGGCTTCAACCGTAATCCGCTTACTTAATTTAGAAAAAAGTTTAGCCCTCTTTTTATCCTGTTTTTGTTTCTGATGTTTAATATTGTGCCATTCAGAATGGCCGGCCATAATCTCACCCCCAAAACATTCGTATTATAATACTAACATATCAACCCGGAAAATTCAATTTAAATCACCATTAATCATCTGCTGTACAGACAACATTTCTAAGCACAATAATAAAAAGGCACTTCCTTTCTTTACTTTACGGTACAGTTAAAAATCAGCTCTATAAATTAAGACTGCAGCTGATGATCTTTGCTGTCCATATATTCTAAAATATTCTGAAGAATATTTTTTATTAATTCCAGTTCCCGGGGAGAACGATCAGCAAGCATATTATTAATATTTTTTAATTTAAGTTTAACTTCCGGATTATCCTCCCGGGGTTCCCTGATTAAATCTTCAAGAGGAATATTGAGAGCCTCGGATATTTTCATTAAGGCTGTTAAAGAAGGAGTTTTATCTCCCCTCTCCACCTGACCAATATAACTGTAATGCAGCTCAGCCTTCTCCCCCAGTTTTTCCTGGGTTAAATCCATACTGTATCGCAGCTTTCTCACACGTTCTCCGATAATATTTTTCTCCATTTATTTCACCTCTGTTATATATATTAAGGGCCTATAAGAGCATTTTTAAGAGTTTATTGGTATCATTTTTTTGTATTATATGTATTATAAAATACAAAAAGAAAGACCATGGCCAGTCTCCATGATCAAACAATTTATAGAGTTTTACGCAGACTGGTTATTAATTTATGCAGACCATGACCACCATTGTTTTCCCAGAGTTTTATAAATTCATCAATTTCTCTTTTTTCGGCGGCTGAAAACTCATCTATATCTATCTCTTCAGCTTCAAATTCTTTAAGACTGCTGATTGCCTTTTTTAGTGGATACTGAATTTTAAAATATAATTGATCAGACATGTTCATCCTCCTTTAGTATGCTGGCTATTTTTTTCAGGCGGGGAATACCAACTTCATCCAGAAACTTTAGATAGCCCTCCAGGGTAATAATTCTATTATCTTTAACTCTTTCACTGATTTCCAGATCAAGCTCCTTGAAGTCATCAACTTTATTTAACACTGTATTCAGCTTTTCTACTGCATTTAAAACACTCTTTTTGGTCACTGTAAACACCTCATTTAGGGGTTCAAACACCCCATTTATAATGGTAAAACAGAAAATATTAGAATATTAACAATATATTTAATAAAAAATAATTACAGGATAAGTTAACCTGTAAGCCGAGTTCTGTTTTCAAGCGGCCATCTATCTTGGGTACCAGTTGCCTGATACCTCTAGCGTCCTTACCCGGGAACATGGCGGGCAGCCTTAACGTTCCCCTATTAGGACTTGCTCCAGGCGGGGTTTGCCCAGCAGCTCAGTTACCTGAACTCTGGTGAGCTCTTACCTCACCTTTTCACCCTTACCTCTCGGATCCAAAAAGCTTAATCTGCCTGGACCCTAAAGCAGTTAACTGCAGGTCCCGGAATGACTTTTTGCTGCCGAAAAGCGGTCTGGTTTCTGTGGCACTTTCCTGAGGGTCACCCCTACCGGGGATTACCCGGCACCCTGCCCTGTGGAGCTCGGACTTTCCTCAGTCATATAAGTTATATCCTTTAAAATAGTTTTTAAATCAATCCTTTTTTAAAATAAAAGATATATTAGAAAGGATATACAGTAATGACTGCGGCCCTTCGGTTAACTTATCCTGAAAATATTGATAAAAATGTAAAATAATCAATACTTTACTTTTTTATTATAACACTGTTTTTAAAAAATGTCAATTAATATCATCATTTTTTAATAAAAATAGTATCATATTGAAATAGCTGCTTTGAAAGGTAAAACAGATATTTTGTTATTTGTCTTCTTTCTCTCAGGACAAAAATGGAGCTCTTTGACGAGCAAAACATATACTTAAATCTTCCCACAATTATTAAGGACAATCCAATATATTAACTCAACTATTGAAGTTCAAAAATACCGCTGGATACAGATCAATTATCAATCCACTTCGGTTTATATTTTATTCCAGGGGTTGGTATTTACTTCTGATACAGCTGTCTGCAGTTCGGGAAGGCCATTTTTAATTTTTTTAAGCAGCAGATCTTTTACAATAATTTCTGTACCATAATGACCGGCATCAACAACCACTATACCCTGCTGACCGGCCTGCTGGGCCTGATGAAACTTAATATCCCCGGTCAAAAACAGATCCGCCCCTTTTTGGACTGCCTGTTGAATATAATCTCCTCCACTTCCACTGCACAGGGCAATTTTCTTTACAGTTCTTCGCCCCTCTCCGGTAAATTTAACAGCCGAGAGATTTAATTTTTCTTTAACATACTGCAAAAAATTATCCACCATCATCTCTTCATTTAAAACACCAATTCTACCCGGGCCATAGGGCTGTTTATTGTTCTCCAGAGGATAAATATCCAGAGCAACTTCCTCATAAGGATGAACTTCCCTTAATCTATTTTCAACAGCCTGAAGATGGTCTTCAGCAACTATAGTTTCCAGTCTGTATTCCTGAACCTCATTAAACCTGTTTTTTTCACCCTGATAGGGTTTACTGCCAGAAAGAGGTTTAAAACTTCCCTGACCTTTTACAGCAAAAGAAGAATGGCTGTAATTTCCCGTAAAACCGGCTCCCTCATCCAGAATTGCCTCCCGGATATCTGTAAAGTGACTGATGGGAACAAAAACAGCCAGTTTATAAAAATTCAGGCGGCCCTCTGCTCCTAAAACAGAAACATCCTGAATATCCAGCCTTTGAGCCAGATAATCATTTAAACCTCCAGGGGCTATATCCAGATTTGTATGGGCGGAATAAAGAACTATATCGTTTTTTATTAAATAGCTAACAATTTTACCGGTCTGATCTGAGGAGATAACCTGCTTTAAAGGTTTAAAAATAAGTGGGTGATGAGATATAATCATATCACAATTTTTATTGACCGCTTCCCGGGCTACCTCAAGGTCAATATCCAGACTGACCAGTATTTTAGAAATAGATGCATTATTATCTCCAACCTGCAGACCTGAATTATCCCACTCCAGTATATATCTTTCAGGAGCCAGTTCGGACAAAAAGTCAATCACTTCTGAGACCGGTATCATAATTAAACTCTCCTCCTCTGCAATAAAAAATCCTGTCCACAGAAAGGAACAGGTTAAGGATGAATTTCTTAAAAATATTTTGGTGGGCCCACCAGGATTCGAACCTGGGACTAATCGGTTATGAGCCGATTGCTCTGACCGGCTGAGCTATGGGCCCTCGGTTATAGCTTTCAAACAATCCAAAGATATTATAAGACATTTACCCCGGAAAGTCAAGGATAAAACTTATTTTTTGCAGTTATCTTCATGCAAATATTTTGCAGTTATCTTCTGTGCAGTTATTACTTTTTTGCAGTTATCTTCTGTGCAGTTATCTTCTGTGCAGTTATTACTTTACAGTAAACATTATACATTTTATTTTTGTTTTTTCTGTGACAGAATAAGATAAGGCTGATCCAGATATTTATCATACTTCCTGCAGAAAATCTCTTTGCATCTTTTTATACTTTAAAAGCAGCCTGTTTAACTCATCTACATTTATATCTTCTTCCTTCTGCAGGGTCTCAGACAGCTGTTTCTTTTTTGCCCTAAAAATATTTTCCCGCATTCTCTCCACCCAGCTGGAAACAACATTTTTATTAACAGAAACATTTTCCATAACCGCCAGATTCATCAATAAATTTTTCACTTCCTCATCCTCAATATTCTGCAGAATTATATCAAAATCCTGTTCTATATTCTGCCACAAAATCCGGGCCGCTTTCTTAAGCCGACCTTCAAAATAATCGGGATCAATATTTTCTTGAATAAAGCTCCTGTATTCAGGGTAATCAATAAATACCTTAACCAGCCGGGCTCCCGGATTTTTGATGGTCTTTTTTGCTGCCGGTTGGTCTGCTTCCCTACTCTGCTGTTGAGCTTCTTGCCGCCGTTTTATTCTTTTTTCTATCTCCTTTTTGATAATTTCCCGGTCTATACTGTATTCACTGCTAATTCTATCCACATATACTTCTCTTTCAATCTGGTCTTCAACATCGGAAAGAATTTTAATAACACTTTTAATCAGGTTTATTTTATCCTCTGTTTTTTGGGGATCCTTATCAGCTGCTGCCTGTTTTATTTTATAATCGATAAGACCATCTGCCTGATCTAGCATTTTTTGAAAAGCATCCGGGCCCTGATCAGCAATAAAATCATCGGGGTCCTGATCTTCGGGTAAATCCAGGACCTTAATATTTAAGCCTTCACTCTTGAGAATATCCAGACCTTTCAGGGCCGCTTTTTTGCCGGCGATATCAGGGTCAAAAACAATATAAACCATCTCCGCCAGACGGTCAATCACCCGGGCCTGTTCCCGGGTCAAAGCTGTCCCCAGGGAGGCAACTGTATTGGTGAAACCAGCCTGATGGGCCCGTAAAACATCAGTATAACCCTCCATTATAATGACCTGTTTTTTCTGCCGGATACTGGTTTTAGACTGATGGATGCCATATAAATTTTTCCCTTTATCATAAATTAGAGTGGTGGGCGAATTAAGATATTTAGGAACTGATGGATCCTCATCTTTAATTTTACGGCCCCCAAAAGCCAGAACCTCCCCCCGGATATTCTCAATCGGGAATATAATTCGGTCCCTGAACTTATCAAAATAACCACCCTGTTTACTTTCAGAAATCAGGCCCGCCTCCAGTAAATCCTGTATAGCATAGCCTCTGTCGGTTAAAAAATCGAGCAGTACCTGCCAGTGATCGGGAGCATATCCCAGATTAAAGGACTCTATTTCACTATCCGTAAAATTACGCTCTTCCAGATAAGAACGTGCCCGGGCTGCAGTTTCATTGTTCAGCAGAATATAATTATAAAAACGGGCCGCCATATTATTAATGGCAAACATGCGGTCCCGGCGCCGGGTTTTCTCTTTTTGAGCCTGACTCTGTTCGGGCATCTCCAGGCCGGTTCTATCGGCCAGTATTTTCAGACTTTCATAAAAAGTAATATGGTCCATTTCCATCAAAAAGGTGAAAACATCGCCCCCTACCTTACAGCCAAAACAGTGATAAACCTGATTTTCAGGATTAACCGTAAAGGAAGGAGTCTTCTCCTGATGAAAGGGGCACAGAGCCTGATAATTTTTCCCCACTTTTTTAAGCTCCACATATTCTCCAATAACATCTACAATATCAACTCTTTTTTTGACCTGCTGTATGAAATCTTCAAATTGAGAACTCATTACATCACCTCATTTTTCCAGCCAGGGGCTGGGAATAAAAAGGTCTTCTCCTTTATTTATGGCATATCTATCAGACATACCGGCAATATAATCCAGCACAATCTGCTGTTTGTCATTACAATCTTCCTTAAATTTATCGGGAATCTCCTCCTGGTTCTCACAGTAATAATTATACAAAAGCTTCAGCAGTGAGATAGCCTTGTTTTCTTCTTTCTTGGCCCGGGAACCAATATATACATTATTATTTAAAAAATCATAGAGTTCTTTTGTAGCCTTTTTAACCGGCCGGGATCTTTTAATCTGGGGCTGATTCCGGCTCTCTTTTATCATATCACGAACCATGGTATCAATCCGGCCGGAGTGGGTTTCACCCAGCACCCCAATAGGGTCCCGGGGCAGATCATCTTCCGAAATAATTTCTGCCCTCAGGGCATCATCAATATCATGGTTAATATAAGCAATCCGGTCGGCGATTCGTACAATCTGACCCTCCAGGGTTTCCGGTTTATCAGGACCGGTGTGTTTTTTAATACCCTCTCTAACTTCCAGGGTTAGATTTAGTTTTTCCAGCTGGTCCACAACCCTGAGACTCTGCAGATTATGTTTAAACTCCCTCTCCATCACCCGGGAGAGAGCAGTTTCCCCCGCATGGCCAAAGGGAGTATGCCCCAAATCATGGCCCAGAGCTATGGCCTCGGTTAAATCTTCATTTAACTGCAGTCCCCGGGCAATAGTTCGGGCAATCTGGGACACTTCAAGGGTATGGGTTAATCTGGTCCGATAATGGTCACCCTCAGGAGCAATAAAAACCTGTGTTTTATGCTTAAGGCGGCGAAAAGCCTTACAGTGCAGAATACGATCCCGATCCCTTTGATAAACTGTTCTCAGATCACACTGATTTATCGGTTTTTCCCGCCCCTCTGTATTTCTACTTAAAGCCGCATATTGGGAAAGATTTTCTTTTTCCTGTTGTTCCAGTTTTAAGCGGAGCATAACAGTTTCCCCCTTAAATTACTCTATATTTATAAATTAAATAAAAAAGTACAAAATCCTCTTTACAAAAAGAAAAAAGCCCCACTCAATTAATTGCTAATTGAATGGGGCCTTATTTATTTTAGCCGTATCTTTATTTTATTTCTTTATCAGTTATCTCCTTAGTTAGGTCGAATCTATTGAACTTTTTTACCGATTTTTTAGATTTCAGAAAAGTTACTTCAGCTGATTTTTACTCTTAATAACCTTTCTTCTTCTTGCCACCAAGCTCGGCCTGTGCTGCTGCAAGACGGGCAATCGGTACCCGGAAAGGAGAACAGGATACATAGTCCAGATCTGCCTGATAACAGAAGTTTACAGAGGCCGGTTCTCCTCCATGTTCTCCACAGATACCAACTTTGAGGTCCGGATTGGTGGAACGACCTTTCTGCACTCCGGTTTCAACCAGCTGGCCGACACCTTCCTGATCCAGAACTTCGAAGGGATTTTTAGGAAGAATTTCTTCATCGAGATACTTGGCTAAAAATTTACCTTCAGCATCATCACGGCTAAAGCCGTAAGTGGTCTGAGTCAGGTCATTGGTACCAAAGGAGAAGAATTCTGCTTCTTCGGCAATTTTATCAGCTGTCAGAGCAGCCCGGGGCAGCTCAATCATAGTACCGATTGCATAATCGGCATAATTAATATCTACATCACTTTCATCAATTGCTTTCTCGGCTGCTTCCTGAGCTACTTCTTTTAGAATTTCCAGTTCTCTAACATCACAAACCAGAGGAATCATTACTTCCGGCTTGACATCAACACCTTCTGCAGCTGCTTCACAGGCTGCTTCAAAAATTGCAGTTACCTGCATCTCATAAATTTCCGGGAAATTTATTCCCAGACGGCAGCCGCGGTTACCGAGCATGGGATTCATCTCATCCAGGCGTTCAATATCTTCCAGAAGCTGTTCTTTTTCGGCAATTTTTTCTTCATCTCCACCGGTAACTTTCAGTTCAGTTAGCTCAATCAAAAGCTCATCCCGGTCAGGCAAGAATTCATGAAGTGGAGGATCCAGAAGTCTGATGGTAACCGGCAGTCCATCCATGACTTCAAAGATTCCTTTGAAGTCTTCTTTCTGCATGGGACGAAGTTTGTCCAGAGCTTCCTGTCGTTCATCTGTTTCTTCTGCCAGAATCATATCCTGGACAATTGGCAGCCGGTCTTCACCAAAGAACATGTGCTCCGTTCGGGTCAGGCCTATGCCTTCAGCTCCATATTCAAGGGCTTGAGCGGCATCTTCAGGTGTATCAGCATTGGTTCTTACACCCATGGTTCTAATATCATCAGCCCATCTCATCAGACGTTCAAAGTTCTCATCCATTTCCGGATCAACGGTTGGTACCTGCCCTTCATATACTTCTCCTTTACTGCCATCTATAGTTATATACTCACCTTTTTTGAGCACTTTACCATCCACAGAGATTTGTTCTTTATCATAATTCACATCGATATCCTCACAGCCGGCAACACAGGGTTTCCCCATACCGCGGGCCACAACTGCGGCATGACTGGTCATACCTCCCCGGGAGGTCAGAATTCCCTGGGCGGCATCCATACCATGAATGTCTTCAGGAGAGGTCTCTGTTCTTACCAAAAGAACTTTTTCTTCATCTCCCACTTCTGCTGCTTCATCTGATTCAAAGATAATTTTGCCGGTGGCAGCTCCTGGAGATGCTCCCAGTCCGGCTGCCAGCACATCAACCTCTATATCGGGATCAATTCTTTTATGCAGCAGTTCATCAAGTTTTTTGGGAGCCACTCTTTTTACCGCAGTATTTTTATCAATAAGACCTTCATCATACATATCAACGGCAATTTTTATGGCTGCCTTAGCGGTTCTCTTTCCGGTTCTTGTCTGCAGCATAAACAGCTCTCCATCCTGGATTGTAAACTCAACATCCTGGACATCTTTATAATGCTGTTCCAGTTTTTCAAAAATAGCTGTTAACTGCTCATATACTTCCGGCATATCATTCTCAAGCTCAGAGATATCTTTGGGAGTCCGGATTCCGGCCACAACATCTTCCCCCTGAGCATTTTTCAGATATTCACCATAATACTTTTTCTCCCCGGTAGAGGGGTCTCTGGTAAAGGCAACACCGGTTCCACAATCAGCCCCCATATTACCGTATACCATGGTCTGTACATTAACAGCAGTACCCCAGTGGTGGGGAATATCATTTATCTCTCGATAATTAATAGCCCGCTGGTTGCTCCATGATTCAAAAACAGCAGTAATTGAGTCCCAGAGCTGTTCCCGGGGTTCCTCGGGAAAATCAATACCGGCTTCAGCTTCTACATGGTCTTTAAATTCCTCCACCAGTTCCTTTAGAGCTTCCACCCCGAGTTCAGTATCATTTACAGCATCATATTTTTCTTTTTTAGCTTCAATTAATTCTTCAAAATCAGCATTCTCCAGTCCGACAACTACGCCCCCATACATCTGAACAAAACGACGGTAGCAGTCATAAGCAAAACGGCGGTTATTGGTCTGTTTGGCCAGCCCTTCTACAGTTTCATCATTAAGTCCCAGATTTAAAACTGTATCCATCATACCCGGCATAGAAACCCGGGCTCCGGAACGTATGGAAACCAGCAGGGGATCTTCAGAATCCCCAAACTCTTTACCCATCTGTTCTTCCAGACGGCCCATATGTTCATCAACTTCTTCTTCCAGATTATCAGGATATTCACCATTTTGTGTGTAATAGGTACAGACATCAGTTGTAATTGTAAATCCGGGTGGTACATTTATGCCCAGATTTGTCATTTCGTGAAGGTTGGAACCCTTGCCTCCCAGCAGGTTTCCCATATTGGTATTACCTTCTCCTTCTCCTCCACCAAAGAAATATACTTTCTTTTCTTGACTCATATCTTTCATAATTATTATTGCCCTCCTTTGTCAGGTTGTTAAATTTTTTATCCAGCTTACCTTTATTATATTATATGAACTTATCCTGACCACAGCCAGTAAATTAAATTTATTGTGGACAGGATAATTGCTGCCCTAAATCAAGATACAAAAATAACTTTAAAAAATACAAAACACCTTAATTAAGAAATAAACAGCAGACAGAACAGTAAAAAATAACAGGAAAGATCAAGAAAAAATCACCAACTAACTGTCAATAATCAACCAGATCAGCAGTGTATATACATGTATACAGTGCTTGTCCACCTGGTTTTATGTTAAAAAAATTACAAAGGAATTTAAAACCTGAAACCAGAACAGCTACTCGACTACTATTTCAGAAAGGTTACCCAGATAAGACATTTTTTCTAAAATAACTGAAAGAAGTCCTAAACGATTTTTTCTTATTTCTTCTTTATCAGCCATAACCTTAACCGATTCGAAAAAATTATGAACAGGATCAATCAAATCACACAATAGGCTATAAAGCCTGTCATAATCAGGTTCTTTCCAATTATCAACCTTCTCAAGTGTTTGCCAATAAATATTATATAGGTTTTGTTCTTCTTTTTCAAGAAGTAAATCGGATTTTATTTGTTTTTTTTCAGCTTCATTTTTAACAATGTTATCAATCCGGTTATAAACAGTAACCAGCTCAGTAAATTTTTCCTCAGACCGGAATCGGTCCAGGGCCGTAATTCTTGCAATCTGTCCGGGTATTCCAGTCTTCTGACCCTCCAGGCCTGCAGAGATAACATCATAGTCAAAACCCGATTCTGATTCCAGTTTATAACGCAGCCGGTCCTGCAGGAAATTTATTATTTCCCGGACCACTTGTTTTTCCGCAGAAATTTCATCCTGCTCATAAATGTCCAGAACTATAGTAATTATCTTTTCGGGGGCTGTATTTAATTTCAGATCATCCAGAAGCCGTATAATACCCAGAGCAGCCCTTCTTAAACCATAGGGGTCTTCTGAACCTGTAGGCTGCAGTCCGGCGGCAAAACATCCACAAAGGTTATCCAGCTTATCGGCCAGAGCGAGAATTTTTCCTTCCCCGGTCTCGGGCAGACGATCCCCGGCATATTCAGGATGATAATGTTCAGCAACCGCCTTATATATTTCAGCAGGCTCTCCTTCCTCACGGGCATAAATACCTCCCATTGTACCCTGAAGCTCTGGAAATTCGCGCACCATATCACTTACCAGATCGGATTTTGAAAGATAGGCCGCCCGGGAAATACTCTCCCGCTGTGAGGGGGGATATTCCATTTTTTCGGCCACAAAGGACACAATCTTTTCCAGCCGGACAATTTTATCATACATAGAACCCAGCTCTTCCCGAAACAGGAGACCTTTTAGCATTTCTATCCGGGCCTCATTGCTGACTTCAAGATCCTGATCATAATAAAACTCTGCATCATCAAACCGGGCTTTCAGAACCTTCTCATTACCCTCTACCACCGTCTCCAGCGATTGTTCTGAACCATCTCTAACCCCTATAAAACCGGAAGCCAGAGCACCCTTGCTGTCACGAACAGGAAAATACCGCTGGTGTTCACGGGTGGGGGTTACCAGCACCGGTTCCGGCAGATCCAGATACCGGGGGGCAAACTCACCATAAAAGGGAGTCGGGTACTCCACCAAATGAATTACTTCCTGGAGCAGATCTGATTTTAGATCAGCAGCAACCTGATATTTTTCTTCAAGCCGGGAGATACCTTCTTTGATTTTTCTTTTCCTTGCCCGGGGGTCAACAAGAACAAAATTTTTTTTCAGCAGATCAATATACTTATCTACGGATTCCACAATCAGCGGCTCCGGGGCTAAAAAACGGTGGCCCCGGGTTTTATTATCAGAATCTATATTTGCTATACTGAAATTTACCACCCGGTCATCAAAAAGGGCACAAATCCAGTGGATGGGCCGCACAAACTCAAATTCTTCTTTTCCCCAGTGCATGGACTGAGAAAAATTTAATCCTTTTATGATATCGGCAAATACTTCTGGCAGCAGTTCAAATACAGATTTTTTTTCCCTTTCAATAACGGCATAAAGGTAACGCCCCCGGTCAGTTTCCCTTATTTCCAGCTGCTGTGAACTAAGTCCTTTATTGCTCATAAAACCTTTCAGAGCCTCAGTGGGCTCTCCATTATCATCATAAGCAATATTTTCCGGAGGGCCTTTTATTTCTTCTACCTCTTTTTCCTGTCGGGCTCCAATATTTGAAAATATCAGCACCAGTCTGCGGGGGGCACCCATAACATTTATTTCGCCAGCCGGTATCCTGTTTTCTTTCATTATTTCTCTGGCTGTATCCAGCAAATCATCATGAATTTCAGGAGCCAGTTTGGCGGGAATTTCTTCTGTCCCGATCTCCAGCAGAGCTTTATGACTCATCTCCATCACCTTCTTTAAGTAAAGGATATCCTTTATCTTCTCTAATATCAATATATTTTTCAGCACAATCCCGGGCCAGATCTCTGACCCGACCGATAAAACTGGTTCTTTCATTAACACTGATCGCACCACGGGCATCCAGAAGATTAAAAACATGAGAACACTTTAATGTACAATCATAAGCCGGGAAGACAAGGCTCTTCTGCAGTGAAGTTTGTGCTTCTTGTTCATATATTTCAAACAGCTGAAGTAGATTCTGGACCCCTGCCTCCTTAAAATTATAGGCTGAATGCTCCACCTCAATCTGATGATTTATATCACCATAGGTTATATCTTTAACCCACTGAATATCATAAACACTATCCACATCCTGTATATACATTGCTATTCGTTCCAGACCATAGGTAATCTCAGCAGTTACGGGATAACAATCCTTACCACCTACCTGCTGAAAATAAGTAAACTGGGTAATCTCCATACCATCAAGCCATACTTCCCAGCCCAAACCCCAGGCCCCCAGAGTTGGAGCTTCCCAGTTGTCCTCAACAAATCTAATATCATGCTCCAGAGGATCAATACCCAGATGTTTGAGGCTGTCAATATAAATCTCCTGTATCTTTTGGGGAGAGGGTTTCATAATTACCTGATACTGAAAATAGCGCTGCAGGCGGAAGGGATTTTCTCCATACCGGCCATCAGCTGGTCTGCGGGAGGGTTGAACATAGGCCGTATTATAGGGTTCAGGACCCAGAGCTCTCAGAAATGTAGCCGGACTCATTGTTCCCGCTCCCATTTCAATATCATAGGGCTGTTCTAGCACACAGTCCTGGTCTGCCCAATAATCATTAAGGGCAGAAATTACTTGCTGCAGATTCATGTCTTAACCACCTCAGTATAATATAATCAAATAAAAATAAAATACTATATAACACAATAATCATAACACAATAATCATAAAATAATAATCATAAAATAATATCCATGACCTATTAACAATATAAAGCAAAAATAAAAAAACCAGCCTATCTCTTACAGCCTTTACAGCTTTGTTTAATCTCTATCTTTTTATAAATCTCTAACTGTAAAAAGAAATTTCTCCGATTTTAATTTTATATCCAGATGATATTTCATAAATCGGTCCAGCATGGTTTCCAGCTGACGGAAACCCCGCCCGGACAGCCGCAGGTTTTCGGGAATTTCAAATCCAGAATCATAAATCGTATTTATAATCCTATAAACCTCTCCGGAAAACTCAAAAAAATGTTCCCCATCACTTCGGGTCTTACAGTCCTTACAGATAATACCACCCCGGGCAATATCCAGAATATTGTTACCGGAAATAGACACTGTATTTTCACAATCCACACATCTTTCCAGAACCGGTTTAAAGCCGGATAAAGCCAGTAAACGAAGCTTAAATATCAATGATAAATAGGCCAGCTCCCGGCCTTCAAGATCAAGCATTTTATAAAAAGTACTCAACAGAAGTGAAAATAGTGGAGGATCGGAATCATTTTCCATACCAACTTTTTCCACTATTTCTGCTAAATAAGTGGCATAGGCCATAGGAACCAGCTTTTCTCGCAGCTTAGAAAAAGAATACTTGCCCTCAATTTGGTTTATTTTATCGAGAGATCCACCCCGATAGACGGTAATATTATTATAATTAAATGGCTCCACCAGACCGGATAGGCGGCTGTTTGTTTTGCGCACACTGCGGGCTACGGCTCTTACTTTACCCTGTTTTTCTGTATAAAAGGTGATGATTTTATCAGCTTCACCCAGATCAAACTGTTTTAAAACAACGGCATCAGTATTAAAAACTGCCATTTTACTCATCTTCGGGGGAGGTTACTATATTAACACCATTGCTGGCTCCAATCCTGTTGGCCCCTGCATCAAGCATGGCCAGAGCATCCTTGAAATTTTTGATACCACCGGATGCTTTTACCCCCGTATCCCGGCCTACTGTCTTTCTCATTAAGCTGATATCGGCTTCAGTGGCTGTTCCCGGCCCAAATCCAGTTGAACTTTTCACAAAATCAGCCCCTGAATCACGGACCAGTTCACAGATGCTTATAATCTCCTGTTCATTTAGATAACAGGTTTCAATTATTACCTTAACTATTATATCCGAAGTTACTCCAGCATGTTTGGTGGCATCAACAACTGATTCAATATCTGAACTAACTATATCCAGGGCCCCAGATTTAAAAGCACTAATATTCATCACCATATCTATCTCCTGAGCCCCATTTTTAATGGCATCCCTTGTTTCATAAGCTTTGGTCTCAGTGGTATTGCCTCCCAGAGGAAAGCCCACGACTGTACTAACTTTTACCGAAGAATCAGATAGAATACTGTCGGCCAGAGGTACATAGACCGGAAGTACACACACTGATGCAAAATTATGCTGCCGGGCTTCCTCACACAGTTTTTTAATGTCTTCAACCGTACTGGTCGGGTTTAAATTGGTGTAATCAATTATTTTAGCCATATCCCGTGGTTTGATCGCCATTCAGAATACCTCCTCTTCCTGATTTAATAACTTATATTAACTTATTTTGAAATTATTAAGAAAGGTAAAACCAGCTCTACTGGTTTAAAAAACACTGCCTGTGATAATATACAGGCTTCTCCAAACATACACCGGTATTTTTATATCTTACAGCCACTTAAATATATTCTCTAAAACAATAAAATATCCTGCATTTAAGTGCAAAAAATCTACTAATCATCCTTTTTATAACCCAGCCTTTCCAAAAGCTGTTCATCTTTACGCCAGTTTTGTTGAATTTTAACCCATAAATCAAGATATACTTTCTCCTGAAGCAGCTTTTCAATATCCCGGCGAGCTTCCCGACCAATTTTTTTCAGCATTTTCCCGTTTTTACCGATGATAATTCCTTTATGAGATTTTTCCTCTACATGAATATTAGCTCTTATATAAATAACTCCGTTCTTTCGCTCTTTAAACTCTTCAGTCAAAACTGCGGTACCATAAGGTATCTCATCCCGGGTATAGTTAAAAATTTTTTCTCTTACAATTTCGGCTGCCAGATATCTCTCAATCTGGTCTGTTATCATATCCTCAGGATAATATTTGGGACCTTCCGGAAGCAGTGCAAACATTTTATCAACCAAAAAATCTATATTTTTACCGGTTCGGGCTGAAACAGGAATAACCTCAATGTCGGTTTTTCTTTCATACTCTTTTTTGCGCTTAATTAAAACTTTATTATTAACCTTATCAATCTTGTTCATGACCATAAGTATCTTTTGGTCCTGGCTTTGAATCTGTTTGTAAATGAAATTATCCCCACTGCCGTATGGAGAACAGGCATCAACAAGAAAAATAATTAAATCAATACCATCCAGGCTGCTGTATGCCTCCTGCAGCATATACTCATCAAGCTCATTTTTAGGACTGTGGATTCCTGGAGTATCAGTGAATATTATCTGCCCCTGTTCTTCAGTCAAAATCGTCTTCATCTTACTCCTGGTGGTTTGTGGTTTTTGTGAAATAATATTAATTTTCTGGCCTATAATTTTATTAATCAAGGTGGATTTTCCCACATTGGGCCGCCCCAGAACAGCAACAAAGCCTGATTTAAAACTCATGGATTATCGCCCCCTGAAAAAGGAAAGGGCAGAAAATCCTTAAGATTTTTAATATACTTCTCACCACTAATATTGGCCAAAATGAGGTCCAGATCACCATTAAATTCTGCCAGAACCTGACAGCAGGCTCCACAGGGAGTTCCCGGGGGCTGCTGGTCGGTTAAAATCAAAAGACCGTCAAAATTGGTTTCACCTGAAGAAACGGCTTTAAAAACAGCATTTCGTTCCGCACAAATTGTCAAACCATATGAGGCATTTTCCACATTACAGCCGGTGAATATCTCATTTTCAACCGTCAATAAAGCGGCTCCTACTTTAAAACCGGAATAAGGAGTATAGGCCTTTTTTCTAACCTGCAGGGCCTCTGCAAAAAGTTTTTGTATAATTTCTTCTCTCATCATATCACCACTCAACCTCTGTATAATCAGAAACAATTTGAATCCATGTTTTCCCGGGCATTAATTCCAGTTCTGAGCCTTCCTCATCATAATATCGCGGCCAGGACTCACCTTCATTTTTTTCCCAGTAGCCTTTGTCCACCACTCCGGAATTAAAAAACAGAGCCCTGCCCCTGTCGGAAAAATCAACATCCAGCCGACCGACATCATCTTTTATTTTGGTTTTCACAAACTGAATAATAATATTTCGTGGTTTAATGATTTTCTGTTCCTCCATATAATGAGGATTTTTTTTATCAAATAAACATCTATAATATTTATTTTCTTGATCCTGATACCGGTAGATCACATTATAATTGTTATTATATTTTATATTTATCACTTCTGCCTGCTCCACATTGGAATTTAAAATTTTTACCTCACTAAAAGAAAAACGCTCCTCATAAGTCACCGGAGGCAGGGCATATAAATATTCTATATAATCTGATGAAGTATATAAATTATGGGGTGCCTTTCTTTCTTCACTGCGCCGGTAATAATGACTGTTATATATTTGATCCAGATTAATAAAATTATGCTCCTGCAGCTGGCTGAAACCATCGGGACTGGCCCCGGCATGCAGCAGCAGGGGATCATATTCATTGATTAGATCCAAAAAATAAGAGCGGACACTTCTAATAGGTCCAATTTGTTCGGGTACTTCTTCCCAAAACAAAGCTAAAAAACGGGTAATTCCCCCTTCCACGGGTACTTCATAGACAATTGTTGCCTTATCCAGTCCCCGCTGAGGACGAGCCCGGGAAGAATTTTCAACTACTGCCAGTGCAGGACGGGTATAAGGTTGATTGCGGAGAGGGAGACCGGAAAAAGGAGAATAATAATAGGATCCCTGCCGGGCTGATGAACTAATGTTAAATCCGATGGTACCCAATAAGACGGATATCACAATCAATATTAGATATATCAGGTTTTTGTGTGAATATCTATCCATAAATAACAGTTTCACCTCAAATTATCCATCGCTTCCTGAAGAATTTTTTTCGAATATCCGGGAAGAACTAAAATGTTCAGTCTGAACCGAACCATTAATTTCCTTTAGATCCTCAATATGTTCAGGAGAGATCATACCACCTGAAATAACCATCTTTAAAGCTTTCTCAACAGATATATTAAGGACAATAGCTTCCTCACGGGGTACCATGACAAACATTCCGGAGGTAGGATTGGGAGCTGTTGGCAAAAACACATTGTACATAGGCTCACCGGTCAGCTGCTCTACAGATGAGGAAGTTTTACGGGTGATAAATCCAATTTGATATATTCCCTTTCTTGGATATTCAAAAAGAATAGCATGTTTAAAACTGGAAGTATTCTGAGTAAATAAACCTTCCAGAATTTGTTTTACACCCAGATATAAATTGTTAAATAGTGGTATTTTGACCAGCAGCCGTTCTCCAATATTTATAATTTTCCGGCCAATAAAATTGGTGGCAAAAATACCGGCTGCCATTATGATAATTAAAGTTAGGCCAAAACCAATTCCCTGTATTTCCTGACCCCAGATAAATCTTACAACTGGTCTGGTCCAGGTGTCAATGTAAACAAAAAGATACCAGATAACGGTAACCGAAATAATTAAAGGCAGAATCACCAGTAGACCGGCCAGAAATATATTTCTAATCTTTCTTAACATGTGAAACACCCGCCCGGTTTTTCTTGATGATAACCGGCTTTTTAGATATAATTTTTACTTTCTCAATACGATGTTCTTTGGTTTCTGTTATTTCTATCTTCAGATTATCAACCTCCAGCTGTTCTCCTTCATCGGGAAAATAACCTAGATGATGTAAAACAAAGCCACTGATGGTTTCATAATCATCACGGTCTAAAATTAAATCAGGTAATAATTCATTTATATCATCAATATCAACTTTACCATCAACTATAAGTTCTTTTTCACCTACTATTTTAATCTGCTGGGGTTCATAATCATATTCATCCTGAATATCACCTACAATTTCCTCCAGCAGATCTTCAATAGTGATCAAACCGGAGGTCCCTCCATATTCATCTACTACAATTGCCATGTGCTCCTTTCTTCTTTTCATCTCGGCCAGCAGACGATTTATAGGCTTACTTTCCGGAATAAAATATATAGGTTTAATAAAATCTTCCAATTTTTTATCTTCTTTTTTATCTGAGATAAGAGTCAGCAGATCTTTCACATACACCAGCCCTACTATTTCATCCACAGAATTTTCATAAACAGGAATTCGGGAGTGACCATTTTCTACAGCAATATCAACCAGTTCTTCGATCCCGTGATTTTTTTCCACACAGACCATATCTATTCGGGGTACCATAATTTCTTTAACCAGAGTATCATCAAAATCAAAAATACTGTGTATCATTTCACTTTCAGTTTCTTTAATAGCCCCCTCTTCTTCACTGACATTAACAAACCTTTTCAGCTCTTCTTCACTGAAAAAAGTAGCTGTAACCAGTTTTTTATCCCCAATCATTTTTTTGATTAAAAAAGTAAAAACAGCAATCACAGGGGCCAGTATCTTTTCAATCCAGATCAGATAAGCGGCCACCGTTTTGGCCATTTTGATGGCATGTTTGTTCCCCATTGATTTGGGAGTTATTTCCCCAAAAAATAGTATGATAAGGGTTACCAGGCCCGTGGCAATGGCTACCCCCGAACTGCCGAATATATTAAGGGCTATGGAAGTGGCAATAGCGGAAGCACCAATATTTACCAGATTATTTCCAATTAAAATAGCTGTCAGCAGACGGGTCTCATCTTCAAGAAGTTTTACAACCTTGCGAGCCCTAACATCTCCATCATTAGCCTGATCTTTTATTTTTACCCGGTTTAAAGACATAAAAGCAGTTTCTGAACCGGCAAAAAAAGCGGAAAAAAAGATCAGAAAAACCAATAAAATATAATACAGCAAACCTGAAATTTCCATATTACAAACCTCCGCCTCCTAAAAAAGAACAAAAATTAATACAGATAAAATAATTCCCAGCACCGAACCGGCAATAACCTCTTTTAGAGAGTGCACTCCAGAGTCAACTCTGCTGTGAGCGGTAAGCACCGCCAGAATAAAGACAAGAGAGATAACAATATTACTCGTACTTAAAAAATAAACCATTACTGCCACTGAAAAAGCAAGGGCACTGTGTCCACTGGGCATACCACCCTCAAGAGGTTTGCCCCTTTTATAAAAAGATTTCCAGAAAATAATAATTAATAATAGCAGCCCTAAGTTAATAAACACCAGATGAAGTGGTTTTCTAGATATGGCAGCAGCAAATTGAAAAGAAAAAGAACCTATTCTATCGGCAAAAATTAAATACCCGCCAAAAACCCCCCCGATAACCGCAATCAGCACTGCACCGGCAGCTGTATTTTTGGCCAGTTTAGCCTTAATACTGTATTCCTGAGCCAGCATATCAACCACAATTTCCAGAGCTGTATTTATCATTTCCAGAGCCATTATACAGCATATAATTAAAAATATAAAAATTAATTCCAGGCGGTTAACACCCATAATCAGGCTGAAAAGCATAACCAAAATAGCAATTATGAAATGTATTTTCATACTTCGCTGAGTGCGCAGGGCATTAACAATACCCTCAATTGCATAATTTAAACTCTCAAGAAACCCATCTTTTTTCAAGAGGATTCCTCCTCACTTCTCTCCAGCCCAAACTTGCTTAGAATTCTTTCCTCTTTCTGCCGCATCTGCTGTTTATCTCCTGGGCTCTGGTGATCATAACCGAGAATATGCAGCAGCCCATGGGTTAAAAGAAAACACAGCTCCCTTTTCAGGGAATGGCCGTATTCCCGGGCCTGCCTTTGAGCAGTTTCAGTAGATATTACAATATCTCCCAGCAGTTCATCATCCAGAGGGAAAGAAAGCACATCTGTAGTTTCGTTTAGCCCCCGGTATTTTCTGTTCAGTTTTCTAATTTCAGAATCATCCACCAGAACCACACTTATCTCAGCACTGCTGTAGCCTTCCAGACGTGCTGCCTCCCGGGAAATTTTTTTGAATAAATCATACAGTTCTTCATTAATCTCCTGGGGGGCCTGTTTGTTCTTCAATTTTACTTTTATCATGGATATCACCCTCAGCATTCTCATCGAGCAGATTTTCAGGATATTCTACCCTCTGGTGATATATTCCGGTTAGTACTTTCACAAAACATTCGCCAATTATATTTAACTCATTCAGGGTCAGCTCTGATTCATCAAGCTGATGTTTGTCCAGCCGATCTCTAATTAAATCCTGGACCAGACTTTCAATGCGATTATGATCACTTTTATCAAACTGTTTTGAGCGGACAGCAGCCTCAACAATATCCGCCAGCATCAATATAGCAGCCTCTTTTGTCTGCGGTTTGGGGCCTTCATAGCTAAAATCACTTTCTTCAACATCACCATGTGAATTGTTTTCTTCTCTGGCTTCCTGGTAAAAATAAGAAATTAGATTCTTACCATGATGCTGTTCGAGAATATCAATAACATCCTGGGGCAGATTATACTTATGAGCCAGCTCTACACCATCTTTGACATGTGATTTTATGATCAGAGCACTGAGGTTTGGAGAAATATCTTCATGAGGATTTTCTCCTCCAAATTGATTATCAGTGAAAAAATAAGGGCGCTTTAATTTGCCTATATCATGATAATAGGCTGCAACCCTGGTTAAAAGAGGATCGGCATCAATATTATCAGCAGCTGTTTCGGCCAGATTACCCACTATAACACTGTGATGATAGGTGCCGGGAGCTTCTACAAGCAGCCTTTTCAGCAGAGGATGACTGGCATTAGAGAGCTCCAGCAGACGTACTGAAGAAGTCAGGTCAAATATATTCTCCAGATAGGGTAAAAGACCATTCGCTAAAATTGCCACCAGCAGTCCATTCAAAACTCCCACAGTGACCGGACGAACAAACTCAGTCCAGCCCCTTAATACAGGTTCAACCAGCATATAAGATGCAACCAGAATCACCATCACACCACTTACATTAAATCCGGCCTTAACCAGATCACTTCTCTCATTAATTCTGGTCACACTAAAAATTCCCATCATACCGGAACAAAAAGCGGTCAAAACAACAATAAATGTATAATCAAAATATACACCCAGCAGCATACTGATAAAAACTGTCAAAAAGACCGCAGCTGAGGAGCTTAACAGTACAGTTGTCAAAATAGAAGCCGCAGCCACCGGTACCAGAAAAAATAAATATTCAATTTCAAATACATCTATAATCTGAGCTATTAATAAAATTACTATAACCATTAATTCTAAAAATAAAAGCTTTTTGTTGTTTTTCCAGATTTCTTTCTGGTATTTCCACATATAATAGGCCATGATTACAGCCAGAACCAAAATCAGAAAAATCAACCCAACAAATCTAAAAATATCAAATTCCGGCTGCTGAAGTCCCAGAGCTTCCATAATACGGACATCTTCTTCAGTTACAACATCACCAGATCTGACAATAATCTCACCCTGACGTAAGGTCTGCTGGTAGGGCTCAACCTGTTCCCGGGCCTGCTGACGCCTCTCTTCAGTTGCCTCCTCATCAAAGAAAATATTGGGCATAATATGAGCCTGAAGAATGTCTTCTGCAGCTTCCCGTAATGACTGATCATAGTTCATCTGTCGGGCCTGTGAAGCTAAAGACGTTTTTTCTTCCTCCAGTTCCTCTGGATATATCCGTCTTTCCAGTGAACTTCTCATAATCGAGGCAATATCCCGATGAAGTTCGGCTCTTACTTCCGGATCACTCTCCAGAAGAACCAGAAGAGACTGTGGTTCAATCATAAGCTCATATTCATCTATCATTTCATCAACAAAAGATAATTTCTCTTCTTCTGAGGATAGTTCCTGAAAATTTTCCCCTTCCTGATCAACCACTGTAAACAGGCCTTCAATTCTGTTTATAACTTCCCGGGGGGCACTGCCATCCTCTTCATAAACCCGGCCTACAGATTCGGCCGCTTCCTGGCGCAGCTGAGCAGTCCTTTCTTCATCTGTGAAAGTTGTTGTCCGGGGCACAGAAACATCAACAGTACTAACATCACCCGGCTCCAGAGAAGAACCTTCCGGAATTAAATCGGTAACCATAATAAAAATTATAATTAGAACAAAAACTATACCCCAGAAAATCCGGAAAGACATAATTTTGTCTTTGGTAAGACCTGTAATACTGTCTTTAATTTCTGGAAGCTGTTTCATAACTAACTCCCACTCTCGTTTTCATGTTCCTCATAGGCTTCAATTATTTTTTTCACAAGACGGTGCCGGACCACATCCTGATTGGTAAGATAAACAAAATCTATACCCTCTATACCCTGCAAAATTTCTCGTGCTTTATTTAAACCGGATTTTTGTCTATTGGGCAGATCAATCTGGGTTATATCACCGGTTATCACAGCACAGGAATCAAATCCAATTCTGGTTAAAAACATTTTCATCTGCTGGGGTGTCGTATTCTGAGCTTCATCAAGTATCACAAAAGAATCATCCAGAGTACGCCCCCGCATGTAGGCTAAAGGTGCCACTTCAATAATTTTTTTCTCCAGGTATTCATTGACTTTCTCCGGACCCAGAATATCATAAAGAGCATCATATAATGGCTGAAGATAGGGATCAACCTTATCCTGCATATCACCGGGCAGAAAACCAAGATTTTCTCCGGCCTCAATCGCAGGTCGGGTAAGAATAATGCGGTTAACTTTTTTGTTCAGCAAATTTTTCACAGCCATGACCATGGCCAGATAGGTCTTTCCCGTCCCGGCGGGACCGATAGAAAAAACGAGATCCTGATTTTTAATGGCCTCAACATAGAGCTTCTGGCCCAGTGTTTTAACCCGGATTTTTCGACCTTTAAAATTGACCTGTAAAACTTCATCAAATATATTATTAAGATCAACTGAAGGATTCTCTTTTAAAAGTTCAGTGGCATATTTAACTTTTCTCATATTCAAAGATCTATCCTCAGGTGTTATATCGATTAACTCATGAATAATACGATCCGCAATATCAACTTTATTAGGGGGGCCTATCAGCTTAATTGAATTGCCCCTGGCCACAAGTTTCACTCCCAGCTTTTCTTCAATAATCTTTAAATTTTCATCCTGTTCTCCAAATAAATTACGAGCTGTATCATAATCTTTAATTGTAATTTCACTTTTCAAATCGGTAACCACGTAATACCTCCTCACTAATTTGTTAACATTCAAACAAACATGCCAACCCTTGTTTCATGTCTTCTTATATTATAACATAAATTTATATTCTTACAAGTAACAGTCAAACCGGGGATCTACAGCTGCTTTTATGGGTCAGAAGAAAAAACACACCCCATTAGCCAAACAGGGTGTGCAGCTGATATTTTCACCAATCAGTTTTTATTTTTTTGTCTGCCGATGAGGTGGATTATGGGGCCGATAGGCCCGTGGTTTGTCCAGTATTTCCATCATAATAATCCCTCTCACCAGATCACTGTGTTTTAACCCCTGCTGCTGTATATCCTTGATCTCATTATCAGCAATCACACCGACTCTCTGTTTTTGATCTTCATCATCCCCAATACCGGTTATTGCCTTCTTCTTTCGGCTGCCAATTTCCCGCTTTAAGCCCCGGTCTTCCTTTTGCTGTCGGCTGCTGTCCTCCGATTCGGTTCCTGTTTTTTCTGATTCAGCTCCCGTGGACTGCTGGAAAAACTCTTCTTCTTCAGCCAGCTCCCGGGCCAGGTCATCATCAGGCTCCTCTTCTGCAAAGAGAGATCCCTGCCGGGAGGTTTGTTCATCAGAATAATTCAACTGCTCCGCACTTTCTCCCCCATTTTCTTCAGGTGCAGGGGAGGGAGAACTCTCCTCGGAATTAAAAAGATTTTCCAGAAGAGCCCGGGCAATAACAAAAATAATAATCAGGATCCAGAAATAGCTAATCTCCATACTGATCTCTCCTAGTTATTCTTCTTATTTCCCTGCTGTTTTTTTGAATCAATATCATATTCGTCTGATTCATCTTTATCTTTACCCGATATACTGTCTCTCATTTCTGTATCAGCTTTAATATTTTTATAACTCATATAATCCATAACACCCATATTCCCGTCCCGGAAAGCCTGGGCCAGAGCTTTGGGCACTTCTGCTTCTGCTTCCACAACTTTTGCCTGCATCTCCTGGACACGGGCTTTCATCTCCTGCTCTTCAGCAACCGCCATAGCCCGCCGTTCTTCAGCTTTAGCCTGGGCTATTTCTTTATCGGCCTCAGCCTGGTCAGTCTGCAGCTGAGCACCAATATTTTTCCCGACATCAACATCAGCAATATCAATGGACAATATTTCAAAAGCAGTTCCTGAATCCAGACCCTTTTCCAGTACTGTACGGGATATAGAATCAGGATTTTCCAGAATCTTTTTATGACTGTCAGCTGAACCCACAGTAGTGACAATCCCCTCACCAACCCGGGCCAGAACAGTTTTTTCCCCAGCACCACCAACCAGACGATCAAGATTGGCTCTAACGGTAACCTTGGCCGTGGCCATCACCTGGATACCATCCATAGCCACCGCGGTTACAACCGGAGTCTTAATCACCTTTGGATTAACACTCATCTGAACAGCTTCCAGGACATCCCTTCCGGCCAGATCTATAGCGGCCGTTCTTTCAAAACCAAGATCCATTTCCGCCCTTTGAGCGGCTATAAGAGCATCAACCACCCGATCAACATTACCTCCAGCTAAATAATGTGCTTCCAGTTTATTGGTGCTGAGCTGTAAGCCGGCCTTTGTAGATTTAATCATCGGCTTAACTATATAAGAAGGAACAACTCTCCGCAGCCGCATACCAATCAGATCAAAAATGCTAATTTTAACACCGGCTGCTACAGCAGAAACCCAGAGTCCAATAGGAATAATGTAAAAGAAAATAAACAGAAATAAGACTACCGCAACTATAATTACCAATGATGTTTGCAGCACTTTATTCACTCTCCTTTTTTATTTTTTTCACAACAATTCTGCGGCCCTCTATTTTAACAACTTCAACCTCCTGGTCGCGATCAATCATTCCCCCTTCAGTAACCACATCCATTCTCTCTCCATTTATTTCAGTAATTCCAGCCGGCCTCAGCGGAGTTATAGTCTGCCCCCGCTCTCCCAGGAGTTCAGCCTTGCTCTGAGAGGCGGTATAACCTTCGTCAGGAGTCTCACTGTAGTCCATGGACATCCGTTTCCAGAATCTGCTGACCCCAAATATCCTCAGCAGAATAAAGGCTCCAACCAGGGTGGCCACCAGAGCAATTGAAATTACTGTCAAAGCAGTCTCGGCACTGGGAAATACAAAATAAACACTGGCCAGTATGGCCACCACACCACCTATACCCGTAATTCCAAAACCGGGAATCACGAATAGTTCCAGGGCTAAAAGAAACACACCAACCAAAAGCAGCACGATCATTCCGGCCCCGGCATAACCATGGATCATATGTCCGGTAAAAAACAAACCCAGACTTAAAACACCTGTGGTACCTCCAACCCCCCAGCCCGGGACCATAATTTCCAAAATTAAACCTAAAAATCCCAGAGTCAATAAAAAGGCACTGATTCCCGGCCTGGTCACAAAGCGAGCCATTCTTTCCGGGGAAGAGGGTAAAATTTCATTAACCTCTTCTTGGCCAAAGGAAAGCTGATTCAGGACAGCAGGAAAGTCAGCCAGCACAAAATCAGCAATACCCTGTTCCCGGGCTTCACGGGCGGTCAGTGATAAAATTTTCCCCCGCTCTATAATGCCCGGTATTTCAAGGTCGGCATCCACCATAGCAGCTGCCAGCTCACCATCTCTATTTTTTCTTTCTGCAGTACTTCTAAATTCTGTTCTCAGGGCTGAAATGTACTTTTCATCACGGGGGATTGTTTCCGCTGCCCCAATACTGCTCCCTTCCTGCATGATTAAATTATCTCCACCCAGAGCCACCAGAGCTCCTCCGGAGAAAGCTCTACCCTCAACATAGGTGGTGGTTTCCAGAGGAGTGTTCATAATCAAATCTTTGATTCTAATAGATGAATCCACCAGACCTCCATAGGTATTGATCACAAAAATAATATGTTTTGCATCGGCTGCTTCAGCTTCCCTGATTCCCCGCTCCACCAGACTTGCTATACCCGGATCCAGTTCTCCGGAAATGGTTACCCTATAAACCCCTCCCGGTTCAGAAGCAATCCCCTCAATTTGTCTCCCCGGCAGATTAATACCGGCTAACAGCAGTATAATTATTATCAGGTACAGCAGAATCAGCTTATAATTTTTCATTCTGTCGGCCCCTTTTATAAAAATTTTCATTCTTTAATGAATACAGTCCCAGCCTGGGGGACATAATTACAAAACAAAAAAACAATAAACCAAAACATATTTTTATCATAGATTTATAAAGATTTTTATTTTTAAAATTTACTCATATCATCTTCAGATTAGCCGCAGACTTGAAAAGCAATAAACAGCAAAATGAAAACAATATCTTTTTAGTTTAGAGCTCTACAAAAAATTATCAATATTTAATTCTTCAATTACTTCCGGAGAAAGATACTGGGCAATAATTTCAATTTCTTTTTTTAACTCTTCTGTCTCCTGGGGACAATCAAAATTTTCAATAGCCTCCTGATGATGTAAAACTTCGTTTTTCATAACCTGAACTACTTCCCGATCAGAAAGCTCCTTACGTTTTTTTATTTCTTCACTTTTAATTGCTGCCTTTAGACGCCTGATAATTGATGCTTTGCGGTCTTTATTATTTTTCATGGCCAGTTTCATGTCTTCAACCAGTTCTTTTTTTAATGAAGTCAAATCATTCACCTCCCGGGTTGATAAAAAAGTTTTTCAAAAAAACAATTTTTATCCCGGAGGCCACTGCAGCCGTCTGCCACCTAATAAATGGAAATGAAGATGATAAACTGTCTGTCCCCCATCATCACCACAGTTGGTTACCACCCGAAAACCATCTTCAGCAATACCCTGTTCTTCGGCCAGCTGATTGGCTGTTCTGTAAATATGACCCACCAGTTCATAATCTTTTTCTTCTAATTTACGCATAGAAGGAATATGCTTTTTGGGAATCAGCAGGAGATGAACTGGAGCCTGAGGGTTTTGATCTGCAAAAGCAGCCACCCGTTCATCTTCATAAACCAGGTCCGTATCCAGCTCACCGGAAGCAATTTTGCAAAATATGCAGTCTTCCATTAATATCACCTCTTGTTTTATTAGTATTCTATCTCAATTTGTAAAATCCTTCTTTTTTACTATTATTCCCTTCATTTTTTGAAAATCAAACTGTTCCTGTATTTTGACCTCCAGAAGCCGGCCCTTTAAACTGTCCTCCCCTTCAGCTAAAATGCGCACATAATTACCGGTAAGTCCATTTAAAAGACCTGTTTTTGGGTCTCTTTTTTCTTCAACCAGGATCTCCTGAGTACGGTTAATCAATTTTTGCTGGAACTGTTTTCTTAATCTTTTATTTATACGGCGCAGTTTCTGACTTCTGCTGTTTTTTGTCCGGGAAGCAACCTGGTCTGACATATCGGCCGCAGGTGTGCCCTCACGGGCAGAAAAGGTAAATACATGCATCCGGCTGAAGCCCACCTGTTCGATAAGCTGTTTTGTTTTTTGAAAATCATTTTCAGTCTCCCCGGGAAACCCGACAATAACATCAGTTGTTATGGCTATATCCGGAATAATCTTTTTTATTTCTTTAACTCTATTTTTGAAAAATTCAGAAGTATAGGGCCGGTTCATGGCTTCCAGTATAGAGTTACTTCCACTCTGTAATGGTAAATGAAGATGTGAACACACCTTATCATGCCCCAGCAGGTTCAGCAGCTGATCACTTACTTCCGTAACTTCAATAGAACTCAAACGGATCCGTCCCTCATAATCGGAGCTCAAAAGCCGGGAAAGCAGTTCTTCCAGCTCACCTTCCTGATTCCGCTCCATACCATAGGCTCCCAGGTGGATTCCGGTTAAGATAACTTCCCGAACTCCGGCCTGACCAAGTCTTAGAACCTCTTTTAAAACTGAATCCTGGGCCCTGCTTCTTAAGGGGCCCCGGGCATAGGGTATAATACAAAAGCTGCAGAACTGATTACATCCCTCCTGGATTTTAATATTTGCTCTGGTGGTTTCTCGAACCTCTCTTAGCTGAAGATCTTCATATTCTTTCAGCTCTTCATAGGGGGTAATCACACTCTCAACAGACCTATCCTGTTTAAGATTGCTTTCTATTATATCCACTATTTCTTTTTTATTATCTGTACCAATGGTAAGGTCTACTTCATCTATCTCTGCAACCTCCCCGGGCGAAACCTGGGGATAACAGCCCACCACAGCCACTACAGATTCCGGATTTCTGCGATAGGCCCGCCGGGCATATTTTCTGGTTTTACTCGCCGCCTGATTGGTTACAGTACAGCTGTTTATAATATATACATCCGCTTTTTTTGAAAAATCAATTATTTCATATCCCCGATCAACAAACAGATCCATCATGGCTTCACTCTCATACTGGTTTACCTTACATCCCAAAGTATAAAAAGCAGCTGTAGGCACCCCAACACCTCCTTTGTTCATGGACCCAGTTCTCCAAATTCATATAAAACAGCAGTCATAACAGCCAGCCCCGCCGTCTCAGTCCGGAGAATCCTGGGCCCCAGACTTACACTCTGAGCTGAATGTTCATCAGAAAAAAATTTAACTTCATCAGGTGTAAAACCACCCTCCGGTCCGATCAAAACCAGAACTCTGGGGAGCATGTTTTTTTCTTTCTGCCGGTAATTTTCAAGAACTTCTTTTAGACTTTGAGAATTCTCTCCGGTCCAGGGCAGAAATATAAGCTGATAATCATCAAAACTGGCCGCCAGTTTTTCCGGAGCAGATACCTCTGTAATTTCTGGAATCATACCCCTCTGAGATTGTTTGGCCGCCGCCCGGGCAATTCTTTGCCAGCGATCTATTTTTTTGCCGGCTTTTTTTTCAGAAAGTTTAACAACCGTTCTTTCGGTAAGCATGGGAATTATTCTTCCCACCCCTATTTCTGTACACCTGCGCACGACAAATTCCATATTGCTGTTTTTGGGCACCGCCTGGGCCAGATGCAGTTTTATTTGGGGTTCAGACCTGCTTTGTCTGGTCTCCACTATCTCCCCGGTAACCCTCTCTTTAGAAATTTTTTTAAGCTCAACAATATATTCATCAGCCCCGGGTGAGCTAACAGCAGCAATTATGCGGGCTCCCGGTTTTAAGCGCAGAGAACGTGAAATATGGGGGCAGTCATCTTTTTTAAGTTCAATCCTGCTGCCCGTTATGTCTTCTGGATCAACAAAAAAACGATACATAATGTATATCCTCCGCTTTATATTGATTTAAATTAAAATCCGGGGATCCTCTCCCCGGATAAAATGCATTATAGTATCATAATTTCATCCTGCCGATTTACTGAGCTTTATTTGGATATCAACTGTAATTTTTTTATCCAAATATCATTTTAGATGTGATTCTGCTATTTTAAAATAGCAAAAATAAGGTTTTTTCATCTAGAGAAAAATTCCCAGAGCTTTACGAACCTTATTCATAAAGCTCTTTTCCTTAGGGTTTATCTCCTCACCACTTATCTCAGCAAATTTCATAAGCAGCTCTTTCTGTTCATCATTAAGATCCTGGGGCACGGCTATCTTGGGTTTTATATAAAGATCTCCCCGACCATAACCATTTAAATGCTGAATCCCCTTGTTCTTCAGGCGGAAACTCTGACCGGGCTGAGTACCTTCCGGAATATTAAATTTAACCTTACCATCCAGAGTGGGTACTTTTATCTCATCACCCAGAGCAGCCTGAACAATACTGATCGGTACTTCACAGTATATATCATCACCTTCCCGGTCAAAAATCTCGTGTTCTCTGACTTTTATTATCACATAAAGATCTCCACTGGGAGCACTTCCTTCACCTGCTCCCCCTTCTCCACTCAGACGTAATTTATTTCCATCTTTGACACCTGCCGGAATATCCACGGTTATATTCCGGTGGCGGCGAACCATGCCCTGACCATCACACTGAGGACAGGGTTCAGTAACAATTTCACCGGTCCCTTCACACCGGCTGCAGGTTCTGCTCTGTGTAAACTGTCCAAAGGGAGTCTGTTTACTGGATCGAATCTGACCCCGGCCATTACACTGGGGACAGGTTCTGGTTTCAGAGCCGGGTTTAGCCCCCGAGCCCTTACATTTATCACAGGTTTCTTTACGGGGAATGGTGATTTCTTTCTTGGCTCCAAAAGCCGCTTCTTCAAAATCTATCTCCAGTTTGTACTGCAGGTTGGAACCCTGCTTCTGTCGGCGCTGGGCTCCCCGGCTGCTGCGGCCGCGGGCTCCACCCCCAAAAAACATATCAAATATATCATCAAAACCACCAAAGCCTCCTCCGGCAAAATCTTCAAAATTGAAATCATCCTGATTAATTCCGGAGTGACCATATTGATCATAGCGGGCTCTTTTATCTTCATCACTCAGTATTTCATAGGCTTCGGAAATTTCTTTGAACTTTTCGGCTGCTTTTTCATTATCACCATCATTCATATCCGGATGATACTTTTTAGCAAGTTTCCGGTATGCTTTTTTAATTTCTTTCTGGTCGGCATCCCTGCTGACCCCCAGTATATCATAATAATCCTTTTTTTGTGCCACTAGCTGATCACCTCACTTGACTTAAACAAAGAAAGGGAGAAAAAACTCCCCTTCTTTAAATATTTATTCTTCCTCATCATCTACCTCTTCAAAATCAACATCAACGGTATCATCGGTCTGGCCACCGGCTGCTCCCTGGGTACCTCCGGGGCCGGCACCGGGTCCTGGTTGTCCGGGACCACCCTGGAATCCCTGAGCACCAGCCTGACCGGCCTGACCGGCTCCTTCCTGCTGAGCCTGAGCATAAAGCTGGGAACTCAAATCAGATAACTCCTCTTCGAGAAGTTCCATTTTTTCCTCAATAAGATCAATATCATCTTCTTCCAGGGCCTCTTCAAGCTCTTCTTTGGCCTGCTTGACACTTTCTTTTACTGAACTATCAACTTCATCTCCGGCCTGTTCAAGCGTTTTTTCGGTTTTATGAACCAGAGCATCAGCTTCATTTCTGGTTTCTATTTCCTGAACTCTTTCTTCATCTTCTTCAGCATATTGTTCAGCTTCGCGAACCATTTCATCTATTTCTTCTTCAGAAAGTCCACTGGTGGATTCAATTGTAATATCTTTCTTATTACCGGTTCCTTTATCTTCAGCAGAAACCTGTACGATTCCATTTTCATCTATTTCAAAAGTTACCTCAATCTGAGGTACGCCCCGGGGAGCCGGGGGAATATCTGTCAGCTGAAAACGACCCAGGGTCTTATTATGCCGGGCCAGCTTTCTTTCACCCTGCAGAACGTGAATATCTACCGTTGTCTGATTATCCTCTGCAGTGGAGAATACTTTACTTTTGGAGGTCGGAATTGTGGTATTGCGTTCAATCAATTTGGTGAACTTTCCGCCCAGGGTTTCTATTCCCAGAGACAGAGGAGTTACATCCAGCAGAACAAGGTCATCTACCTCACCGGACAGCACTCCACCCTGAATTGCGGCTCCTACAGCCACTACTTCATCAGGATTGATTCCTTTGTTTGCTTCTTTACCTATTAAATTTTCCACAGCTTCCTGGACGGCGGGAATTCGAGTTGAACCTCCGACCAGAATAACTTCATCGATCTCAGAAGGATCCATCCCTGCATCTTCAAGAGCCTGACGGCTGGGTCCCATAGTTTTTTCTACCAGATCTTCTGTCAAATTATTAAATTTTGCCCTTGTTATATCGATATCCAGATGTTTGGGACCGGATTCTGTCTGGGTTATGAACGGCAAATTGACATTGGTCTGTTTTACACTGGAGAGCTCAATTTTTGCTTTTTCGGCGGCATCTTTAAGACGCTGCAGGGCCATACGGTCTTCCCGCAGGTCAATTCCGGTTTCTGACTTAAATTTTTCGGCCAGATGATCCATCAGAGCCTGATCAAAATCATCACCACCAAGTCTGTTATTACCACTGGTGGCTATTACTTCATAAACTCCGTCCCCAATGTCTAATATAGAGACATCAAAAGTTCCCCCACCTAAATCATAGACCAGAACGGTCTGTTCTTGATCATCCTCAAGACCATAAGCCAGTGAAGCAGCGGTAGGCTCATTAATTATTCTTTCGACCTCCAGACCGGCAATTTTCCCGGCATCTTTTGTGGCCTGACGCTGTTTATCCTCAAAATAAGCGGGTACGGTGATTACAGCTTTTTCGATTTCTTCTCCCAGATAATCTTCGGCATCCCTTTTCAATTTCTGCAGAATCATGGCCGAAATTTCCTGAGGAGTATATTCATCATCACCCATTGTCACTTTCTGACTTGAGCCCATATCCCTTTTAATGGATTGTATAGTATTATCCGGATTGGTTATAGCCTGTCTTTTAGCATGTTCACCAACCAATCGCTCACCTTCTTTGGAGTAAGCCACTACCGAAGGAGTAGTGCGGTTACCTTCTTTATTGCTGATCACAGAAGGTTCTCCACCTTCCATGATAGCCATACATGAATTAGTAGTACCTAAGTCAATACCCAGTATCTTCTCACTTTTTTTGCTCATAACAAATTCCTCCCTGTAAACTTTTTATTGTCATGGGTCTTAATTAACAGCACTAAATAAGCCCGGCCTTTATTCTGCAACTTTTACCATAGCCGGACGTATTAATTTGTCTTTAAAAAGATATCCTTTCTGAAGTTCTTCGACAACAATTCCCGATTCAGAATCAGCATCCTCAACCTGCATAATTGCTTCGTGATATTTATGGTCAAAAGGCTGACCCTCACTCTCAATAATCTCCAGACCATGCTGCTGGAGGGTGTTCATCAGCTGTTTATAGATAAGTCCAACCCCTTCTCCAAAATCTCCATTTTCACCCTCAGCATTATCAAGAGCTCTTTCAAAATTATCCAGGATGGGCAGTATTTTTTCAAGCAGTTCAATCTGGGCCTCAAGACCAAAGCCATCTTTTTCCTTTTGGGTTCGTTTGCGGTAGTTCTCAAAATCGGCCCTCAGCCGCTGATACTGGCTTTTAAATTTCTCAAGTTCTTCATTCAATTTTTTATTCTCCTCCTGCAGGGCTGCTTTCTCTTCTTTTAATTTTTTATTCTCTTCCTGCAGCCCAGAAAGTTTCTCCTCTAAAGAAAGTTCATCCTCCTTTTGGAGCCCTGCTTCTTTTTTGTTTTCTTCATTTTCCTGTTTTTGCAGCTCACTTTTCATTTCATCTTCTGTATTGTTTTCCGCTGTGGGCTCTGCACCCTGCTGCTGGTTCCCACTGTTTTCAGCAGCCTCTTCCTGCTGAGTTTTACTTTCCTGTTCATTGTTTTTATCCTGCTGTGCAACCATTTTCTATCACCTGCCAACTTTAGAAATTATTTGTCCCAGAATATCGGCAGCAAAATCTACAGTTGATATAACCTGAGGGTACTGCATTCTGGTAGGTCCGATAACTCCAATCTTACCCACCGCATTATCCCCCAGATGATAGGTAGCATAAACAATACTGCATTTTTTCATTGCCTCTATCTTGTTTTCCTGTCCTATTTTTACTTCCAGATCTTCATCGGGTAATTCCTTAATAAGCTCTCTTAGATTTTCTTCATTATCCAGAATGTTTAATACTTTTTTCAAATTCTCAAGATCATTAAACTCCGGCTGCTCTAAAATATAGGAAGTACCTCCCAGAAAAATTCGCATATCGGCCGGAGTAATGATTTTTTCCAGCTCCTCAGAAATGATCTCAAATAATTTCCGGGAAATATCAATCCTTTTGATTAACTCTTCTTCCAGGCTGGTAAAAAAATCCTGGTCCAGACTGTTCAGCTCTTTATCCTGCAGCTTATTTGATAAAAACTTGTTTATATATTCCAGTTCCCGGCTCCCTACATCATGATTTATTTTTAATATTTTATTATTAACAATTCCGGAATCGGTTATTAAAACTACAAGCAGAGTCCGGGCTGCTACTTTAACAATCTCCATTTTTTTAATACTGCTTTTCTGCATCTCCGGTTCACTGATCAGAGTTGTATATTCAGTAAGCTGAGAAAGCATCCGGGTCATCCCGGAGATAATACCCTGAATACCTTTTTTGTCTTCATAAAATCGAGCCAGAGAACGTTGCAGGTTTTTGGGATGTTTTGATTCATGTTCCATCAAAACATCTACATAATAACGGTAACCTTTATCAGTGGGGACTCGTCCAGCAGAAGTATGGGGCTGTTTTAAGAGGCCCATATCTTCCAGATCGGACATTTCGTTTCTGATGGTTGCTGAACTTACCCCAAAATCATACGTCTTGGCCAGTGTGCGGGACCCAATCGGTTCGGCAGTTAATATGTGTTCTCGAATAATTGCTTTCAATATTTCTCTTTTTCTGCCTTCCAGTTCATGTTCAACCATCATTTTCACCCCTTTATTATTAGCACTCTTCAACTTCGAGTGCTAACAGCTAATAATAAAATAACATATTGCAAACACATTTGTCAAGTCCTGTTCTGAGCCGGATTTGGTTTAAAAAAGAAAGCTCAAAAAAATCAGGGCAAAAATTCCTGAAAAACTCTGTTCCCCAAAAAAATACCTTTATCCGTTAAAAACACCCGCTTCTCGCTTTCACCCAGTAAACCCTGCCGTTTAAGTTTCTCAATCTCTAAACCGTAAACATCTTCCAGGTTCACCGCAAAACGGTCAGCAAACTCTTCTTTGGACACCCCCCGCAGCAGGCGCAGTCCCATCATCATTTTTTCAGCCCGGAGATCCTGTTTGCTTAAGTCTATAACTTCAGCTCCGGGAAGTTTTCCCCGTTCTAAACGGGAATAATAAGTTTCCAGAGAATCGGTATTATAATATCTTTTTTGTCCGGAAAAACCGTGAGCGGCAGGACCCAGACCCAGATAGGGCCGATACTGCCAGTATATTTTATTGTGTACTGACTGCCGGTCCGGATGGGCAAAATTAGAAATTTCATAATGGTCATAACCGGCCTGTATCAGTTTAAAGCGGGCTTTTTTATACATCTGCAGATCTATTTCTTCCGTGGTGGGTTCCCGCTCCCCGGCCTCTATTTGGTCGGCCAGGGGGGTCCCCTTTTTAAGCTCCAGATTATAAATAGAAACATGGTCGGGAGCAAACTGCAGAGCCTGATCCAGAGTATCACTCCAGCTTTTAACCGTATGGCCCGGAAAAGCAAAAATTAAATCTATATTAAAGTTCACCCTGCTGTTCTGCAGCAGGCCAGCTGCAGTGTGGGCCCTGTCTGCAGTATGACATCTGCCCAAAAGTGAAAGCTCCTGATCCTGAAAGGACTGTACTCCCAGACTTATGCGGTTGACACCCAATTGGACATAGTTTTGAATTTTCTTTTCAGTTAAAGACTCCGGATTAGCTTCCAGAGTAATTTCAGCGGCTGCAGATAAAGAAAAATGATCCTGTATTTTAACCAGCACCTCTGCCAGCAGTTCAGGAGAAAAAAGGGAGGGAGTTCCACCTCCCAGATATATGCTCTGCAGTCTTTTACTGCTGAGTATTTTACCATACAGGTCAAGCTCCCGGCCTAAAAAAGCAGTATATGTTCGGAAAAACTCCTCTGTGTTCTTTTTGACCGGCAGAGAATAAAAATCACAGTAGCTGCATTTATTACGGCAGAAAGGAACATGAATATACAAACTAAAAGTACGGGGAAAATCCTGAAATAGATCCGTATTTACCCCGGGTGCAGAAAAAGAAGATCTATTCATCACTACCCCTTTCCAGAATAGTCATAAAGGCCTCCTGTGGTATATCCACACTACCAACCTGTTTCATTCTTTTTTTTCCTTCTTTCTGTCTTTCCAGAAGTTTCCTCTTGCGGCTAACATCACCACCATAGCATTTCTGCAGGACATCTTTCTTACGGGCGGGAATTGTCACCCGGCAGATCACATTACTGCCTACAGCTGCCTGAATGGGCACCTTAAACATCTGACGGGGAATAACTTCTTTCAATTTTTTTGCAATATCCTGGCCAATATTATAGGCATCATCTTCATACACCACCGTTGAGAGTGCATCCACCGGTTCTTTGTTAACCAGGATATCCATCTTAACCAGATCAGACGCCCGGTAACCCTCGATAGTATAATCCAGGGTGGCATAACCCCGGGAACGAGATTTTAATCTTCCAAAAAAATCGGTTATGATCTCACTTAAAGGCATATTATATTTTAATGATACCCGGTCTCGTGTTAAATACTGCATATCTTCAAATTCACCCCGGTTATTTTCACAGAGCTCCATAACAGGTCCAATATATTCATCGGGTAATTTTATTTCGGTGTTCACGAAAGGTTCTTCAATTTTTTCAATTTTATTTTTTTCGGGAAATAGGGCCGGGTTTTCTATTTCTTTAACCTCTCCCTGACTTGTGGTCACCCGATAGACAACACTGGGGGCCGTAACGACAAGGTCCAGATCATATTCTCTTTCCAGACGTTCCTGGATAATCTCCATATGCAGCAGACCCAGAAAACCACAGCGAAAACCATAACCCAAAGCTTCAGATGTCTCCGGCTCAAAAGTAAAAGAAGCATCATTTAACTGCAGTTTATCCAGAGCCTCCTTTAAAAGCTCATAATCATTATTCTCACTGGGATAAAGTCCACTAAACACCATGGGCTTTACCTCTTTATAACCGGGCAGAGGCTCCTTTGCTTCTCTGTGGGCTCCGGTTACCGTATCTCCCACCCGACAGTTTCTTATCTCCTTAATACCCGCAATAATATAACCCACTTCTCCACATTTCAAAGAATCGGCTTCTCTCATCTGGGGACTAAAAGAGCCCACTTCATCAACTTCATAGACATTATTATTGGACATCATTTTTATTTTATCTCCGGGGGCGATCTCACCATCAATAATTCGCACATAGGGGATAACACCCTGATAGGAATCATATACAGAATCAAAAACCAGGGCCCGGAGTGGTTTACTGCTGTTATCCCGGGGAGGAGAAACTCTATCTATAACAGCCTCCAGCAAGGCATCAATTCCGGTCCCCTCTTTGGCACTGGTCAGCAGTGCTTCATCGGGATCCAGCCCCACTTCCAGCAGCTGTTCTTTTACCCATTCAGGGTCTGAGGCATCAAGATCAATTTTATTTATAACCGGAATAATATCCAGATCATGTTCCAGAGCCAGATATATATTGGACATCGTCTGGGCTTCAATACCCTGGGCGGCATCAATAACCAGCAGCGCCCCCTCACAGGCGGCAAGACTGCGGGAAACTTCATAGGAAAAATCCACATGCCCGGGGGTGTCAATTAAATTTAGCTCAAAACCATCATATAACAGCCGAACCGGCTGAGCTTTTATGGTAATACCTCTTTCTCTTTCCAGGTCCATACTATCCAGCACCTGATCTTTCATCTCCCGGTCGGAAAGGGTATCCGTTTTTTCTAAAATTCTATCAGCCAGAGTAGACTTGCCGTGATCTATATGAGCAATAATACAAAAATTCCTTATTTTTTCTACCTCCAAAGGTGAACCTCCTCTTTTAAAAAGCTGAAAAAACTTAAGTTTGCTAACCAATTATAACATTACCCCTCTTGATATTCAACACAGGTTAACTTTTGAATGACACAAATTTTTTTGGCTGATAGGATTTAAGTTTTTACAGTTATTATGTTATTAGCCGGTATAATTATTGTATTATGGTTCTCCTCCATAACAGCTGGTAGATTTAAGTATATACTGCTGTCAGCTGAAATGAACATTCATTTATTATTATTTCCAGCCCAAAAATTATACTTTTTCTTATTAGCCCTTGATTATATAGTAATTGAATGGTAAAATGAAAAATGCTGTCAATTCGTTAGTAAGATTCTTTTTTAATATAATTATACCTGAACCAGGAGGTGATTGTTCATGCCCACTATTAAATCAGCTAAAAAAAGATTAAAAACTACAGCCCGACAGAAACAGGAAAATCAGAAAAGAAAAAATGAAATGAAAGATGCAGTTAATAAACTGAAAGATTTAATCGATGAGGGAAAGAAAGAAGAAGCAGAAGAACAGCTGGCCCTGACCTATAAAGCCCTCGATAAAGCGGCCAAACATAATATAATTCATGAAAATAAAGCCGCCCGAAGAAAATCTTTTCTGGCTAAGAAGGTTGATGAACTGGAGTAATTAGATACTCTGGATTAGATGAACTGGAGTAATTAGATACTCTGGATTAGATGAACTGGAGTAATTAGATACTCTGGATTATTAGAGAAGATAAAAGAAGATATTATATAATTTTTAAAAGTGGATATTATATAAATAAATTTGCTAAATCAAATTGGTATTAATTTAAATGATATGACTGCCCTGGGAAAAGTTGTTATCCCAATATTAAAGTTGTGTTTCCTAACAGGATAAGGATAATCGGGATAAAAATAACTTTGTCTAAATTGTCCAAAGAAAACTCCCGCTAAACTACGTATTAGGTGGAGAGATTCACGCAGACTTAGCAGATTTACCTTAAATAACTTTTTACAGGACAATCATGATATATTGACCGGCCTTTTCAGAGGCCGGATTTTTTTATTTCCAGAAGTATTTTATTAAGATCAGTGGTTTTTTCATGATCCTGGAAGTATTGATTATAATAACAGAAAAAACAGAAGACTTTTCATAATTCCAGAAGCATATTTCTAAGACCGGCCAGATTTTTTTATATTTCCAGAAGCATTATTTCTAAAGCCAGCCTGTTTTTTTCATATTTACCGGTTACCAGTGCCCTGTTGGCTTCAAGAGCCCTGCTCAGAAATTTTTCCAGTTCTGAAAAAGAAAAATTATCACAAAACCTATAACATTTCTGAATCGGATATGGATGTTCTCCCAGCTTTTTAGCAGCCTGCCGGTAGGTCTGGCCTTCAGATTTCAGCTCTTTGGCCGAAATAAGAAGCCGCAGCTGTCTGTTTATCATAGCCAGTATCCTCAGTGGTGGCTCTCCCGCGGACAGCATTTCATTAAGTATTTGAATAGCCTTTCCTTTATTTCGTTCACTAAAGGCATCAACAAAGGAAAATATAATATCATCTTTTAACAGGCGGTCTCTGCTGATAATATTTCTAATATCCTGATAGGTCAGCTTTTCCCGTTCGTGAAAACAGGTGGTAATCTTTTCTATTTCTGAATTTAACTGAAGCAGGTTGCTGTTAAACATATATTCCAGAAAGGAAATGCTTTTTCGGTCCACCACTTTATTCCTTCTGATAAATTGTTTTTTTATCCACTCATCAAGCTGTCCTTTCCGGGGTGCAGACAAATTTATAATCTGTCCCGCTTTTTTCACTTCCCTATTTATCTTAATTCTGCGGTCTATATCACCATAAACAGCTATCAGCAGGATAGTGGATTCGGGGAAATTTGACAGCAGGGAGATTAAAATATCATCTTCAGTATTCTTCTGCACAAAATAATTTTTACAGTGTGCTATAACAAATCTTCTCTCAGCCCCCACCGGAACCGTTGAGGCTTTATTTTTAAGCTGACGGGCAAAATCACTGCTGTCATCTTCAAGATGGGTGAGATTAAAACCCTTTATTTCATCAGAAACAAACTCATCAATATAATTTTGAAGAAACTCCTCCAAAAGATAATCTTCTTCCCCATAAACTAAATATACAGATTCCTGTTCAGAAAGAGGTTTGTTTAGGATTTTCCTGGCTTTTTTCAAGATATAACACCCTCATATAATCTCATATAATATGGTTAAAGAAAATAATATTTTTCGGTTCTCCTCCATAATCACCGTTAAATTTTTAATATATGCTGCTGTCAGCTGATATGAACATTTCGCTGCTCCTCTATTTATACACATGGTTGGGCCAGCATTAGCGCATCGAGCGCGTCAAAGGACTCCATCCTCGCACTGAGGGCAAGAAGACGAATAACGAAATTTCTGTTTCACCTTTCGCTCGTCACGACTGCGACTCGCTCCAGGTACCAGGACCTGGGGACCGTCGGAACTGAGTTAAATTTAGTTTCTTCTTGACCGAAAGAGAAGATGGGAGCTAGTCCTTTTTGTGAATGAAGCAATAGCAGCATATATCAATATTTTTACCAGCGGAAGTGGAGATGATCCATAACTGGTTATTAGAATATCATATATATCTTACCGGCCGCAATGGTAGAAGGACAGAAATCATTAAATTCAAATTAGTCTATAAGCAGGACTGTTAATGGATACTACTTGCCTGAAGGTCAGGGGGGCAGAAATCCCTCAATTGAATAACTCCGGCCATCAGTCTCAATTATTACAGCTCCCTGCCGGTCAGTTCTCCATTTTCGAATATTATTTTCTCTCAACCTGTCCAGAACTTCCTGGTCTGGATGGCCATACCTGTTATTCTCACCGACCGAGATTATCCCCTCCCGGGATGCCACAGCCTGCAGAAATTTTTCAGTACTTGAACTATTACTGCCATGGTGGCCAACCTTCAGAATATGAGATCTCAGAAAAGATCCTTTAACCCCCACAAGCTCCTGTTCCCCGTATTCTTCCAGATCCCCGGTTAACAGCATTGCAAAATCCTTATAGACCACCCTCTTAACCAGAGAATTATTATTCCGGTCCGGATAATCTTTATCCCCCTTTGGGTGCAGAATCTTTAGTTTAACTTCTCCGATTTGTAAACTATCACTTCGCCCGGCATATCGAACAGGGGTCTCTGTTCTGCGGGCGGCTGCAAGAATTTTTTCCGGATAAGAACCAGGTCTAAAACCCTCCGGTACCACCAGCAGCCCGACCTCTCTTTCCTCCATCACCGTTTTTAGACCACCGGCATGATCAGAATGAAAATGAGAAACAAACACCAGATCCAGATAATCTATACCCTGATTTTTAAAATAGGGTAAAAGGACATCCCGCCCTTTATCCAGACCATTTCTGCGCTCCCCGCCATCTATAAGAACCTGTTCTCCCCCCGGTAAACTCAAAAGAATACTGTCCCCCTGACCAACATCAAATACAATAATCTCCAGGCTGCTGCCGGTCACTGAGATTAAGTACCCCGAAAAACAAATAATTATTACAATTATAACAGCCGTTTTAATCTTTTTTGATTTAATTTTTTGTTTTCGGGGTATAACCCGGGTAGGCAGCAGGAAAGAAAAATAAAAAAGAAAACCATAATACAGCACAATAACCAGTACCCGCGGGGAGCCCACTTCCAGCTGAGCACCGGGCAGGGTTCCCATAACTTCCATACCTATGCGGAAAATCTCCAGCATCAGCTGCTGAATCCGGGCCAGAATTAAGACCGACTGACCCAATATAGTTCCCAGAATTAAAAGTAAAAATCCACCCCCGACAAGCAGCCCCGTGAAGGGCACTGCCCAGAGGTTGGTCAGCAGAGCCACCGGAGTAATGATATTAAAATAATAGGCTGTAATCATAACCGATCCCAGCTGGGCGGCCAGAGAAACAGAAAGCAGATCGGGTAAAAAATCAAACAGCATATCTTTTAGGTATCCGGTCCAGCGTACAATTGTAATTATGACCAGATAGGTCAGCTGAAAACCGGGATTAAACAGTTCATGGGGATTGATAAAAAGAGTTAACACAGCTGTTAAGCCCAGTATATTAAACAGGTCTGCCTTTCGATTAAAATAGGGGGCCCACATAAAAAGTACCGCCAGCAGTCCGGCCCTGATAACAGAAGACCGGCCCCCGGTGATTAATATATAAATCAGCATAAAAATAGAAATTAAAATATTGCGCCCCAGCTCCGGACAGCCCACCAGTCTGGCTCCCATAAAAAGAAAAAGAGTAATAAATCCCACATGAAGCCCGGAAATAGCCAGCAGGTGATTGGCTCCCGCTCCCGAAAAATACTGTTCCCATTCCGGGGGCAAATTATCTCTTTCTCCCAGCAGCAGTGCTTTCATTACCTCCCGGTAGGGTTTTTCAAGTAAAGAATCCAGCACCCCCAGCAGCTTTTTTTTAATTTTAATTATCCGGTCCTTAAGGGGATAACTTTTTTGGTCTAACAGCTGTGGTGCTCCAGCCACCCGGCCCTGACTGTACACCCCCTGTCTTTTAAGATAGGTTCGGTAACAAAAAGAGCCGGGATTTCTCTGCCGGGCGGGATAAAAAAGCCGCAGGGGAACCCGGAGCAGTGCTCCATTTTCAGAAATACCAGGTTCAGCCCGGGGAATTCTAATCAAACCATGACTGACTTCTGTTCCCTCGATGGTTAAGGGGTCAAGATACAAATAATCTCCGGCAATGGATTCCAGGTCATGACGGATTTCTCCAATCACCTCGACAGTTTCCCGATCATTCCAGTTATGCACTGCCTGTGGGTGCTCATAACGCACCTCATGTACGGTTATCAGGCAGAATCCCGCAGCAGCGGCCAGCACACAGCAGAGTACAGATTTATTGGAACCAAATAACAGACCGGCCCCAGTAACTGTGATTAAAAAAAGCGCTATATTAATATGAACACCTTCAAAATAATATCCGGCCAGGATCCCCGCTGTTAAAAATACAGCAATCCAGAACAGAGGTCGTTTTTTAAAATCAAATTTTTTAGACCCCCACAGATTTTGCTGCCGGCCCATCAGTAGGTCAGCTCATCTCTAATTGAATCCAGAGTTTTACTGCCAATTCCGGGTATTTGGGTAAGCTCATCCGGGGAGGAAAAGGGGCCCTGTTCTGTTCTGTATTCCACTATATCCTGGGCCCGAACCCGGCCAATGCCCGAAAGTTCCTGCAGTTCTTCCTGCCCGGCCTGATTGATATTAATAAGGCCCTCATCCTCAGGACCCCATGAGCTTTTTTCTTCTGGAAGCAGCATATCTTTATCAGCAATATCATCAGGTCCGGGAATTACAATTTTTTGTCCATCCCTAATCTCTGCTGCCAGATTAATAAAATCCATTTCGGCCGCAAATGTCTCCCCCCCGGCCCTGTGGACGGCATCTATTATGCGGTCCCCAGACTCAAGCTCATATACCCCGGGGGCTCTCACTTCCCCGGTCACATGAACTAAGATGGTTTTCAGGTCTGGCTGATCATTATTTTTACCGGAGACCGCCGATTCCTTATTGGCTTCACTTCCTGTATTCTGCACATTACCGCCAGTTTGCTGTCCCGGTTCGGTCAGTGATTCTTCAATAATGTTTTCGTTTACACTGTGGTTAGAATATTGATTGTAGAGTAAAAAAACAAGCAGCAGGACTCCAATACCCAGAAAAATCCAGGTCCTTATTTTCTCTTTCTCCAGTTTTAGCTTCATAAACTCACCCCGGCTTTTTGTTTATATTTCTATATTTGTTAAATATTTCCTGCCGGAGCAAAAAAATAATAATTTTATAATATTTCCTAATATTAGTAATTAAAGAAATTCAGCAGTTCCGGCCAACATTTATTCAGCTGTTTATTCTTGTTTATGGTATTCTTGTTTATGGTATTCTTGTTTATGATAATCTTATTTATGTTCTTTATTATTGCTATTTATAAATGCTATATAATATAGCTGCTATTTTTAAAAAGCTAAATTTTTTACCGGTATCCACTGTTATAAAGTTCCTCAAGATCAGGATCAGTTTCATCCTCAGATTCAAAGTCATTCTGGCTTCCATCAATGTCTGTTTCAGCATTATAAAGTTCAGCAACAGGTGTATTCTCCTGCTGTTCTTCATTAAAATCTCTGTAAATTTCATGCAGAGCCACCACTGCGGTACGTGGTTTGATGTCACCTTTTACCACCTTATCCATTATTCTATGCACCTGATGCCTTCCTTCCTCCGGGACCCCAATTATATCGACCAGAAGGCCATCCAGCTCCTGTTTCAGATTAGCATGATAATCATCGGGAACCTCATTCAGGCTCTGTTCTTTATCCTTCAGCAATCTGCGAATTTTAATTAGGCGCATAATAGTCTCACTGCGGGAAAGCAAACTGCATCATCTCCTTTAAGGATTGTTTTGTCTGTAATCCGAATCCTGAGAACTCTGGAAAGCAAACTGATAGCCTTTGGTCATTTCACTGATACGTGAGGCCAGATAGGTGGCATCTTTCATATGATTTGTTCCATAATAGGGATTTTTTCTATTTTCTAAAGCCAGTATTTTAAAATCATCATTGGAGGTAAAAATTACCGGTTTGTTGTAATCATAACGATGATTTAACCAGGCCGTAAGATTCCCAAACACAAAATCAGTATCCCGTTCCCGAAAAAAATCATCAATAACCAGAAGCTCTGAATTTATCACAGCCCGCTCAATAATGTCCAGCTCCTCTTTAAGCCGGTCATCCTGGGTATTATATTTCCTTTTTTTCCACAGATAATTTACCTCACTCATAAAAAATACCGGCCGCCAGCTGAAATCACGCAGACTTATTCCCCGGCGCCTGTATTTAACCGGATTATTATCAAAAATTTTTTTAGCAAAACACCGGGCCGCTGTTTTAAGGGCGGCTATGGCCACATGGGTTTTACCACAACCATTATAGTTGCTGTATATGTAAACAGACTGGGGACCCTGCAGGGCGGTGAGTATGTTTTCAGAATATCTCTTAATCTCCTTAACTTTTTTTACATTTTCCTGAGGTATGGCATCAAAGCGAAAATTATCAAAACTGGCTTCATTAAATTTAGGAGGGATATTGCTGTTTACAATAATCTGATCATATATTTTTTGAATGGCTTTTTTTTCCGAAATATAAACTTCATTATCCTGCTGTTTGTGATCAGCGGTATCCTTTTTTATATAATTCTTCGAGGTCCTGTCTTGGTGTTCCTGTTTCTTCTTTTCGATTAATTCCCGGAATTCCCGCCCCATCATCTCCCTCCTTTTGTATATAATTTTCATAATCATCAACAGTATATATACCCTGATTAATATAGTCATTTAAAATTGAGATCAGATAATTAAAAGGATTACCCTCAGTCCTGCTTACACTGTAGTCCAGAATCTGTACTATTAATTCCTCCTCCATACCATCTTCAATAAATGATTTGATTTTATCCAGCATGGTTGGAGTAATTTGGGTTGTTCCCAGCTTTTCCTGCCAGGTTCTGATAAATTTCTGGCCTTTCTTTTGGGGCTCTTCTTCGCGAACAGCGGTATTTTCAAGAGTTCCAATACCTTCAATTTCAATTTTGATCTGATCACCCTCCCTCAGATATACCGGAGGTTTTCGAGCCATGCCCACTCCTTCCGGAGTTCCGGTTATAATAACCGTGCCCGGCAGCAGAGTCATATTGCGGGAACAGTAGCTGACAATCTCCCGGGGACCAAAAATCATATCCGAAGTGCGGGATTCCTGCATAATATCTCCATTTAAAATAGATCTAATTCTAAGGTCTGAGGGGTCTTTCTCTGTTTCAAACCAGGGTCCCAGAGGGCAGAAAGTATCAAATGATTTAGCCCGGGCCCACTGTTCATCATATTTTTTCTGACAGTCCCGGGCACTAACATCATTGGCACAGGTATAACCCAGGATATATTTCCCGGCATCTTCTGGTTCAACATGTCGGGCCTTTTTACCTATTATTACGGCCAGCTCTGCCTCATAATCAACCTCTTCGGGTGCTTCAAGAGGAAGATTGATTCTGGTTCCAGGACCGGTCAGGCTGGTTGTGGCCTTAAGAAAGATAACCGGTTTTTGGGGGATCTGATGACCGCTTTCCCGGGCATGACGGCTGTAATTAAGGCCCACAGCTATGATATTGGGCGGAATCACCGGTGCCAAAAGCTGTACATTATTTAAATCAATTGTTCTTTCAGTCAGATAATAATCACCAAATATAGATCCATCAAGTTTGGTTACAGTCCCTTTTTGGGGATCTACACAACCAAACATTTTTTCATTCCTGTACCTGAACCGGGCAATTTTCACACCTATCCACCCTTTCAATATTAATTATAATGGTATTAAACCTCAAAGTAAATCCTCCCCACCGGTGGCAGGTTATTGTTTCGGTTAATTTCCTTTATTTTGCTCACTTTACAACCAGATTAATCAACTTATCAGGAACAACAATAGTTTTTATAATTTCTTTTTCCGACACATATTTCTGCACCTGATCTCTCTTTTTTGCTTTTTCAATCAGTTCATCTTCTCCTAAACCCGGTCTAACCTGAATTTTATCTCTCACTTTGCCATTAATCTGAATTACCACAGTAACCTCATCCCGCTGCAGGGCCTGTTCAGAATAATCGGGCCATTCCTGGTTGTGAATACTGCCCTTCTGATTCATTCTGTCCCACAGCTCTTCAGTAATATGGGGAGCAAAAGGTGCCAAAAGAAGCAGTGTCTTTTTAACCGTCATCTTCACCAGAGGATAATTTAATTCCTGTTTTCCGGTATTCTGCAGATAACTGCTTACTTCATTGTAAAGCTCCATAATAGCACTAATTGCGGTATTCAAAGTCTGTCTCTGGCCAATATCAGCCGAGACTTTTTTTATGGTTTCATGCAGCTTGCGGTAGAGGTCTTTGCCCGGACCCTCTAAACTCTGAACTTCTAAATCAGCTGTGGAAACGTCATTAAGGAACTCTATATTTTCATTGACCAGCCGCCAGATCCGGTTTAGAAAACGTTCAGCACCGGCCACACCCTCATCATCCCATTCCAGGTCTTTTTCCGGAGGAGAGGCAAATAAGATAAACAGCCGAGCTGTATCGGCTCCATATTCAGCCATAATATTCTCGGGATCAACTACATTACCTCGGGACTTAGACATCTTGGCCCCATCCTTGAGCACCATTCCCTGGGGCAGAAGATTGGAAAAAGGTTCAGAATCTAGAATCATATCCATATCATATACTACCTTGGTAAAATAGCGGGCATAAAGCAGGTGTAATATAGCATGTTCAATACCACCCACATACTGATCAACCGGAAACCAGTCCTCCGCTTTCTCGGGACTAAAAGGAAGTTCCTCATTATGAGGATCAATATAACGCAGAAAGTACCAGGAAGAATCAACAAAAGTATCCATGGTATCGGTCTCCCGATGTGCGGGATGACCACACTCCGGACAGCTGGTATTGACAAAGTCTTCTACTTTCCCCAGTGGAGACTCTCCATCAGGGGTAAATTCCACATCATGGGGCAGTTCAACCGGCAGCTCTTCTTCAGGTACGGGGACAATTCCACACTTATCACAGTAAACAACCGGAATAGGAGCCCCCCAGTAGCGCTGTCGGGAAATCAGCCAGTCCCGGAGACTGTAATTGGTTTCCCGATATCCGATATCCCTTTTTTCCATCTCTTCGGCAATTTCAGCAACAGCTTTTTCAGTGGTCAATCCATTAAATTTTTCAGAATTAATCAGTACCCCCGATTCTTCATATGCTTCATCAAGCTCTTCAGTAGTGAGTTTTTCTTCTCTGTCTTCCGGCTGAATTACCACTCTTATCGGCAGGTCATATTTTTGAGCAAAATCATAATCTCGCTGGTCATGGGCGGGGACAGACATTATGGCCCCAGTACCATAACTCATCAGCACAAAATCAGCAATTAAAATGGGTATATCTCGGCCTGTCATGGGGTTAAGGGCGTAACTGCCGGTAAAGATACCATTTTTTTCTGATTCGGGAGAAGTCCGCTCTTCTTTTTTTCTCTTTTTTGCCCGCTCCACAAATTCATAAATTTCTTCTTCTTTTTCGGAACTGGCGGCCAGTTCTTCCACCAGAGGATGCTCCGGCGCCAGGGCCATAAAGGTAGCCCCATAAATGGTATCCGGACGGGTGGTGAAAACTTCCAGGTTTTTATTTCTTCCCCGAACCGGAAAATTTATTATAGTTCCCTCACTTTTCCCAATCCAGTTTTTTTGCATCTCTTTAACCCGTTCCGGCCAATCCAGAAGTTCATGATCCTGAAGCAGCCGTTCGGCATAATCGGTAATTTTAAAAAACCACTGTTCCAGTTCCCGCTCCTCCACTTCACTGTCACAGCGTTCACAGGCATTATCTATAACCTGCTCATTGGCCAGAACCGTTTCACAGCCGGGACACCAGTTAACCGGTGATTCATCCCGGTAGGCGAGATCATGTTTAAACATCTGCAGAAAAAACCACTGAGTCCACCGATAATAATCGGGATCTGCAGTGGTAACTTCCCGGTCCCAGTCATAACTTAAACCCAGCCTTTTCAGCTGTTTTTTCATCCGGGATATATTATCCCAGGTCCATTCCCGGGGATGAATATTACCGTGCTTGATAGCTGCATTTTCGGCTGGAAGTCCAAAAGCATCCCAGCCCATGGGATGAAGTACATCATACTGTTTCATGCTCCAGTAGCGGGCAATTACATCCCCAATAGAATATACCCGGACATGCCCCATGTGTAAATCTCCCGAAGGATAGGGAAACATTTCCAGAACATAATATTTTTCACTGTCTTCCGTGTTTTCTGTTTTGTATATTTCTTCTTCTTCCCATTTTTTCTGCCATTTATTTTCCAGTTCTGTAAAGTTATATGAGTTATCCATTTCTATTCCTCCCTGACTGTTTGCTAAAAAATTTAGCCCTGATGTAATAGTATAATAATTTACAGCCCCGCCCTTAAGCAGTTCGGGGTTCTATAAGTAATATTTTCAAGATTATCCCTGTTCAGCCAGCAGCCTTTTTGCATCTGCCCACAGGCGTTCCAGTTCATAAAAGTCTCTTTCTTCATGATGAAAAATATGGACAATAAAATCAGCATAATCCATTAAAATCCAGCGGGCATCTTCACGCCCCGCCGTCCGCAGGGGAAATATTTCTTCTTCCCCGAGATCTTCCTTTATACCCCGGGCAATAGCTTCAACCTGCCTCTCATTATTACCACTGCAGATAATAAAATAATCTGCAATTATGGTTAGTTTACCCACTTCCAGCAGCCTAATATCTTCAGCTTTTTTGTCCCGGGCCGCTTCCACGGCCAGATATGCTTTTTCTTTAACACTTCTTTCGTCCACCATTAAACATCTCCCTTTATATATTAATATAACGATGGTTTAAAATAAAATGAAGTTTTACCACCTTCACCTTTCACTTTATTTGCAGCTAACTTTTTGGCCTTTTTTTCACAAAATAATCAGCCAAAAAGAAGTTTGTTCTCCTGATTCAGCTATCCCCCATTAACCTGGTGGGTCACATAATCCCGGCCGATAATAATTCTGATCTCATCTTCCAGATCGGCAGTGTGTTTTTCGCCCCCAATTAGTTTTTGAATTCCCCGGGCCGCATTTTCATACTTACTGTTAGCTGAATGGCTAATTATGGTTGTTCCATAATTAAAATGATCGGCATTAAAAACCCCGGCCACATTAAAGCCGTATTTTCTGAGTTTGTCCGCCACACTACCGGCAGTACCAGCCACCCCATTGCCATTATATACTTTCACCGTATAACGGCTGTTTTCAACGTATTCATTGCTCCTAATCAGGCTGTTAACCAGTATATCCACCTGTTCTTCTTGGGCAATCCAGTAACTCACATCTTCAATATAGCGGGGTTCACCGGGTAAAATTTCAACTTTAAACTCCTCTTTATCCAGCTCCCGCAGCAATTTAACAAATGGTGTAATATCTAAAAAAGGAATATCAGTGCTTACATTTTCCTGAAACTCCCTGAAAAAAGCGGGAATTTTGGGTATCATATCCGGCTGCATCATTCTGTCCAGACCACTAAACAAAAATTCCTTCTGGCGGCTGATCCGTCCAATATCACCCCTGATTGGTCCCCGATAACGAACATAATCAAGTGCTTCTTCACCATCAAGTATCTGCCTTCCGGCCGAAATATCAATTTCCAGTCCTCCGGCTTCATCTCTATAATAAAGGTCCTCTTCAACCTCTATTTCAACGCCTCCCAGAATATCAACCATCTGAATAAAACCTTCAAAATCAACATCTACATAATAATCTATCGGAATCTCCAGATAGGATTCCAGAGTCTCCTGCAGCAGATTAATACCCCCCACAGCATAAGAGGCATTTACCTTGCGCACTCCATAACCCGGGATCTCCAATCGGGTATCCCGGGGCACAAACAGAACTCCCACGGCTCCAGAATCCAGATCAATGCTGAGCACAAAAATTGTATCCGCGCGGACAGCTTCTTCCTGAGTTTCATCCCGGCCGGATACAAGAATATTAATCCGGGAACTGGAAAAAGGATTATCCTCAACTGCCGTAAATTCCTGGGTATAAAGATATGTAAAAAGACCTCCGAGCAGCAGAACAAAAACCAGCAGTGAGGTGATAACGATTTTTTTAGGTGTTATTTCCATTTTTGCTTTCCCCTTTCAGTAAACTATTTCGCAAAAGAAGAGTTCCGGGATGTATAACTTTTCTCTGATTAATATTATACTTAAGTGAACTGTCACAGGCGGCAATAAGAGCTGTTTTAAAATTATGTTTTGTTTTTTTGCGAAGTTCTTTAACTCCCGGAAAATCACGTCCGGGTTCAATCATATCAGCTAAAAAAATAATTCGGGCCAGAACACTCATCTCCGGACCACCAACCGTATGCCAGCGTACAGCCTCCAGTATTTCCCGGTCTTTAATTCCCAGTTCATTTTCGGCCAGTACAGCTGAAGCCGGAGCATGCAGAAGTTCACCCAGCTGCTTTTCAACATCATCAACCTCCCAGCCGGAACCGTTCAGGACAGCCAGCAGGTCTTTTTTATCTTTTTCCCGGGCTATATCGTGCAGCAGACCGGCGGTGTAAGCTTTTGATCTGTTTATTCCCTGTTTTTCAGCCAGTTCAGCTGCGGTTTCCGCAGTCCCCAAAATATGCTGGTATAGTTCATCTGAGACCTGCTGTTTTATATATTTCTTGATTTCGGTGGTGGACACCATATAATCACCCGGTATCTGGTCTTATATAATTTTTCCTGGCAATTTTTAGTTTTTAAAAATGGTTCTCCTCCAAAACCGCTGGCAGGTTTAAGTATATGCTGCTGTCAGCTGATATGAACATTTCGCTGCCCCTCCATTTTATTCACAATGAATATTAAATAATACTATTAAATCTCAAATCAGGTTATAATATCAATCCTCAAATGATATATATCAACCTCATCTAAATGAATACAAGATAGATACTGCAGATAAAACCTAAAATTACCGGTACCTATTAGATACCTCCATTAGGTACCTATTATAATACTTTCAGCAGTATAATCTGTTATCCCCAATATATTTTTCGATTACCGGTAAGACCAGATACTTAATTGACTTTCCGGCCCGATAAAGCCGGCGTATCTGACTTGAAGAAATATCAACTAATGAATTATCCAGAAGTTCAATATTATCGCGGTAGGGGCGAAAACGCTCATCCAGAAAAATTTCTTTAAGAGAAAAATCCGGTCTCCGGGCTGTGATAAAATTGGCATTTTCCAGTAGATACCGGGGCTCCTTCCAGCTGTATATGTCAAGAAGAGAATCAGCCCCTATCAAAAAATATATTTTCTGATCCGGATAATCTTCCTGCATTTCTTTAAGTGTATCAACTGTATAGGAACGGCCCGCCCGGCTTATCTCCCGCTCCGAATACTCAAAATGGGAATTATCCTCAAGAGCCAGTCTGGTCATTTCCAGGCGATGACCGGTTTCAGTAATCCCGGCCTCATCTTTATGGGGTGGGCTGTAAGCCGGCATAAAAATTACTTTTTCCAGATCAAAATTATTATAGGCCTGTTCGGCAATAATCAGATGTCCCAGATGAACAGGATCAAAAGTTCCTCCCAGAACAGCGATACCCATCAGGTTCCCTCCATGTTTTACATAATTAGACTAAGTCTTATTATAATAAAAATATGCCCTGTAATCAAGTAAACCAACAGACCATTTTTACTGCTGATACTGAAAACTTCCAATTAGTCCCCGGCAGCTATAATTATATCCTGAAGAGAGAACCAACCATCTTATGCTTTTAAAATATACTGTTCCTGATTGTAATCTAAATATTGTTGGCTGGAATATATAATATTGTTTCAAACCCCATGTTTACTGCTGGCTTCAGATCTTACCGATAAAGAATAAGGTTCAAATATTATTGAAAAAAATTTAGAAATCCTCATCTTCACCATTTTCTTCAGTACTGCTGGATACAGAACTATTTTCTGCTGATAGTTCATATTCTCCCAGATTTAAGGTTCCCGGATCGGGAACAACCTCGGCTGCTTTCTCAGTATAACCCTCTTTTTTTAGGACTATCTCTACTCCCTCTTCATCAATATCCCGAACCGAAAAATAACCCTCATCAGTGGTCTCCACTTCCTGGCCATTGACCGTCACTGTGACTCCGGGTACTCCCGACTCCCCTTCATCAATGACCTTTCCATAATAATAATCTGCACAGCCGGTGACAGCCAAAAATATGAAAATTATTATAACCCACAAAAAAAACTTTTTCATGAACATCTCCTCCTGATATCCTAAACCAGTTTCATAAAACAAGACCGGCAGCCCGGACTCATAAACATATAATCCACATATTCCCCAAAACCATTTCTTAGCCTGCTTCCTGCTTAGAGGACATCATTTTTCAAAAACTCCATAATCTCACAGGCCTCCGGAGGACAGCCCTCCAAATTTCTGCTGAATTCTGCAGTACAGCTGCCTATTCCCGGGCCCTCCATTTTTTGCCCGCGGTAATCCTGGCCAATATATATTTTATCCGAAAAACTATTCAGGGCTCCATTACTTTTAAGCCGGTATAGAGCATAAATTAAATTACCATAACAGGCTGAACAGGCGGCCTTACCGTTAATATATTTATCCGAAAGCTCTGCCGCCAGTCGGGAACTATTTTCCCGCAGACTAACCTGATCCACCGGGGTATTAAATTCCTGTACATGGGCCTCCGACAAAGAGGTATCCACTCCTCTTTTAGCAGCAGCCCGCTTGAGATAACCAACATCCCCGGGCTCCAGAGCCATCAGCCTGGCGGCATAACTGTCCACCAGTACGGGGTCCAGGCCGGCAATTATTCGGTTCATCTTCACCGGATTACCACCCTCTTCAAAAGTCAAATCCCCGTAGATACCATCCACAACCACCAGGTCGGTTTGAATAATCTGATCTAAAGCCGCTATAGGTCGATGCAGACCCTCCCGGTGAAATCTTCTTTTTTCGGAGTCCGGAATACAGCCTTTCAGATTTTTCACAGCACAGGTAAGTTTGGTCTGACAGTGAGCTTTAAGAACCGGTACATTGATCAGAATATCCTGTTCCAGGACCCCGGCACATATTTTATATACATCTTTTCCCCCACTGAGGGTTTGAATCCCGTCATTTTTGAGATTCTTCAGCTTAACACCATATTTTTCGGCCAGATCCACATAACCACAGGTTTGAAAGGCCTGTTCGGTCTCAGAACCCACCCATGAACCCTCCATAATTGTTATTTCTGCCGGTGAGTAATTTTTGATATATTCGATAATTCCGGCGACAATCTCAGGATCAGTGGTGGCTCCTTTTTCTGCGGGAGATGGTAACACCAGATTAGGTTTAATACCCACCCGGGCTCCCGACCAAACAAGTCTTTCGGCGGCCCCAAACTTGTGGAGCAGTTTCTTTGTATTTTTCAGTCCCTCATCACCATACATAATTCCCAGATCCGGTTTACTCATCTTTATCGGGACTCCTTTCTGAATTTTAGCAGTAAATCGATAAGCTCCCGGACAGCACCCCGGCCTCCGCGTCTGCGGGTCACATAATCAACCTCAGCTTTAACTTTACTTACAGCATCACCGACCGCAGCCGATAAACCACAGGCTCTGAGGGCCCCCAGGTCATTTATATCATCACCAATATAGGCTGTCTCTTTTGGTTCCAGATCATATTTTTCCATAAGCTTATTCAGCACCACAGATTTATCAGAAATACCCTGATAAACCTCAGTTATGCCCAGTTCCCGGGCCCGGTGATCAACCATTGGAGAATCACGTCCGGTAATAATAGCACAAATAATTCCTTCATCCTGCACCATCTTCAGCCCCTTGCCATCCCGGGCAAAAAAGGCCTTATATTCTCCACCATTACTGCCGTAATATATCCGGCCATCAGTCAGCACCCCATCACAGTCTGTAACCAGCAGCTGAATAAAAGCCAGCTTCTTTTTAACCTCAGGCTGTATTTCGGCTGTATAAAATATATTTTTATCCACCAGTATTCAGGTCCTCCCTCAGATACTAAATTCTTTTAACCCATCTCAAGTCTGTGCATAATTTCGATAATCATCTCCACCCGGTTAAAAGGGGGCATAAAATAAAAACCATCAACATTATTTTTCAGCTTTCGGGTCAGGGATAGAGCAATCTGAACTCCGATCTCAGCACTTTCTGTTTTACTCATATTCTTCTGGAAACGATTTATAATCTGCTCCGGAATCTCAATACCCGGAATTTCTGCATCCAAAAAACGGGCATTTTTGTAGCTTACCGGAGGCAGAATACCGGCCAATATTTTTGTCTCCTCCGGCCAAAAATTTCTTTTAAAAAAATTTACCACCCGGTCGGAAAATACCGGCTGGGTCATAAAAAATTGGGCTCCGGATTCTATTTTCTGCCACATTCTTTTTATTTCTGCAGAAAGATTTTGAGCATTTACATTCAGTGCTCCTCCAATATAATACTGTTTTTCGGCCAGAAGCTCCTGATTCATTTCCGAAACCAGCTCCATCAGCTGCAGTGAATTAAGTGAAAAAACACCACTGGCCTCTCTTTCGGTGGTACCGGGTACCGGATCCCCGGTCACCAGCAGTATATTCCGCAGACCTTCCAGATTGCCCGTCATAAGCTGGGATTTCAGGGCAATACTGTTCCGGTCCCGGCAGGTTAAATGGGGCAGAGTTTCAATCCCCAGCTGGCGGGATATTCGGGCCGCAGTCATAATCGGTTCCAGGCGAACCCGGCCCAGAGGTGAGTCCGGGATAGTAATAATATCAATGTGTTTATCCTCAGCCAGAAGCCTGGCTTTTTGCATTAGATCATCATCACGGTCAGCAAAAGGAGGGTCCAGCTCAACCGCAATCACAGTCTGATCTTGGGCCAGCTTCTGGCGAAATTTGTTATCACCTGCTGTTTTTTTACTCTGGGGGGCTTTTTCTGCAGGCCGCCGTTTGCTTTTCACCCGGGGCTTCCCGGTCAATTTTTGGGCAATTTTTTCAATATGCAGGGGAGTTGTGCCACAGCAGCCCCCTATAATATTAATTCCCAGATTTTTAATATCACCCATTATTCCGGCAAAATAATCCGCATTTGAAGTAAAAACAGTCCTTTGATCCACAACCTCCGGATACCCGGCATTGGGCAGAGCGGAGATAAAACTANCCTCCNTAAAATGCAGATCCTGCATTATGTTTAGCAGATGTCCGGGNCCCACACCACAGTTAAAACCACAGGCATCAATTTCTTTTATTGCTGCCGCCCGATTGATAATCTCCTGGGCGGAGATACCTTTTCTGGTAAAACCATTTTGATCCAGGGCAAACTGGGTAAGAATAAATTTATCAGAACCTTCTTTCCCGGCCAGATAATTGATAATCTCCTCAAGATAATCAAGACTGCTGAAAGTTTCAAACAGAAAAATATCAGCCCCGGCTTCATAAAAAGCATCCACAATAAATTTATATCGTTTTATAATATCGGTATGCTCCCCATTCTGACTATCCTCAGTCTGCCTGTTTAGAGGCCCCAGAGGGCCTATATCTGCTGCTACAAATACATCCTTTTTGTGGGCCGCAGACTGTGCTATCTCCAAACCGGCAGAAAGTATATCCCGAACCCGGGAAAAATCATCCTCTTTTTGAAAACCGGGTAAAGAAAAAGTGTTGGTTCTGATCAAATCCGCCCCGGCCTCTATATAGGAGGTGTGTATATCCCTGATAATAGAGGGTTTTTTTAAATTAGCTTCTTCAGCATGGGAAATATCCCGGCCCGTAATTTCCGCATAATAGGTACCCATAGCTCCATCTGTAATAATAATGCTGTCCGCTAAATAATCTTTAATATGCAAAAAATCACCATCCACCCCTGACAATCCATTCTCTAAAATAAAGATAAAAAAAAGGACAACCAGGAAAGTTGCCCTTAAGCTATCCCATTTTGTAGTGCTTTTTTATATCCTCTTTTACCTTCCAGACACAGTCCAGGCCCTCCGGAAAAATTACCAGATCACCTGTTCCAAATTCTACGGTCTGCTCCTCGGTTTCAACAACCACCCGACCCTCAACTACATAACAGGTCTCCTTCTGATCATAATGCCAGTCAAACTCAGAAGCTTCCTTTTCCCAGGTGGGCCAGGAGTCTACTCCTAGTTCATTCAGCTCTTTTTGGGAAGGATTCTTGACTTTGATTTCGGACATTCTTGTCCCCCCTGTTGTATTTTTTCTTTTATGGATTATAAATCTACAGCTGGTTTTTTAACTCTTCAATAAATTGATCAAACTGTTCACTGTACTGGGCTTCTGTCTGTGAAATAGCTTTTTGGAATTTCTGCTGGGTCTCCCGGTCTAAACCGGGCTCCATTTTCATAACCTGCTGTCCATCTTCAGTTTCAACCTGCTTCATCTGCATTTCGGAATTATTAAGTTCTCTTTCCAGCTGTTCCTGTATTTTTTCTCTATCTTTTGTGTGCCGTTCCTGCAGCTTTTGGATTTTTTGAAAGGAACGTTCAATTTGGGTTGATTTGCCATTGTTTTTTAGGGACTCTAGAGCAAGAACAGCCTCCTTTTTCTTTTCCAGATCCCGTTCATTGGTCCTCAAGCCCAGGGCCTCCAGAATCATTTTCTGGGCTTCCTTTAACAGCTTTTGGTCCCGTTCCTTAAACTCCTGCCACAGCCCATCAGCATCAATATCATCCCGGTAGTATTGAGAAAGAATAGGCTTGATTTCATCCCTCATCGAAAGACGGTCCTGGGCTCCCTCAACATCTTTACTTATCTCTTCAGCTTTTTCCATAGCAATTTCATAGGCACTCTTCATTTTATCCACAGTTATCACCCCTTACGAAATAAATTGAGAAACCGATCTTCATAGCTGGCATAAACTCCCCAGCGATCCAGTTCATTTTTTAGCCGGGAAGGATCAAGATCTCCCTTTCTAACTTCGGCAAACATCCGCTCTATTTCCTCACGGGCGGCCAGAGGCAGACCTTCAAAATTTCTGGTCACCGCCGGAGTCCCATCTTCATCAATACGGACATAACCCTTATCAGCCAGATCAGTCAGCTGACTGGAAAAGGCACTTTTGAGGACCAGCTCCTGAATAAATTTCATAAGTGAAACATCCCAGTATTCATCAACACCCTTAATAATAACGGTCAGCTGATCTTCATCTTCAATCTCATCTTTCAAATACTCCATGGTCTCCTCTATACTGCGGGAGACGGTCTCCGTCTCCTCAACACCTTTCTTGTATTTCATTTTGTAGAGCAGTCCCGCTAAATCAGGGTGCTGCCGGGCAAGTTTTTTTAGAACATTTTTGGACCTGTCACTGAAACCTTCCATCTTAAGCATATATTCCGGGGTTAAAAGCTTGGGCTTTTCCCAGGTTATTGTGCCCTCTCTTATTTTGGTTTCCGGACCTTCATCAGTAAACACTTCCAGATAATAAGGTTCGGCCAGAACATAATAATGGAGGGTGGTTTTTCTGGTAGTAGCTATCAGACCATCGGGAGACTTCAGTATTTCCGTCTCTTCTAAGACCTGTTCAATTTCTTTTTGTTCTCTATTTTCTTCAGCCATATTATTCCCTCCTTTCGAGAGAAAAAAATCAATGAATAGACTAAATAAAATTATTCAAAAATAGCAGCAAAATAATGTTTTCGAACTTACAAAGCAGATCAGTAAAACATGATATATCAAAATTATACCACATTTCCTGTTAATAGTATAATAAACTGGATAAAAAAGTTCAAGCCAGCTTACTTATTTTGAAGTTTTATTTTTATCCAGGGCCTGCCGAACACGTTCTCCTGGTGGGGGATGAGAGGCAGAAAACAGCAGCTGATACCAGGAATAATCAAGCCTCTGCAGACTCTCATCAGCCAGCCTGGCCAAAGCCGACGCAAAATTCCGGGGCTCTTCTATCTTCTCACAGGCAAACCGGTCAGCCCTTCTCTCATATTTCCGGGATAGATAAAGCTGCAGGGGCTGAAAAAGACCATATATCATTCCCCAAAAAATCATCAACAGGGGCAGTGTATAAAGGGCCGGATCTGAATAGGAAAAAAGTGAACCTACATAGGGCCAGAAAAGAAACACGGCTCCTGAACAGAGGGTAAAGATAAATGGTTCCAGCAAAATATTTTTGATCACATCTCCATGAACATGATGGGCCAGTTCATGAGCCAGCACAGCTTCAATCTCAGCCGGAGTATATTTCTCGGACAGGTTGTCACCCAGCAGTATCCTGCGGGTCTGTCCCAGCCCCACTACAGCAGCATTGGCGTAATTTATTTTTGAACTTAGATTAATCTCATATATCTCTTCGACATTAATATCCAGCCTGTTGATAAAAGCCATCAGCCTGTCCCTCAGCTCTCCGGAGGGATATTCCGTTAGTTCAAAAAAGAAAGGCAGCAGTATTTTGGGCAAAATAAAAGTTAAAAGTACAGTAAACAGTGAGACCCCGGCCGCCCAGTACAGCCACCAAAAATCAGGCCGGTAGTTTATCAGATAAAACAAAAACCGGGACATCAATAAAAGGATAACAAAATTAAGAACAAAACTTTTTACAGTATCCACCAGCCAGGCTCCCGAAGTCTGACTGCTGAGATCGAATCTCCGTTCCCGCCGATAATGAAATACATAGCTGAATATTGTCGAATATGAAAAATAAATTAAAGTAATAAGCAGGATATATAGCCCAAAAATAAGCTCCCGGTTATAAAACAGGCCCTCAACAGCCTGGTATAATTTTAGTTCCAGAGAAAAATAAAAAAATAGCACCCAGAATAAAAGCTGTAAAAATCCAGTAGACCACCGATGGCGATTTTTAATACGGCCATATTTTTCGGCCATCCTTCTCCTCTGTTCATCAAATAGACTATCAAGTTTATTCTCCACTCTCATCCCCGGCCTGACCGGTATAAATCAGCCGCTCTTCTGGACCTATTTCAGTTACCATAACGGGCAGATCGGAAATTTTTTCTTTAAAGCGGTCCGTAATATCATATTCATCTCCAAAATGAAGGGGTACCAGAATCTCCGGTTTTATAGTTTGCGCAAAATATTCACCGGCCAGATAATAATACTCTCCCAGGCGGGGATCGACCGGTACAAAAGCAATTTTAAGCTCCCGACCCTGCAGTTTATCGACCTCATTTTTATAATCCTGTTCTTCTTTTTTCAATTCTTCCCGGGAAAAACTTTCCCAGTGCCACCAGTTTAAATCTCCACTGTGAAACATATTAAACTCTTCTGTCTGGACCAGAAAAGAAACACCCTGGTCCGTGCTGCCCAGAGTTTTAACCTCTATCTCACCTATATTTATGACTTTATCGGGCCCCATTTTTCGAATACGCAGCGAATCCCGGACCGCACCAATATCACTGCTTAAAATATACTCAATACTGGAATTTATTTCTATCCAGTTAAATATCTGATCATGAAAATGATCGGGATGACCGTGAGAGGCAAAAACATAAATCTTATTATATTCTTCAAATTTCGGGAATATTTCATTTATTTTTTCTTTTCTGCGGTCTCTATAATAATCAAAAATAAAAAGTCGAGCTCCGGCCTCTACTACCACCCCACTGTGATACAGATGATAAATATTAAACTCCTGAGCCATGATAAACTACCCCCATTTGGTTAGTTTTTTTTATCGAAAAAACCCGGTCCTTGACAACCGGGCCTTTTCTGGAAATCTTTAAAATTGGTTATATACAAATACTGCTGATTGAGATTGATTGAGATGAAAACATATCCGTGATCAGCATATAAATGAGCCCTATTAAGATAATCAGTATTACAGCAAAACTAAAAAACCTGCAGCCCCTTGTAATTTGAATCCTATTTTTGCTGAAATTCTAATTAAGATAAAGTTAATATATAATCAGCTGCCTGCAGCTAACTATTTAAGAATAAAATATTAATTCACCGCAAAAAAGATGCCATTCCGGCTGCCAAAATATATAATATTATCGGTTGTAACAGCAGGTGTAGAACTTACCCCGGACCCTGCAGAAAACTCCCAGTTTTTCTCACCATCGGCGGTCAGGGCCACCATTCTCCCGGCACTGGTACCAAAGAATATCTCTCCTGCGGGATCAACAAGCAGTTCAGAAGAAATATAAGTTCTGCGCTCCAGATTATAGACCCACTCTTCTTCTCCATTGTGATTCAGACAGAACAATCTGTCAACAGTGCCAAAAAATACCTTATCCTCAAAAATAAGGGGTCGGGTCAGCATCACCCTGCTGGGGGTTCGAAAGGACCATAATACTTCTCCTTCAGGGTTAATGGCCCGGAATTCTCCATCATCACTGCCCACAAAAACAGTCCCCTGCTCTGAAACCCGGGGCCCATTTAAATAATTATCAGAACTTACTTCAGTGCGCCACATCTCCTCTCCCTCAAGGCTCAATCTAATTAAATAACCATTATTACTGCCCACATAAAGGCGGCCCTGGTCATCAATATCTATTTCATTAAGAATATAATTAAATTCTCCCACTTCATATATCCATTCTTCAGTACCATCTTTATTAATGGCGGCTATTCTGAAATCACCACCTACATAAACTGTGTCTTCATAAATCAGGGGATGACCCATCTTTTTATCCCGGCCTACCCGCAGGGACCACTGAATGTTTCCCTCATAATCGAGAGCAAACAGTTGGCCGCTGTTGCTGCTCACATATATTCTGTCCTCTCCCAGAGCCGGACGGGTCTTGATATCTCCCTGCAGTTCAGTCTCCCAGAGAACATCTCCTGCCGGGGATAAAGCTCTGAAAACACCATCATTATTACCAAAATAAATGTTGCCGGCATCATCTACCACAGGGCTGGAAAAAATTGCACTGCCGGTATTAAATCTCCATCTCACCTCGGCAGCCTGAACTCCAAAACTGTAGAATATAAAGGTAAAAACTATCAGAATAAATACAATGCCAATCTTCTTTTTGCTGAATATTTTCATCTTCAAAATATACCTCCCTGCTGATAATAAAATTGTTTACAGTAAAAAATTCTTTTAGTTTGCTTTTGTTTGCTGAATATTATTGGTTTATATTTTGGGTGTGTATTGTTTGATGTTAATTCTCATTTATAAAAATCAAAAATCACCTCCACTTCCCCTGGTGAAAAATATGAATATCTTCTTAAATATTACCAGTGGTTATGGGAGAGACGGTTATGGAAGAGAATCAAAAGTTTATGAAAATTTATTTTAACCAATAAAACTAAATTATATTAAATTTATAAATATCCTTATATAAATTTCCTATAAAAAATAGAAAAATTTATGTAAAATATCTTACTTCACATAAATTATAATACATCAGCAAATCAAAAACAAGTAAAAAAAGACCCCTGCTTTACCGCAGAGGATTTAAAATCTATTAAACTAAGCATAACTAACCATATATAATTAAAAACAATTTTATATCTTTAGCCTATACCAAATACTACCAGCAGAATAAAAGCCAGCGTATAAAGCAGGCCGATAACACCATAGCCAAAATATCTAAATAATTTAAATAATGTTTCCAGATCCATTGGCATCCCCTCTTAGTAGCGTTTTTTAAGCTCAACAGTCTTCAAATAAGCTGCAGGCAGACCTGTTTTTTGTAAGCCCCGGTATCGGTAAACCAATTTCAACAAAGCCTGATATTCAGCATTATGATACATATATTTTGGAATCACTTATATTATACATCCTGTGGTTCAGATTTGCAACTTTCCCGAAGTATTTTTATAATATTTTTTCTAATTCATTTAAATCAAGATTAAATAATGATTAGATGTCTTGTAATTTAATATTTAATAATGTAAAATTATTAATGAGAATGATTTTTAATTCATTTTATGCTTTTATGCTTTGATTTTTATTTTGATTTTATTGTTGATTTTATTGCTGAGAAATATTAATTCTAAAAATACAGATAAGTAAAGATAAAATAGAAAGATAAAAATAGGGAGGAACTGATATATATGCACAGAACAAAAACCTTTTTGCTGATGGTATCCCTGACCGTGGTTTTCATTCTGCTGGGAGGTTTAATTGCCGGAGAAAGTGGTTTAATAACCGCCTTTATCTTTGCCCTGGTGATAAACTTCATCAGCTACTGGTACAGTGACAAAATTGCCATTAAAATGACCCGCTCCCGGCCGTTAAGTGAAGAAGAAGCTCCGGAAGTATATAAAATTGTGCGCAGCCTCAGCAGCCGGGCCGGGATGCCTATGCCCGATATTTATTTAACACCTTCTGAACAGCCCAATGCCTTTGCCACCGGAAGAAATCCCTCCAATGCGGCTGTAGCGGTTACAGAAGGAATTGTCAGGCTGCTTAATGAAAAAGAACTGACCGGGGTTATCGCTCATGAACTGGCCCATGTAAAAAACAGAGATACTCTGATCAGTACTATTGCTGCCGTAATGGCCGGAGCCCTTGCTTTTTTAGCCCGGATGGGGCGCTTCCGCATGCTGTTTGGAGGCCGCCGCAGGGGCAAAGGGGGTCTGATTCAGCTGGTGGCCTTAATTTTTGCTCCTCTGGCCGCACTGTTAATTAAAATGGCTATCTCCCGTTCCCGTGAATACCTGGCCGATGAAGAAGGAGCCCGAATTGCTGGTTCACCGGACGGTCTGGCCAGTGCCCTGCAGAAAATGGAATCCCGGGTTCAAAACAATAAAATGCAGGTTAATGAAGCTGCAGCTCATATGTTTATATTAAACCCCCTGTCCCGGGAAGGAATGGCCCGCCTTTTCAGCAGCCATCCACCTACCCAGGAAAGAATTAATAAATTGCGAAAAGTGCAGGTTTGATCAATTTTTCTGCAGTTCTCTGAAGTAATATTCGGCCTCCAGATGAACCAGATGCTGCTCATCTCTGCTCAGCTCTTCCAGAAGAGAAAGCAGTTCAGAATGTTCTTTTTTCACCGCCACCAGGGTCCGAACCGCCTGGTGGCGGAGCCACATATTGCTGGACTGTTTTATATAATCCAGGAGGATGTTTTCCGCAGTAATCCGGTCAGATGAGGAAATTTTATCCTGCCTGGCCAGCTCTTCTAATATCTCCATAATCATCAGCTGGTCTCCCCTGTTTTTCTGCAGCATCTCAACAACATACCCACCCGTATTTTGCCCGGGCAATTTTTTAAAACACCGGCCCCCAAAATCAACCAGCCGGCTTTTGTCACTTTCCAGAAACTTCTTTAAAACAGGAATCACCTTATCTTTCTCATCTTTATATAGGGGCAGAAGCTTTTGAATACAGAGCTCAGCCCGGCTGCTGTTTTTACTGCAGAAGGCAAGCAGATTGGCCCTCTGGGCGGGAGATAAGTCAGCAAGCTTTCTTTTAACCAGCTGTTTAATTTTCCGGGATCGGCTTTTTAGACTCTGTATTAAAACCCTGTAATCATCAGTTTTGTTCAGGGTATATAGTTTAATCCATTCACCAAAAATTAAGATTATACCGGGCAGTATAAACAAATAAATATTATAATTGATCAGCTCTCCCCCAATTAAAAAAACAAGCAAAAATAAACCATATATTTTCAGCAGATACTTTTTCTCCCAGCCGGTTAGACTTAATACAGCCGTCAAAACTGAAAACAGCAAAATGTCCCGCCCCGGGTTGAGCTCTCTTGTTACATAAAACAGGAGCCTTCTTTCCAGAAATAAGACCCCGGGGATGACCACCAGCATCATTAACAGAAGTACTAAAATCAAAAAATAACCGTATTTAAATTTAATTAATACAGCAGAACTGACCACAAACAGACCATAAAGCAGATAACGAAGTACAGAAAGATAGTAAAGATCCGGCCTTGCTTCTCTTAAAGCCTGCCTGCTGTTAATTAAGCCCGCACCCAGCTGTCCTCCTGTAAACAGATCATCATTAATGGGAACAGCTGTATTTTTAATAATGGAAAGAATTTGCTCACCCTCCAGATCAGGACGATGAGCAAGCAGAAAACTCATTAAACCGGTAACCCGGGGGGCGGCAAAAGAAGTGCCTGCCCGCTCTATACCCTGCCAGATATACTGTCCCAGATAATAAAGCATCCGGCTGTGGCTTACCTGACCCGGAGCCGCCAGGTCAATATAGGATCCGTAATTGGAAAATTCATCTTTACCCCGGGGGCCGGCACTGGCCACCGCAATAACTCCGGAAAAGCCGGCCGGATAAACGGCCCTTTCCGAATTATTGTTGCCCGCTGCGGCAATAACCATTACCTCTAAATCCAGCAGACGGGACATTAAATAACGCTGATTTTCACCTTCCATAAAAGCCAGACTTACATTGACCAGGATCCTCGCCTCAGGATTGTCAGCTCGATACTGAATAATTCTTCTTAAAGCAGCCAGATATAACTCAAGCTCCGGACGGCCCCCGGCTCCAACTTCCAAAAAATTAATATCAGCCGCAGGATACTCAGACATAATCACCCGGCTGACAGATTCTCCATGAGCCTGCATTTCTCCAGCCCGCCCACCAGCCGTATCCAGCACAAAGACCGTCACCGGCCTCTCATCATCAGGAGGATAATAAATAACGGCCGTTAAATAAACAGAACCCAAAAGGGACAGTATAATGAGAGTCCATAAAATATAATCTGCTTTTTCTCTGTTTTCTTTCATCAACTATCACCATTTTCAAAAATTAAAAGGCTCCACGAATAATTTCCGCGCAGCCTTTTGATAATATACTGAATTTAAATCTCTTCATCTTAATCCCAAACAATTTTTAAGTCTTTGAGTTAATATTTAGGGTTCAGCTCTATTTCCGGGAGTTAAGAACAGGGATACATACTGCTGTTGCTTTATTCATGAAAAGTACTAATTCCCATCTTCTTCATCAGCAGTTTCTTCTTCCGGCTCTTCTATGTCTTCATCCTCTTCTTCTTCAATCTCTCCCCCCAGCAGGACCACCATCTCATCGGTACCATATTTTTGGGCCCAGTCCAGAGCGGTCTTCCCTTCATTATCAGTAATATCCTGATCTGCACCTCTGTCCAGAAGCAGCTCAACAATCTCCAGATAGCCATAATGATAGGGGGCGGCAATAATTAGAGGGGTCATACCTTCCTCATCCTGTACATCAATTTCTGCACCCCGGTCCAGAAGTATGCGAACCGTTTCCAGATGACCTTTTTCCACCGCCCAGTGCAGGGCTGTCCGCTCCCGTTCATCCCTCTGTTCTATATTAGCTCCCTCATCCAGCAGCAGTTCAACCATCTCTGGATGTTCTTCGGCAAAATAACTGGCTAAAAACAGCAGAGAATGCTGTTCATGATCATCAGTATCATTAACATCAAGACCCTCTTCAATTAAAACCTGAACTGTTCCGGTCTGTCCTCTTCTAGCAGCCTGCATCAGTGGGGTTCTGCCCTCTCCATCTGTGGTGTGAATATCGGCTCCATATTCAATCAACAGTTCAGCCATCTCCCGGTCTCTGGCCCAGCTTAAGGGGGTCCGACCTTCATCATCGGTATAGTTAACATCAGCCCCTGCTTCCAGAAGTATCTGGGCCAGTGCATCGTTCTCCTCGAGAATGGCAATACTCAGCGGGGTACGGCCACGTTCATCGGTCTCATCAAGGGATGCTCCCTGTTCCAGCAAAAATTCCGCTACCTCCTGCAGATCCTCCCGGGCCGCTATGATTAGAGCTGTCTCCCCGTGTTCATTTCTGGTATCAATATCCATTTTGGCCTCCAGGAATAATTCCAGAGCATTTATATTTTGAAAAGATACCGCAAACTCAAAAAAGTTTTCTTCATTATATTCCATGGCCTCTTCCTCTTCCAGCCTCTGTCGGGCTTCACGCCTTGCAGAAACCCTATTCCACTGAATAAAACCCACAATCCCGGCGGTGACAAGAATTATTAAAATTATAATAGCAATAAAAGATTTACGATTCATTTCCATAGTTGTAATCCCCCATCTCCTTTTGTTTTTGCTTTTTTTAAAACTTTTTAAAACTGTATATATAAAGATATTCTATATATCTCCTAAAATTCCTTCTTGTTTCCATAGAAAAACCGGCTGAAAATCAGCCGGTTTATACTAATCAATAGTCAATACAGCTATTATAAATCGCAAATAAAAGAAAGTTTAGTTCAAAAATCCGGTTTAATCTAATCCAGATTAATATTTTCCATCAGACCTGATTTAAATTAAAAAATAGTTTCATATATATTTAAGACCAGAATTATAAAAATTACCAGGGGCAGAATGTATTTAATCAAAATTCCAAACAGGTTACCCACATTAATTTTGCTCTGCACCTTGTTGGCTTCTGAAGAAGTATTGCGGGCCCCCCAGATATGACCGGCAAAAATCAGGGTCAGCATTCCCCCGAAAGGCAGAAACAGATCACTGGCAAACCAGTCATAGGTATCCAGAATATCCATTTCCAGAAAAGAGAATCCACTCCAGGCACTGTATCCCAGCAGAGGAGGAATTCCGGTCAGGAAAATAATAATACCCAGTACCGTGGCTGCTTTTTTGCGCGGCCAGTTCTTTTCATCAATCAGCCAGGCGGTAACAACCTCAAGCAGAGATATAGCCGAGGTCAGGGCTGCAATACTCAAAAGCAGGAAAAACAGGAAGCCAAAGAAACTGCCCAGGGGCATTTCAGCAAAAACACCGGGTAGAGTGACAAAGGCCAGGCCCGGGCCTTCTGTAGGTGCCATACCCAGAGCAAAAACGGCGGGAAAAATAGCAAACCCGGAGATGATAGCAATTAAGGTGTCCAGACCAACTATATAACCGGCACTATCAGTAATACTGTCCTTTTCACTGAGATAACTGCCATAGGTTATCATGGCCCCCATGCCCAGACTCAGGGTAAAGAAGGCCTGACCAATAGCCGCTCCCAGACTGTCCAGGGTAAAATCACCCAGACTGGGCCGTAAAAAGAACAAAACCCCTTCTCCTGCACCTTCCAGAGTTAAGGATCTAATTCCCAGCACAACCAGCAGAATAAATAAAACAGGCATCAGGATTTTAACCACTTTTTGAATTCCACCTACAACTCCTCCGGCAATAACTCCTATGGTTAGAATCATAAACAAGGCATGCCAGATCAGGGTTGTACCTGCACTGGCAATATGATCCCCAAATAAGGCCCCAAACTCCATTTCCGGGGTAAAACCGCCAATAGCCTTAAAAATATAGGCCATTGACCAGCCGGCCACCACGGAATAAAAGCTGAGTATTACAAACCCGGTAAAAACGCCCAGAGAACCAACCAGCCACCAGGGTGTATCAGGAGCCAGTGATTTAAAAGCACCTACAGGGTTTCTGTTGCTTTTCCGACCAATAGAAATTTCGGTCACCATAACCGGATAACCAATAAAAATAATAGCCAAAAGATAAATAATCAAAAATACAGCCCCACCATTCTCACCGGCAACATATGGAAAACGCCAGATATTCCCCAGACCTACAGCAGAGCCGGCGGCGGCTAAAATAAAACCCACCCGGGTTGTCCAGTTTTCTCGTTCCAGCATTTTAACTCCCCCTTAAAATTGTAATTATTAAATATGTAGCAAAATTTAAAAAAATTAATAATTAGTTTTCTATTTTTCCGACAGAAAATTGTCCAACAGAAAATATTATTTGCTATATTCCTTGATCCGGATTTAAAACCCCCTTTCTTTAGAGTATTAAAGATTAAAAGTCGAATTATATTATTTAAATTATAAAATCTTTTTGGTATAATGTCAAGAGTTACCGGAAATTTTACAATTTTTTTATAAATTTCTCGAACTATTGCTTAATTTGTGGCAAAAATAAAGGGCCGAAAAACTCGGCCCAAAAGCTGGGGTATTTAACATATATTTAAAACTAACAGCGGTTATGAAGAAGAAACAGAAAAGATTAAGCCCTAAAATAGTCAACCCCGGCCTGGAAAATATCCTGCTGTTTGTGGACCGGAATGTTCTGAGCAGTACCCGGGGTAATCCTTTCTGAGTGGCCCATTTTACCAAAAATGCGACCTGTAGGATCAGTAATTCCTTCTACAGCCCAGCGGGAACCATTGGGATTATATTTAATATCATAGGTGGTATTACCCTCCAGATTTACATACTGGGTGGCAATTTGTCCCTTATCGGACAGCTCACTAAGCGTTTTTTTGCCGGCATAAAAACGGCCTTCACCATGAGAAACCGGAATCCAGTGCTCGGTACCCACCGGCATACCCTGCAGCCAGGGAGAAAGGCTGGAAGAAATTCTGGTCTTTACCATACAGGAGACATGCCGCCCCAGGCTGTTAAAGGTAAGGGTCGGTGAATCTTCGGTCATTTCCCGGATCTCTCCATAAGGTAAAAGACCAAGTTTCACCAGAGCCTGAAAACCATTACATATTCCCAGCATCAAACCGTCTCTCTGTTTGAGCAGTCGGTTTACGGCTTTTCGAACCCGGGGACTGCGAAAAACAGTGGCAATAAACTTCCCCGAACCATCAGGTTCATCCCCGGCACTAAAGCCCCCGGGCAGCATTATAATCTGAGATTTATCAATACGATCTGCTATCTCATCCAGTGAATCTTCAATCATCCGGGGGGTTAAATTTTTAAACACCATGGTATCAACTTCTGCTCCAGCCCTCCGAAATTTTTGAGCTGAATCATACTCACAATTTGTACCCGGAAAAACAGGAATCAGAACCCGGGGCCGGGCTGTTTTAGAAACTGAAAAATTGTTTTTCTCTGGCCTGTCTTCATCATATTTTATCACCGGAGGCTTGTCTTTTTCATCTTCTATCTCTGTGGGAAAAACATCCTCCAGAGTCTGAGACCAGGACTTCTGAATTTTATCCAGGCTAATCCGGGTCTCACCCATTTTAATTACCGGCTTCCGGGTTGTAGTACCCAAAAATATATGATTGGGAAGCAAGGACCGGGATACCTCAGAATCAAGTTCCAGGATAAGAGAACCATGTTCGGGCTCAAAAAGGTCTCTTAGGGCAAGTTCAGAATTGATCTTTACTCCAATTTTATTTCCCAGAGCCATCTTACTAACTGCTGCCGCAGCCCCACCGGTGGACACAGCCGCAGCGGCTCTTATGTGCCCTTCTTTTATCAGCCCGTGTATGGCTTCATATTTTTCTTTAAGATCAGCAAAATCAGGAACTTCTTTTTTATTGGCGACCGGTTTAACCCAGATCAGGCGGCTATCCTCCTTTTTAAATTCGGGAGAAACGGTTTGTTCAATATCCGTTATATTAAGAGCAAAAGAAACCAGAGTGGGGGGTACATCAAGATCTTTAAAGGTTCCTGACATACTGTCTTTTCCCCCTACAGCAGGGATACCCAGCTCAGTCTGGGCCAGATAAGCACCCAGCAGAGCGCTGAAAGGTTTCCCCCATTTGGACCTGTTATCACCCAGTTTTTCAAAATACTCCTGTAAGGCCAGTCTGATTTTTTGGAAGTCTCCTCCCAGAGCAACTGAGCGGGCCACCGATTCCAAAACAGCATACAGCCCACCGTGAAAGGGGCTCCATAGTGCCAGATCGGGGTTATAACCAAAGGTCATAATGGTTCCCTGATCTGTCCGGCCCTCCCTGACCGGCAGCCGGGCTACCATTCCGGATACCGGAGTCAGCTGATGTTCTCCTCCATAAGGCAAAAGCACACTGGCCGCTCCAATGGTACTGTCAAATCTCTCCCTCAATCCTTTCTGACTGCAGACATTCAGGCGGGACATATTTTCCAGCCAGGCCTGTTCAGGATCTGATAAATTTTCTTCAATCCGGTCCGGCAGACTATCAAAATAGCTTTCAGCCGCATCAGGCTCCTGAACCAGAACCTGGCTGTACTGGTCGGCACCATGGGTCCGCAAAAATTCCCGGCTCAAATCAACTATATAGTCTCCCCGCCATTTCATTCTCAAATAACCGGAATCCGTAACCTTTGCCACCGGGGTGGCTTCCAGATTCTCCTCCCGGGAATATTCAATAAAATCATTAACCCTGGCCGGATCCAGCACAACTGCCATTCTTTCCTGTGATTCAGAAATAGCAAGTTCAGTTCCATCCAGACCTTCATACTTTTTGGGAACAGCATCCAGATCAATCTCCAGACTGGGGGCCAGTTCTCCCACAGCCACGGCAACTCCACCGGCTCCAAAATCATTGCATTTTTTGATCATCCGGCTGACCTCCGGTCTGCGGAACAAACGCTGCAGTTTTCTCTCCGTAGGAGGATTACCCTTTTGTACCTCAGCCCCACATTTATCCAGAGACTCTTCAGTATGTTTTTTGGAAGAACCGGTCGCTCCTCCACAGCCGTCACGTCCGGTACGTCCCCCCACCAGAATTACCACATCACCGGGTTGAGGGCTTTTGCGCACCACATCTTCAGCTGGTGTAGCCCCTACCACTGCCCCAATCTCCATCCTTTTTGCCAGAAAATGCTCATTATAAAATTCAGACACTTCCCCGGTAGCCAGTCCAATCTGATTCCCATATGAACTAAAACCTTCTGCTGCTTCAGTTGTTATTTTTCTCTGCGGAAGTTTACCCGGTATAGTTTCAGAAACCGGAGTTCGGGGATCAGCAGCACCGGTCACCCGCATTGCCTGGTAAACATAGGACCGGCCGGCCAGAGGGTCGCGAATTGCTCCTCCCAGACAGGTGGCTGCACCACCAAAGGGCTCAATCTCGGTGGGATGATTATGAGTCTCATTTTTAAACATAACCAGCCAGTCTTCCTTTCGGCCGTCCACCTCAATGGTGACCTCTATACTGGCAGCATTC